>Ga0335074_10000095_pt1 | contig 155130 bp, 127 predicted proteins | sample Lox_Sample_23_FD_206715 | JGI IMG/M metagenome (GOLD analysis project Ga0335074, IMG submission 206715) | Soil microbial communities from Loxahatchee National Wildlife Refuge, Florida, United States - Lox_Sample_2.3 | ecosystem: Environmental > Terrestrial > Soil > Wetlands | place: USA...
CCGTCTGTCATCCTTATCCTCTTCGCCGCATGGGCGTCGTTACCTGAGGCAAGAGCCGGATGCGGGAAATCCGCCCGTCCGGATCCGTGGAGGGGGTCAGGAGCAACCCTGATCCCTACTCCGACTAGGACTTTCAGAAATTTACGACGCGCTGGTGACGGCGCCCTCGGACGCCGATCGAACCAGCTTCGCGTATTTCGCCATCACCCCGGTGGTGTAACGCGAGGCCGGCGGCTTCCACTGCGCGCGGCGCTCGTCGAGATTCGCGTCTACATCGAGGCGCTTGTTCGCGACGTCAATAGTGATAATGTCGCCGTCTCGCACCAGGGCAATCGGTCCGCCAACAGCAGCTTCGGGCGCTACATGGGCGATCATCAATCCGTGCGTTGCGCCACTGAAACGACCGTCGGTGACGAGACCCACAGAATCGCCCAGCCCTTGACCGACGATTGCGCCCGTTACTCCGAGCATCTCGCGCATCCCGGGTCCACCCTTGGGACCTTCGTAACGAATCACGATCACGTCACCCGTCTTGATCTTTTGTTGTTGCACGGCCTCGAACGCGGCTTCTTCGGAATCGAAAACTTTAGCCGGGCCACGCTGATAAATGCGTTCGTGTCCTGCAAGCTTGATAACACAGCCATCCGGAGCGAGCGAGCCGCGCAGAATCGCGAGGCCGCCATCTTTCTTGATCGGATTCGAGAGAGGATGAATCACCGTCTGCGCCGAAGTTTCCTTCGCGCTAGCCAGCTCCTCGAAAAGCGTTTTGCCGGAAACCGTCGGCGCGTCGGTAAGCAGTCCCGCGTCTTGCAACACCTTTCCGAGCAATCGCATGCCTCCGGCCGTGTACATGTCGACAGCGTTGAAGTGGCCTCCAGGTTTTAAATCGGCGAGCAGCGGCGTGCTGGCGAAAATCTTCCCGAACTCATCGATGGTAAGAGGCACGTCTGCATCGCGCGCAATCGCCAGCAGATGAAGGACCGCGTTCGTCGATCCGCCGGTGGCTGCAACCGAGACGATTGCATTGCGCAAAGACGCGGCGGTAATGATCCGTCGCGCGCGCGTGTCTTTCTTCCACAGCATCATGGAGAGCTGGCCGCAATCGAAGGCGACTTGTGATTTGCGCGGATCGACGGCGGGCACTTCATTCGCGCCCATGGGCGAAATTCCCAAAAACGTGAGCGCGGTGGCCATCGTGTTTGCAGTGAACTGTCCGCCGCACGCGCCAGCGCCGGGGCAGGCTTTGCCTTCCAGATCGCGCAGTTCAGATTCCGTCATCTTGCCGGCCTGGCACGCGCCTACGGCCTCGAACACGTCCTGAATCGTCACATCATGCCCTCGAAAATGGCCGGGCATGATCGAACCGCCATAGAGCGAAAGAGAAGGGAGATTCAGACGCGCCAGAGCCATCACCGTGCCGGGAATCGTCTTGTCGCAGCCGCAAATGGCCACTACCGCGTCGAAGGCGTGACCGAAAACGAAAAGCTCGATGGAATCGGCGATCACTTCGCGCGACACGAGCGACGCTTTCATGCCCTCGGTCTTCATCGTGATGCCGTCGGAAATGGCGATGGTGTCAAACTCGATGGGCGTGCCGCCCGCGGCGCGCACGCCGTCCTTCACGTTTTGCGCCAGCGCGCGCAGGTGGTAATTGCAGGGCGTCACTTCCGTCCAGGTATTCGCGATGGCGACGAGCGGCTTTTCGATGTCGGCGTCCGTCAAGCCCGTCGCTTTCAGCATGGCCCGCGCCGGGGCCCGCGCCACTCCTTTTTTAATCAAGTCACTCTGCATGTTGCCGGATATCCTCGTTTCTAGCTTCGTTTCTGCTTGGAACTGCAAATTACAGCGGTGAAATTCGGCCGCAAAATAAAAAGCCCCGCGGCCTGGCTTCAGGTGCGGGGCGCATGAACCTTAATCGGCTCACACCGGCCCCCACCGAATGGCTACATATACGGGAATGAGAATTTGCCGAGTCATAGAGTATCGTCTCAAGTGCCGGTGGACAATCGCTTTCCTTTGCATGGCAAATGGTGCGCTTGAAGCGAGCGCATGCGCAATTCGTGTCCGCAAGCTAGTAAGCCTGACAGGGAGGGATAAGTCAAATTTCAATTATTCGCAACGAATATAAGCGGAAATTATGGGCCGGGCAATCGCAATAATCAGATCGCGTAGGTGGCAGCTGGCGTGGCCCGCCGCCTCACTTATCTGGGTCAAAGTGGATAACAACTTGAGTGGTGGTTTCGCGATCCTCTGGTGAATACCGCCAGAGTTTTACGGCGCGAACAGCAGATGCGGCGAGTATCGGATTGCCGCCCTCCACTTCGACGTCGCGCACGCTGCCGTCGGGTCGCACGGTGACCGTGAGCCGGACCGTGCCTCCGATTTTTCGTTGTAGCAGGACCGCCGGGTAGACCGGCTGTAATTTCTTGACGATTTTTCTGGAGGCGTTTTGCGCGCGCACCGTTAGAGCGCCAATGGAAATCAGCCCCGCCAGAAGCGCCGAGCACAGGACGCCCCGTTTCGCGCAGTACTGACTCATAGGAATTGCCCCCCAAGAGGAACGACGTTGCGAGCCAATGATTCAAGGCCCAAGATCGCAGCGGTTACGTGAATCTTGGCAAGCACGTGGCCATATCGACGCCGAAGAATCGCGCAGTGGCCCAGAGTGCACCGGCGGTCGCAAATGCAATCTTTTCATCCAGGTACGTCGAGGGCATGCAATTTCGCGCCAACTGGAATGGAGAAGCTGGCTAAGGTCTGCCGATCGATCTGCGCCCACGCGTGAGATTGTCGTCTCATAGTGAGATTTTGCGGAACCTCGTGAGGCGTCGATATCGATGCCGATAGCCATCGCGCAGGTTGCGGCTCAGCCACGGTCAGATCGGACGAGAAGTGCTTGACGCTGCACTCCCAGTTTTGTATGCTTTTGGCGAGATCAGAATTTAGGCCTGCTGGAAGGATATTCAGATCCGCGCCATGCGCAGCTATCAGAGCTATTTCGCCTTTACGTACCGCTTCCTCTGGTGGGGGAAGCGGCCCGGCGAGACGCGCGCGGATCAATCCAGCAAGTAAAAGCCGCACAAAGTTTCGATTACCGGCCGCGAACCTCCCAGAGGACGCGGCTTTTTTTATGCCCGTCCGAGGCAAAAAGCAGCCAGAATCCCCAGAAACGCAGCGGCGTTTCGGGGTGGCACAGAGCTGGGAGGCTCGAGGAAATGAAAATCGATGATTGGCGCAGGAAAATTGACGCGATTGACACGGCTCTTTTGCACCTTTTAAACCTGCGTACGGAATTGGCGCTGGAGGTGGGTCGCTTGAAGAACGAAAGCGGATCGGCGTTGCGAGCCCCAATGCGGGAGCAGGAAATCCTCTCGCGGATGAAGGCGCTCAATCCCGGTCCGCTCGATAGCGAGGCGATCAAGAACATTTACCAACTGCTGCTGAACGAGTCGATTCGTACGCAAGAGCGGCATGGCTACGCAAAACGCAATCCGAAGGGGAATCGCGCGCGCGGACTGGTTCGGAGCTAGGAGCGGATTTCGCCGATGCGGGTGAAGAACAATGCGCGCGTGGCCTTTCAGGGAGAGCGCGGAGCCTTCAGCGAAGAGGCTGTGTTGAAACTGCTGGGCGAAAAAATCGAGTTGGTGCCGCGGCCGACGTTCGAGGCCGCGTTTTCGGCGATCGATGAAGCGCGCGCCGATTACCTCCTGGCGCCGATTGAAAACAGCCTGGCGGGTTCGGTGCACAGGTCGTTCGACCTGCTGGTGGAAAGCGATCTGAGCATTCTGGCGGAGGAGATCATTCCCATCGCGCACAACCTGATCGGCGTGCCGGGCGCGACGCTCGAGGAAATCGCTGTCGTCGAGTCGCATCCCGTGGCGCTGGCGCAGTGCGAACGATTTTTCAGCGAGCATCCGCGTCTAAAAAGGATCGCTACGGAAGACACGGCGGGAAGCGTTCGCGAAGTGGTCCGCGCAGGAGACAAGTCGCGCGCGGCGATTGCCGGTAAGCTCGCGGCGAAAATTTATGGCGGCGCGATTTTGCGCGAGCACTTGGAAGACAACTGCGAGAATTACACGCGATTCCTGCTGCTGGCGCGCGCGGCGGACGGCGCGGAGACGTCGCCGGAAGACGCCAACAAGCTTTCGCTGGTTTTTCAGCTCGATCACCGGCCCGGTGCGCTGTTTCACGCGCTGGAGCCCTTCGCGCGGCGCAACGTGAACTTGATGAAGATCGAGAGCCGCCCGGTCCATGGGCAGCCCTGGCAGTACCGGTTTTATCTGGATTTGCAGGCGTCGCGTCGCGACCCGGAAGTGGCCGCGGCGCTGGCGGAACTGGAAAAGCTCGTAGTGGGTCTGCGGATTCTGGGATCGTATCCGGCCGCGGCGCGCGCGAGCAGCACGCACCCTTAGATTTGCGAGGAGCAAGACATGCTTTTCAACATGAGCAATGAAGCAACGGAAGAAGAAATTAATCACATCGTCGCGCGAATCAAGGAGTGTGGTTACGAAGCGCACTTGATTCGCGGCAAGGAGCGTACCGTGATCGGCGTGGTCGGCAATAGCGGGCGTCACCGCAGCGAACTGGAAGCGCTTTCGTCGGCGCCGGGCGTGGAAGATATTGTCAAAATCTCGCATCCGTTCAAATTATCGGCGCGCAGCATGCGTCCCGAAGGCACCCAAATCGACGTGGGCAAGGGCGTGATCGTAGGCGGCAAAGAAGTGGTGGTCGCCGCCGGCCCGTGCGCGGTGGAATCGCGCGAGCAGATTCATGACGTGGCTGCGCGCGTCTCCCGGGCCGGAGCGAAGCTGCTGCGTGGGGGAGCGTTCAAGCCGCGAAGTTCGCCCTATAGCTTTCAGGGCATGGGCGAAGAGGGCCTGAAGCTGCTGCGCGAGGCGGCAGACAAGAACGATTTGCTGGTGGTTACCGAAGTGATGGACCCGTCGCAGATCGAAGTGATGCTGCCGTATGTGGACGTGATGCAAGTGGGCGCGCGCAACATGCAGAATTATCACTTGCTCCGCGCACTGGGCGAAGTTGACAAAGCGGTGCTGCTGAAGCGAGGCATGTCCGCCACGCTGGAAGAGCTATTGCTCAGCGCCGAATACATCATGGCCGGAGGAAATTACAAAGTAATCCTGTGTGAGCGCGGCATCCGCACATTTGACACGTACCTGCGCAACACGCTCGATATCGCTGCGATTCCCGTAATCAAGAGCCTCTCGCACCTGCCCATCCTCGCCGATCCTTCGCACGGCACCGGACGTCGCGACAAAGTGGCTCCCATGGCGCGTGCCGCGGTCGCTGCAGGAGCGGACGGGCTCATTATTGAAGTGCATCCCGATCCCGAGCGGGCGCTTTCGGACGGTGTGCAGTCGCTATATCCCGACCAGTTCGCGCATTTGATGGACGAGATTCGCGCCATCGCCCCGGCTGTGGGCAGGATCGTCGCACAGCCGGCGTACGCCACTTCATAGCTTGTTCCACAGACGCGACGGATGTGCCGCCTCTAACAGGCCGCACGTCCGTTGCCTCGGCTGACGATCTCCTACACCAAAATCGCCAGCCCACTTCTGCAGCCCGATAATACTGTTTGACAGTAGCGATACCGGTCGTATTAAATCGTAGCGTCAGCTCCTCGGGCCTCCAGTTTGGGCCCGTCCGCGAGCACTCCATGGCCCGCACACCCCAAAATCTCACCCGGCGAGAAATGCTCGCGCGAGGTGGTTGCCTTTTACTGGCCGCAGTGGCCGCCGCTGCGCTTCCTGCAGGCTTATCGGCTGCGGCTCTGCTGGTTTTGGACGTCGCGTACGCCGGCTCAATGGGCTCGATGATGGAGGGCCCGCTGAAATCCGCGGTGGAGAGCGATTTGCACCTCGATATGCACGGCCGCGCGCAGGAAGCGACTTCACTCGCGAATCTCATCGTCGGAGGGAGTATTCGTCCAGACGTATTTATCCCGGTCACGCCGGGACCGATGCTCGCCGTGCTGCGCGCCGGAAAAGCCAAATCGGCGGAGCCCATCGCGCATACCGAGATGGTGATCGCCTATAGCGCCAGTGGCCGGTTCGCAGCGAAATTTGAAGCGGTGCGCAGCGGGCGCGCTAAGTGGTGGGAGATTCTGCAGGAGCCGGGGATGCGCTTCGGGCGCACCGATCCCGTGTCTGATCCGCAGGGACGCAATATTATTTATACGATGATGTTGGCCGCGAGGTTCTACCATCAGTCGAACCTTGTGGATAAAACACTGGGTGCGACGATAAACCCGCAGCAAATTTTCGCTGAGGGAACGGTGTTGGCCAGGCTGCAAAGCGGCGAATTGGACGCCTCCTCCGCGTACAAGATTCAGCCAGGTCCATTCAATCTGCCGTACATATCATTACCGAAGCAAATCAATCTGAGCTCTGAAAACATTCGAGCCGAAAATCCGGATCTGACGCTTACGGTGAACGGAAAAACTTATTATCCTGAGCCGCTGATTTACTACGCTGCCGCGCTCACTGACGCACTCAATCCGAAAGGCGCGGCCGCTTTCGTCCAGTGGCTGAAGGGCAGGGAAGCACAATCGATATTCGGGCGTTACCAATACGATCCGCCGGACGCCGGGTCCGAGTTGCACGCGCCATCGTGAGCCGCCGCTGGATCGCGCGTTTTGGAGCGGCGGTGTTTGCGCTGGCGCTGCTATACCCGTTTTCCGCCTTGTTCACTCACATCGGCGCATGGCAATGGGGCCAGCAAGTGCGCGGGCCGGCGCTCTCGTCGGTGCGTGTATCTATTGTATTGACGCTCATCGCCATGGTGATCGTGGTCGCGCTGGGCACGCCCATGGCGGCGTACATTGCGAAATGCAAATCGCGCGAACGGCTCGTCTGGCAAGCGATACTATTGATTCCGATTTTGCTGCCCCCGCTCGCTCTCGGTATTTTGTTTGCGCTTGCTTTTGGATCGCTGGGAAGCGTCGGGCGCCTGCTGGAACATTACGGCGTCGCCATGACCAATAGCGACACGGCGTTCGTCGCCACGCAGGTGTACGTCGCGATGGGATACTACGTGCTCGGCGCGGTCGCCGCGCTCGACGCGGTTCCGACTATGCTGCAGAAGCAGGCTGCGTTGCTGGGACAAGCTCCATCCAAAGTTTTCTTTCGCGTCACGCTGCCGCTCGCGCGCGTGGGTCTGGCGGTGGCGCTCAGTATCGCCTGGGTACGCGCGATCGGCGAATTTGGCGCTGTGGTGGTCACCGCCTATTATCCCTCGGGAATGCCCGTCCAGTTGTGGGTGGACTTACAGAGTTTCGGTCTGCCTGCGGTAATGCCTCTTCTGGTGGTTTTTCTTGCTGTCGCGCTGCCTCTGCCGTGGCTTGCGCACGTTGTCGCTCAGCGCAGAAGTCATGCTTGACGCGCAATTCACCAAGCGCCGCCGCGATTTCGATGTCAACTTCTCGCTGAAGTTGGAAAGCGGAGAAGCGGTCGGACTATTCGGCGCTTCGGGCGCCGGTAAGAGCACGGTTCTCGCGTGCATCGCCGGAATCGAAGAACCGGACAGCGGCTATATTGATGTGGCCGGCGTTCGCCTCTTTCCGCCGCCTCTTCCGCTGCACCACAGGCCGGTTGGCTACCTCACGCAGGAGCCGAGCCTTTTTCCTCACCTCAGCGTCGGCGAGAACATCACTTTCGGCCTTTCGAAGAAAGATGCTGCGGACCCGGATCGGGCTGATTGGATTGCCACTCTGCGCGAGCGGCTGAAATTGGGCTCGCTCTGGAACGCTCCAGCCGCGCGAATTTCGGGCGGTCAGGCTCGCCGAGTCAGTTTGGCGCGAATGCTGGCCCGCAAACCCCCGCTGGTCTTGCTGGACGAGCCTTTTGCGGGACTTGACCGCCAGCTTGTTCGTGAACTGATCGATGATTTGGTCCTCTGGAGCCGTCAAGTCGGATTCAGCATCATCGCGGTGGACCATCAGGCCGAAGTTCTCAGGCGGCTATGCCCGCAGCGGGCCGTCGTGCTAGAGCAGGGCCAAGTGGTACAACAGGGCGCCTGGCATGAACTCTGCACCTCGCCCGCCACTCCGCTGTTGCGCTCGCTGCTCGCGCCGTTGTAACAGCGCAACGCCGAGCAGTCGGGACGTCTACCTCTTAGGTGTCGCATTGGTTGTTCGCCAGAGTGCCCCGTTGACCCTATTGACACCGCCGGGTCTATCGACTACGCTCGTAGGTGCAATGATTGTCGCGTCCCTTCGCCCGTGTAGCGCTTGTTGTACGAGCGCGAACGTGTGTGCGATCCCGGGGCGCCGGACTTCATGATCTAGCTTCGAAGAAATACTAGGCTTGAACGCCACCCGCCCTTGGAGCAACTCCAAGAGGCGGGTTTTTGTTTTACAGCCGATTCGAGAAAATGGGGACACGCGTAATGGGTACTGCACAAGTTGAGCCGCTTTCCTTGCTGGCCGCTAGCCGCTTGGAGCATCTGAAGATGCTCGAAGCCGAAAGCATTTTTATCCTCCGCGAGGCCGCCGCGGAATTCGCGCACCCGGTGATGCTGTACTCCATCGGCAAGGATTCGTCGGTGATGCTGCGCCTGGCGCAGAAGGCGTTTTACCCCGGCAAGATTCCATTTCCGCTGCTGCATATCGACACCAGCTATAAATTCCCCGAAATGATCGAGTTCCGCGACTGGTACGCCAAGCACGTAGGCGCTCAGCTGATCGTCCACAAGAATCAGAAGGCGCTTGATGACGGCGCCAATCCCTACACCCTGGGCACGCAGAAATGTTGCGGGCTGCTGAAAACCCGTTCATTGCTCGACGGGCTGGCCGAAGGTGGATTCGACGCGGCGTTCGGCGGTGCGCGGCGCGACGAAGAAAAATCCCGCGCCAAAGAGCGCGTTTATTCCTTCCGCGATGCTCTGGGCCAATGGGACCCGAAAAACCAGCGCCCGGAGCTTTGGAATCTCTTTAACGGCCGGCACCACAAGGGCGAAAGCATTCGCGTGTTCCCGCTGTCAAATTGGACGGAATTCGACGTCTGGCTTTACATCCACGCGGAAAAAATACCCATCGTGCCGCTCTATTTTGCGAAGGAGCGTGAAGCCGTGGTGCGCGGCAACTCCATCCTGATTCTCCAAACCGGCGTGCATCTGATGCCGGGAGAAAAGCCCCAGATGATTAAGTGCCGCATGCGCTCGCTCGGATGCGTACCGTGCACTGGCTCGATCCGCTCGGATGCCGACACCGTGCCGGCGATCATCGAGGAGATGGTTTCGTTCCGCCGCTCGGAACGCGAAAACCGCGTGATCGACCACGACGAAGAAGGTTCGATGGAAATTAAAAAGCGCGAGGGCTATTTCTGATGTCCACTATTCCAGCTGAGCCTTCCCGCGACACGGCGAGTTCGGCACTCAACGCTTCCACGGTAGCCGCTTCCACAGGAAACCTGCTGCGTTTCAGTACGGCGGGGAGCGTGGATGACGGCAAGTCTACTTTGATTGGCCGCTTGCTTTACGACAGCCAGGCGGTGCTCGAGGATCAGCTTGCGTCCGTAAAAAAGAGCAAGATCAACCGGTCGGGCGGCGCAATCGATTTCTCGCTGCTGACCGACGGGCTGCGGGCCGAGCGCGAGCAGGGCATCACCATCGACGTGGCTTACCGCTATTTTTCGACGCCGCGCCGCAAATTCATCATCGCCGATACGCCTGGCCACGAACAGTACACGCGCAATATGGCCACCGGCTCGTCCACGGCCGATGCGTCCGTAGTGCTGGTGGACGCGACCAAGGGAGTGCTGCGCCAGTCGCGACGGCACGCCTACATCGCGCATTTGCTCGGCGTGCAGCACATCATTGTCGCCGTCAACAAAATGGATTTAGTCGGTTTTTCGCAAGACGTGTTCGAGCGCGTCGTGGCGGAATTTCAGGAATTCGCGAACCAGTTGGGAATCCGCAACGTGTACCCGGTGCCGGTCAGCGCGCTCGAAGGCGACAACGTCGTCCGTAGCAGCAGGCGCATGCCCTGGTTCCAGGGACCTGCGCTATTGGAGTTCCTCGAAAACATTCCGGCGGGCAATGCCTCCACGGGCGCGCCGCTGCGCTTTCCGGTGCAGTACGTGATCCGTCCCGACGCAAGTTTCCGCGGATTCGCCGGACAAGTGGCATCGGGAACTTTGCGTGCGGGTTCAACGGTAGTCGTGCTGCCGTCCAAAGTGAAAACGCGAGTGCGCTCGATCGTCGCTTTTGAAAGCGAGCCGCAAGCGGCCGCTCCCGGCGACTCCGTGACCGTCACATTAGAAGACGAAGTCGACATCAGCCGCGGCGACATGTTGGTGGCCGAAGGCGAGCTGCCTTCTCTCGGCACGGGATTCCAGGCGATGCTCGTGTGGATGCATTCCGAGCCGCTCGATCTCCACAAAATCTATCTGCTGAAGCACACTGCGCGAACGGTGCGCGCTCGCATCAACCAGATTCGCTATCGAGTGGATATCAATACGCTCGAGCGCGTCCCGGCCAAAAAGCTGGACATGAACGACATCGCCGCCGTGGACGTGAAAACCACCCTGCCCCTCTTTTTCGATCCCTATCGCGCGAACCGCACCACCGGCGGCTTCATCGTGATCGATCCTCTGACCAACGCGACCGTGGGCGCGGGAATCATCGAGCAGGCCATCGAGCAGCAGCATTCGGCTCAGCGTCGCCATTCCACCAAGGAAGAGCGCGTCCTGCGGTTCGGCCATCCGCCCGGAGCCGTTTGGCTGAAAGGGCGCCCGCACGTCGCTGAACTTTTGGAGCGGCGGCTATTCGACGAAGGCTGGCACGTCCAGCTCGCTGGTCCCAACGATTTCCTGGCGCACGAACTGGTCACTGTCGCCAAGGCATATCAGCTCTCTGGCCACATCACCATCTTCTCGCCGCTTGACGACGGCACCGACCAGAAGCGCGTGGTACGCGCCATCTACGGCCCGGATTCTTTCTTCGCCGTGAACATCGAAGACGATACCGACGAAGAAGCGACTGAGCGCATCTTGAAAGTGCTTCGCAAATGGCGCGACAAACAGTCCGATGCGCAGAAGGGGAATTCATGAGCGAGCCTGTGCTTGCCCAGGAGTTCGAATCGCTTTCCGCCGACAGCGCGATCGATCGCGTGATCGAGGAAAATGCCGCCGCCGCCAAAAGAGGCACGGTCTGCATCACCTGCAGTTTTCAGGCAGAAGACATGATCGTGCTGGATCTGCTGCGCAAGCGGCTGCCGTCGGTTCCGGTGCTATTTCTCGACACCGGCTACCATTTCGCGGAAACGTATGCATACCGCGACCGTATGGCCGCAGCGTGGAATCTGAACGTACAAAATCTCAGCGCGATGAAATCAGTCGCTGAACAGGAAGCGGAGTTCGGGATTCTGAATCGCACCGATCCGGGCCGGTGCTGCCATTTGCGTAAGGTCGAGCCGCTTTTCGGGGCGCTGGAGAAATTCGACGTATGGTTCACCGGCTTGCGCCGCGAGCAATCGCCCACGCGCAAGAATTTAAGGATTGTCGAGCACCACATTCTTCCCAGCGGAAAAGTTCTCCTGAAAGTTAGTCCGCTCGCCGCCTGGACCTGGGGACAGGTATGGGAACACACCGCGCGCCACAAAATCGACTATCTGCCGCTATACGACGCCGGTTACCGCAGCATCGGCTGCGAGCCTTGTACCGCCATTCCAGCAGCGGGTGCCGACCCGCGCTCCGGGCGCTGGGGCGGAAACAAGCTCGAGTGCGGCATCCACACGGAATCCAAGCGGGCTGATTGATGCAAATCCTGATCGGATTTTTCGTGGCGCTCGCCATGGGTCTGACGGGCATCGGCGGCGGCAGCTTTACCGTTCCCGCGCTTGTGCTGCTGGTGGGATTGCCCGCCAGCATGGCGGTGGGAACGGCGTTTGTTTACGCCGGAGCGATGCGATTGATTGCCGCACCGTTTTATCTGGCCGGAAAGCATTATCACGCCCGCTATTTGTGGCTGCTGCTGCGCGGCGCGGTTCCGGGCCTGCTGATCGGCACCTTGCTACTTCGCGTGCTGAGCGGCTCGGCGAAGAATCCCATGGTCGTGATCATCCTGGGCCTGATGCTGGCGGGCTCATCTAGCATTTCCTTTGCGCCCAAAGCTCAGTATCCCGGGTTCGCGCAGCGCAACTCGAAATGGCTTCCGTGGCTGGCGCTGCCCATCGGCATCGAGGCCGGATTTTCCTCCGCGGGGGCCGGTGCGCTCGGCACCGTCCTGCTGCTGAACTATTCCGAAATGACTCCGCCGCAAGTGGTGGGAACGGATCTGCTGTTCGGGCTGGTGCTGGCCGTGATCGGCAGCGCCTTTCACTGGGAATTCGGCTCGATTAGCGGGACGGTGCTGGTTCGCTTGCTCGAAGGCGGGGTCCCGGGAGTGGTGTTCGGTTGCATCATGGCCCGTTGGGTGCCCTCGAAGAAGCTGAAGTTCGCCATCGCCACAATCGCGATCATCGCCGGTCTGCAGCTTGTGTGGTCGGGCTCACGCAGGCTGCTCGGAGAGCACAGCACCGCCGCTGCGGCAGGCCTCACGCGAATCGCCAATGCGCCGGCGGCTCACCGTTAAGGTCTAGCGCTCGAGTCGAATCGGGTTAGAGGTCAAATCCGAGTTGTAGGCGGGCCGCTTCGGACATGCGTGCGGGTCCCCAGGGTGGATCGAAGACCAACTCGACGTTCACTTCCTTGACGGTCGGCAGGCTGGTGAGTTTGCTTTCAACATCGGACTTCAGCACGTTGCCCATGCCGCAGCCGGGCGCGGTCATGGACATTTTGATGTCGATGCGATGATCGCCGCCCTCGATGGGCGTGATATCGCAATTGTAGATCAGGCCGAGATCGGCGATATTGACTGGAATTTCGGGATCGAAGACCGTCTTGAGCTGATCCCACACCAGCCTTTCGCTGAACTCCCGCTTCGGCTGGCCCTCGCCCGATGCGGCGGCTGAATCCGCTAGCGGCGTGAGTCCTATGGCATCGGCGTCCTTCACATCGATGCGGAACATGCCGTAATCGGAGGCGACGGTATAGCTGCTGCCCACGAATTGCATCACGCGCACTTCTGCGTCTGCGGGAAGTTTCATCCGCGCGCCGCTGGGAATTTCGATCACTTCGCATTCGCGGCTTAATTTAATCGGCGTATTGGTTGTTGTGCTCATCGCGACACCTGGAAACTACTCCTCGTCCGGCAGCGTTGCTTCCCTCTGCCCTTCGAGAGCGGCCTGTAGCGTGTGCCAGGCCAGCGTGGCGCACTTCACTCGCGCGGGATACTCGGAGACACCGGAAAACACGGCAAGCTTGCCGAGATCCTCGCCGGATTTCGACGGATCTTCGCCGGTGACCAGCCCGTGAAAGCGAGCGAAAAGCTTTTCGGCTTCCGCGCGGGATTTGCCTTTCACGATTTGCGTCATCATGGACGCGGACGCTTTCGATATGGCGCAGCCGGAGCCCTGAAAACTGATGTCGCGGACGGTGTCGCCGTCCATGTGCAAGTAGACGGTGAATTGATCGCCGCACAGCGGATTGAAGCCTTCGGCTTTGTGGTTGGCGTCCGCGAGGCCGTGGAAATTGCGCGGCGCTTTGCTGTGCTCCAGGATCACTTCCTGGTAGAGATCGCGCAAGTCGGACATCAGGCGAAAACCTCCCCAACCTTTTCGATGCCGCGGACCAGCGCGTCGACTTCCTCGCGCGTGTTGTAGAGCGCGAAGGAGGCGCGCGCCGTGGCGGGAATGTTGAATCGCCGCATCACGGGCTGCGAGCAGTGATGACCGGTGCGGATGGCGATGCCTTCCCGGTCGAGAATCGTGCCGATATCGTGCGGATGGACGTCCTCGTAAAGAAACGAGAGCACGCCCGCTTTCTGGCCGGCCGTGCCGACGAGCCGCACGCCGGGAATTCGGGAAACTTCAGCTATGGCGTATTCCAGCACGTCGTGTTCGTGCGCCGCGATGCGGTCGATCCCGATTTCGGAGACGTAGCGAAGCGCCGCGCCCAGGCCGATCGCGCCAGCGATGTCCGGAGTGCCGGCTTCGAATTTGTAGGGCACTTTGTTGTACGTCGATTTCTCGAAGGTCACGGACGCAATCATGTCCCCGCCGCCCTGATACGGCGGCATGGCGTTGAGCAGCGCCGCTTTGCCGTAAAGAACGCCGATGCCGGTGGGTCCGTAGATTTTGTGTCCTGAGAAAGCGTAGAAATCGCAATCGAGGTCCTGCACGTCCACTTTGATGTGCGGCACCGCTTGCGCGCCGTCCACCAGCACGGGAACGTTCCGCTGGTGCGCCAGCTCGATGATTTTGCGGATCGGATTGATGGTGCCCAGCGCGTTGGAGACGTGGGTGACGGCGACTAGCTTGGTCCGCGGGCCGATCAGATCGGCGAATTCGTCGATCAGCAGCTCGCCATCATCGTTGATCGGAGCGACACAAAGCTTGGCGTCTTTTTCACCGCAAAGAAGCTGCCAGGGAACGATATCGGAGTGGTGTTCCATGCCGGTGATCAGCACTTCATCGCCGGCGCCGATATGAACGCGGCCGTAGGTTTGCGCCACCAGGTTGATCGCTTCGGTGGTTCCGCGAACGAAAACGATTTCATTGGCCGAATGTGCGTTCAGGAATTGCTGCACGGTTCGGCGCGCCGCGTCGTGCTGTTCGGTGGCGTGCTCGGAAAGATAATGGACGCCGCGGTGGATATTAGCGTTCGAGGTTTCGTAGTAACGCACGATGGCGTCGATCACCGCGCGCGGCTTTTGCGATGTGGCGGCGTTGTCGAGATAAACGAGCGGTTTGCCGTGGACCTCTTGCCGCAGGATTGGAAAATCGGCACGAATTTTCTCGATGTCCAGCGGAGCAGGCTGCGGGCCGGGCGCGTGCAAGTGAGTTCCGAAATGTCTGGCGGCGGTGGTCATTTCACTTCTCCGACGGCCGCCGGAGATGCCTGAATCGGGGCAGAACCTGTGACCGAGGCCACGTAATTCTGAATCAGCGAGTCCACGTGCGTGCGCGCCGGGCCCTCCTTCATGCGGTCGAGGCACTCGTTGGCGAAAGCCGTCAGCAGCAGTCGGCGCGCGGAGGCTTCGTCGATTCCGCGCGAGCGGAGATAAAAGAGCGCGTCTTCCTCGATCTGGCCGATGGTGGCGCCGTGCGTGCATTTCACGTCGTCGGCGTAGATTTCGAGCTGCGGTTTCGTGTCGATCTGCGCGGTATCGGAAAGCAGCAGGTTGCGATTGGTCTGCTTGGCATCTGTTTTTTGCGCGTCTTTGTGGACGATGATGCGGCCATGAAACACGCCGTGGGCATGTTCTGCGAGGATGCCGGTGTAAAACTGGCGGCTGGCACAATGCGGGCTGGCGTGCTCGACGAGCATGTAATTATCGAGGTGCTGGCGGTCGCTGCCGACGAACAATCCGTTGATCAGGCATTCGCCGCCTTCGCCATTGAGCACCGGATGGACGCTGTTGCGGACCAGCGCGGCGCCCACCAGCACGGAATGCGAAGCCACGTCCGCGGCGCGGCCCTGCTGAATGCGCAGGGTGGAGACGTTGAAGGACTGCGCGTCTTCGCGCTCGATCATGTAATGCGCGACGATGCTCTGATCGGCGGCCACGAGTTCGGTGACCGTGTTGCAGAGCGCCTTGCCGCCAAGCGACACGTAATCTTCGACAATGGTCGCTTGGCTGTTCTCTTCGGCGACGATGAGGTTACGCGGATGGCTGACCACCGGAAATTCATGCGCCGTGCTCACGTACAATAGATAAATGGGCGCTTCGAGTACGACGCTCTTGGCGACGTGGATGTATGCGCCGTCTTCGATAAAGGCGGTGTTGAGCGCGCAAAACGGATCGCGCTGAACGCTCAGATAACGTCCTAGATGCGGCTCGATCGCGCTCGGATTTTTCGCAATTTCTGCCGAAAGGCTGGCGACGGTAACTCCGCGCGGCAGTTGTCCGATAGAGGAAAGCGATGGAGCGAAGCAGCCATCGATGAACACGAGCGTGCACGCGGCGCCCACCATGCGAAACGGTTCAATCTGCCTGGCGGACGGCAGAGTGTGTGGGTTGCGAACCATGCGAAACGGCGTCTGCGCGATGGCGGAAAGATTGGTGAAGCGCCAGTCTTCATCGCGCGTGGTGGGGAAGCCGACGGCGTTGAAACGGTCGAAGCCCTCCTGGCGGAGTTTGCGCAGCCAGGGAAGCTCGCGGCCGATGGCTTCTTTTTCGAAGACGCTGAAAGCCTCGGCGTACGTTTCGAGAGCCTGAGATGATTGAATTGCGCTGGCCACTTTGCTGGCTCCCATTTCCTTACGCGGCGCCTGCGGCCGAGCCGACTGTGGCGTAGCCGGTGTCTTCTAGCTGGAGCGCAAGTTCGGGTCCGCCAGACTTCACGATGCGGCCATCCACTAGGACGTGAACGCGGTCCGGAACGATGTAGTTGAGCAGGCGCTGATAGTGAGTGACGACGAGGAACGCGCGGTCGGGGCCACGCATGGCGTTCACGCCGCTGGCGACGATGCGCAGCGCGTCGATATCGAGGCCAGAGTCGGTCTCGTCGAGAATGCCGAGCTTGGGTTCGAGCACGGCCATCTGCAAAATTTCGTTGCGCTTTTTTTCGCCGCCGGAGAACGCCTCGTTGACGGAGCGGTTCAGAAATTTCGCGTCCATTTCCAGCAGCTTCATTTTTTCGCGCAGCTTGGGAAGAAAATCCATGGCGTCCACCTCATCCTGGCCTCGATATTTGTGGACGGCATTGAGTGCCGAACGCAGGAAGTAAGCGTTGCTGACTCCCGGGATTTCGACCGGATACTGGAAAGCGAGAAAGAGCCCTTCGCAGGCGGCCTCTTCTGCCTTCATGGCCAGCAGATCTCTGCCATTGAAGAGAATTTCGCCCTGAGTAACGTCGTAGCTTTCGCGGCGCGCCAAAACCTGCGCCAGCGTGCTTTTGCCGGAGCCGTTGGGGCCCATGATGGAGTGGACTTCGCCGGCGTCGACATTCAGATTTACGCCCTTGAGGATTTCGTTGCCGTCGACGCGGACATGAAGATTTTTGATTTCGAGAAGGCTCATTAACAGGCACCCGGATGTTCCGCCCTTGGTAGAGCTCGGGCGTGTATTTTCAACAACTTACATGTGTCGAAGGTCGATTGACCGTTCCGCCCTTCAGAAGGCGTAAATGGTAATTGGTGAGTAGTGTTTAGTGGCCGAGAGCCGTTCATCCGACGCTTCCTTCCAGGCTTACGCTGAGCAGCTTCTGGGCCTCGACGGCGAATTCCATGGGCAGCTCGCGGAATACGCGCTTGCAGAAGCCGTTAACGATCATCGAGACGGCATCTTCGGTCTTCAGGCCGCGCTGGCGGAGATAGAAGAGCTGGTCTTCGCCGATTTTCGACGTGGACGCTTCGTGCTCCATGCGCGCGGTGGAGTTCTTTACTTCGATGTATGGAAACGTGTGCGCGCCGCATTGATCGCCGATCAGCAGGGAATCGCACTGGGTGTAATTGCGCGCGCCGGTCGCATGTTTCAGGATGCGCACCATGCCGCGATAAGTGTTCTCTCCATGGCCGGCAGAAATGCCCTTGGACACGATGGTGCTGCGCGTGTTTTTGCCGATGTGAATCATTTTCGTGCCGGTATCAGCCTGTTGATAATTATTGGTCAGCGCCACGGAATAGAATTCGCCGACGGAATTATCTCCCTGCAGAATGCAACTGGGATATTTCCAGGTGATCGCCGATCCCGTCTCGACCTGCGTCCAGGAAATTTTCGAATTGCGGCCCAGGCACTTGCCGCGCTTGGTGACGAAATTGTAGATTCCGCCCTTGCCGTTTTTGTCTCCGGGATACCAGTTCTGTACGGTGGAATATTTGATCTGTGCGTCGTCGAGCGCGACCAGTTCGACCACGGCGGCGTGCAGCTGATTGGTATCGCGAATCGGAGCGGTGCAGCCTTCGAGATAGCTGACCGAAGCGCCCTCTTCGGCGACAATCAGAGTGCGCTCAAACTGTCCCGTTTCCGCAGCGTTGATGCGGAAGTACGTGGAAAGCTCCATGGGGCACTTGACGCCCTTGGGCACGAAGCAGAAGGAACCGTCGCTAAAGACCGCGGCATTCAGAGCGGCGAAGAAATTGTCGGTGTGGGGAACCACCGAGCCGAGATATTTCTTCACTAGGTCGGGATGCTCGCGCACGGCTTCAGAAAACGAACAGAAGATCACGCCCTCTTCGGCGAGCTTGGCTTTGAAGGTGGTGGCGACGGAGACGCTGTCGAATACGGCGTCGACGGCAACGCCTGCCAGCATTTTCTGCTCGACGAGCGGGATGCCAAGCTTTTCATAGGTACGGCGGATTTCCGGATCTATCTCATCAAGGCTGTTGATCGACGGCTTCTGCTTGGGCGCGGAATAGTAAATTATGTTCTGATAATCGATGGGATCGTAATGGATGTGCGCCCACTTGGGCTCAGCTTGCGCTTTTTCGAGCGACTCCCAGTGGCGATAGGCGCGCAACCGCCATTCGAGCATGAACTCCGGTTCATTCTTTTTGGCGGAGATGAAGCGAATGGTGTCCTCGCTCAGCCCGCGGGGAGCACTATCGTGCTCGATGTCTGTGACGAAGCCCCACTTGTATTCCTGCTGGGCCAGGTCGCGGATGGTGTCGGTATTCGAACTCATTGAATGCTCCCGGACGCTATGGTCGGTACCATTCGGCCGCGCACGTCCCTGATATTCGTTAGCTGCATGGGGTTTGCGAGGTCGGACAACATGACCTTCTCCAGCACGCCCCGCACCGCTTGATTGATGATCTGCTGGTTGGTTTTGATGGGGCAGCAGGTCTCGATGTGGCAAAGCCCGCTGACATCGGTGCTGCATTCGGTGAGGGCCATGGGACCTTCGACGGCGGCGATCACTTCCAAGACTGAAATTTCGTGCGGATCGCGGGCCAGAATGTAGCCCCCTTTGATGCCGCGGTGGGAGATGAGGAGTCCGCTCTGCAGCAGGCCTTTCAGCAGCTTGCTGACGGTTGAAATCGGCAGCTTCGATTCGACGGCGAGATCCCGGGCGGTACGCAGAGACGCGCTGTGGCTGCGCGCCATGCAGGTGAGCAGCACCAGCCCGTAGTCTGTTAATTTGCCGAGCCTTACCATCCCAACTAGCCCCCAACCAGCATATAGGACCAAATCAGTCCACATTCAGTGTAGCAGCGAGGGCGATGGGATTCAAGAGCCTAAAGCGGGGAATTTTTGGTCAAGGCTCGGATTTGACGCTCGGACGCGAGAACGTGGGTAACGGTGCTCGCAGGCCAACGGCTAGGGCTTCCGCAGAAGCTTTAGGGCGCGGCTTCAGATTTTTGGGAGCGATCAATGGCTCGCGCGGCTGGTATTAGTTCTCCAGTGGCCTTGGAAATACGGCGCTGGCAGGCGGCCCATTCGGCAGATGCGCACTGGTTTTTGCGGCAGTCAAATTCGCACAGGGCGAGCTCTTCCGGCACCTCCGCGATCCATTGCGCCTTGAGCCATTTGCCGAACTGGCGAATTGAGACGAGCGGGCGATTCGTGTTCATCGTCATCATGGTCCGCAGGGTAATGGCGGACAACAACCGCGGATGTGACGCGCGACACGCTGCGATGTGAGTTGCTTAGACGTCCGGCTGTGCGCGACGTTGGACCGTCATGACCCTCAGTGGCACCCAGTATCCAATGACGCTTGTCGAACGCACCGAAACGTTTGCCCGTAAAGATCGCGGCACGGGTGTTGAAAAGAAATGCGATCGGATATAGCATCTGCAACCGCGCGAGCATGCCAGGGGCAATGCCTTGCGTTCGCGCGCGATGCGGTGGGTGGCCGCTACGAATCGTCACGACGGGGGGATTCATGCCGGAAACGCTGTATCCAAAAGAGCAGATGCATCGCATCGCTTACACCAAGCTTACAAAGGACCAGATTTCAGAGAAGCTGAGCGCCGTCAGCGGGCCGACGAGCGCTTCGCCGCTCTCGGATGTTTTTGCGGGCAAGTCGATCCGCATCGTCACCGACAACGGGCCAACGCTGAGTTACACGTTCAACGGGAATAATCAGCTTTCGCTGACCGAGAACGGCGGCAGCGCTGTGAATGCCGGTTACGGCGCTCTGACGCTTGATAGCATCGTCTTCTTTTCGCACATGATTCCCAACAGCGTGCGCGGCTACGCCGTAGCGATCGATCGCAATACGAACCTGGCGACGGTATTCGATCTGTGGTTCTGCGGCTACAAGGACAATCGCGAAGTGCAGCGCGAGATTTATTACGGCTACGTGGAGCAGGCCGGAGAGGATGCGCCGAAGGGTCGGCACGCCACGACCGACCGTATGGAAGGCAAGGGCTTCTACTGGAAGCAGGATGCCGGCGCAGAAACGCTGGAACTGTATCCCTCGACGAGCTACTCGAACTTTGTGGAGCTGTCACGGTTGGGAGGGGAACTGAGCTTCTGCGCCCCTTCGGATTACGTGAAGATCGACGACAATCACTACATCTACACTCGCACGGAATGCGAATTTTCCGGCACATTCACCGGATATGTGATCGACCTGAACCGCATTGAGCAAGTGGGCACGCGGCTCGGCTTCAAAGCCAACGACGAACTCGAATACTACGTTTTTCGCGGAAACGGCAAGTGGCTCGGACAGTTCGCCCGCTTCGAAAAGCTTGGCGACGAGCGCGGCGCGGAGCCTCCGCCACCCGCTCCGGGGAAACCCGCGGTAAAAGGCGCACGGAGGGTTTACCGGCCGTTTGAAACCATGCCGAAAATGACCAGGGCTGAGGTTGACGCCGTGTGCGCCAAAAGCTCGACGGCGTTTGAGGCTCCATCGGGGCCGGCCCGCGCGGGCGGCGCGGGCGCGGGGATGGCCGGCAACTTGGGGCCGAGCTCCGACTGGCTGGCTGGCAAGGAACTGACGCTTCGCTACGACACTTTGCCGGCGATGGAATACCGCTTCGCGGACGCCGAGACGCTGCACTACCGCAAGGAAGGCCGCGGCGCGTGGATCAAGGCGCGCTACCACGCGTATGAGTCCTGCCCCGGAGTATTCTTATTCGGCCACTTGCTGCAGGACGAACCCAATCACGACGGGCACATGGTCGTCGCCGATTTCGATCAAGGCCTGGTCACCGTTTTCAACGGTTATCTGAACACGCCGTATTTCGCGAACGAGGCGGGAGTGAAGATCCACTTCGGCGTCATCGAGATGGACGGGTTGATTCCGCCAAAGTATCGTCGACACGAGCTGACCGACGAAATGGTTGGCCGTTCGATCACCCAGAACTACAGCCCGGGCCTGACTTCCATGCACGTTTACACCACCCCCCACTCGCTCTCGTGGGTGATTTTCACGGACACCGACTCAGGCGGGCTGGAATGGAGCGGGCCCGCTGGGTACGTGAAGATCCGTGACGGGTTGTATTTCATGTACTGGCTGGAGGAGGCCTGCAATGGCACTCTTGGAACCATTCTGGTCAACCTAAAAACGATGCGAGACGTGGGAATCGGCTACGTCTGCGGCGCAAGAGGCCTGAACATGGGCGCGATCGGCGCACACGAGCGATTGGTGGGCAGGCTCGATGTGGTGCCATTCTATCGCGTGAGGGAATCGGGGAGGCTGGAATGACGAACAAATCCACTTCCTCGCGGCGAACGTTTCTGAAGCACGGCGCAATATTGGCAGTGCCCTTGGCGGCAGCTGCGGCTCCCGCTGCCGTGCTGGCGGATGACGGGCTGAAGGAGCGTCTGGCGAAGTTGGAAGATCAGTCAGCAATTCGCGAACTGCATCAAAACTGGCTGAGGGACATCAATCGTGCGAATCACAGCGAAGCCAGCCCTGCTGCCACGACGCTTTTCGCCGACGCTGATGATGCCGCTCGCGGAAGACTTGTACGCGGCATTGCGGCGGACCGCTTCGGAGAACTCGACGCGATTGAAGTCGCGCCGGACGGTAGGAGGGCAGCCGGACGCTTCCATTGCATCGTGGAAACCGAAACGCCGATCGCTAAGGACTGCACGTTGGCGCAGATGGCTCACGCGCAAGGCAGCGGCTTCGTTCGCAGCACGGAGCGCCGCGTGCTCAATGTCGAGTACGCGAAGACGAATGCCGCCTGGTCGATTGCGAAAGCGGAGTTCCCACCGGTTTAAGCGCTCAAAGCGGTCGTGGGCCGCTCTTCGGGAAGCGCCGCGAAGGTTAGCAGTTGGAGTTATGGTCGGGAACTGCGCCGAACTGAAGTTCGGCGCTCCTCGGGGCGGCGTGCCGTGCTCACCCCGTGCTCCAAGAACGAGCATTGGGCGCCCAAAAGTCCAATTCGACGCGCTCACCACTTTGGCAGGCCGCAGACGAAGCTCCCAGCGTCGTATGGATCGCCTTTGCCCTTGTAAATAGCGGCCTGCGGGTAGGGGCAGATCGGGTGCGTACGATTGACGGCGCCGGCGACGCGATTCGAAACGGTAACTTTGTCCGGAGCAACGCCCGTCTCGCGCCACTTCTCGACCACATTGAGGGCGTTCCAGGCGCCCTGATAGCTGCCCACCGAAAAGCCTGAGCACATCCCTTCGCCCGGCACCATGAACAGGCGGGCGAAGTTTTTCGTTTGGCTGAGGCCGCCCATCGTTTTTACGACGCTCTTGTAGTAATTGACCAGGCCAGCCGGAGGAATGGCCGCCTCCTGCCAGGATTGATACATCAGCAGCTTTCCGCCGTGCGCTTCGAAGCCGCGCAAATTCGGATTCGCGAAATTCACCCTTGCGCCGATTTTTTCATCGGCCTGGCGCGTGTCGCGCGAAACGTCGAACGTGTGCCAGTCCCAATCGGCGTTCTGGAACACGATGGTCGCGAAAAAGTCCTTGTTGATGGCCATCGGGTCCGGACCAGAGAGCATCCAGTGCCAGTCCAATTCGCTGCCGGGCTCGAGGCCGGGATAAATCTGCTTGCCGTCGGCAAATTTCGCTCCGGCATAAACGGTGCGGACAGTCTGAACCTGCGCGGGTGTGAGGCACGAACCGTTATCTTCCTTGGGTGGACACTGAATGGTCGCTGGATTGAAATGGCAGAGCATGGGATTTTCGATGATGCCGTCGCGGACGCCGTCGAGCGCGTCGCAGGCATCGAGTACGGCACGATGGATCATCGGAAACTTGCTGGGCGGGATGTAGGGAGCCGCTTTGACGCCGTCCTTGAGCGCGACCCAGGAGAGATAAAGCGAAACCGCTTGCAGGTGAGTGATGTCGTAAGCTGGATCGCCGGCGGCAATGCCGTCATAGTCGGTGGGATATTTTTGCGCTTCGGTGAGGGCCTGGTTGCCGCCTTCGTGGCAACTGCTCCAAAACGAAAGGCGCGGAGCTTTACCGTAGTAAGCGCGGATGATTTGTTTCGCGGCGACCGTCATTTCATGGACGGAGCGGTAGCCCCAATCGGCGACTTTTTCCGGATGGCCGATGGCCCACGGCGGCAGTGCGCCGGTGGCTTCCTTATCGGCGTGGCCTGTGTCCGTGGAGGCGGTTGCGTAGCCGAGTTCGAGTTCGCGGGCCATGCCTCCGAAGCTGATGGCGCCCACAAATCCGGGATTCCCTTCGCCCAGGTACAGTCCGTTCCATTTGGAGGCGGGCGGGAGCCAGACTTCAAAGGCGATGCGTGAATCGCTGGTCGGTGCGGAGAAAGCGGCCACGCGGCAGAAGGGAACCGATACCGTCTGGCCCGCGGGCGTCCCGTACCTGCCAGGCAAACTGGGAAGATCGAAAGGGGGCGGCGGGTTGATGGACTGCGCCACCGTGATCGTGACGGTTGGAATCTTCAGCGAAGCGAGGCTTTCGCAGGACTGTTGCGCCGACGCTCGCGTTGCGGCGAGCAGGGCCAGCCCGAGGCCCGCCACCAAGACTAAAAACATTTTTGGAAAAGAATGATGCTTCACGTCGATCCCCCTTTGTACCGCCGCTCGCTTCGAGTAACTAGATTCGCCGTGATTCCCCGCAACGCTCTATATAACGGGCGGGGGGCGCGCGTCACACTCTTTTTTTAATTCAAGATTCGGCATCGCCAGCCGAGCGATTGCAATCACCGTGCCTCGTCCGGTGGAAATGGTCGACTCGCGCGTGGCGCAAATTCTGAGGAAAAACGACGAACTGGAGATCGGCGCTCCCGAAAAAGCATGAAACGCCAACTTGGCGCGAAAATTGGGATAGACTTCCCGGGCTTGGCGCGTACCGGCGTCTTCGGAGTGGGAGCGCGCGCACGAACGAGTTTGGACTGCTTACGAGTGCGCACGTCCACAAGGGGGTATTCGATGAGAGCTATAGGGAGGGTGTTCGTAGCCGTTGTCGTGTCAGCGTTGTTGGCGGTAGTGTGGGCTCCGCAGTATTCGCGGAGCGTGGTGCTGGCGCAGTCCCGGAAGCCTTATACGATGCAGCTGCTTTACACCGGGCCGGACGGGCTCGCGTACGTCAAAGACATAGAGGTTGCGGCGGGTCCCCACGGCGTGGCGGATTTGTTTCCGGTCGCGGGAGAGGAGGTTCACCGCACGCCGGCAGGCTTTTCCATCGGCTGGCACGTGGAGAAGCGGCGGCAATACTTGATCACGCTCAGCGGCAGAGGCGAGATCGATATCGCGGGGGGCAAGAAAATCATTCTGACACCGGGAAGCATTCTGCTGGTTGAGAACACCACCGGCAAAGGGCATATGACGCGCACGCTTGGAAACATGCCCTGGGTGTCGTTGTGGATGCCGTTAAAAGATCAAGCGCCCTGAGCGGCGCGCGCGTCCCGAGTTGCGACCTCGGAGCTACTCGACGGAATAGCGCCAGTGATCGCCTTCACGCTCGATCCAGCCGACTGGATCGTTGAAATGAATGGCGATCAGGCGTGCCGCTCGATTTCCGTATTTAGAAAGCAGTTCCCGCCGCGTCCTGCGCGACATTTCCTTATCGACGCAGAACATGGAAGCGATTTCCGGCTCGGCAATCTGAATGGGATTGTGGAACACGTCTCCGGTGACGATTGCATCTTGCCCACGCGAGGAAATATGCAAGCTGACGTGTCCCGGCGTGTGGCCGTGCGTCGGCTCAAGCCACAATTCGTCCGACAGCCGATGGTTGGTCTCGACAAGATCCGCGAGGCCGGCATCGAGTATCGGCTGGACGGAATCGAGGAGATGTCGTACGTCGACGGCTTTTTGTTTCAGGAGCGATTGACAGTATTCCCATTCGCGACGCGCGAACAGGTATCGCGCGCGAGGGAAAGTGGGCACCCAGCGCCCATTTTCCAGGCGAGTGTTCCAGCCGACGTGGTCGAAATGAAGGTGCGTGCAAAATACGGTGTCGATCGTTTCGGGCGGGAAACCCGCCGAAGTCATGTCTTCCAGGAAAGCGGTTTGCAGGCCGGTGCAGTGCGGAATTTCACGCGATTTGTCGTTGCCGACGCAGGTGTCCACGACGATGCGGAGCCCACCGGCTTCAAGGACGAACGCCTGCACGGCCAAGATGATTTGTCCATCGGGCGTGACGAAGCGCGGCACGAGCCAAGCGTATCTTTTGAAGTGATCGGCGGTATCTTCGGGATACTGGGGCGACCAGGAAATCGGCTCGGCGGATTCCATGATGCTGGTGACCTTCACGTCACCAACTTGCCAGCGCCGCATGCGCGATTCGCCCTTGCGGTAGTCATGCGTTGGCGCAGTTGGTTGGACCTCCGCTGATTTTGGCGCGTCAGGCTGCGTTGCTGCTTGTCGTGACGAACTCATGGCTGCTCCAATCCGCGGAACTTAATTCGCAGACGGTGTATCACGCAAGTTCGTTCCCGTGCAAGCGGGTACGGCCGGATCGCGAACACTTAAGTGGACATCGAGGTTGGTGCGATTGCCCTGCAGCACGCTTCGAAGACCGAACGATTTGCGAAAAAGAATGCACCGCCAGTCTCAAGCATCACCGTCGGGGCCATCGGGGTTATCGCAAGTCACCCTCTCGCCTGGATTGAATATCCGTTCTGCGTCCGAAATCGCGGACTTGGCCGTAAATGAGCGCACAACTCCGAACTCGTGACGGTAGCTTCGCGTTAGCCTTCGCCCGGCACGCGCTGGCAACTCCGCGAGTTTGGTCATGCGCCCTACTTGGCTGCTGGAGATTTCGCATTGTCGCTGAGTCGGCGGAAGTAGTCGGCTACGGAGTCCTGGTAGCCGGCGGGGACGGTCATGGGCGCGCTGGAGCGGATCTGCGACTGCTGGTCGTCGGACTTGCGGCGCAGCTGCAGTTCCAGGTTATCGACGTCCGATAGAACCTGATTGTGGAGCTGTTCGAGGAGCGCCGGATTGCCGGGGAAGCGGCTGGGATCGAGGCGCTGCATTTCGGCTTCGAGCTGTTTCACTTGGCGCGCGACTTCGGGATCGCTCTGCACATTTTGGTTCAGCTGATTGAGCGTGTTGATGGTCTGCTCGAAATCGCGCTCGGGATCGTTGGTAGTGGTGGTATCCGGATGGACGGCTGCTCCGGGCGCGTTGGAATTGTTTCCCGTGTCGATATACCAATTGTTGTTGTTGCCGGCGCGCCACGCGCCGCGACCGTAGCCTTGGCGGTAACCGTCGTCGACGATGCCGTTGCGTCCGCCCACGCGGCCACCTTGGCGATCGGCTTGGCCGGGGCCAAATTGACCGGAACGGCCGAGCTGCGCGGATTGTGGACCTTCTCCGAAGTCCCCACCGCTATTGCCGTTTTGATTTCCGGCCTGATTTCCATTTTGGCTACCGTTCCGATTTCCGTTCTGATTTCCATCACGGGCGCCCAACGCGCGCGTCAGCGACTGCATTTGTTCTCGCAGACGTTCGACATTGTCGATGGCGGTTTCCGAGTTTTGGCCGGGGACTTGTTCGGGTCCAAGAGCCTGCTGCGCGGCGCGGAGATTGTCCGCGAGCTCGCGGAGATCGGTGGCGATGTCCGGCTCAGCATTGGGATCGGGAGCGTAGCCGCGGCGGAGCCAATCGGCGCTGCGCTGCAAGCGCGTTTCGAGGTCCGATTGATCGAGGTTGCCTAGCGCGTCGCGAAGTTTGGAGGCGGCGGCGTGCTGATTGGAAGCCATCTGGCGCGCGGCGCTGCGCATCTGCTGCTCGAGTTGGCCGACGCCGTCGGCAAGGTTTTGCCGATCGCGCGCCAATTGCTGCGCTTGTTGCCAGAGACCTTGCTCGCCCTCTTCAGACTGTGATTGGCCCGTGCCGCTTTGCTGCAATATTCGGCGAAGCTGATCGGATTGTTTCTGTTGCTCCATGGCGAGCTGATCCGCTTGATTGGCCATTTGGCTGATGCGTCCGGAATCTTGCTGGCTCTGCATAGCGCCCAGAGCTTGGGTGGCGTCGCGAAGGCGATCAGCGGCGCGACGAGCGTCGGCGGCGCTTTGCTGCTGCGAAGCGGCGCGGTTAAGCGCGTCGGTGGCTTCGCGCAAGGAATCCATGGCGCGCTGGAGGCGCGGGTCGGTGGAGTTCTGCGATTGGGATTGTGACGACTGTCCTTGCGACTGGCCCTGCGCGGATTGGCTGGGCTGGCCGCTCGATTGGCCAGAGGAAGACTGGCCAGAAGAAGATTGACCCGAAGAAGAGCCGTTTTGCTGCTGGTTCTGCGCCAGCTGTTGAAGCTGCTGCTGCAGTTGCTGCGCGTTCCGGCGTAGCATTTCCTCCTGCCAGCGCTGCTCGAAGGATTGACCGTTGGTGCGCTGCTGATTGACGAGATCCTGCTGGCGCTGAGCGAGCGCGTCGAGTTTGCGCAGAGCATCGTCGATGGCTTGCTGACGCTGGCTGGCTGAAGAGCCGGCCGTCTGTTCGGTTTCGTACTGATTTTTCTGCGTGTCGAGTTCGAGATCGAAAAGGCTAGCGAGGTCGCGGCCCGCGCCTCCTCCGCCTGCACCGCCAGTGTTGCCGAAGGCGACCTGAATCTGGCGGAAGGTAGCCTCCGCTTGCAGCAGGTGCTGGAGAGCCTTTTGTTCGCTGGGAAGCGCCTCCTTCCATTTCAGCTTGCGCAGGCTGGCGGCAGCGGGATTCATGGCCTGAGCCGCGGCGGACATGTCGCTCTGGAAATTACCGAAGGTTTGGTTTTGCTGATTCAGATCGCGCAGGCCGAGGCGTCCGGCGAGCGCGATGGCCTGGTCGCGCAGCTTCGATTGGACTTCGGAGAGGAATTTGCCGGTTTCATCAGCGGTTTCTTGCGACGGATTCTTCTCGCCGGCCTGTTTCCAGGTTTCGGCGATGATTTCCTTTTCGCGGTCGGAAATGTCGTTTTGATTACCCATTCCGCCGCCCCCGCCCCCGCCGGCCTGTTGCGACTGAGAGAAGTCGCGCTCGAAGGGATCGACCTGGACGAACTGAATGTCGGTGTGCGCGTCGGTGCGCGCATCCTTCGCGGAGGCGTAATAGCTGATGATGTCTCCGGGAACGAGCTTCAGATTTTCGAGGGCGATGGTGGTCGAACCGTCGGCTTGCTTAACATTCTTTTGGCCGAGCAGGTCGACCGTTTGTTCGGCGCCGCCGTTGACGGAATAGTGCAGCGCCAGGTTATCGAGGCCGAATTGATCGTCAGCGCGCACGCCGATGGTGACTTCTTCGATGGGGCTGGCACGATAATCGCGGGCGGGACGGACGATGGCGACATCCGGCGGATTGGCTTTATTGGCCTCGATGAAGAAATCTTCGGAGAGACGCACCGCGCCGCCCTGATCGAGCGCGGCGATGTGGTACGCGCCGTCTTTCTGCATGGTGATCGCGCCGCGATAAACATTTCCCGGTTCGCCGGAAAGCTGGATCTGCTGGCCGTTGTCAAGTATCAACACGCCATTCTGCAGTGGGCGATCGGTGCGGATTTCGAGATCGGCCGTGGTGCCTTCGATGGCTCGTAGATCACCGCCGTGCGCATCAATGGCGGGTTTCATCCCGGTCCACGAAGGGAAGTTGTACGTAACGCGTATGCTTTTCACGGCAGGCAAATCGACCACGCGAATTTTGAAATGGCGCGATTCCACCGACCCGGCCTTGACATAATATTCGACACCTTCAGGAATGCCCGCGAAAGTGAACTGGAAGCCGGAACCTCCCGGCTGAGGGAGCATGGGGAGTTCGTTCCATTTCGAGGCTGTGTCGTATCGGGCGAAAAGATGAATTTGCGGCGGCTCGAACCCGATGGTTTGCGCCGTAACCAACTCGTCGGAATTGCGCCGGACGGAAGCGTCGCCGGGTGTGACTTTAATGTTGTAGAAGGGAACCAGATTCGCGCCAGAGCCGCGCCAGAGAAGTGCCGCGCCATAGCCAATGTAGCCCGGAGCGGCGGCGATCAACCAAGCCAGCACCGCGAGCGATGCAAGTCCGAAGCCCCAGCAAGCGAGCAGCGCGCCGTTGGTGACCAGGCGCTTCGGCTCGGATGCGCGGGCCAGGTCCAGCGTGTCCGCGGCTAGAAGTTCGATGAACGGCTCGCGCGAAGCGTCGCGCTCGGCGAAAGTTACCAGGCGCTGCTTGAAATCCGGGAACGCCATTTCTGCTTCAGCGGCAGCGCGCCGCCGGTTCAATTGCAGTAAAGGAATGGCCAAGCCGAAGCTTGCGGCGTATACAAGCGCGCAGAACAAGATGAATCGCGCGCTCGTGATGCTCCAAGACGCAAACGCGAAGAAATTCGTGATCAGGACGAGAACTACAGTGGCAACAAGAGCGGCGGAGGCGAGAATCGCAGCACCGCGGAGCGCAGCGCCAATTCGCAGACGGCGTTCGATATGCCCGATGTAGGAGTTGAGCTGGTCGCGCGCGCTCATCATTCCTCCCGCCGGACTCCCAGGTGAAGGTTGGCGACCCAGGATTCGACGACTGCCGTCAACAGCACCAACAGCATAACGTACCACCACAGCGAATGTGGACTGTATTTTTCCGGCTGTAAAGTGGATGCCGCGGCGATCGGTTGCTGCGGCGTCGATGCGTTGACCCCATTCGGCTTACCGGCCCAGAGCGAGAGAGCGTCCGGCGACATGACGGCGAGATCGGACTCGCGGCGGTCGGCGTTGACGCCGACAACGTCCTGGCGGCCATTGGCGAGGCGAAGCTCGTAGAAGCCCGCTTCGTTTAGCTGATACGTTTGCGCGGTGGTAGCCTCCTGCAGCGAAAGCGGCCGGCGTCCTTCGGGATCGACCACTTCGACGCTCACGGCGCGTTCCTTCGCGGTGCGCAGTTGCAGATACGAGCCGGCGACGAGCGAGCCGCCGGGACGCTGCGAGCCGGAAAGGTAGAAGGCCGTTTGCTCGACGAACGGGACGAAATCGGGATGCAGCGGGAAATCGTTGGTCAGATTATCGAGGCCGGAAGCGAGCAGCAGTACGCGGCCCTCGCCGATTTTCTTATCGAGGAGCAGCGGCGTGCCATCGGTGAGGCGCGCGGCGACTTGCGAGCCGGAGTCGTCCACTTTGACGGCGTAATAAAACTTCACGTCCGACCAGCGATCAGCTTTGGCGATGGAGGGATGCGAAGGATCGGTGTCTCCGACGGTGAGAAAGCCGCCGGGTCCGTTCGAATAATATTGCGCATTCAGAATATTTGCGCCGAAGAGCGGAATGCGCGACGCACGCCCGATGTTGGTGCCCGCCGCAATCAGAACGCCACCGCCGCCGCGAACGTAACGGGCCAGATCGTTTTCAAAGGACGAGGGAAGCGACGGGACATCGGAGACGACCACGAAGGCGTATTTCGCAGGCTGGACGCTGGCGGCCTGTTCGGAGGCAACGCTTTCCATGGTGAACGCGGACTCGGCCGATGCCGCGAGCGCATCGCCGAAGTAGACCGGCGAGCGCGTGTCGGACGCTTCGTGGAGGAACAAAACTTGCTGCGGATCGGAGCGCTCGACAGCGAAGTAGCTAATGTCGTCGGCGGGCAGCGCATCAGCGGAATCGACGCGCACCGCGCAGCGGCTGAAGCCATAGGGAACGTTGAGCGAGTTGAATTCGACTATGGCGCGCCCGTCCGCGGGCACTTGCACTTTCTGCGTGGCGATTACTTTGCCGTTGACGACAAGCGATGCCGTGCGCGTGGCGGCGGGAGTTTCGTAACCGGCGATCACCGCTTGCACGCGCGCTTTCTTGACGTCCCACACTTGACCCGGCGCATTGACGCTTTCGACCGCCCAGTTTGCGACCGAGGATGTGACCACCGGGTGCAGCGTGAGAGAAATCTTCGCCGGGAGCGCGAGGTCAGAAAAATTAGCGGGCATATCGGATTTTTGCATGTCGCTGAAAAAATGCAGATCGATGGAGCCTGAGACGCTATTGCTGAACGAGCGCAGGCCGCGCGCAAGTTCGCCGAAATTGCCGCGAAAATCGGTGGGCTCGATCGCATCGATGGCGGCTTGCAGCGCGGGTGAGTCGTCGGTGGGCTGGGACATGGCTTCGAGACCCGAGCCGAGCGCGAAAACTTGTGCGCGTTCCATGGGTGCGCGGGATGCGAGCACGGACTGCGCTTCGCGCTTAGCGTCAGCGAGGCGCGAGCCGGCGCGCATACTGAAGGAATTATCGACCACCAGGACCAGAAGCTTGTTCGCGGTCGCGCTGGCGGCCGGGCGATTTATGAATGGATCGGCGAACGCGAAGACCAGCAGCGCGAGCAGCGCAAGTCGCAGCGCCAGCAGCAGCAAATAGCGCAGGCGGCGGTGGCGAATCGAACTCTGCGTGCGCGGCTCGAAAAACATGAGCGAGCTAAATGGCTGTGGAGTCGACGTGTGGCGTCGCAGCAGATGCAGGTATAGTGGAACCGCCAGAGCCGCGGCGCCGGCGAAGAACAATGGCGCGAGGAAGCCCATCAGTTGCGCTCCTGCCGGATGGTGAGGTATTCGGCGAGCGCGCTATCCAGCGGGCGATCGGTGCGCAGCAAGAAATAATCCATGCCGGAGCTGCGGGCGCGCGTGCGCAGTTCTTCGATATGTGCCGAAATTTTTTGCGGATATTCCACGTGCGCGTATTCCGGCGTGACCTCCATGCGCTGGCTGGTTTCGGAATCGACCAGGATCACCGGCTCGCCCAGCTTCAGCTCGATTTCACGCGGGTCGAGAACGTGGAAGAGCACCACTTCGTTGCCGTGAAATCGCAGCGGCTCGATGGTGCGGATCACATTTTCGGGAGGCTCGAAAAAATCCGAAAGGATCAGTACCAGCCCTCGGCGGCGCAGAAATTGCTGGAAATGGTCGAGCGGCTTGGCGTAATCCGTGCGCGCGCGAGGTTCGGCTTGTTCCAGTCCTGCGAGCAGCCGGTGAAGCTGGCCAAAGCGCGTGGAGGGCCGAATGTAACTGCGAACTTCATCGTCGAAGACAATCAGACCTGCGGCGTCGCGCTGGTTTTGAATGGCCAGATAGAAAAGTGACGCTGCGACGAAGCGCGCGTAATCAATCTTGCTCACCGAATGCGAGGAATAGTTCATCGAGCTGCTGGCGTCGAGCAGAATGGTGAGCAAGGAATTGGTTTCCCCGTGGTACCGCTTTAGATAAGCGCGTTCGGTGCGGGCGAAGACGTTCCAATCGACGTGGCGCAGATCGTCTCCCGGAGAATAGGCGCGATATTCGGCGAATTCCTGGCTGAACCCGAAATCGGGCGAGCGGTGCAGTCCGGCCACGAATCCGTCGACCACCGTTTTGGCGATCAGGTCGAGATTCGAAATGCGAGCGAGCACTGCGGGATCGAGAAAGCGCTGCACGATTAAGCTCCAGCCGGACGAGGCACTTCGGAAATCAGGCGACGCAGGATTTCGTCCGAATCGATGCGATCGGATTCCGCGTGGAAATTCAGCAGCACGCGATGACGGAGGACGGGAATCGCCAGCGCGGTAATGTCTTCGTACGCCACGTGGTAGCGGTGATGCGCTAAGGCGCGCGCCTTGGCCGCCAGCACGATGTACTGCGCGGCGCGCACGCTGGCGCCGTAGTTGACATATTTCTTGACGAAATCCGGAGCGAGGCCGCTATTGTGGCGAGTGGCGCGGACCAGATTTACCACGTACGCAGCGAGCGATTCTGCGATGGGCACCATGCGCACGAGCTGTTGAAAGTCGAGAATCTCCTGCGCGGAGGTGACCGGCGCGACCTGCGCGATCCGCGTAGTCGTCGTGAGATCGACCACTTTCACCTCATCGGCGGCGCTCAGGTAGTCGAGAACGATATTGAAGAGAAAGCGGTCGAGCTGCGCTTCCGGCAGCGGATAGGTGCCTTCGAGCTCGATGGGATTCTGCGTCGCAAGCACGAAAAACGGCGACGGCAGCAGATAATTGTTCCCCCGCACAGTGCAGGAAAGCTCCTGCATGGCTTCGAGCAGCGCGGATTGGGTTTTGGGCGGCGTGCGATTTATTTCGTCCGCCAGCAAAATGTTGGCGAAAATCGGGCCGTGAACGAAAGTCCAGCGGCGATGGCCGGTGGTGGGATCTTCTTCGATGATGTCCGTACCGGTGATGTCCGAGGGCATCAGGTCAGGCGTGAACTGTATGCGTTTGAATACCAGGCCGAGCGTCTGCGCGATGGTGCGGACCATCAGCGTCTTGGCCGTGCCTGGCAGGCCGGTGATCAGACAGTGGCCGCCCACGAATAGCGCCGTGAGAACCTGGTCGAGCACTTCGTCCTGCCCGACGATCACGTTGCGCACCTGCCCCAGAATGCTTTCACGCGCGGCGTGGAAACGCTCGACGCGCTTTTGAAGATCTGCGGAATTCAGATTCGTTTCGGCGGTAGTGGCCATCGCGATTCTCTCCTATTGGGAACCGTGCAGCTGCAAGAGCAATTTTTGAGCGGGCTGATAATCCGGCGCGGCTTCGAGCGACGCGAGCACGCTATTTTCGGCTTGGTCCTTCTGTCCGGCATCGAAATAAGCCTCGGCTAGATCGTATTCGGCGGAAGCCTTGTCGAGCGGGTGCATATCGACCACGGCATTAAACTCGCGGATCGCGCCCGCATAGTTTTTCTGTTGAAGCCAGAGGGTGCCAAGGCGCCGGTGCACCTCTTGGTCGAGCGGGTAGATCCAGTTGATGCGATTCAGAGTGGCGGCGGCTTCTTGCGGCTGGCCTATTCCCTGTTCGAGCGTGGCGAGTTCTTTCAGCGTGTCCGGATCGCGGCCGCCGCGATGCTCGTAATCAGTGAGTTCCGCCGCCGCAGCACTTTTGTCGTTCTTGGCCAGATCGGCCTGGGCGATGAATTCGTACGCGTTCGCGTCGTAAATATATTGGGGATAGAGCTGGACGACCTCCGGACCTTCCTTCAGCACCGCGTCGTAGTTGTGTGCTTCCGCGTCCGTGGCGAGCTGCTTTAGGGCGGTGTGCCACTTGTCGAAATTTTGCGGCACCTGGCCCAGACCTTTATATAGCCAGTCCTGAAATTCCTTGTCGAACTCAGCGGGCGTCATGCCCAAATCCTCTTGGATGACAGCGGCGGTGGTGGTGCGCTTCGAGAAGGAATGAACCATATCGAGCAGCTTCTGATTGCCCCAGCGATCCTGAATGTAGTCGCAGATGCGTCCAGCCTGGTAGTAGGAGACGATCACCTGCGCGTCGTAATCGGGGCGGACGAAGCCTCGATCGAGTTCCGTTACCGGCAAAAGCTTTTTATCGCGCAGCGCCACGACGATATCCGGTGTGATCGGATCGCCCCACTCAGGATCGGCCTGCGTCTCTTCGTGGACGGCGAGTCCTTCGGTGAACCAGCGCGGCACGCGATGATTCGTCTCCGTAAGAATATAGACGTGGCTCATTTCGTGGCGCAGCGTGCTGGCCCAATTGAACTCGCCTGGTCTGCGTGCGGAGGGGCTGTCCATCACGACCACAAGGCCGAACGTGACGCCCAGCGCGCCCAAACCGGGCATGCCGAGAGTGCGAACGGCGAAATCCTCGTGATCGGAATAAGCCTCCACTTGAACGGGCCCGGGCAGCGTCATCTGATACTTCTTGTCGTATGCGGCCATCGCTTGCTGGATGACCTGGTCGAAATAGGGGCGGAGCAAGTCGGCTTCGCTCTTGTTGAGCTTTAAGATCGCGTTGCCGTCGTGGAAGACGTCGTAATTTTTCTCGCTATCGAGCAGGCGCAGGCTGTTGACGGTGGCGGCGTCGCGATAATCGTTGTTGTAGCACAACTCCAATTGCTGCTGTGCTTCCTGATCTTCTCCGAGGCGCATTAGGTTGACGCCTAGCTGCGAGCGTGCGGACCAAAGCTGCGGATCGGCTTCGATCGCTTTGCGAAAGTACGCGACGCCGTCCTCGTAGCGATAATTCAGAACTAAATGGTGCGCGACGATGGCGTAGGCTTCGCCGTAATGCGGGTTAATGGCGCTGATTTTCGCGAACCACGCGTCGGGCGAACGGTCAGCAAGTAATTCGACGGCGGCGTGAATGGCCATGGCGTCGAGCGCATCGGGCGCCAGCTGAATCGCGACATCCGCTTGCTGGATCGCGTCAGCGGTATCGGAATCTTCTAGCGCCAAATTCGCGGCGAGTTCGTGCGCCGCGACCATCTTGGGATCGAGTTCGATGGCCTTGGAGACCCATTCGATGGCCTTGCTGTCGAAGCCGTCGGCGCTGACGAGCGCGAGTCCATAGTAGGCTTGCGCGTTTTTTGGATCGCGCTGCAGCGCTTCCTTGAAAAGCTGCTCGGCGTCGGTGTTGTTGAAGCGCTCGTGCAGCAGCAGGCCCCAGCGGACCCGATAGAGAGCGCTGCGGTCGTCCTGTGCTACGGCTTGGCGAAATTCGTTGTTGGCCTGCTGGTAGAGGTGCAGGCCCCAGTCGCCTTCAGCGCGCAGGTATGAGCTGGAGCTGCGCGCCAAGGATTCGTAGCAGGATTGCGCCGCGGCGGAATTGCCATCGAGGCGCAGCTTGCTGCAATCGTCCGGCGTGGCCGCTCGCGCAGGCGCCGCGTTCAGCGCGACGAACGCGCTCGCCAGCAGAGCCGCCGCGCAGGACGCCCGGAGTTTTCCAGCATGTGTCATTTATCGAGTTGCTCCTGCACTTTGGCCAACTCGATCAGAGATTGCGTGAGCTGCTGCTTGTATTCGTCCTGGGGCATCGCGGCTTTCTGATATTTCAGCGTGTCGATCTTGCGCTCCAGATCTTCTTTTTGCGCCAGCAGAGCGCGCTTGCCGGGATTGTTGTACGCCTCTTGCAGTTGGCCCAGCCGAATCAGCGTGAAATTCGAAAGGAACTGTCCCTCGCCCGTATCGGTGGAAGCCGTGCGCACGGGCTGGTGCTCGCCGGTATCTTCAAAGATCGCGTGCTCGGTAGCCAGCCGCTTTTGCGAGTCGTAGAAGTCAGCGGTGTGGCGCTGAGCGTATTCAAACGCTTCCATCGCGGAGATGGCGTTATTTTTGTCGAGGTCCGCCTGCGGATCGTGCAGCGCCTGGACGAAATAACGCGCGAAGACAGTGGCGTTTTTCTCGTTGCCGTCTTTGGTAGCGGCGATCACGGCGCGTCCGCGCCGCTGCAGAACGGCGACCGAACCCCCGCTGGCTTCGGTGGTGTTGACGATCAGCTGGCGCTTGGATTGAATCTGGTCGCAGAGCTTGGCGATCTCATCGGCGGTGATGTCCGGTCCGACCAAATTGAATTTATATTGATAGCCGTCGAATGTGCCGTGGCCGATCAGGACCAGCACGAAATCGTCGTCGGGCTTGGCCTCGGACGCTACCTTCGTGAGCACCTGCGTCATTTGCGCGCGCGTGGCGTCGCTGAGCGTGTAGACGTGCGCATCCGGGTTGGATGATTTCAGCAGCTTGTCGAGATTGGTGGCCAGCTGGGTGAACTCCTGCTCGTAATCGGCTTCTCCGCCCAGGCCCGCGACGGTGACGTAGTAAATTCCGGCGCGCGCGGGGATCGCGATCAGCATGAGCGCGGCCAAGACGATCGCAATGAGGCGCGCCTTCATACCACGCCCCATTTCCGCCGCAGCAGCCATTCGGAGAAGAGCAGCGCCAGAATTACCAGAAACACGGCCGGCAAATTCCAAAGCGGCTTGGTGTCTCGAACGGTGATTCCCGCTTCGGAGTACGGAATTTCGCTGGCGAGCTTCGAGAGATCGTGCGGATTCCAATAGCTTCCGCCGGTTGCGGACGAAAGCTGTTCGAGCAGCGGCCGGTTTTGTTCGGTATGGAAGTTTTCCGCCACTCCGTCCATGCGCTCGAAGGTGACCACGTCGCGCCCGATGGCCTGGCCGCCGCGCAGCGCATCGATTTCCGCCAGATACGAGCCGGGCTTTTCCGCGTTGAAGTCGGCTTGGAATGTGCCGGGCGAATCCGGAACAGGCGTCATATCGACGGTTGCCGCGAGGCCGTCGGGTCCGATCACATGCGCTTGCACGGTGGCGTCCGGCGCGGGCAGATAATCCACGTCGCGGACTTGAGCGGTGAATTTCGTGCGTCCGTCGTCGTAAAGCGTCTGGCTCTGAACGGAACCTTCCACTTGTCCAGGCGTGTCGGCGACCAGCCAGCGTAACAACTGCTGCCAAAACATCGTGTGTGTCGGATCGCCCGCGGGCAGGCTCATCTGCCAGCGCCATGTGCCGGAAGTTGCCAGGACGGCGCTGCGCCCGCGTCCGTAATTTTCGGTGACCAGCAACGGCAACTCGCGCCCATCGGCCTTCAAATCAGCAAGGACGACCGCGCCCGGCTTCGGCGTGCCGGCCTCCTGATAATCCATCAGGTAGGGCAGCTTTTTCCAACGCTCGGCGTTCTGCTTCGGATCGTCATCGAGGCGGCATATCAAGCTGTTCATGCCCGCAGCCGTAAGTTCGACCGTGGCGGGAAGGCGATGAAACGTCTTGTTGTGATCTGGCAAGACCACTGGAAACGCATCGGCGGCGGGCGAGCCGGCCCAGCCTCCGTCGGACAATGCGAAGCGACCTCCGAGCAGCAGCAAGCCTCCGCCGCGGCGATTCACGAACTGTCGAATCAAATCCTGCTGCGCGGGAGTGAAATAGCCCGCTTCCATCGAGCCAATGATCAGCCCTTGATATTGAAATAGGTCCTTGGCATCGGTCGGGAAACCGTCCGCGAGTTCCTGTGGATTTTCGATGCCCTGGCGATAGATTTTGTTTTCAGTGGTGCGCAGCATCGACGCGATCTCCACGATCGGATCGTTATCTTCAGCGCGCCGGATGAATTTGTATTCCCAGCGCGGCTCGCCTTCCACGTACAGGATGCGGCGCTTATTGGACTCGACGTCTACGAGCCGCGTTACCGCGTTATTGCTGGTGTTCGACTCGCCGGGCAGGGGAGTAACGGAAAACGTGAGAGATTTAGCGTCCGCGTCGCCCGCGTTCAGGAGCAGAGTTTCCGTCTGAGTTTTGCCATCGCCGGCGAGTGTGATCTCTTGAGAAGCGAGCAGCTTGTCGCCGTCGCGCACCGAAACAGTTGTTTTTTGCCCGGCGAAGCCGCTCTGCTGCAGCGTGATGGTTGCGGACATGCGCGAGTTGGCCAGCGCTCGCGGCGCGATCGACGCGTCTTCCATTTCCACGTCGTGTTCGAGATGCTCGGCGCCGAACCCCACGGTGTGCACGGGAATGCGGCGGCTGCGAAGCTCGGCAATCGTGTCGCGATCGATTCCGCCGCTGTTGTCACCGCCGTCGCTGAGCAGCAGGATCGCGCCGACTGGAAGGTCGGAAGTTTCGCTGACCAAGTCCTTCAGGCTGTCGCCGATATGCGTGGCCGGAGCAGTGGGCTGAATTTGAGCGAGACTGGATACGCGCGAAATGTGAGTGTCGAAAGTGTAGATGCGCGTCTGGAATTTCTTTTGCAGATCGGAGATCAGGCCGTCTCGCAGGGCTTTTGTCGCGTCCGCCTCGCGCGTGGAGCCGCTATCGGCGATAGCCATGCTGCGCGAATCGTCCACCAGGACCGCAATGATATTTTGCTGCGGTTTCAACTCCGCGACGGTGATGGCGGGCTGCCACAGCAGCACTAAAAGCAGTGCCGCCAGGCAGGATTGAATGAGCCAGATTAGGCCGGCCCTCCAGGTCCGCAGCCTGGGAGCGGCTTGCGCGATGCGCCAGCGGATCAGCCCCGCCAGTCCCGCCGCCGCGATCAGGACCAGCGCGAGCAGCACCCACTTCGGCCAGCTTCCCAGCAGGACGAAATGGCCCTTGGAATACATGGCCGCGGGATATTTGAACAGCCACTCGAACATCGTCGCCACGACCTCGCCCGATCGCTTCCGGGCCGCTAATGCGCCATCTAGTGCGTCATTCCGTAAATCACGTAATCGATACCCACGCGAAACGCCAGCGACGAAAACCGCTCTGGATACTCGGGGCTATCCGCCCATTCCCATGCATCTCCCAGATGCATGTTGTGGCAGATGGCCACGATGACGCGTCCTTTATCGTCGCGAATGGCTCGCCATTTCGGCACGTAGCCGTCCTTCTCGTACGTCCGGCCCGTGACCACGTACTGTTCGCCGGGCACCTGAAAGCGATTGCTGAGGTCGTAGAGCACGTGAAAGATTTCGTCGTTGTTGCTGAGGTCCTCGATGGGACGATTGGGAAAAACCATGCGCATGCCGCGCAGAAAGTTTTCCCAATCTTCGGTGCCGTGGAAATCGTCGACCATCAGAAAGCCTCCGCGCAGCAAGTACTGCCGCAGCCGCGCAGCCTCCGCCGGGCTGAACGTCCAGTTCTCCACTTGGACGGCATAAACGAACGGATAGTTGTAGATGGCGTCGCTATCGAGGTCGACGACTTGTTCCGTGGGGGCCGCGTCGATGCGGGTGAGGCGGCGGATGGCCATCAGCAACTGGCGATCGGCTTTCGGGTAATCCTGCGCCCAACTGCCGCCGCCGTAGCCGTAGCGGTACCCGAAGCCGCCGAAACTGCCTTGGGCGGAAGTGTAGCGGAGGCGCGACCAGTGAAATTCAGCTTTGACGTTGGCTTGTCCGGGAGTGACGGGAGCGTAAGGACTTTGCCCGAACCACTGGAATCCGCGCGAGCGCATCGCCAACAGACCAATTCCAGACATCACCAGGGCAGTTAGCACCGCAATGCGGGACACGGGCTTCATGAGATACTCTAATACGCCGAGAGCGTATCAGATGCCGCAGTCATCTCCAATCGGGAACTTCGCCGCGAAAACGCTGCGTTGGCAGGTTTTCGCCGTTAGAACGGCTCATTCGTTCGTGGGTGGATTTTGAAACGGCGCGATCTGATTAAATTGGCGGGCGCGGCTGCGGTTGAGTCAGCTGCGGCTGGCCTGCTTCCCGCGCGAGCGCAGAATGCTCCCCCGCCCGGCGCGGTGGAGATTCCGAAACCGGGTGACGCGTCCTCCGGCGGCAAAGCAGACATTACGCTGCGCATCGCGCCGGTCACCGTTGCGCTTACACCGAGCCACATTATCAGCACCATCGGCTACAACGGAACTTCTCCTGGCCCAATTCTGCGCATGCGCGAGGGCGTGCCGATCACGATGGACGTCTTTAACGAGACGGATACGCCGGAATACGTCCACTGTCACGGTCTGCATATTCCGCCAGACGTGGACGGCGTGGAAGAAGAGGGCACGCCACCCGTCCCGCCGCACGGCAGCCGCCGGTATCATTTCACCCCGCGGCCTGCCGGAACGCGCTGGTATCACTCGCACACTATGGCCATGGACGATCTGCACCGCAGCACCTACACCGGCCAGTTCGGATTTCTAATGGTCGATTCCGGCAACGATCCGGGGCATTACGACCAGGAGGTTTTTCTGGCGCTGCGCGATTGGGAGCCGTTTTTCACAAATCAGCCGATGGACACTGACGAACAGGGCCAGACCGGTCCCCAGCCGGAGCGCCCAGCCGTTCTTGATACGCGTCCAAACGGCCTGGAAGTCGATTCGCTGATTTTTTCGATCAATGACAAAGTGCTCGGTGCTGGCGAGCCAATCCGCGTCCGTTTAGGGCAGCGCGTGCTGGCGCACATTCTGAATGCCAGCGCCATCGAAAATCGCAGCATCGCATTGCCAGGCCACAAATTTCACGTGCTCGCGCTGGACGGCAATCCCGTGCCGGTGCCTGCGTCGGTGGAAACGCTGATGCTCGGCCCCGGAGAGCGTGTCGACGCGATCATCGACATGAATCAGCCGGGTGTTTGGATCTTAGGCGGGACGGTAGACATGATTCGCAATTCCGGCCTCGGCGTGGTGATTGAATACGAAAACCAGCACCGCGAGCCGCAGTGGGTGCCTCCGCCGCTTGTGCCGTGGGATTACACGGTCTTTGGCCGCGCTGGTGGCGCGCAACCCGCGCCGGATCACACCATCGACATGGTCTTCGAGAAAATTCCCAGCGGCGCTGGGCAATTCAATGCGTGGTTGGTGAACGGAAAACAGTATCCGCACGATCGCGAGTTCGTGCTGCAAGAGGGCGCGCGCTACCGCATCGTATTCCACAACCGCACCGACGATGCCCACCCGCTGCACATGCACCGGCACACATTCGAGTTGGTCGATATCAACGGAAAGAAAACGTCGGAAATCATGAAGGACACGGTGATCGTGCCGTTTTACGGGCGCGCGACTGTCGATTTAGTCGCCAACCAGCCGGGGCTTACGCTGTTCCACTGCCACATCCAGCAGCACATGGATTACGGGTTCAAGGCGCTCTTCCGCTACGCTTGATTCTGCGAAATTTTTCTGCTTTTGTATCGCGCGTGAATGCCGCTCATCCGCTCTCACATGGCAGGGCGCGCTAGCGAACCGCTCCTTGCTTCATATCCTCACCAGCTTGGCGCACATGTTCCGAGCGGCCAAGATCGCGCCAGTAATACTGATCCGCGCGAAATGCGGCGATCTTCTCGCCTGCCGCTGCCAGCCGCAAATACGTCGTGATGATCGAGAAAATTCCCGTTTCCATCATCAGCGGAAAAATGCGCGGCGAAATCACATGCACGCCGCAAAAGGCCAGCGGCGTAAGTGCAGGGGTTTGTCGGACGATCTCGTCCTGCTGGTTTCCTGCTGTTCTGCGCCCGCAGAGTTGCAGCTTCTCGTCGAACAGCAGATATCGAGACGTCTCGCGATCCTGCACTGCCAGAGTGGCGAGCGCCTCACTTTCAGCGTGAACTTGCGCCATGCGCCGCAGGTCGATTGTGCTGATCACGTCCACGTTGTGCAGAACGAATGGTTCGCTGGCGCCGCCGGGACCATCGAGAAAAAAGTGGGCCGCTTTCTTCAGCCCTCCGCCGGTATCGAGCAGCACGTCCTCGCGAGACACTTCAATGCGCATGCCAAACCGATTATTCGCGTTCAGATACGCGACGATCTGGTCGGCAAAATGATGCGCGTTGACGATCACCTCAGTTATGCCGAAATCGTGCAGGCGCGCCAGCGTGATTTCCAGCATCGTGCGTCCGCCGACTTCCACCAGCGCTTTCGGCCGATTGTCGGTGAGCGGGCGCAGGCGTGTGCCGAGGCCGGCAGCTAGAACCATGGCTTTCATTTGCTCATGTTCTCCAGCTCAAGATGCCGCAGCACAACCTCGATGCCTTTTCGGCCGCACAATCGCTTCGCCAGCTGTTCCGCGAAATAAACGGAGCGATGCTGCCCGCCGGTGCAGCCGAACGATACGGTCAGGCTGTTGAACCCACGGCGTTGATAGGCGCGAACGCTTGCGTCGACAAGCGACAGGGCGTGGCCCAGAAACTCGTGCGCGCTGGGCTGTTGCTCCAGAAATTCGATCACCGGCGCGTCTTTTCCCGTAAGCGGTTTGAACCGTTCTTCGCGCCCCGGATTCGGTACGCTGCGCGCGTCGAAAACAAATCCGCCGCCGTGGCCGGTCTCGTCCCGCGGCACTCCGCCGCGATAGGAAAAGCTGAAAATGCGCACGACGAGAGCGCCTTCTTTCGGCGCCAAGCTTTGCAGCCTTTCGGAGGACGACATGGCCTTGAACGCGTCCATCAGTGAAGGTAGAGCGATCGGCAGTTCCACGTTCTGCAGCAGCCAGCGGACGTTGTTCATCGCGTAGGGAACGCTTTGCAGGAAATGCGATTTGCGCTCGTAAAATCCTCGGAAGCCATAGGCGCCCAGCGCCTGCATGATGCGCACGTAGACGTATGCGTAGTAATGGCGCATGAATTCTTCGCGGCCGATTTCGGTGAAGCCGGCGACGCGCTCGATGTAGCGATCGAGCAGTTGCTGCCGCAACGCTGGCGGCAAATCGGCCTTCGCGTCGTAGAGCAGGGAAGCGACGTCGTACTGCAGCGCACCCTTGCGGCCGCCCTGGTAATCGACAAAGAATGGTTCGGCGCCGCGAAGCATGATGTTGCGCGACTGAAAATCGCGGTAGAGGAAATAGTCGAGCTTGGCGCTCAGGAGGAATTTGGTCAGCCGCGAAAAATCGTCTTCAAGCGATTGTTCGTTGAAGGGGATGCCCGCGAGCTTCAGGAAATAATATTTGAAATAGTTCAGGTCCCAGGCGATCGACTGCGCGTCGAATACCGCTCGCGGATAGCAGACTTCGTAATTCAAGTCGCGTCCGGCTTCGATCTGAAACCGCGGCAGGGTATCGATTACTTTGCGGTACGCTTCGATCGTTTCCGGTGCGAGAGTTCCGCCCGCGCGATGCTTCGATAGAAATTCGTACATGGTGGTGTCGCCAAGGTCTTCTTCCAGATAGGCGCCGCGATCCAAATCTTCGCCGTAGATTTGCGGCACGGGCAGTCCGTGCTTGTGAAAATGGCGCGAAAACTCGAGGAACGCGACGTTCTCCTCGCGCACATCATGCAACACCCCGACGGCCATCACGTCGCCGCTCGATAGACGCATGATTCTCCGTCCCGAGCCACCGAGCTGGCCTTGGAGCGGCTGCACTTGCTCCGCCGGGACGTGAAAATAGCGCTCAAATAAATCTTTGAGAACTTCGATCAAGACGCAGATCCATCCTTAAGCTTAAGAAGCTCTGTGAAAAGCAAATAGAAGCTCTAGACGAGTTTATTCAATCAAGGATGGAATCGCCAGCCGTCGATGGCTGCGACAATCGAATAAGACACTTGCCCGCTGCGACGGGTACTGAGCCTCGGATATCTGGAAACACTACTTCGCTTGCGCAGCTTGCTTTGTCGAGCTATCCGCGTATTGCTTGCAGCCTGATTGCAACGGGCCGTCGATTTCAGCGCAATGATTAAACGCGTCGGCGGCCTCTTTGAACCGGTCCAAGTTCTGGTAATCAGCGCCGAGCACGAGGTAGTCGGTTGCGTCCGGAGCGGCCGCATCCTCGGTGGCCGTTTGCAGTTCCGTCACTGAATCCTGGAATTTCGACTGCCGAAAATAAATCAGGCCAAGCGTGCCATGTGCCATCGCCAAAACCTGTTTTTTGTACGCGGCGAATTGGGCATCGGTCATGCTGTTGGGCGTTTTCATGACGGTGATCTCATTGAGCGCGCGCTTTTCGTACATCTCGGATTTGTCCAGGTTCTTGGCGCCGTCCGCGTCGGTGGGTTTGTATTCGTGAGCAATCACAAAGCCGGACAGGGAAAGCAGAGTCGCATCGCTGGGATACAGCGTGATCCCACGATCGGTGCAGGAGTAGAAATCCGGCATATCTTCCTGCGCGTAGTACAACTGCGCCATTTGCTCGTAAACAGCCTGCGCGCGGAAATCGCTCGGGTAGCGGTTGATGAAATCCGTTCCCTGTTTGATCCGCTTCTCGGGACTCTTCTGTTTCATGAACGCATCGTAGGCTTTGGCCGCCCTTGGGTCACCGAGTTGCTGTTCCTGAACTTGTTCGATCTGGCGGGTGGCCTGCGTTTGCGTCGATGGGTTATTCAGGGCAGTAGAAGGAACGGAAACACCGGCTTGCGCTCGGGCTACCGACGCCGCCAAAAAAACCGCCAGCATTAGGCTGAGAGCTATGCCGACTTGCTTGATTGCCTGAGAGATCATGTCTGGTGCGCCTCCTCTGCGTGCGCGGATTGGCCACCCGCGTCGGTGGTGAGACTCTATGAATAGCTACTCGGTTACGTCAATCTATATCTGTTGGCCTTCGGATGTACGCAAGTGGGCCCGCAAGGATTTGAACCTTGGACCAACGGATTATGAGTTCCAAACCGGACGATAGCGACGACGTGTGATGGTTGCCTATTGTGTTGAATCACCGCGTCATTACGGGCGATTCTCACGACTGCTGTTATCTTACCATTCGCGACGTTTGCTGATCGCTGGGTGCTACATTTTCCGCTACAGCCCAGTGGGCCCGTTTTGCCGGGATGATCCGAGGGCGCATAACGCTGGGCATACTTTCGCGGGTACCCTTTGTGCGATTTCGCGACCCGCCCCGGAACCGAAGCGACTGCGGGGGCGTTGTTTTTCTGAGAGCGTGTGAGTGGTGGCAGTGGAATTCGTTCCAAGCGCGGTTAGGTAACGCACTCGCCAGCGTTGGACTCATTTCGCTTGCCCTTGAAATCCCACGTTTTCGCAGGCTCGCGAGCCTGACGGAACCTTCGGTCGTATGGTTGTGCGATGGCGACTTGGAGGCCGCTTTGGCACACGTCACGCGTTTATAGAGGCGTCGCTTCTCAGTACGCTACACGGCGCGCTGCAGCGTCAGCGTTGCCGTCCGTCGATGCGCCTGGTGTCCTTGGGAATGCCCCGGTCCACGTCTTTGAGTAACTCACTGACAGAAATCCCAAAGCCGCGCGCAATTTTAATCAGTGTCTTTAGTGAGGGCACTCGTTTGCCTTGCTCGATCCAGCCGACGGCGACTCGATGAAGTCCGGCATGGTCGGCGAAGGCTTCTTGAGAGAATCCTTGCTTCTTGCGCAGCTCGCGCACACGCTTCGCCAACGCAGACAGTACCTTTTGCATTCTGCATAGTCTGGGAGTACCATTCGAAACCGTCCACAATCAGGACGTTGACATACAGAAAGTTGAGGACTCCAGTGGGCGCGTGGACCGAAAATTCGAGGCCGTGTGTATGCGGGGGTGGGAATGACAACTGCCGCTTCTGTTTTGGACTTGGGTTTGCGAGCAACGGGGTACCGGGCGCTCAAGCGAGTTCCGCGAATATGCTAGAAAGCGCGCCTTGCCGACCGAGTACAGCGACACATTATCACCCCTCAAAGGAACCGACGCGGGAGCAGTTACTCGCGCGTATTGCGGAATTGGAAGCTCAATTGGGCATATCGCCGCCCCGCACCCATCCTGCACGAATTCAGACTGTTGGTGTGCTGAGGCCGCGAACTCACCGAATGTTATCCTGCCCGCACTGTGGTGCACAGCTTCGAGCCGACAGATTGTCTCGCCACCAATTGGCTCGATGCCCGAAACTATACCCAAGCAAACGAAAACGCACGCGTAAGGAACGGAATAAGCGACATCGTGTGGTCCTGTGCCAGGGAGGTCTTCCCTCCCTGGGCAAGCGCCGCTGACAAGAGGTTTACGGCAACGGAAGTGAGCGTAATTGTTGAAGTCGCACTTAGCATCGTCGCCGCGTACCTTGTAGTACAGGCCATCCGTTTTTTCTTCCACATCATTCTGATCGTGTGGGCGACTATGGCCGACAGCATAGGCGGGTTCTTTGCGTCCGCAGTGGTCCTGCTTGCGGGTATTGTCGTTGTGGCCCTTCTCGGCCTTGCGGTGCTGTTCGTGTTCGGGAACTAGGCGGACTTTAAGAGAGTTTCTTACAACCCGTGACCGCAGCGCCGCTAGCTCATTTTGGGCGGACCGCAATTGATCTCGATTGGTGGCCCGCCGTCGAGTTCCTTCAACAATGCTTCCAGCTTGGGGTCTAGCATTGCAGCATGCCGAGCCTGCTTATCATCCGCTACAGAGCTACACGCCCCATCTTTATTGGCGATCTCACCATTTCCGTTGCCGCTACAGTTCGTCTGTGTAGCGGATGCAGAATCGCTATTTTCGACTGTGTTTACAGCCTCAGTAGCGGTGTAGCGGCTCGGGAGCGCATTGGGTGGCAGATAACGTTCCCAGGCATCCTCAAGGCTGTGGCGGGTGTAGCCTTTGACGACTGTATCGTCGAAACGAAGATTTTCCGAGCGCGCGCCGAATGGCGCCAGAAGTCGCGATAGCCTCCGAGGATTTAACCCATTACCGTTAGCCCAATCTCGCCAGGGCCACTCTGCGGAGTCGTTTAGATCGCTCAGAAGTGTGGACGTGCTTATCCGCCCCTCCTGTCGCTTCGTGAATATCTCCCGTATGTTCGCTAGGACTGCAAGGCCGTGGTCAGTTGGCTCAGCGTCTGCTTTCAACAGCGACAACCTGTGAGCGATTGTCCTCAGCTCCGCCAGTCTATGGGGGAGAGCAACTGCGCAGACTGCAAAGATTGGTAGCCAAATCTCTTCCTCGCGGTCTCGCAGAAATTCCAGATCGTGGCTGTCGTACCACTCCACCACTTCACGCGAATGGGCCGCACCCCATTCAGCCATCTGATTCCGGACCGGAATTGCTTCGATTGCTGCGACCTTCCGTCGAAACCTTTGGATCGCTTCGCTGCGGTGGCGCTTCATCTGAATCGGAATGCAGCGGTCCGCCAAAGTATCCGGCAGCTCGCCAATCAGAATTATGACTTTGGGACAGTAGACCGAGAACTCCCTAACTTTATAGGATGGCGCTTCACACCGGCGCACCGTGCGGCCTGTTCGATTTCCCGCATTTAGGATTTCTCGCAAAGCCTCTGCTCGATCACTTCGCGAGGACAGCGTTTCCGCCTCGTCAATAGTCAGCGTGGGCTTCAGCTCGGCAATGCTGCGGAAAATGACAGCGGGCGTTGCGCTCACCGTGGCGAGCGGGTTTGCGCAAAGCAATTCTAACAATTCGCCGGTTCGAGTTTTACCACACCGCTTCGTGGGTGACGTGATCGCCAGATACGGAAACGCGTCGAAGCACTCGAAGAGGTGTGTAGCCTGACTCCAGAGCGCCAGCACCAACGGCAGCCCCGGAGCCATCACAACGTATCGCTGAATGAATTGCTCCGCCTCATCGACGGCGCGTAACGGTGTGCCCCTGCAATTCGCTTCGTTCATCGGGACTCCCTTGCGGGAACAGTCCCGTCCTGAATGATTTTGCGGATAGCGCTTTCGGGAACGCGGACGGCGCGCGGGCTGACTCGCACCACGGGGATGCGCCGCCGTAGAATCCATGCTCTCACCGTCGAAACTCGAATGCCCAAACGCTCGGCAACCTCGCACACGCGCAATAACCTTTCCGGTTGACTGTTCACCATGACGCCTCTCCTTTCAGATTCGTATTACGCCGCGCACTATCGCACACAGAGGGTGGTCGTATCTGGTGTCGTAGATGGGTATTTGCGTGGATGCCGTGGTATTTGCCAAGAGTTTGGGGTGTGGCGCGCCTAGAGATTGAGCCTGTAAGACCCCTTCGTCTGACCCGGTTTCACTAGAGCATCCCAGGCACGGCGGTTACTCTTGAACGTATCGCGAAGTCTGCTGTTTTTCGTTTCGAGCTTTTCAAGGATCGAGTGTTTGCCGACCTCGGGATTTCCGCCCTGGTGGGCCTCGTGTAAGATTTCGATCACTTGCGCCTGCCGTGACGTCAGAGAGAACGTGTCGCCCCGAAGGGCCACGCTACGGTAATCGACGGAATGCGTGAATTGATCAGGCGGATTCTTCGGGCCGTCTGCGATACCACTGTCAGCGTGAGCCTCGCGCCGCGGCGCACTGTTCGTATCTTGAGTGCGCCCGCGTTTCGCGACCTTCGCCGCGAGCCTCTTACGCTGCTCGTCCAGTTCCCATATCCCACGCGCCGGATGATTGGGGTCAGTGCCGTCGTACAGTGGCCAATCTGGAATCGCCTTCTTAAGTTGACGGATTCTTTCGTCGTATAGCTCAAGACGTTTTTGATCTGAAATGCCCATTGCCACCTCCCGCGTGGCATCCCGGTTATGTGGAGTGCGGCAGACAGGACGGGATGCTCCTGCTTTTCGGCTCGCGTTGCCTAGCCGCACGGCGAGATTACCACAATTCCCTTGACGCACATAACCTAAACGCTTAGGATATGTTCGTGCCGAAGAAACCGATTAGCGAAGCGGCAAGCCTGATGGGAAAACGGAGCTATACGGCGCGTGTCAAACGTCTCGGAATCGAGCGCATCCGCGAGATTGCGCGAGAGAACGGGAAGAAGGGCGGGCGTCCGCGTCAGGACGGAAAGCCACCGAAGAAAGGAACGAGTCGATGAGCCTCTACAAGCGGGGGCGGGTGTGGTGGTATCACTTTACGTTCAACGGCCAAGAGATTCAGGAAAGCAGCAAGAGCAATAGCAAAACCATTGCGCGAGAGGCGGAGCGCGCCCGCCGTCGCGAATTGGAGCAAGCCTACAACCGCATTCCAAAGCGCGAGCGAATGCCGCTGTTCTCCCAGGCCGCTGATTTATGGCTGGCGAGCAAGGCCGGTTTAGCTGAATCGAGCCGCGAACGGTACAAGCAATGCGTGGAGCATCTGAAAACAGAATTTGGCAAGCGGCTGGTTTGCGACGTGGACTCCAACGGCATCGCGGAGTACCGGAGCAAACGGCTCGCAGCGAGCGTCAGCAATCGTTCCGTGAATTACGAGACGGGCGCGCTGCGCGGCATCCTTCGGCAGTACGGCCTTTGGGGGCCGATCTCAGACCGCGTAAAGGCGCTCCCCGAAAGGCACGACGTGGGCCGAGCGATCTCGCCAGAGGACGAATCCAAGCTACTCGCCGCCGCGAGCGCGAGCCGATCTCCCGCGCTTCTCACGCTTGTTTTGCTCTCGCTCGATACCGGGATGCGCCTAGGAGAGTCTCAGGCGCTTCGCCGCCGCGATCTGCGGCTTGTATGGGCGAATGGCTCGATTACCAAAGGGGAAGTGGTAGTCCCAAAGAGCAAGACGGCCGCTGGAACAGGGCGGTTGATTCCGCTCTCACGTCGCGTCTGCGCTTCGCTGTCGCTCTGGTTTGACCAGTTCCCGGATGCGGGGCCGGATAGCTTTCTATTCCCGCTCCACAAAGTCGGGACACCCGTACCGCCTCACGCTGTCGCGGGCAATTCGCGCGTGCCGGTCCTGTACGATGTGGATTTGAGCCGCCCGATGGGTTCATGGCGAAAGGCGTGGCGACTCGCCTGCAAAGCCGCTGGCGTCCGCTATCGGCCACACGATATGCGCCACACCTTCATCTCGCGGCTGGCCGAGAATCCCGCCGTCAGCGAACAGACGATCAAGGCGCTCGCCGGGCACGTCTCAAGACAAATGCTGGAACGGTACAGCCATATTCGATCTGAGGCGAAGCAAGCCGCGATTCAGGCGCTCGACGGACAGGCAATTGCGCCAATTTTGAAAGAGAGCCGCTACAGTTTCCGCTACACTCAGCGGAACGAGCAGTCCTCCGAAAAAGCTAACTCACTGAAAACAAATGGTGGGCCCGCAAGGATTTGAACCTTGGACCAACGGATTATGAGTCCGCTGCTCTAACCGCTGAGCTACGGGCCCGCGGTGCTCTCAACCTTACTACAAGCGGCTCGCGGAATAAACGAAAGCCCCGCGGCTACGCACACCAACCTGAAGTCGAAAAACCCATTGACAATTTTGCGCCGCGTATCTGCGCGTGCCATTCGGCGCGTTCTGTGGTATGAATCCTCCGAAAAATTTGGCTGAGGTGCGCGACCATGGCCCGGAAGAAGATCTCCGTAGATCGCCGGAGTTTTCTGAAGAACGCTACCGTAGGAGCGGCGGCCCTGGTCGCGACGCCCGTAGCCACTGCGGAGGCAGTCGCAAACCCTCACCCAGCCGCCGCGCCGCGCAACGCGAGCGCACCTTTACCTCCCGTCCCGCGCCGCGGCGAAGCGCAACTCGCTACCGTGCCGGCCACGCCTGATTTAACCGCCAACATCATCACCGTCGATCACCCTGGCTCCGATTTCATGGTGGACGCTTTCAAGGCTGTCGGATTCGAGTACCTCTGCTCGAATCCCGGCAATTCCTTCCGCAGCCTGCACGAATCGTTCATCAACTATGGCGGCAACAAGAATCCCGAATTCATCACCTGCTGCCACGAAGAATCGGCCGTGGGCATGGCGCACGGCTATTTCAAGATTGAAGGCAAGCCGCTGATGGTTTGCGTGCACGGCACGGTGGGCGTCCAGCACGCATCGATGGCGATTTATGACGCGTTCTGCGACCGCGTGCCGATCGTCGTGGTGCTTGGAAATTTTGGAGACGCGCAGACGCGCGCGAGCTTCGTCAATTGGACGCACAGCGCGCAAGATCCCGCCGCGCTGATTCGCGACTTCGTGAAGTGGGACGATCAGCCGGTCACGCTGCAAGGATTTGCCGAATCGGTGATGCGTGCCTATAAAACGGCGATGACGCCGCCCTACATGCCCGTGGCGCTGGTCTGCGATACCGATTTGCAGGAATTTCCGATTCCTAACGATCCCACGCTGCGCGTTCCGCCCGTGACGGTTGATCGTCCGCCACAGGGCGACTCTGGTTCCGTGCAGCAGGCGGCGCAGTGGCTCGTCGCAGCGGAAAACCCCGTGATCGTCGCCGATCGCGCGGCGCGCACACCCGGCGGTCTTGCGCTCATGATCGAGTTAGCCGAAACGCTGCAAGCGGCCGTAGTCGATCGCAACGGACGCATGAATTTTCCAACGCGTCACCCGCTCAATCAGTCCGAGCGCGGCGGCGCGGTGGTCGGCGACGCCGATGTGATTCTCGGCTTGGAGCTCACCGACTTCTACGGCATCGTGAACGCCTACTACGGCGATATTTATCCGCGTACGCGGTCGCTCGCGAAATCTGGCGTGAAGCTCATCAGCATCAACTCGAACGATCTCTATCTCAAAAGCAATTACCAGGATTTCCAGCGCTATCAATCCGTCGATCTAGCCATGGCTGCTGACGCCGAAGCCACTCTGCCTTCGCTGATCGAAGCGGCGAGAAAGCTGATCACCGCTGACCGCAAGCGCGCGTATCAGGACCGCGGCTCGAAACTCGCCGCCGCTCACCAGCGCACGCTGGCCGAGAATCGCGATCTGGCCGCGAATGGCTGGGACGCAAGTCCCATCAGCACCGCGCGATTATCCGCCGAACTCTGGAACCAGATTCGCAACGAAGATTGGTCTCTCGTGTCGAATTGCCAATTCGTGAACCGTTGGCCGCTGCGGCTATGGGATTTTGACAAGTACTACCACTACATCGGCGGCGAAGGCGGGTACGGCGTCGGCTACGGCGCGCCTGCGTCGGTGGGCGCGGCGCTCGCGAATCGCAAATATGGTCGCTTCACCGTCAGCATACAAAACGATGGCGACCTGATGTTTGCTCCCGGCGTGCTGTGGACCGCCGCGCATTCCAAAATTCCGCTGTTGATCGTGATGCACAACAATCGCGCTTATCACCAGGAAGTGATGGAAGTGCAGCGCATGGCCGACGTTCACGAACGCGGCATCACGCGCGCCTGGATCGGCACCACGCTGATCGATCCGCCCATCGATTACGGAAAGCTGGCGCAAAGCATGGGTATGCACGGCTCGGCGCCCATCAGCGATCCCAAGGATTTAGCTCCGGCGCTGCGCGAAGCCATGGCCGTAGTGAAAAGCGGAGAACCCGCGCTGGTGAACGTGCTGACGCAGCCGCGGTGAGAGCCGCCTGAAAAGGAGAGGCCAATGCGAAATTCAACCGTGCCGCCGTCGATTGGATTTCTCGAACGCGCCGCGCTGCGCCACCCGATGCGCGCACATATTCTCGCTCTGCTTGCGCTGATTTTGATCGCCGCGATCGTGGCGATCGCTTTTGCCGTGCTGATATTCGCGCGTCCAAGCTCCGCCGCTGAACCTGAGAAGCCGGCCATTGCGAGGCAGGCGAAGCCTGTCTTGGCAGGCAGCATCGAAAAAGGCAAGAAGTTGTTCACCAGCTACGGATGTTATGAATGCCATGGCCGAGCGGCGCAGGGAGGAATTGGCCCGCGTCTCGGTCCCGATCCGTTGCCGCTCGCGTTCATCGAGAAATACGTGCGCCATCCGAGCGGCCAGATGCCGCCGTACACAGCCAAGACAGTTTCGGATCAGGATCTGACGGATATTTACGCGTTCCTGAAATCGCTGCCCGAGTCGCCAAAAGCAAAAGATATTCCGATTCTGGATGAGTAGCCGCGCTTAGATCCGCCGGACGTACTACCGGCCGGCAAGCCCACGTCCTCGTGCCTCAGAAGGGCTTGATTTGGCCGTTTTCAATTTGATTGCGGTTGTTCTGTTCGCAGATGTACTCGATCTGATCCCAATCGCGATGGCGCGTGAACGTGTGGACCGTGTGCCAAGGCTTTTCCAGCACGTCCGGGTCGATCAGCGTCATCTCGTCTTCCATTTTGTCAGGCGCGATCAAATGGATGCGTTCAATGACGTGCAACTTTGGTCCGTGCATCAGTTCGTGGTAGCCCAGCGGCGTGCGATAGCCCAGGCCCACCGTATCGATCACTAGCGTGTCTCCTTCCCAATGTCCGATCGAGTGCCCATTGAACGTCGGATCGAGATCCGCCGGATGCCCGCGGCCGTCCGTAAACACGCGGCGCACCTGCATGTACGCTTCCTGAATGATGGTCACGCGCCCCGGCGTGAATAAAAACTCCACGTCGTACGGCTGAAACATGATGGTCGGCATCCCGGGCGGAAGACAGTTCGCGCTTTCCGATGGCGGCGGCTCGTTCTTCGCTTCCTCAGCCTCGTTGATCTTAAGCTGCGCGGCTGCCGCGGGAGTCAGATCGGGCACTTCGTCGGGCGAGCCGGGAATCGGGCCGAAGTCGAGCACCCAGATGCCCGCCCAATCGGGCAGTTTTGCGAGTGCGCCGTAAGCAGCTGCGCGTTGCGCGGGAGTCGGCGCGGCATTGTCCGTAGGCGGCGGAGTTTGCGCGCCGCACGTCGCAGCGCTGAACAGAAGCAGACCCGAGCAAAATATTAATCCCGCGGAGAATGGCTTCATTATGTCCCCCCTCAGTCATCGAGGCCGATCGGTGCCAGAGCATACCAGACAAGCGTCGCGGCGCGTATTGTTCGATAAACAGCGCTAGCCGCGCAATACCAATTTGTGGTATGAGACCAAGACGGGAACGAGACGGGCAGTCGGCCGCGCGGGGTGGAATTGCAACTTTATATTGAGGAATCATGATGAGGATACCGAGGCTCGCGTTCGTGGGTGCGCTGTTGATGATGGTAGCCACTCCAGTGCTGGCGCACCACTCCTTCGCGATGTTTGACCGCGATAAGGAGATGGTGTTAGTCGGCACAGTGCATGATTTTCAGTGGACCAATCCGCACAGCTGGATCGAACTTGACGTGCCTAACGCCACCGGGGGCGTCGACAAATGGAGTCTCGAGTGCAACAGCCCCAACAATCTAACGCGCCAGGGCTGGCACTCGACCAGCCTCAAGGCGGGCGATAAGATTTCGGTGGTTGTTTGGCCGCTTCGCAATGGCGAAAAGGGCGGTCTTTTTATCTCGCTGAAATTTCCCGATGGGCGCACCCTGGACGAGGCGGCTTTCCGTCACCTGACCAAGCTGCCGCCCGGCGGCAAGTGACCCCGATATGCATCCAAGGGGCATTGTGGATTCCGATTTGCGATTCAACGGGCCAAGTACAACGGGACAAGTAGAGCAAGATCATTCGCGGCGGAGGCAATCATGAGGAAATCTCGATCGCCCTGGTACATCAGCGCAATTCTTCTTTCAGCTGTGATTCTGACGGCGGTTCCAGCGGCTGCGCACCACTCTGCCGCAATGTTCGACCACACCAAGACCGTGAAATTAGTGGGAACGGTCGTGCAATTCGGCTGGACGAATCCTCACAGCTGGATCTCCATCGACGTCCCCAACGAGAAGGGCGGGACGGACCGTTGGAGCGTGGAGTGTAACAGCCCGAACAATCTGGCTCGGCAAGGGTGGAAATCCACGAGCCTCAAGCCCGGCGACAAAGTTACGATTCTGATCCACCCCTTGCGGAGCGGCGATAAAGGCGGCAGCTTTATGTCCGCAACCTTGGCGAACGGCACGGTGCTGGCCGACCCGACGTACAAGGCCGGCCCGAAGTATTAGCCTGGTTGCCAGCGGCGTCCGCGGCGGACGATTAGTGCTGTAGTTCGTCCTGCGTGCTCAGCAAGTGCGTATTCAGGTCCGGCGTACATTCTACTTCGGTGATGTCCTGATCGTCCTCACGCTGCCACTTTTTCGTGCTGGTCCATTCGCCTTCCCAGTTTTTCGGGTCGGTCATGATGTACTTGATTTGCAGAGTTTTCCCGCCGTTGATCAGCTGCATCCGTTCGATGATGTGAAACTCGTCGCTGAGCGGCAATCCGGAATCGATCCAGTGATGCGCGGTGACCATGCTGGTGGTGTCCACAACCAGCGTGTCGCCCTCCCAGTGCCCAACGGAATCGCCATTGAACGATCGAACGACAATGTCGGGATCGGTGTGCGCACGTCCGTCGATGTAGATGATGCGCAGAGCGTTTTCAAAACCACTGATCATATAAATCGCTGTGGGCAGCTGAATCATCGCGATGGGCCAAACGCGGGTCATGATCATGGGCATTCCGGCCGGATAGCACTGGCCGATATCGTCGCGAAAGGATTTGTGCTCCTTGGCCGCTTGCTGCGCCTCTTCATAGGCCGCTTGCGCCGCGGGCGTGAATTTGGGATACGGCGGCCCAAACATAAACGAACTGAATCCCGCGCTTAGGTCGACCATCCACAGCCCGGTGAGGTTAAAGGGTGGCTTCGGCCGCGGTTTATCAAGATTGCTCGGCGCGAGCGCGCCTTCCGGAAATTCCGGCGACGATTCCTTTTGCTGCGCCGCCGCGCCAGACGCGACTGCGGCAATGGCGAACGACAGGGCGAGACTCACAACGAACAGTTTCTTAGAGCGGCTCATATGGCCTCCCGTATGACGCAAAATTCAGCCGTCAACGACCCCCGAGTGGGTGCCACTTTACGAGTGATTGCGTCGCGCGTCAACGGATTCGCGTGAATTTAAGATGTTCGGGAGTTAGCGGAATCTTTAGGATGGCCGTTCAATATGGTCGACAGGAGATGCCGAAGGGAGTAGTATTCGGGCCGCGATTTCGGGGGTGGGCCCGATGCTGCAAAATTTCTGCAACTGGCTGTCGAACACGCCCGTCAGCCTGAAGATTCAGACCGTGCTGTGGATCATTCCTGCGGTGCAGACGATCCACATTCTCTGCATCTCGATCGTGATCTCGACGATGGCTATGCTTGACCTGCGTCTGCTGGGGCTGACCGGACGCACGCAGCCCATTTCGCGCGCGGTCGGCCGATGGGTGCCCTGGGTTTTCTGGACGCTTCCGATCATGCTCTTGACGGGCATTGTTCTGATCATCGGCGAGCCCACGCGCGAGCTGATGAATCCTTATTTCCGCGCCAAGATGGTCATGGTGTTGGTGGTCTTTCTGATTACCTTGCTGGTTTACATGAGGAACAAAGACGCCGCGTACTGGGACAAACGCGCCATCGCGGCCAAATTCGCCGGATTGGTTTCCTTGCTGCTGTGGGTGGGAATCATCACCGCGGGACGCTGGATTGCGTATTACTGACGCAGGCAGGCGCCAGCTTTGGGCCATTTTTAGGGACTAACAATTGGTGGGTATCCTCATTCCTCAATTTTGCTCCTGGGTGGAAAACACCAGGATGGCTGCGGCCATTCGCACCTCGACGTGGTTATTTCCGACCATTGAGACCGTTCACGTGCTGGCGATCACGATGGTCGTCGGCACCGTGGCCATGTTCGATCTTCGATTGCTGGGCCTCGCCTCGCGCGACCGAAGCATCACCGAAATGCATCGCGAAATTTTGCCGTGGACGTGGGCCAGCTTCGCGTGCGCTGTGGTCGCAGGCTTCCTGATGTTCAGTTCCGACGCCACGAAATATTACGAGGACATTCCATTTCGGCTGAAGATGCTGACCCTGCTCCTGGTCGGAATCAATACCGCGATTTTTGAGTTCGGCGCGTTTCGCGGCGTGGCTCGCTGGGATCGCGAGAAAAATACCCCGCTCGCCGCCAAGCTCGCCGGCGGAATCTCTCTGGCTCTATGGATTCTGGTGGTCGGTTTCGGCCGCTGGATCGGCTTCACCAAGCAGTGAATCCGGAATTCTCCCTCCTGTGCGAACATATCCGGTCAGGGCAAGAGACGCTCATCGCGAAGCGCGCCCCGCATCTCTGGTGCAATCGGTGCCGGCAATCCGCTGAAGCTCAACTGGGAGGGGGAATGAAAAAGACGCGGAGAGAATTCCTGGCCGAAACGGCGGTGGGGCTGATGGGCGCAGCGGCGGGCCCGCCGGGAAAAATGCAGGAGCGAAAGGAGAACCCCGTGAAATCGCAACAGCCGCAGAAGCCTGCCAGCGCGACGCCCGGCACACCTCCGGCCTTTGGCACATCGCCGGCAGTGGGGCCGCCTGTATCTCCAATCACATTTGCGGAAGCTGAAAGGCTGGTGCAAGCACAGATGTCGGAGGGCCATCGCGCGGAAGCAGCGGGTAATTGGCGAAACTCGATGGCTGCGCTGTACGAGCGGCGAACCGGGCCGCGAAAAGTCGCGCTGCATCCGGCGCTCGCGCCGGCGACGCGATGGGATCCGATTCTGCCGGGAATGAAATTGCGACGGCAGCAGAATCGATTCGTGCGCAGCGCGGGTGATGGATCGCCGCTGCCGTCCAGCGAAGACGACATCGCCTTCGCCAGCGTTACGCGGCTCTCGCAGTGGATTCAGAAACGCGAAATCAGCTCCACAAAATTGACGCAGCTATATCTCCAGCGGCTGGAACGATTCAACGCGCAATTGCGCTGCGCGATCACGCTCACGCGCGAACTAGCGCTGCAGCAAGCCACAACGGCTGATCGCGAAATCGCGGCGGGAAAATATCGAGGACCGCTGCACGGCATTCCCTGGGGCGCGAAGGATTTGCTGGACACGGCGGGAATCCGTACCACCTATGGTGCGAAACCGTTTATCGACCGCGTGCCAGATGAAAATGCAGTCGTGGTGGATCGTCTTCACGACGCGGGAGCAGTGCTGGTGGCCAAGCTCAGCATGGGCGCACTGGCGCTGAACGACATTTGGTTTGGCGGGCAGACGATGAATCCATGGCTGCTGCAGGAAGGATCATCGGGATCGAGCGCCGGACCAGGCGCGGCAACTGCAGCCGGACTGGTGGGGTTCTCGATCGGCAGCGAGACGGGAGGAAGCATCATCGGCCCAAGCATGCGATGCGGAATCACGGGGCTGCGGCCGACATATGGAAGAGTGGCGCGAACCGGCGCGATGACGCTGTGCTGGTCGCTTGACAAGCTGGGGCCGATGACTAGGAGCGTCGAGGACGCCATGCTGGTGCTGCACGCGATTTCCGGTCCGGACGCAGGAGACCTGGGCAGCTTGCCAAGCAAACTGGATTACGATGCCAACGCCGGCGTGCGCGGCTTGCGCGTGGGCTATTTCCCGCAATGGATGAAAGAGCCTCCCGCAACGGACGTGGACCGCGCGGCGCTGGAGACGGTCAAGAAAGTGGGCATGACGCCGGTAGAAGTGAGCATTCCAGACTGGCCCTACAATTCGCTGAATTTGATTTTGTTTGCGGAAGCCGCGGCAGCCTTCGAGAAAATCACGCTGGATCATGAAGTGGATGAACTGACGATGCAAGTTCCGGACGCGTGGCCGAACACGTTCCGGCAATCGCGATTTCTTTCAGCGGTTGATTTCGTCCAGGCGGACCGAATGCGGAGACAGGTTGCCGAGGAGATGGAGCGCGTTTTTTCGCAAGTGGACTTGCTGCTGGTGCCGTCGCTGCGCGACGAAATGCTGGTGATTACGAATAACACGGGGCATCCGTCGCTGACGCTGCGGGCGGGATTTGTGGAAGTGTCGGAGGCCCGCAGCGATTGGGCTCCCGATCCGCAGAGGCCGCTGCCGAAGTTTTCGCCACCGAGGCGCGTGCCGCATGGGGTCACATTGATCGGGCGCCTTTTTGAGGAGGGCACGCTCGGAGAAGCCGGGTTGGCGTTGGAGCAAGCCTTCGGCGTGGTGAACGAGCGGCCATCAGGATTTTAAATATGACGCCGATTCTTCGCCTCGGGGCGCAGATCAGTAGATCGAATACTGCTTGTCGAATTTTGGGCGCGGCTGGCTATCGACGTAGGCGGACACGTCGTAGGCCTGCTGCGCGGTGAGCGACTCGGGATGAGTTTGCGGCATGGCGTGCCTCACGAACCTGGCCATCTCTGACACGTGGCTCATTCCTGCGCCGTCATTAAATGAGGTCGGTCCCCACAGCGGCGGAAAACTCGGCGGAATTCCGGCGCCGTTCGCCTTATGGCAGCCGGCGCATTGCGCCGCATAGATTTTCGCGCCATTCGCAGGATCGCCATGCAGCGCGGGAAGCTTTACCAGCCCTCGTGTGGGAAAAGGCTTTCCCGTGGGCCATCCCTTCGAAAGCCATTGCATATACGCGATGAGGCCAATCAGTTCCGGGCTGCGCGAAGGAAACGGGCGCCCGTTTTCGCTGCGCGTCATGCATTCGTTGATGCGGTCGGCAAAGGTGACCACGCGCCCGGAGCGTTCGCGGTACATCGGAAATAATCCGGGCAGCCCAACCATCGGCGAAGAATACGCGGCGGTTCCGTTTTGCAGGTGGCAATCGGAGCAACTCAGCTTGTCGCCCGTGTACTTGGCGGCGTAATGCGGCGTATCGCGAAAAATATTCAAGCCCAGCCGGATGCTGCCGCCCAGCGGACCTGCTGGAATGCTTGCCGAATCTGGCGCCGTCCACACGGGCCGTTTTTCCGGCGCTGAATTTTCAGACTGCTTCCCAGACGGGCGCCTCGTCCCAGCCGCAACCGCCGCCGAAACGAAGCCGGCGAGGATCATCACAGCCGTCGCGAAAATCATTTTCGAAGATGACGACTTCACGGTTTGTCTTTCGCCGTAGCGGCGGGCGCGCCGAATCCGTATTCGCGATAAATCGATTGAGCCTCTGGCGATGCCAGATAGGCGACCCACGCACGCGCGGCGGCCTCGTGCGACGCGCCCGACAAAACTCCCGCAGCGTAAATCGCCGTCGTGTTCTGATCGGCAGGAATTTTGACGCCCGCGATGGGGTTGCCAATCGAAACCTGAAATTGCACCTCGGACGCCCAGGTGACTCCCGCGTCAGACTGACCGCCAAGAATGCGCATGGCAGTTTGCCGATGGTGCACCTGCGTCAAATAGGTGGTGCCGGCCCTTACTTTCGTGACCATCACATTTTGCAGCAGAGCATCGCCGCCCGCTTTCCGCAGCGAGCTCGCGATTTGATTTGCCACGCCTTCCCATTGCGGATTGGGCATCGAGAGGCGCACGTCGTCGCGCCCGAGATCGGCGAGCGATTTTATGTGATGCGGATTTCCCGCTGCAATCATGATTTCCAAATCGTTGGTCGCGTAAGGAACGCTTTGTTCTACCTGATGCTTTTCGAGCATCGCTGAGAGCACGCGAAGGCTGGCCTGGTACGCATCGGCGTGCACTCGCAGCGTAAGATTGCCGAGCGTGAGCGTGCCTCTGTGGTCGATCTGCTTGCGCAATATCCCCGGAGGCAGCGTTTCGTAAAAAATGCGGCCGCGAAGTTCGGGATGCTCGCGTTCGAACCCGGCGATCAGTTTGGGAAGCACCATAAATTGATTGCCGGCGATAAACAGAACCAGCCGCGCGCCGGCAGGATTCCCGTGCAGATCCGGGACGTTATCGACGCCCTCGACCTGGAATGCGTAGCCCTTTTCCCCGGCGGGGTCGTTCGCGCCGCGGCTCCAGGGCGGAGACGTCTGCGCGCGCGCTGATGCTGCTATCGCCACGGACGCAATGGCAAGCGCTGCAAGAGCGGCAACGCGATTCGACTTCCGTGAATCCAGGCGCACGCTAGGACCTCGTGTACGCGTAGTGCCCGCGATTTTGCAGCAGCGCCAGGCTCGCCACCATCGAAGGCACGACCAGCACGCCAGGCAACACATGGGCCATCATATCTTTCACCACATCTTCGGGAGTGGCGGAGAGTTTGAGGCGGGTCACCATCGCTCGAGCCTGCTCTTCCAGCGCGGTATGGCAGCTTAGAAACTTTACGCCGCGCGACTGCAGCGCCTGCACGCTCGCATCTTGATAGATCGAATCTTCGCTATCCGGATCTTTCGAAGCGTAGTGCAGGTCCGCGCCCGCCTTGCTGGGGTAATAGACGTTGCGCTCGGCTGGCTTGCCGGTTTTGGGATCATCCACGCTAAGCCACGCGCCGATCTGATATTTCGACCAGACATGGTCATCATAATTCACCGTGTTGGAAGGGCCGTGCAGCGCTGCGATGATCTGAATTTCACTGGCCGGAACTCCAAAGCCATATTCCAAGCCATTCAGCGAGTTCTTCATGGCGTTCAGAAACATGCCATGCTCGATCGCGATAACATCGTAAACCTGTCGCACGTGCGCCGACGTATTCACCAGACGATTGAAATCGTTCATTTTCCATTCAGACTCGCGATAGACAAGCTGTGCTTCGGCAGCAGATCCGGCTGCGGCGATTGCCGCTACTCCGGTCGCTACTGCGCCAACAAAAGACCTGCGGGAAATTCTGCTCATAGAAGTCGCTCCTTCGCGAAAATCAGAGGCACGCATTCCGGCGCCAGGCAGTAGCAATCACAAAATACGAGACCAGCAAAACGATAGCACAGCCCCGTCGCCGCGTACGTGATGCAGCGCGCACCGCGCAAAGGATGCGCCCCGGCGGAGAGGCAGCGCGCCAGACTGACCCGCGGAACGCGTTCGCACATCAGACCTGAGCGTGAAAGCCCAGACGCTGCCATAAAAGCGCAGGATCGGACGCGGTTTCCGATACAATCCGTGATTCGGATTTTTTCGAGAGATTCGCAAACTTGCATTCCACCAATACAGGCGATTGGAGTTCCGCGTACATCGAGGCGGGCACCGGAGAATTCTGGCGCGCCAACGTGGCGCTCTTTGCCGCGGCGTTCAGCACCTTCGCGCTACTCTATTGCGTGCAGCCGCTGCTGCCGGAGCTGGCGCGCGTGTTTCGCGTTAGCCCCACGGCGAGCAGCCTGGCGCTTTCGATTCCGACGGCGGGGCTGGGAATCGGCCTGCTGATTGGCGGCAGCATCTCCGAAATATTGGGACGCAAATCGGTGATGTGCACCTCGCTGATTGCGTCCGCCGCTCTCACCATTGCCGCTGCGATGGCGCCCAACTGGCCGCTATTTCTGGTGGCGCGCGCGCTGGCCGGATTTGCGCTGAGCGGTTTGCCGGCTGTCGCAATGGCGTACGTCAGCGAGGAATTTCATCCCAACGCGAGCGGCCTGGCGATGGGTCTTTACATTGGCGGCACCGGGCTGGGCGGCATGACCGGGCGGTTGATTGCCGGGTTTCTCACGGACGCGTTTTCGTGGCGCTGGGCTCTGGGAGACATCGGCGGAATCGCGCTGTGCTCGAGCGTGCTATTCCTGGCTCTTCTGCCGCGTTCGCGGCATTTCCGAGCGCATGAGCCGTCCGTGACGGAATTGCTAGCGACGGCGAAGAGTCATTTGCACGATCGCGTCCTGCTGCGTCTCTACCTCATGGGTTTTCTGCTGATGGGCAGCAATGTTTCGGTATTCAACTACATCACCTTTCGGCTGGTCGCGCCGCCTTACCGTCTGAGCCAATCGGCGGTGGGGTTGATTTACTTGGTGTACGTTTTCGGCATTGCGAGCTCGCCGATGGCCGGGCATCTGGCGGGGAGACGCGGATCACGTGCCGTGCTATGGGTGATGGTTGTGGCCATGCTGAGCGGCGTCATGATTACGCTGGCGCATCCGCTGTGGATCGTTCTGGCGGGATTCAGCTTGATCTCGTTCGGATATTTCGGAGCGCACACGGTGGCGAGCGCGTGGATCGGGCGGCGCGCCGGCAGCGGCAAGGCGCTGGCGGCGTCCCTCTATCTTTTCTTTTATTACGCGGGTGCGAGCATTTTGGGGACGGCCACCGGAAAGGCGTGGACGAACGCCGGTTGGCCGGGCGTGGCCGCGTCAATCATCTTGGTGCTGGGGATCGGCACGGCTGTGTCGGTGAGAATGAGAAAAATGCCTGAGATGCAAACGTCGGGCGCATGAACATCACGATCACGGCCGCGCAATTCGCTTGCTTGCGCGCCGCCTTCCGGAATATAAGGTGACGCTCGCGGCCGGCATGTACTTCCGGCGCGGCCAAGCAATCTTGCAGGGACTCAATCAAACACACGCACACATAAATGGACTCCATCGCCAAAGCTGACAAAGCCGACCAACAAAAACACACCAAGCTGAACCGCCAACAAATCATTGGATTTTGGGCGGCGTGGTCCGGCTGGACGCTGGACGGGCTTGCCTCGTTTAGTTACGCGCTGGTGCTGGCGCCGGCGTTGACGGAGTTGCTGCCTAAGTCAGGCATCCGTGCCACTCCCGGAAATGTTGGCCTCGCTGGCTCAATTCTCTTTGCGCTGTTCCTGGTGGGCTGGGGATTGTCATTCTTATGGGGACCACTGGCAGATCGCTTTGGCCGGACCAAGACGCTGGCCGGGACAATTCTGGTGTATGCGCTGTTCACCGCCGCAGCAGCATTCTCGCAGACCGTGTGGCAGTTGGCGATTTTCCGGCTGTTGGCGGGCATCGGCATCGGAGGCGAGTGGTCCCTTGCAGGAACCTACGTTGCTGAGGCGTGGCCCGAAGACCGCCGCAAGATAGGCGCGGGATACCTGCAAACCGGGTACTACTTCGGCTTTTTCATCGCGGCGGCGCTGGACTACACCGTTGGCGCACATTTCGGCTGGAGAGCGATTTTTCTATGCAACTTGCCTCCGGTAGCGCTTGCACTGCTGATTGCGTGGCACGTTCACGAGCCGGAGCGGTGGCAGCGAACGGAAGCCTACGAGCAAGCGAAGCACATCAAGCCCCGCCCGATGCGCGAGATATTTCGTCCTGCCTACCGGCGCAAGACGATCGTTAATGCGGCACTGCTAACAGTGGCCATCATCGGGTTGTGGTCCGGCTCAGTCTACGAACCTACCGCCGTTATCTCGATCGCCGCGCGAATCGGAAAAACGGCTGCCCAGGCGACCAAGCTATCTTCAATCGCCACCGCGCTTCTCTCGATCGGCACGATTGCGGGCTGCCTGATGGCGCCGTTCCTGTGCGAGTGGTGGGGACGAAAGAAGGCACTGGCGTTTTATTTCGCGGGGATGGGCGTCAGCATCTTGTACACATTCGGGTTCGCCTTCTACCAGCATAACGGGCTCGATGCGTTCATCACCGGCCTTGTGGTGCTGGGATTTTTCGGAGGAAATTTCGCGGTCTTCACGCTCTGGCTGCCCGAGCAATACGACACGTCCGTGCGCGCTACCGCATTCGCGTTTACAACTTCGTTTGGCCGTTTCCTCGGCGCCGGAGCGAATTTCGCGGTGGGAGCAATGGTTCACGGGATGGGCACGATTGGAACGCCCGTAGCGTACACGGCCATCGTGTTCGGGCTGGGAATTCTGATCGTTCCGTTCGCTGCCGAAACGCGCGGGCAAAGCTTGCCGAGCTGAGGGGAAGTTTACGCGGTGCCGGTGGGAAGCAAGTCCGTGCTGGCTTCGTTCCGCAGATAATCCGCGATGGCTTGCGCGGCGGCCCGCCCCTCGGAAATCGCCCAGACTACCAGCGACTGCCCGCGGCGCATATCGCCCGCCGAGAACACGCCGGGAACCGAGCTCATGTAGCGGCCATTGGTGGAGACATTGCCGCGCGCGTCCAAATTGACGCCCAACTGCTCGATCATCCCCTTGCGCACCGGTCCAGTAAATCCGAGCGCCAGCAGCACCAAGTCAGCGTCAAGCGCGAATTCGCTGCCGGACATCGGCTCGAATTTCGGAGGCTCGCTCACGCGCATGGCGTGCAGCTTTTTCACATTGCCTTTTCCGTCGGAGGTGAAGCTCGTGGTGCCCACGGCCCAATCGCGCAGACCGCCTTCTTCGTGCGAGCTTTCCGTGCGCAATTGCAACGGCCACAGAGGCCAGGGGGTGCTCGGCGCGCGGTCCATCGGCGGCATGGGCATAATTTCGAATTGCGTGATCGACTTGGCCTTGTGCCGGTGGCAAGTGCCCAGGCAATCCGCGCCAGTATCGCCACCGCCGATGATTACGACGTGTTTCCCGGTGGCCAGGATCTGATTCGGCACCTCGTCGCCGGCGATTTTCTTGTTCTGCTGCGGCAGAAATTCCATCGCGAAGTAGATGCCCTTGAGTTCGCGTCCGGGAACTTTCAGGTCGCGGGGCGCTTCCGCGCCGCCGGTCAAGAGAATCGCATCAAATTCCTTGCGCAGGTCTTCCACCGGCACATTCTGCCCGACGTGTGATTTTGTCTGAAATACCACGCCCTCGGCCAGCATCTGCTCCAGTCGCCGGTCGAGGATGGTCTTCTCCATCTTGAAATCGGGAATGCCGTAGCGCAGCAGGCCGCCGATGCGGTCGGCCTTCTCGAAAATCGTCACCCAGTATCCGGCGCGATTTAGTTGTTGCGCGGCCGCCAGTCCCGCGGGTCCCGAGCCGACCACGGCCACGCGCTTCGAGCTTCGCGTCTGCGGAGGCTCGGGCCGGATCCAGCCTTCGTTCCAGGCGCGCTCGGCGATCGATTTCTCGATCACTTTGATCGTGACCGGAGGCTCGTTGATTCCCAGCACGCACGCCGCTTCACACGGGGCAGGGCAAATACGTCCGGTGAACTCGGGGAAATTATTGGTCGAATGCAGCACGCGAATCGCTTCTTTCCACTGGTCGTGATAAACCAAATCATTCCAGTCCGGAATGATGTTGTTCACCGGGCAGCCGGTATGGCAGAAGGGAATTCCGCAGTCCATGCACCGCGCTGCTTGCGTGCGCACTGTGTCTTCAGGGAACGGCTGGTAAACTTCGAAATAGTCATTCACGCGATCTTCCACAGGACGGCGCGTGGGCGTCTCGCGCGCATATTCCTTGAATCCAGTCGGCTTACCCATGGATCACCTGTCCGCCGGATTTTCCGGATTGCGAGGCGACCAGGCCTGCCGGCACTCGCGGGATGCCCAGCACTCGCTTGAATTCGTGGGGGAAAACCTTGACGAACTTCGGCAGCGTGGTTTCCCAGTTCTCCAAAATCCACTTGGCTTGCGGGCTGCCAGTGTATTCGGCGTGGCGCGAGATCAATTCGAAGAGCTTGTCGATATCCGCTTGTTCGCTGACCACTTCGAGATCTACTTCCGTGCGATTGCAGCGCACTGAGGCGAAATCCGCCTCGCGATCCAGCACGTAGGCGATGCCGCCGGTCATACCCGCGGCGAAGTTCCTGCCGGTATTCCCGAGGACGACGACCAATCCGTTGGTCATGTACTCGCAACCGTGATCGCCAACGCCTTCCACCACCGTGGTTGCGCCGGAATTGCGCACGGCAAAACGTTCGCCGGCCATGCCGGCGAAGAAAGCCTCGCCGCTGGTCGCCCCGTAGAGGCACACGTTGCCGATCAAAATGTTTTCTTCCGGCACGAATTCCGATTGGTGCGAGTGGTAGATGACCAACCGCCCGCCGGAAAGCCCTTTGCCAACGTAGTCGTTGGCGTCGCCTTCAAGCCTCAGCGTGACGCCCTTTGCCAGAAACGCGCCAAAGCTTTGGCCCGCGCATCCGGTGAAATGAATCTGAACGGTGTCGTCCGGCAATCCCGCGGAGCCGTAGCGGCGAGCAATTTCGCCGCTGAGCATCGTGCCGACGGTGCGGTGAATGTTGCGGACCGGCAGGCTCAACTTCACCGGGGAGCGATTTTCCAGCGCTTCATGCGTCATCTCGATCAGCTTGCAATCGAGCGCGTCCGCCAGTCCGTGATCCTGTTCCATGGTGTTGCGGCGGCTGATGTGGCTCGGAACCGGTGGATCGTGCAGCACCGCGGAAAGATCGATGCCCTTGGCCTTCCAGTGCTCCGATTCCTGCCGCTGCACCAGGCAATCCACGCGGCCGACCATTTCGTTGACGGTGCGGAAGCCGAGCTCGGCCATCACGCGGCGCAAATCCTCGGCCACGAAGAAGAAATAATTGATCACGTCCTCGGGCTGGCCCTGGAATTTTTTGCGCAGCTCGGGATCCTGCGTGGCGATTCCGACCGGGCAGGTGTTCAGATGGCATTTGCGCATCATGATGCAGCCCATGGAAATCAGCGGCGCAGACGAGAATCCGAACTCTTCGGCGCCTAGCAGCGCGGCGATGGCGACGTCGCGGCCCGTCTGCAGCTTGCCGTCAACTTGCAGGCGAACGCGGCTGCGCAGGTCGTTGAGCACCAGCACCTGCTGCGTTTCCGAGAGCCCCAGCTCCCACGGCACACCTGCGTGGCGGATCGAGCTGATTGGCGATGCGCCGGTGCCGCCGTCGTAGCCGCTGATCAGGATCACGTCGGCATGAGCTTTGGCGACGCCCGCGGCGACGGTGCCAACGCCCGCTTCGGCCACGAGCTTCACGGAAATGCGCGCGCGCGGATTGGCGTTCTTCAAGTCGTGAATCAGCTGCGCCAAATCTTCAATCGAATAAATGTCGTGGTGCGGCGGAGGTGAAATCAGTCCCACGCCGGGGATGGAATGGCGCACGCGCGCGATCACCGCATCCACTTTGTGGCCGGGGAGCTGGCCGCCTTCGCCGGGTTTCGCGCCTTGCGCCACTTTGATCTGCAAATCGTCCGCATTGATTAGGTAGGTGGTAGTGACGCCGAAGCGCGCCGAAGCCACTTGCTTGATGGCGCTGCGACGCAGATCGCCGTTAACATCTGGCACGAAACGCGCTTCGTCTTCGCCGCCTTCGCCGGTATTCGATTTTCCACCGATGCGGTTCATGGCGATCGCCAGCGTTTCATGCGCTTCCTTGCTGATCGAGCCAAACGACATTGCGCCCGTGGCGAAACGCTTCACGATTTCGCTCGCGGGTTCCACATCATCGAGCGGCACCGGCGGTCCAGCCGATTTGAATTCCAACATTCCGCGAAGCATCAGGTGGTCGCGATTCTGTTCGTTGACGATCTTGGCAAACTCTTCAAACGTCTCAAATTTCGCCTGGCGCACGGCATGCTGCAGCTTGCTCACCGTCAGCGGATTCAGCAAGTGGCGCTCGCCGAAAATCCGGTACTGATATTCACCGCCTACGCGCAAGGCGGGTCCGGAATCGCTCACCGGCTCCAGCGCGAACGCATGCTTCACCAGCGCCTCGCGCGCCAGCACTTCCATTCCCACGCCCTCGATGCGCGATGACGTTCCGGTAAAGTAGCGATCCACCACCGAGCGGTTCAGGCCGATGGCTTCGAAAATCTGCGCGCCCTGGTAGCTTTGCAGTGTGGAGATGCCCATCTTCGAGAAAACTTTGAGCAGCCCCTTGTCCGAGGCTTTCATGTAGCTCTTGAATGCTTTGTCGAAGGTGTACTCGGCGGGGAGCGCGCCCGCGCGGTAGAGATTTTCGAGCGTTTCAATCGCTAGATACGGATTGACGGCGCTCGCTCCATAGCCCAGCAACAGCGCGAAATGCATCACCTCGCGCGGTTCGCCCGACTCAACGATCAGCGCCACTTGGTTGCGGGTCTTTTCGCGAATCAAATGATTGTGCACCGCCGAGAGCGCCAGCAGGCTTGGAATAGGCGCGTATTCACCGTCCACGCCGCGATCGGAAAGAATCAGTAATGTGTAGCCGTTACGAATCGCAAGAGACGCCCTGCGGCACAGCGACTCCACCGCCTTTTCCAGTTCTTGCTCGCCGCCATCCACGCGAAACAGCGTGGAAAGTGTGGTGGCTAGAAAATCGCCCCAGCTGACGCGGCGAATCTTTTCCAGCCGCCAGTTGGAAATGATCGGATGCCGCAGCTTCAGCGTGTGGCAATTTTTTGGCGTTTCCTCGAGGATGTTGCCCTCGCGCCCGATGTAGCTGTTCAGCGACATCACCAAATCCTCGCGGATCGGATCGATTGCGGGATTGGTCACCTGCGCGAACGCCTGTTTGAAATAATTGAACAGCAGCTGCGGCTTGTCCGAGAGGCACGCCAGCGGCGTGTCGATGCCCATTGACCCGACCGGCTCCTGTCCCGCAAGCGCCGAAGGCAGCAGCACGGTTTTCAAATCTTCGTCGGTATAGCCGAACACGCGCTGGCGCATCAGGATCGTTTCGTGATCGGTGGGCTGTACACGCGTCGGATTCGGCAGATCGTCCAGCGTGATCTGGTTTTCTTTTACCCACTGGGCGTACGGTTGCCGGCTGGCCAGCTGTTGCTTCACTTCTTCGTCGGAAATTAGCCGCTTCTGCTCCGTATCCACCAGCAGCATACGTCCTGGCGCCAAGCGGCCCTTCATGCGAACGGTTTCTGGCTTGATGGGCAGCACGCCAGCTTCGGAGGCCATCACCACTAGTCCATCGTTCGTCACCAGATAGCGCCCCGGACGCAATCCGTTGCGGTCGAGCTTCGCGCCAATCACACGCCCGTCGGTGAAGGCGACCGCCGCGGGGCCGTCCCATGGCTCCATCAGCGAGGCGTGATATTCGTAGAACGCCTTCACGTTTTCCGGCATCGTCGGGTCGTGATCCCAGGCTTCAGGAATCAGCATGGACATCACGTGCGGCAGGCTGCGTCCCGCGAGGGTCAGCAGCTCCACGGCGTTATCCAGCATCGCCGAATCGCTTCCGCCCGCGGTAATGATGGGCAAGAGCTTCTTGATGTCGTCGCCGAAAAGCGGAGAAGCGAGCACCGATTGCCGCGCGTGCATCCAGTTCATGTTGCCGCGGAGTGTGTTGATTTCGCCGTTGTGGCAGATGTAACGGTACGGGTGCGCCAGCTTCCAGCTGGGAAACGTGTTGGTCGAAAATCGCTGGTGCACCAGGCACAATCCGCTGGTGACGTCCGGGTCGGAAAGTTCGCGATAGAAATTGGTGATCTGCGGCGCGAGCAGCAGTCCCTTGTACACGATCGTCCGCGACGATAGAGAAGGGACGTAGAAGAAATCCTTCTCCTTCATCTCCGTTTCCGCCACTTTGTTCTGCGCGATGTTGCGCATCACGTAGAGCTTGCGCTCCAGCGTGTCCTGATCCATGTCCCGCCCGCGGCGTACGAAAATCTGTTCGATGTAGGGCTGTGTGTTGCGCGCCAGGCGGCCGATGGTATTGCCATTGATCGGCGTATCGCGCCAGCCCAGCACGGTCAAACCTTGATCGCGCGCGGCCTTTTCCAGAATGCCTTCGCAAAGCAGCCGCTCCTGCGGATCGACCGGCAGGAACACCATTCCCACACCGTACTCACCGGGCGCGGGCAAGCTGAAACCCAGTCGCGCGCATTCGCGGTCGAAGAACGCATGAGGAATTTGGATCAGGATTCCAGCGCCGTCGCCGGTTTGCGGATCGCAGCCGCACGCTCCGCGATGCGTCAGATTGATCAGAATCTGCACGCCCTTCATCACGATCTCGTGCGATTTTTTTCCTTCGATGTTGGCGACGAAGCCGACACCACACGCGTCGTGTTCGTGCCGCGGATGGTAGAGACCTTGCGGCGGCGGAAATCCCGTAAATGAATGGCCTTGTTTCATGGCGCCGAATATGTTCCTTTAGAGCCTCAACGCCAGATCTTTAACGGGCTGGCGCTAGAGTTACAACTATCCTCGGCCGCGCTTCACAACACGCGAAAGTCGTGCGTTAAATTTTTTCCGCGTGGTTAGGGTTTGGCCCCTGGCCCCAGCGCGCCTCAGGCGCCCCAATAATATAGCATCCAGCTGCGAATTATTGAACGACCCAGTGTGCGCTGGCCGACCCAGCCAAAGCGAGGCAGCAAAAGCTGTTGTTTATATGACGAACTGTCAGTATGTGTTGCCGGGCCAGCTATGACGGCCGTTCTTTGCTCGACCGCCAAACCACGTATTTCTAAATCCATACCTTCGCATGGCTCCGCGATTTCCATCCCGAAAGCTTCACGAATTGCGATTGCCGGCGTTTTTGCTTCTGTGACGAAGCAAAAGGCCGCCTCGCCCGCTTTCCCTTCGGCCCGCAAGTGCTTGTAAGGAAAGGAGTACTCCGCCATTCGTGACGCAATTGACTAGATCCAAGGGGGTTACCGATACAACATGGGGTGGACTGCTGACGTCAGTGCCTTAACCAACCGGGCACATTTCATCGCGCGATTCCGTCGAGTGCAAACCGCTGCCGTTCCGACCCGAGCCGTAATAGTACGCAATTTTGCCGCGTATTAGCCGGGTTCACGTCGTTCCAGCGCGACCTTACCGTTCAGAGGTGTCGGCTAAATCCTTAGCTTTCAAAGCCGAGCGCTTTTCTCAGTCTTGCCGATTTGCGCCGCCCCAAGCTATGTTGATGGCAGGCAGTTCTCATACTCATAGTACTCGATGTCTCGGAAGCTCTATCTTCACATGTAGATTTCTCCTCAAGTTCGGAGGTCCGTGATGAAACGCCATTCGGTTGCACTGACGACGATATTTTTATCTATCCTGTTCATCATAGCCATTCGCTTCGGCGGCACGCGCTCCGCAGCACGATTTGCATCGAGAAACGCTACCGCCGCCAAGCCGTTAACGAAAACGTTTCGCTCGGTGAATTCTCTGAATCTGTTGCCGCTGAGCTTCGAAGAAAACGAGGGTCAAACCAGCTCCCCAGTGAGATATTTGGCGCGGGGGACCGGGTTCGAATTGTTCCTTGCCGACTCGAAATCCGTCTTGTCGATTCAAGGCCCCTGCCGTACCAATGCTTCCGTACGAACGCTGGACACCCTGCGTCAGAGACTACTGCCAGCAAGTAAATTCGGCCGAGCTCTCGTTCGGCACTACCAGCGCTGCCAAACTTCCAGTCTGCAGATGGCTTTTGAGGGCGCTGAGAAGGCACGCTTGACCGGCATCGACGAGCTCGCGGCAAAGAGCAGCTATTTCGTCGGCCGTGACCGCAGCAAATGGCGCACCGGCATTCCAAACTACGCGCGCGTTCAGTACGACGCAATTTATCCTGGGGTGAATTTGGTCTTCTACGGTAATCGCAGCCACCTGGAATTCGATTTCGTGGTTGCTCCGGGCGCCGATCCGCATCAAGTCATGCTCAAGTTCGATCCCGCGAACGACGTGCGCGTGACGCCCGATGGCGACCTTCGAATCGGTCCGCGCTCCTACGCGGTCCTCCTGCGCCGCCCAACTATTTACCAGACTGAAGACAGCCGAAGAGAGCCAGTTCAAGGAGGATTTTCGCTTCTCAAGGATGGACGCGTCGCATTGAACGTGGGCGCTTACGATCGCGCAAAGCCTCTCATCGTGGATCCCGTTCTCACCTATTCCACGTTCTTGAACGGATCCGGTGGCGAGTCCGAAGCGGACGGAATTGCAGTGGACTCGAAAGGCGACGCCTACGTGGTGGGAACTACCTCCTCGCCAAGCTTTCCGACCGTAAATCCCTATCAATCCAGCGCCGGTGCTCCGGCAAATGGCATTATCTTCCTTTCGAAATTTAATCCCAGTGGGACGCAGTTGCTCTACTCCACCTATCTTGGCGGCACTGGCGGAGATACCCCGACCGGCGTCGCCATCGACAGCGCCGGAAATGCGTATATCACTGGCTACACGTTCTCCACCGATTTCCCGGTGCTGAATGCTTTCCAAACGGTGAACAATAATCCCAACGGCGGAAACGCTTTCGTCGCGAAGATCAATACGTCGCAATCCGGCGCCGCCTCACTCGCCTATTCCAGTTATTTGGGAGGAGGCGGAAGCTCCTCCAATCCGAATCCGTGGTATGGCGATAGCGGTTTTGGTATCGCGGCAGATTCCTCCGGCCGCGCTTATGTGACGGGCGACACGGTGTCGGACGCGTCCGTAGCAGCGTTTCCCACCACCTCCACCGCGTATCAATCCACGTTGAGCAGTCCCAACGGAGATGCGTATCTGACCGTGGTGGACACGACGCGCACAGGTTCGTCATCACTGGCGTACTCCACCTATTTGGGAGGTGATGGCGCCGGATCGTTTGGCGATACGGGACTTGGCGTCACCACGGACGGATCAGGCAACGCCTACGTTGTTGGCCAGACAACTTCCGATGGAGCAGGACCGTTCCCGACAACGTCGGGCGCGTACCAAGCGGTGCTCAACGGCGCCAGCGGGAACGGATTCCTCACCGAAATAGCCACTGATAAATCCGGTTCGTCATCGCTCGCGTACTCAACCTACTTTGGAGGCGCGGCCACTGGCTCCTTCGGCGATTCAGCCGACGCTGTTGCACTCGACCCTTCAGGCAATGTGTACGTGAGCGGCTACGCGGAATCGGCAAATTTCCCGACCACCAGCGCGGCCTTCCAGGTGGCCAACAGCGCAACTGGAAAAGCCTTTGTCGCCAAATTTAATCTGGCGCAGACGGGAACATCGTCTCTGGTCTACTCCACGCTATTGGGCGGCACGAACAGCGCGGACGGCCAAGGCGCCGCCGGCATCGCGGTGGATGGCAACGGCGACGCGTTTGTTGTTGGACAAACATCGGCGTCGAATTTTCCCGTGTCTTCCAACGCCTATCAAAGCTCCTACAAGAGCACTGCCGGCTCCAACGCCTTCCTTGCCGAGCTGGGTCCATCCGCATCTACCTTGGTTTATTCCAGCTACCTGGGAGGCAGCAACTACGATATCGCCACCGGCGTGGCACTCGACCCGCTCAGCGATCCGTACGTCACCGGCTATACGCAGTCCACGGATTTTCCAACCACTGCGGGCGCCTATCAGGCAACGATGGTCGGCAGCGCCAGCGCGTTCGTCACGGAGATGTCGTCTCCCAACGGTGCAACGATTGCTCTCTCCGCAAGTCCCTCGACCGCGACGGTAACAAGCGGACAGTCCGCGGTCTACAACCTGTCCGTTCTCTCGCAAGGATCTTTCAGTTCACCAATCACCTTCGCTTGCAGCAATCTCCCGCAATACGCTCAATGCAAATTTAGCCCGTCGTCAGTCACCGGAGGGGCGGGGACCCGTACGACCACGCTGACAATCACAACCGGCGGAAATGAATCGGCGTTGTGGGCGCCGCCAACCCGGCCTGAATCCGGTTGGCCGATTTCGGCAGGATTGGTTGCGGCTGCGCTTTTGGGAATGATCGCGCTCGTGAGCGCTTTCACGCTGGTCGGGGACTGCAAATCGCGGCGCAGACTCGTTGTTCCGCTGGCTGCGGCCTTCGCGCTCCTAGCCGTTATTGGGTGCGGTTCGACTCACTCGCAGCAACCGGATTCCACACCTGCGGGCACCAGCCGGGTCACAGTGCAAGCCAGCGCGCAAACGGCCACCGGAACGACGACCAGTTCCGCAAACGTAACGCTCGCGGTGCAGTAGCCGTTCATATGTGCCGGGCGGCTGCGATTAAAGCGACGCCCGGCACGTTCGCATGATTCGTGGCATTGGCCCAGCGGTGATAGACGGTCCCGCACTGTGCCGTCGGGAGAAGTAATGCTCTACGCGGGTTCGTGATGCGGGGCGCGAATACTGGAAAAACAAACGGCGGCGGCGACCACCGTAAAGCCCGACCCGCAAAGTAGAGCGAATGTAGAGCTTCGCAATGTCGCATCGCCGTGTGCCATCACACCGAAGATGACCGCGACCAGCGCAATACCGATCGCCTGGCCCACCAGCCGCGACATGGTCATCACACCGCCTGCGCCACCCGCTCGTTCCCGGGGTGCGTTGGCAACCAGTGCGCGATTATTCGGCGCGCCAAAAAAGCCGAATCCGGCGCCGCCCAGCGCCGCGCGCCATACGATCTGCAGCGTGGTCGGATGCGCCGGGGCGAGGCCAAGCAGCAACAATCCGCAGGTCATCACCGTCATACCAGTCGTTCCCAGGACCCAGAATCGATAGCGGTCCGCGAGCCGCCCGGAAAAATGCGACATCACGCCCGCTGCCAGCGGCCACGGCGTCAGCAGAAGACCGGCCTTGACTTGCGATACACCCAGCCCGTCGATGAAATAAAAGGGCAAGACGACGAACGCCAGCCCTTGTCCCATAAATGCGCAAAACGACGCGGACAATGCCATAGCGAAGATCGGCTTTTTGAATAGATCGACCGCCAGCATGGGATGGCGCAGCTTCATCTGCCGCCGGATCATCAACGTGCCAAGCACAGCCGCTCCCGCCAATTCCGCGGCGACGATTGGTCTTCGTCCAGCATCTCCAACATCCTCGATCGCCGTGATCAGCAGCGTCACCGTCACCGCGTTCAGCACGCCGCTCCACAGATCCCAGCGATGCCGCGTGCCGGGCGCTTTCACCAAAAACCGCTCAGAAAGACTCAGCGAGAGCAATCCAAACGGTACGTTGATCGCGAACAGCCAGTGCCACGTGGCGATCGCCAGAATGCCGGACGCGATGCTGGGCCCGGCCGCAGCGGATGTAAACACGACGATCCCGCTCAATCCCACGGCGCGGCCCAGCAGCGCTTTCGGGTACGTGTAACGCATCATCGCCGCGGAGATGCTCCACATCCCGGCGGCCGCCACGCCTTGCAACGCGCGCGCCATGATCAACTCGGTGAGCGAATGCGGCAGCGAGCAGCCGATCGACGCCACGATGAACAGCGCCAGCCCACCCTGATAGACGCGCTTGTAGCCGATGATGTCCGCGAGCGAGGAAAGTGGCAGAACGCAGATCGCTACCGCCAGCAGAAAAGCATTCACCACCCAAATCGACGCTTCCGGACTGGCGCCCAACTGCGACGCGATCGACGGCAAAGCGGTATTGGCGATGTTGCCGTCCAGAACGGACATCGACAACCCGATCAGATACGTAAACATCGCCCAGCGGCGCTGCTCGGCCGGCAAGCCGTCGCCAACCGCCGCTTCAGCAAAAATATCGTTGACTACTTCGGACATTCCTTAGAACTGGCTCCTGTTTGGCTGCCGGTCGCGCAAATCGCGCGTTGCGTCGGCGATCTCGAAAAAACTGTGGAGAAAATACTCTACACGGAGGCAGCCCGCGGGCGGTTGACTATTTCGCTCGCTGGGTTGTTTTTTCTGGCAAAGATTGGCGCGGCTAGGGACGAGCATCGCAGGCGTTCGCTTTAGCTCCGCTGTCCGCGCACAAAGCGAATCGCGTCCGGCAGCAGCGATCCTGAACCATCCGGCCGCCCGGCGTTTGGACCGCCATTCGGGGATTCTTCTTGCGCCGAATCGCCCTCGCCCGGCGCCAGGAACAGATTTGTCTCCACGCCATGTTGCCGCGTGTAGAGGTCGTAATAGCGCCCGTGCGCCGAGTAGAGCGACTCATGCGTGCCCCGCTCCAGAATCCGGCCGGCTTCGACCACCAAAATCTGGTCGGCGCGGCGAATGGTCGAAAGGCGATGCGCGATCACGAATGTCGTCCGTCCGCGCATCAGGTAGCGCAGGCCTTCCTGGATCAGCGCCTCGGATTCAGAATCGAGACTCGAGGTCGCCTCGTCGAGAATCAGAATGCGCGGATCGGCCAATATTGCCCGTGCGATAGATACGCGCTGCTTCTGCCCGCCGGAAAGCTTCACGCCCCGTTCGCCCACCACCGTGTCGTACTTCTTATCGAACTGCTCGGCGAATTCGTCCACGCGCGCGATGCGACACGCGGCCAGCACCGCGTCTTCGGTGGCATCCGGCCGCGCGAACGCCACGTTTTCGCGAATCGTCCCGTCAAACAAAAACGTCTCCTGCAGCACCACACCGAGTTGCGTGCGATAGCTGCCGAGCCGCACCGTGGAAATATCGATTCCATCCACCAGCACGCGGCCGCTGGTCGGCTCATAAAATCCGGCGATCAAGCCTATAATCGTCGACTTGCCTCCGCCCGACGGACCAACAAAGGCCGTAACCGTGCCCGGCTGCGCCTCAAAGTCCACATCGTGCAGCACCGGCTTGCCCGGCTCGTACGCGAAACTGACGCGCTCGAATTGCACCTGACCCTCGATGCGCTCGAGTGACACCGTTCGTCCGGATGCATGGTCTTCGGGATCTTCGTTCAGCACTTCGCGCGTCCGTTCAAGCCCAGCAAGCGCTTCCGTGATTTGCGGCCCAATCGCCACGATCTGCGTCACTGGAGCCACCAGCATCGCCAGGAACGCCAGGTAGGAGATGAAGTCTCCCGGCGTCATCGATCCGGCCAGAATCGCCTTTGCGCCCAGATACATGATCACCGCGCTCAGGATTCCCATCATCGCCGTTGCGCCGAAGGTCATCAGCGAAGTGGCCGTCAGAGTTTGCAGCACGTTATCGAGCAGGCGCTGCACGCCGCCCTGAAAAACCGTCTCCTCGCGCTCTTCGGCGTGGTAGCCTTTCACCACGCGCACGCCCGCCAGCGATTCCGTCAGGCGTCCGATCACTTCGGCGTTGATTTTCGGCCGCGCGCGGTAGATCGGACGGATTACTTTGAACGCGCGGCTCAGCCCTATCGCAAAAATCGCGAGCGCCACGGCCGCGGCGAGAGTCATCGTGACGTTGGCGTGCAAAAGATACGCCAGCGCGAAGCAGGCGGTCATAATTCCACCGACGAAATCCACCAGCCCCGTGCCGATCAGATTCCGCACGCCTTCCACATCGCTCATAATGCGCGAAACCAGCACGCCCGTTTTGTTCGCGTCGTAATACGCTACAGGAAGCCGTCCGACGTGCGCCTGCACTTTCACGCGCAGCTCGGTAATCATTTTTTGTGCGGATTTGGAGAGCAGCTGCGTAAGCGAATACGAAGTCGCGCCCTGCACCAGAGTCGCGACGATCACCGCGCCTACCAGCGGAGCTAGAAGCCCGACGTGGCGCTCGAGGATCACATCATCGAGCAAGTATTTGCTCGACGCAGGCAGCACCAGCCCCGAAAGCCGGTTGACCACCATCAGCACGATGCCAATCACGAGCACGCCGCGGCGAGGCTTCAGCAGCTCCCAAACGTCGGGCAGAAGCTTCCAAACCAGCTTGGCCGAGGCGGCCGGCTGCTGTTGGCGCGATACGCCGCGCGGTTTGCCGACCTGTCCCATTCCGGGTAGACCGCCGAGCGATTGAGATGCTTTGAATCCTGGCATTTTTCGATTTGCTGAACCGGCTGGCGAGCGAACCTCATTATAGAGGAATAGCCGTGCGCGCGCGAACTGGCGCGCCAGAACCTCCGCTCGTCCGCCACCCGTTGCCCATACTAAGAAAACTCTAATCTCTCCATATGCACGCGCCCCGGATTTGGCGTCGATCATGCTCCATGGCGCGGATACCGCGCCGCCGTGAGTTCAAGCGGCGGCGTTCTACCGGAGGCGACCTTGGTGGCTTCCAAGCAAACTGCGCAGGCTCAACGACCCATATTCGTTCATGCCATGTGGCGCACCTGCAGCACCTACGTCTGGAAAAAGTTCCGCGAACAGCCGCAATATCGCGCCTATTACGAGCCGCTGCACGAACTCCTCGCGAAATCTCGGGACCAAGTTCTCTCGATTGGTCATGAACGGCGCAGCTCGGAGCTGCGTCACCCGCCAATCGATCGCTCTTACTTCGCCGAATTTCCGTTCGCCGCGGACGGTAGCGTGCCATTTTTCGAAAAAGGGTTGAGCTACGAACGCTATTGCCTGCAAGAGAGCGAGAAAGACCAGGCGCTGTATCGATACGTCGCCAATCTGATCGGCCATGCGGCGCGTAAGAAGCAGCGGCCGGTATTGCAATTCAATCGCAGCCTGTTGCGCGCCGGATGGTTTGCCCGCAATTTTCCGTCAGTGAACATCCTGGTTCTGCGGCATCCCGCGCGCGTCTGGAAGTCGATGCTTTCTTTCACGGACGGCGTCTTCTGCATCCTTCTGGGACAAAACAAGCTCAAGCCTCCTTTGAAGCATCTTCCCGACTGGCTCGATTTGCCCTGCCGCGCCGGCCGCAGCATCGAAGACGACTACGCTGCCTACGGCCCTATCGCCGCGGAAAGCGCGCAGGGAATGTATCCTTCATTTTTCGACTTCTACCTGACAGCCACGCTGCACTCGGCCCGCCATGCCGATTGCATCTTGGATATTGACGAGCTTTCGTCCAATCCCAAGACGCGCAGCGCCGTCGAAAAGCGCCTTCGCCACTTCGGCATCAACATTGATTTTTCGGATTGCCGGGCGCCGTCCGACGCGCTCAATTCGAGTCAGGAACGCGAGTGGCTCGCCTACCAGGAGTTTGCCAGGCCGTTTCTTCGCGGCCAGCTTCCGTCTGACCTCCTGCTGCCGCCGAAAGTTTGCGGAGTGAATGGGCCGCTGCTCGGCAAATACTTTCGCGAGCTTCTGGCCGAATTCACAGCACCCGCCCGCGCTGAGAAAATCAGCTCCTCCACCAACGCCGCAATGCGCGCATCCGAAGCGCATGCCGACGGCATCCGCGTCTTTCAAAACGGCCACCCAGCGGCATCTGCTCGAAAGCTGGGCGAAGCGTTAGCGTACGAGCCGAACTCCGAACGCTGGAACGATTGGGCCACCGCGCAAGCGGCCTGTTCACGTCTTACGCTCTCCGAGATTGGCTACCGTCAGTCTCTGAAAATGGACAGCTGGAATAGAGAAACAGCCGGCAATCTCGGCGCGGTCTTGGCTTCCGCGGGCCGCGATTCCGAAGCGCTGCCTTTGCTTGAGAAAGCTTACCGGTCCGCGCCAGATAGTTCTGCGCGCGCGCTATCCACGCTTCTAGATCGAGTTCGCCATGCGATCGCCGCCACCGCGCCGCCGGATGCCGCGTCCGGCTCTCGTATAAAACCTGATGATCTCCGCGATACGCATTTCGAGCTTCCTCCCAACCCGCAACCAGGCTGCACTGTTTTCTTTACCGGCTTTTCAGGCGCTGGCAAAACCAGCCTGGCCAACGAGCTGCGCACTTCACTTCTAGCCATGGGCGTCCCGGCGATAACGCTCCTCGATGGCGACGCCGTGCGCGAACATCTGTCCTCGGAGCTCGGCTTTTCAAAACAGCATCGCGACCTGAACATTCGCCGCATCGGTTTCGTCGCCGCGGAAGTGACCAGGCACGGCGGCGTAGCCATCTGCGCCGCGATTGCTCCCTTCGACCTGGCCCGGAAGGAAGCGCGCGCCATGGTGGAAGACTGCGGCGCATTCGTGCTGGTTCATGTGGCAACTCCTCTCGCCATCTGCGAGCAACGCGATTGCAAGAGCCTGTACGCGAAGGCGCGCGCAGGGCTGATCGCTCAATTTACGGGGGTTTCCGATCCGTACGAAGAGCCTTGCGACGCGGATATTCGCATCGACACTTCGCGCACCACCGTCGAGCGGGGAACTCGCAAGATTCTGTCCTATCTGATCTCGCATTCCCTGATCTCCGCTGCGGAGGGCGCGGAGCACGCCTTAGCGAATGCTTCCTCCGGATGAGCCGGCTGTGTTCGCCGCCGGTGACGATCTCGCGTCGCCGTTCGATCCAGCTTGCGATGCAATCGCGCCCATCTCGGACTGATTCTCCTGGTCGCTTCCGGATGCGAGGTAATGCACGATCAACGAGATTCTGCGATTCGAAGGATCCAATGGATCTTTGGCATCCAGCGGCCGTTGATCCGCAAATCCGCGAACTTCAGTGACCTGATTCTCGCCCACGCCGTTGCCTTGCAGCAATCGCCGCGTCGAATTGGCGCGATCCGCCGAAAGTTCCCAGTTGCTGTAGTTCCGCTTATTAGCGTACGGCTTCGCGTCCGTATGCCCCTCGACCGAGATTTTGTTGGGCAGCTTGCCCAATTGCTCCGCCAGCGCCGAAACCAAATCCTGGCCGTCCTGATTCAGCTCCACGCTGCCGCTGCTAAAAAATGTTCCGCTGGGTCCTTCGGTCAAATCGATGCGCAGTCCTTCCGGAGTGATAGTCATGATGATGTGATTCTTCAGCTTGTCGAAATTGGGAATCTGTTTGATGGTCTTCTCCAGCTGCTTTTTCAGCGAATTCATGTCGTCTTTGGGAAGAATCGCTTCGCCGCCGCCGTTGGCCACGATGCTTTTGCCGGCCTTGTCCGCCACTCCGCGCGGATCTTGGAAATATCCGGCCACCGCATTCTGGATCGCTTTGCTTGTATTCATCAGCCAAAGGACGATGAACAGCGCCATCATAGCCGTCACGAAATCCGCATAGGCCACCTTCCCCGCGCCGCCGTGGTGGCCGCCGTGGCCGCCCTTTTTCTTGATCACGACAATTGGATGTCTGGCGTTCATGGAACTCCTTTCGCAGGCTGACGGCGCTACGCTGCGGCCGCCGCCGCGGGCGCGGCAGCTTTTTGCTTGATGAATTTCTCGGTCTCTTGAAACGTGGGCCGCAGGTGCGGAGGAATCGCCCGGCGCCCAAATTCAATCGCCAGCGTCGGCGCCGAGCCTTTCATGAACGCGATAATCATCACCCGCAGCACCAGGTAATACGCGTTCTCCGCGTCGGCCGCTTTTCCCATATTCGACGCCAGCGGGCCCACCAGCCCGTAGCACAACAGGATGCCAAGAAACGTGCCTACCAGCGCGGCCGCCACGTGTTTGCCGATCTCTTCCGGCGGCCCTCCCAACGCGCCCATGATGATCACCACTCCCAGCACCGCCGCCACGATGCCCAGCCCGGGCAGGGAATCGGCCACCGTGGTCAGCGCAGCCACCGGCTGCGTAGCGCCGTGATGGTGCACTTCCATATCCAGCTCGATCATCTGGTCGGCGTCAAACGGCTCCACGCTTCCGCTCGACGCCATGCGGATCGAGTCACATACAAACGCCAGTGCGTGATGATCTTTCAGAAAGGACGGATATTTCGAGAAGATCGCGCTCTGTTCCGGATTGTCGCTGTCGGTTTCCAGCGCCATCATTCCGTCGCGGCGGGCGCGGCTGAATAGCTCGTACATCATTTTCATCGATTCCAGGTAGCGCTCCTTGGTGTATGGCGAGTTTCCAAACGCCACTCCGAATCCTCCGGCGATCTGTTTCAGGATGTGCATCGGGTTGGCGACCAGCACCGTTCCCGCGGCTGCTCCGCCGATGATGATCAATTCCGCCGGCTGCACCAGAACGGATAAATTTCCGTGCTCCATCAAATAGCCGGCTAAGATGGCCGCGAACACCACCACGATTCCTATAATCGTGAACACTTCGCCTTATTCCTCCTCGCGCGCGAACTGAAGATCGGTGCTGAATATACTGGTCGTCACCCGGTTTCCGCCCGCCTCAATGCTGCGCTCCAGCGCTTTCGTCCCGCGCGCCAGCAGCGAATCGAGTGTGTCTGCGGGAATCGCACAGGCTCCGCCGATGGAAACTGCCACCGGCCATCGGTCGCCCCACCATGCAACTTCCGAGCCGCTAATCGTCTTTCTGATCCGTTCCGCCGCTTTGGGCAGTTCCGCGCCGCCGCACTCAGTCAGAATCGCCAGAAAGCGGCTCTCCGAGAGCCGCCCGAGAAAATCGGTTGGCCGCAAGCTGTTCTCCAGGCTGGTCGCTACGATGCGCAGCACGGACGCAATCACAGCGCTCCCATACGTTTCTCGCAGGTGATCCATGCCGCGATTCGTATCACCAAGACGCTGAACGGCACCGGCGCTTCGGCGTACGTCGCCACCGCTTCGCGCAAATGAGAAATAATCACGTCGTGCGTTAATACGCCGGTGGCTGGATCGAGACAGCCGTAGTCCTCCAGTTTGCTTTGCCGCCGGTCCCACTCGGATGCGGACAGGCTCTCGTCCATGCTTTGGGCCCCACCGATAATTTTGCCGTCTGAGTTTCGGATCGGCACCGCGCGTACTCGCGCGAATATGCGGTGTCCTGATTTGTGCCGCAACGACACCTCGGCCATCGCCGCTTTGCCATCCCGCAGCGCGATCGCCAGCGTCTCTGAAGCGTCTGACAGTACGTTGTTCTGCGCGTCGTTTTGCGCCGATGACTCGGGCCGGCAGAAGCGGCCCATAACGTCCTGCCGCAGGTAGCCGGTAATCTTCTCCGCGCCCTCGTTCCAAAAGACGATTTTCTGTTCCCGATCGACCACGTACACGCCGATCTGCAGATTTTCCAGCACTTCGCGGTAAATCAGCGGGTCTTTGAGTTCGGACACTTCGGCGGCTCCATCAGCAATCATCGGTCAAAAATTGACGGAGGTTTAGTTTGCTAAGCCGGCGGAATTGGCTAGGTTGCGCAAAGCACAAAATGGGGAATGATTACTGAGATTCGCCGGGCAGGTGAAATACCAGGCTGATCTGTACCTGTGTCTCAATCGCGTTGCCGTCCAATAGAGTTGGGGCATATCGCCACTGGCGGACGGCATCCGCGGCGGCTGCGGTCAGCAGCCTCGGGCCACTGATGATTCTCACTTGCCGAACCTTGCCATCCACGCCCACCTGCGCGCTGAGGACCACTGTTCCCGAAACCCGCTGATCCTTGGCGAGCTCGGGGTATTCCGGCTCCACGCGGCGCAACAGCGTGCCCCTCTTTAAAACTCCCGCGAAGTTTTCGGGCTTGGGCACCGCCGCGTAGCCGTTCGTAGCATCACCCGATGAGATCGCCGCGATTTGCGGAGTATTCGCGCCTCCGTTTGAAGCAGGCATCGCCGGCGGCGCGGCATCTACGCTCGCTGCCGCACCCGACGAAGCCGAACGCCGGGGCGCGGACAATGTCCAGATTTGGAAATTCATTGCTGGTTTAGCATCCGGCGCCGAGCTGTACGCGTGAGCCGATCGCGCAGGTAATGCTGCTGTGCCGGCGGCCGGCGCCTGCAACGAAACCTTCCAGCTCTGTCCATTCACGTCCACCACTTCAATTTCGTTCACGCCTTCCGCCGCTGGCCCCGGCCGCGCCTCGATTGCCGCTGCGGACGCCCGCTGTTGCGAGAGCATGCCGCGCAGCCTCTCGATGGCCGGCGCAAGCTTCCCTCGTCCCACAGCCCATCCTGCCGCCACCGAGCCCACAGACAGCGCCAAAAGCAACACATATACCCAGGCCACTCGCTCAACCAGCCGCGGGTGCGCGGCGTCTCGAAGCACTGGCTGCTTCGGTTCCGACTCCAGCGGCTTTCCCTCCGCCTCGGCACGGTTGGCACGTTCCGACGCGATCGATATACCCGAAAATGGAACGGACAATATTCGCGCGGCGGACACTGTACCGCTGGCCACCGTTATCGGAACGTCACCGCGCACGACCTCTGCCACCTCGCCGGCGTCCAACTGGGCGGACTGGTCCGTGTAATCAACTAGCGCCAGCGCTGCCGCAGGTCGGATCTCGGCTGCTCCGGATACAAGCGGTATCTCGGGATTGCTTGCTTCGCACGGGAATGCCGACGCCTCCTCCGGTATCGGTGGCGCTTCGCTCTGCGCATCGCTAGCTTCCCGCGCGAGCCATTCTCGCATCTGGACGCGCCCCCGCTCCGGCAATTCCTCAAACTGCAGTCCCGCTACTTTTCGAGACTCGCGCGTCCACACCACTCGTGCGCGAAATTCCAGCCATTCTTTGGAATCAGGAAGCCGCAATCGCACCTGAGGCAGCACGTCATCCGTCAAGCTCACCACGGCTTGAACGCACACGCCATTCTCGCTGGCGTCCAGAACGATGCCGCCGTTTTCTTTGTCGAGTTCTATGTAGGTGAGCGAATTGGGACGCTGCCGAGCGCGCGTGCGCCGCTCTGCAGGAGAATTTAGACCGTGGCTAAATTCCAGTACTTCGGACATAGCTCCACGCTTTTGCCGGACACGAATCTGCGACCTACTCAGCTTCTTGCGCGGATTATATGCTCAGTTAAACGGGGGCCGCAAGGCAAGACATCGCCCGGTCTTCACTTTCCCATTTGGGTTCAAATTCCCGCCGAAAACAGTAGTTTGCTGGCCGGGAAGGGGTGCCTGTCGGTGCTGGCCGGACTGCCGTGGCCGTAGCAGTTGCGAGGTCTATCGGTAGCTCGATTTGGTAGCGCGAGGCCTGGTCGAAAATCACAAATCCTTTTATGCCAGCGGTTTCCCGCGTCACAAAGTCGCGAAAGGCCTGATCGGCGGCTGCGCCCGGTTTTCCCGGCCACGAGAAGGTGTCGGCTACCTCGATGGCCATGCGCGTTCGATTGTTGGTCGGCACAAACGCTGCGGAAGCCAATCGCGCCCGTGGATCGGAGCTCAGGCTGGCGTCAGCTTTCAGCCGCTTCATGATCACCGTGCTCGGTCCCGACGCCAACTCAAAATCGCTGTCCGTGTGGTTATCCAGATCGTAGAGGAAATCGATGTCCGCGTGCGTGGGGTCCACTTCCCGCACTTGCACCCCCTCAAAAGCGGCGTCGATTGCTTGCGAATTCCAAGGCTTGGGCCCAGCCGCCGATTGCACCAATTTAGGCGCTCGCCAGGCGTAAGCCGCCGCCAGAAATAGCACCGCGCACGAAAGGATCCCGATAATGATCGTCTTATTCACCAAGACTGCCCCATGGTTGCCACGGCACTGAATGTATCACATCCCCCGCTTTCATCAACGAGCTCCAGTTGAGCCGCCGCGCGATTTCGCCAAATCAGCTGAGCTGGTATAAGCTGTTCGCATCGAGTTTATGAGTGACTATGCGAGTGAATCCATGACCGACACTAAAAGCGAAAAAATCCGAAAAGACGACGCCGAATGGCGCAAGTCGTTATCCGACGAGCAATATTATGTGACGCGGCGGAAGGGAACCGAACCTCCGTTCACAGGCGAGTACGAAAGCACTCAGACGCCCGGCACTTATGTTTGTGTCTGCTGCGGGCAGCCGCTGTTCTCCTCCAGCGCGAAATATCATTCCGGCTCCGGCTGGCCGAGCTTTTGGCAGCCGCTTGCGGCGGAAAACGTGGAAATGACGCGCGATGGCTCCCACGGCATGGAACGCGTGGAAGTGATGTGCAGCCGCTGCGAAGCGCATCTCGGTCACGTCTTCGAGGACGGCCCCCGCCCCACCGGCCTGCGCTTCTGCATCAACTCCGCCGCGCTCCGCCTCGATCAAAAGACAGCTCAAAAGATCGATCCGGACAACGACCCGAAGATCGACTCCTCGAAGACCTAAAGAGCATGTATGGGAACGTTGGTTTTCGTCAGTGCACGGCTTCAGCCGTGCCGAATGTGAGGCTATATCCACATCGCATTCGCCGCTGGAGTTCGGGATTTGCCGCTTTCACAAAGGTTCTAAAGCGCTGACGGCCCCAGGAAAATCAGCTGTGGATGCTGGTTCCCGCTGTCGGCCGTGATGGCGCGAATCTGTCCCGGCGCAAGCACGTAGAATATCCAATTCGTCGGGAATCCTGTTGGGACAGTACTGTTCGTCGTCATCGTGCCTCGGCCAGTCGCAGCAATCGCCGTAATCGTCGAGGCGAAGCTCTGCCCCAGCGTCTGCGTGGCTCCCGAAGCCGCAGCCTCGTCGACCGTTCCGCTTAGCGCGCCAGCTCCGTCACCGATCACTACTCCCAGCAAGTTGTTCACCAGCGGGTCGGTAATCAACGGAGAGCCGATCCCGTATGCACCCGACACCGACGATGCGCTGAAGGGCGCGCCCGACTGCGATTCGAGCAATCCCGTGGTCACCGTCGCGTCATTGCCGATCAAGAATCCTTCGTTCGCTCCGACCAAGTAAGCCGCAGCAAACGGTGGCGTAGCTGCCGGAGACGGCCACGTAAACGCGACGCGTCCATTGTTCGGGTTCACCGTGCATGTGTCCGTGATGGTCGGTGAGGTGAGCGTCCCGCCGTCGTTCTGATCGAACGAAAGCGAATTCGCCGCGCCGTCGCAGGCCGAGATTAGTGCGGACTGCAGCCCTCCCACCGTTACTACCGCGTTGCCGCTCGTGTCCGTACCGGAAGTAGTCGCAACCGCGCCTCCCGAAAGGGAGCTCTCCCCAAAGGTAGTTCCTGGCTGCTGCTGAATCATCTCCCCGCTCAGGCGGTAAAGCGTCGGAGCGTTCGCCGCATTTATATTGTCGTCCACCTCGATAAAATAAAGATCCGAACTCGACACGAACACGTACTCGAAGTCCAAAGTCTGCTGGCCGGTTTTGGGAACTTCCAAGGTGAGCTGCGCCGACCCCAAAGCGCCGCTATAAGCAAAGCTTCCAGAAATCGACTGCGAGCCGTAGTTCCCGGCGTCGTTGAAATCCGCTGAGCCCGGGGCGAGCGTCTGCGAACCGTCCGCATGGACGGAACCCACCAACGCGTCCGGCTTTTTGCTCAGGTCCTGACCGGTGAACTCGAACGCGTAATTCCCGCTGAAGTTTATTGCCGCGAAACTCCCGCCGACCACCGGTTTCATCACGCCAGCGCCATGGGTCGCAAACGAGTCCGGGTTCACAGGCGCAGTGGGCTGAGTAGGATAATAATCGTGGTCTTGGAAGAACTCGATGCTACCGTCTGGCTGCAGCGCCAGTTCGTATTGCGAAGTCACGATCTGCTGCGAGCCCAGCGTTGTCACCAACTGCATCGTTCCTCGCCCATCGCCTGCGGCGCCGTTCGGCGTTCCTGTCGAATCAATGCTGTAAGTGCCGGCGACGCTGGCGATCGGTGCCACGCCGGATATGCGATTGATCACCTCGTCACCCGCCGTAATGTTCCCTTGGCCATCGGCGGTGAGCGTGCCGATGATGGCCACCGAGCCGTCTTTATCGAATCCGTGGAAGATGAACGAATACGTACCGATCATCAGGGAATTGTTGTCCTGCCCGGCGGTGACTACGATGGAATAGCTCGCCGTCGCCGTCTGCGGTGTCACCTCGCCATCGGCCACTTGGACCGTAAAATTGTACGTTCCGGCTACCAATGGGTCGCCGGAGATGACTCCATTTCCATTATTATTGGCCGTGAGCGTCAATCCGGCAGGCAGTTGCCCTTGCGTGACGGTCCATGTGTAATTCGGTGCGCCGCCGGTCACTTGCAAAATGGCGTTGTATCCTAGCGCCGTGGTCCCGGCGGGCGGCGTCGACGGAACAATCGACAGCGGGCCAGGAGTTTGCACCGTCATCGTATAGGCCTGCGTCTTCGTCTGATTCGTCGTTGTCGGCGGCTGCGCATTGTTCGTCGGAATACGCGCCGAGTCCGTGACGGTTACCGAGAAGCAAAACTGTCCCGTCACAGCCGGTGTGCAACTTGAGCTGCCTGGATTACTTGGGACCGTATCCGTATCGAAAGGAACTCCACTGACCACCCCAGTCGTGGGCGCAATCGATAGTCCTCCCGGCAATGCCCCGGCCGAAATCTCAAAAGTGAGCGGCGTTACGCCGCCCGTGGTGCGCACCGCCCGGTTGTACATCGTATTCAAGTTCGCCGTCTGCATCGGAGATGGCGTGGTAATCGCCAGCGGGGGCGCGGCAGTAAGCGACATCGTGAACGCCTGCACGATCGCTGCGGCACCGCCGCTGTCTGTCACCTGAACCGCGAAATTGATTGTGGTCGGGCCGGTTCCCGACTGACCGATCCCGGCGTTGCACGGCGTACCCGCGATGGCCGTCGACGCATTGGTCGTCTCCGTCACCGTCATTTTCAAGCAGTCGGCCGCTAAGGAAGAACCAACACCATTCGTGACCACATTCGTCACCGCAAACGTATATGGCGCCACCCCTCCTGTAATCGTGACAGGCTGATTGTATCCGATGCCGTTCGATCCACTCGGCAGTCCGCAAGGGGTGGTCACTCCCGCGGGGTTGCATTGCGTCGTGGTGAACGTCGGCAGAGGCTCGACGTTAATCGTAACGGTCTGCGTCGCCGACGGTTGCGCCACGGAAGTTGCCGTCAGCGTCACGCTGAGCGCAGCCGACGACGGAAGCGGCGCCGGAGGCGGCGCGTAGTCCACTGAATACTTTTGTTGATTGGAGAGCTTTCCGCAGCCGCTGCCGGAGCAACTCGATCCCGTAATTGCCCAGGTCACGCCTTCATTCTTGATGTCGTCGGCTAGCGCGGCCGTGTAGGTGTAGGCTTGCGTCGAGCCCACGTCCACCGTAGTGGCGAGCTGTGTGCCAAGCGGAGTGGTGATCTGCGGCGGAATAATCTCGATGCTGATCGACGTCCCGGATCCTCCGCAACCCGCAAGGAACGCCATCGCGAACATCAGGGAAAAGGTCACCGCTAGCCCCAACCGCTTCATGCGGCCACCGCAATTTGCATCATCGAGTCCGCTCCGTTGTTCGAGACATCAAATCGTCCGTGCGAAAGTCCGGGAAAATGTCCCGGATAAATTACTCGGACAGCTGACCGGCATGAAATTCGCACAGCCGTCAGTCTCCGCGATCTTGTGGCGATCGTTGCTTCGTTCGAGTAGACGACTAGATCTGTCCTGGGTACGCCCCTCTAGGATTCGCGGCGCAATCAGATAAGCGAGTTGAATAACAAAACCGCCAGAGAGTGTCAACGCACATCTCCGGCCTGCACCAATTACCAAAATATTCCCGCGCCCCGTTGCCGGCCCCGTACACTTCGACGCGCCCCGACAGTCTGGATAGCCCGCCCGTCCAAATCAGCCATGTGGATGCGCAGCGCACTCACCCCGTTGCCTGTCAATCTTGCGTGAGTCGGAACAGTCGAAAGTTCGGAACTCCGCGAGCGCAGCGCAAAACTTCCTGGCTGCGTCCCGCCGCGATGCAAGCCGTGAAGACCACCAAAGACTTCGCCCTCGTCCCCAGCAACGCCAGTTGCGCGGATCGCATCCCAGCTAGAGTATTCTGAAATCGGTAATGCTCCTATGATTTTTCGTTTTCTTTAATTTTTGTTTCACGCAATTTTTGGTATAACGGTCTGCTAACCAGGTGTGGGGTATGACCGTCTAACAACAGCGGATTGCTTCGCTTTCCTCTCCTTATAACTTTTTGGAGGAACGCATTGATTGAAGTTCAGGACGTCACTAAGTCCTACGGCACCACTACGGCCGTAGATCACGTCTCATTTACCGTAAATAAAGGCGAAATTCTTGGCTTTCTCGGTCCCAACGGCGCGGGAAAGACCACCACCATGCGCATTTTGACCGGCTATATGCCGGCCACGTCGGGCACAGCGCGGGTCAGCGGCTTCGATGTCTTCAAGGATTCGCTCCAGGTGCGCCGCCATATTGGCTATCTGCCGGAAGCTCCGCCGGTTTATGCCGATATGTCCGTCCAATCCTATCTGGAATTTGTGCTGCGCATCAAAAATGTGCCGTCTGAAAAGCACGCTGCGCGCGTGGACGACGCTCTCGCCAAAACCAATCTCGGCGACAAGCGCCACGAGCTTATTAAGCGCCTTTCCCGCGGCTACAAGCAGCGCGTGGGCCTCGCTCAGGCGCTAGTGCACGATCCGGAAGTAATTATTCTCGACGAGCCAACCGTTGGGCTCGATCCCAAGCAGATTATCGAAGTCCGCAATTTGATCAAGGCGCTGGCGGGCAGCCACACCATCATCCTTTCCACGCACATCCTCCCCGAAGTCAGCATGACCTGCGACCGCGTGGTGATCATCAACAAAGGGAAGATCGTCGCCGTCGATACGCCGCAAAACCTTACCTCGCAGCTTCGCGGAGGCCAGCGCATTCACGTGGAAACGCAGGCGCCGGAGAAGCAGCTGCAAGAGGTGCTATCGAAGATCCCGGGCGCTTCGCGCGTGCAAGTGATAGCTAGCGGCTCGGATGGCCATGTCTCTGCCACCGTCGAATCCGCGCAAGGGCAGGACGTTCGCAGCCAAATCACCGCACAAATCGTTCAGAAGGGCTGGCCGCTGTACGAGCTGCGCGGCCTCAACCTGAGTCTCGAGGACATCTTCCTCCAGCTCACGACCGACGACGCCGCCCACGCGCAGCCGTCTAACTAGACTTACCGCGCGGTTAGCGTGGCTGGTATCTTTGCCGCGCCGTTAGCGCGGCTGACAAAAGACCGGAGGCATTAGGATGCGCAGTATCTACGCGATCTATCGCAAAGAGATGGGCCACTACTTCGTTTCGCCCATCGCCTACGTCGTCGTCGGGCTATTTCTGATTCTTTGCGGTTTCTTTTTCAATTTGTATTTGAGTGAGGCCATTCGCGCCTCCATGGAAGCGCAGATGCAAGGCGCTCAGTTCGGCATGCCCGCGAATTTCGACGTGCCCAGCGAAGTGATCCGCATGTTCCTGGGCGTGCTCGCTCTATTTCTTCTGTTCTTCATCCCCATGGTGACCATGGGCTCGTATTCCGACGAGCGCCGCCGCGGCACCATGGAATTGCTGATGACCTCGCCGATCACCGAGTCGCAAATCGTCCTCGGCAAGTTCTTCGCTTCGCTCACGCTCTTTGCTGTGATGCTCTTGCCCACCGCCAGCTACATTCTCTTTATGTGGTTTAAGAGCGAGCCCATGCCGCCGGTGCGCGTCGCAGCGACTGGATATTTGGGACTGCTGCTCTTCGGAGGCGCGCTGCTCGCGCTCGGCCAGTTTCTCTCGTCGCTCACGGAAAACCCGATCATAGCCGCGGTGCTTACTTTCGCGGCATTTTTGCTGCTGTGGGCCCTCGATTTTGGCTCGAGCGGCGCCGCCGGCACTTTCGAGCAGGTCGTGCACTACTTATCGGTGATCAATCACTATCAAGGTTTCACGCAAGGCGTGATCGACACGTCCGCCTTGGTTTACTACTTCAGTTTTATAGCTCTCTTCATTTTCCTTACCGTGCGCTCGGTCGATTCGATGCGCTGGAGAAGGGCCTAGGCCCGTTCGGCGCGCGTCGGCCATCGCCGCGACGCACAAGGAGGCAGTCATCAGTACCAAGCGCAATCTGTACCAATTAGCTGAAACGCTGGCCAGCGTCGGCGCCGCCTGCCTGGTCGCGGGCTATCTGCGATATTACATTCAGGACACGCTGCTGCTGGCCTCGAAAGTTCTGCTGATCGCCGGCGGCGTATTGCTGGTTGCCGGCATCGTGGTCGGCTTTCGCGGAATCATCGGTTTTTTCTCCAAGCGCTCTTCGCAGCTCGGTACCAACGCGGTAATCCTCACGCTTGCGGTCATCGCCATTCTGGTGGTGGCCAATTACTTCGGCTCGCAGTACCACAAAAGCTTCGACCTGACCGCCAATCAGCTCTACACCCTTTCGCCGCAGACCCAGAAGATCGTCCGCCATCTGAACGAAGACGTGGACATCGTTCGCTTCGCCAAATCTTCCGATCAGCAGCTCGACGACCTGCTCGGTGAATACCGCGACCTGAGCCATCGCATCAAATTCCAGGAAGTCGATCCGGATCAAAAACCCGGGCTCGCCCGCCAGTATGGCGCTACGCAGATGGGCGAACTCGATATCGCTTCCGGAACACGCACCCAGCACATCGAGCCGCCCGCCGACGGCGGCTTCACCGAGGAAGCCATCACCAGCGCCATTTTGAAAGTCACCAGCACCCAGGTGAAGACCGTCTGCTTCGTTACCGGCCAAGGTGAAAAATCGATTTCCGACACTGGCCCGCACGGCTACTCCGAAGCCGACGCCGGCCTGAAAAGCGAAAATTACGACACGAAAACCATCAATTTAGTGCAGTCCAACGGCGTTCCGGACGACTGCAGCGCGCTCGTCGTCGCTGGTCCCACGCAGGCTTACTTTCCGCAGGAAACCTCCATGCTCACCAACTACCTCGATAAGGGAGGCAAAGCGCTGATCGAGCTCGACCCGGTCACGGAGAAAGATCAGCAACCAGCGGGTCTCGATAGCCTTCTTCAGGCTTGGAATATCAAGCTGGGCAACAACATTGTCATCGACGCGAGCGGCATGGGACGCCTCTTGGGCACCGGGCCCGCGGTGCCTCTGGTCGTCATCTACGGCGATAGCCCAATCACCAAGCAACTGCAGCGTACCATGAGCTTTTTCCCTCTGGCGCAAACAGTGTCGATAGCCGATCAGTCCAAGCCTCAGCCACAGGCCGTCGAACTGCTCAAGACTTCGAGCGACAGCTTCACCATTCCGAAGCTCGTCGAACAAGTCAGCTACGATGCCAAGACGGATGCCAAGGGACCGCTTTCGCTCGGCGTCGCCGCCAGCAAGCAAATCGGAGGCAAAACAGCGGAGCTGGTCGTCATAGGCGATTCCGATTTTGCTTCCAATGAAGCCTTCGGCCGATCCAGCAACGGCGACCTGTTCTTGAACTCGGTCGACTGGCTCACCGCCGACAAGAATCTGATTTCCATTCGCCCCAAAAGCGCTACGAATCGGAGCGTAAATCTCACCGTCAGCGATCAAAAGTTCCTGAGCTGGGCGGACATTTTTGCGCTTCCCGGAGCAGTGCTGATTGTGGGCATCGCCATTTGGTGGAAGCGGCGATAGGCGATAATTTTTTCGGAAACGATTGCCATGATCAAGAAATCAACCCTAATCGTACTTCTCTGCGCACTCATCGCCGGCGGCGGCGCTTACTACTGGCAGTATCGCCACTCGAAACTGCCCGCCGCGCCAAAAGACACCTCCAAGCCGGCGTTTTCCGTCACGCCCTCGAGCATCGTCTCCTTCACCATTTCGCACCCGGCGGATGCCAAGCAGCCACCCATCGTCTTCGACAAGCAGCAGGGCGCGTGGCACATCGTCCAGCCCGTCGATACGCTTGCCGATCAGCCCACGGCCCAAGGCTTCATCGATCAGCTCGCCGAATCGCGGGCCACCGGAACCGAGCCGGTTACACCCGATAATCGCAAGGATTACGGCCTCGATCCGCCTCAAGTCTCGGTCGAGTTTCAGCTGCGCGACGGCCAAAAGCACACGCTGTTGCTTGGCAACAAGGATTTCAGCGGCACGGACGTTTACGCTATCGTGGACGATCAGCCGAAAATTTCAATGATGCCGCTGTTGCTTCTCACCAGCGCCGATAAACCGCTAAACCAGTTCCGCGACATGAACGTGCTATCCATCGAAGCCGCAAACGTGAATTCCTTCACGCTGAAAAATCCCTCCGGCGATCTCGCTCTCAATCGCGACTCCAAGGATTCCAACGAGTGGGATTTCACCAAACCTGAAAAAGTCTCGGCCGATCCCGACGTGGTGGACTCCGTACTTAACGCGGTTTCCGACGCGCGGATCGGCAACATCGTGAGCGAAAAACCGGACGATCTTGTTCGCTATGGCCTCGCCCAACCGGCGATCACCTTTATCGCCACGAAAAGCGACGGCGACACAGACACGCTGGTCGTCGGGAAGAAAAATGGCGGCGAATATTACGCGCGCGATCTTTCCCGCCCAATCGTTTTCACGGTGCAGCCCGATCTCTACTCCAAGCTCGCCGGTAATTTCACGCAAATGCGCGATAAGAGCGTGGTCCACATCGACGAATTCTCGCTCGACCGCATTCAGTTGCGGAACGCCAACGGCGCCATCGAAATCAGCCGGCAGGGAACGGATGGAAGTTGGAAAATCGATGCGCCCTCCGCCGACAAGGGGAAGTCAGCATCCAGTTGGAAAATCCTTGACCCCTTCACCAGCTTGCACGCCGACGAAGTGATCGACCATCCTTCCGCCGCGCTGCTGGCCAAGATGAAGGATCCGGCCGTCACCGCCATCTTCACGAAAAACGGCGGCGAGCAGATTACCGTGCGTCTTTCGAAGCCCACCGGTGACGTTGCCTACGCGCAATCCAGCGATAGCCCCGAACTCTTCAAAATCAAAAAACAAACGGTGGACGATTTGAATCTGAGGGCCAAAGACGTTGCGTTCTGACGCAGCTTCGCTCCGCTGGGAAGTTGCCGGCGGCCGAGCTACGCGATTTGGGTGGCTGTTTTCCCGGTGGGCCACGCTGCCAGCAGCAGCACTTTGCCCGAGCCAGGCACCACGCTCACGTAATAGGTCAGTTCCGCGGTTTGCACTTCGTAGAATCCCGCCCGCTTGGGATCGGGGACCATCCTCGCGCAATCCGACAGATGTTCGCGCAATCCGTCCACAATTTCCGCGGAATGCCCCATCAGGTCCTCCACTTCGAATTGTCCGCAGGTTTGCGTGCGCATCGCCAATTCCTTTCAAGATATGGTACGTGGCCCGCACTTGAAAAGTTTCACGCGCAGGGGTATCCTTGTGGTTGCATAGTTACTCTCCCATGAACGTGATATTCCTAATTGTCATCCCGGTTAAACGCAAGCTTGCTACTTGCGCGCGCCCATTAAACTTGCCATAGTCGCTCGAATTGAGGGTCATTCCACTGTGAAAAAGAAGAGGGCAGCAAGCTCCGGTTCCAGCAGACTGCGCAAGGACGGTCGCCGCAAGCATCGCCACTGGCAGGTCACCGTCTACTACCACGATGGCGAAAAGTTTGCCCGCGTCTATATCGATCGGGAGCGCGCCGAGCGTTTCGCCGACCGCCAAAAAAAGTCGCCAGTCGTGAAGGCCACGCGCATTCTCGAAGTCGATTAATCTCTGGCGCCGATCGCTTGTCAGCGAACCCTCCAGATTGAGCGCAGGTGTTTTCGCGGCCGCTCGAAACGCCGTCCACGAAAAGCCGGCTACTTGTCCACGCCTCGCCGAACATGTTATAAATACCTCTCCTCACGTAGTCCTGCTCCATCGAGCGCGGGATTCGTATAGTGGTAGTACGCCACCTTGCCAAGGTGGAGGCGAGGGTTCGATTCCCTTATCCCGCTCCATAGCTCGGTTCCTGCACGTCAGCCGGATGGTTGTACACAGATCGAACGGCATCGATCGCCTGGACTCGATTTTTACGACCATTCGTGTGGCAAGGTTGAAAAAATCGATTGAGGATTTCGCATTGCGATGACCTGTATCGAATCCTGTGTTATCCGAAATGGCCGATTTACGCGCCAGCAAGTCAGGCAGGCAACTGATCGGCAGATAGCGCGCATCGTTACGGTTTGGACTCTACGGTCACGTACATTTTGCGTTTCTTGCCTGCAATCTCGTGTAACATACTGATTGTCGAGCGGATGCAGATACAACTAGCACATGTGAATAGGCAAGTGGAGCGGCGCGTCACGGCTCTCAGGCTTACTGATCGGCATCGGTTAGGCGGACCAACTTTTCGGGCCTGGGCGGAGCTGTCGGTGCTGCTTCTGCTCGTTTGCTTTATGGTGCGAGCCGTAAGGCCGGAACGCGTCCATGTCCACCCGTATCAGTCCCGCAGTAGCGCTCATTCGCGATTTACGGATGCTTCGGACACGCGCATCGATGTGTCTTCTAATGTTCGCTCGTGCTCCCCTTCGACATTAAGCGGCCAGCCGCGGACTCTTTCTGATTTTTTGTCATGCATTGAACTGGCGCCGGTTGAACTGGCGCCGGAGGAAATTCCGCATAGCGTCATCACCCCTTCTCTCCGCGCTCCTCCATCGTTTTTCAGCTAGTTTTCCAAACGGGCCCCTTTTCTTTTCCCGGTGAAATTCGCCTGGGGGATCGGCATGAAGAGGCCGTTCATGTTCCAGCAACAATTGAAAAAGAGAATGCGGCGTGATTTTTGCGTCCGCGCGCTGCCAAAACGTGGCATGACGGAAACGCCAGCTGCGGCTTTGCTAGGTGCTCAAGTTGACTGACTTGATTCGTACAACGGAGACGAAATGGCATCGGATCGACTAACCGCTGCTCAACTGGAGCAGTTTCGAAGATGGAGCACGTGCGTGGTGGCCAGCGCCATCGAGACGTTCGAGGTGCGGCTGCCGAACACGGGATTCGCGGATTCCAGCATCCGCTGCATGTTTCCGGAAAACCCGGCGGTGATCGGATATGCCGCCACCGCTCGAATTCGCACATCCAACCCTCCGATGGAGCAGCATACGCACTTCGACTATTACGACCGCGCCGACTGGTGGCAGAACATACTCACGATTCCCGCGCCGCGGATTGTGGTGATTGAAGACGTGGACGATCCGGCGGGATTAGGCGCGTTTATCGGCGAAGTGCACGCAAATATTCTGCTCAGCCTTGGATGCGTGGCGGTGGTCACGAACGGAGCGGTGCGCGACCTGACCGACATTCACCACACCGAATTACAAATGTTTGCAGGCAACGTGGCTGTGTCGCACGCGTACGCCCACCTCTTCGATTTTGGCTGTGGAGTGGAGGTTGGCGGGCTGAACGTCAAGCCGGGCGACTTGATCCACGGCGATTTGCACGGCGTTCAGACCATTCCTCTTGAAATCGCCGGCCAGGTGCCGGACGCGGCGCGGAAAATACGCCAGCGCCGCAATCAGCTGCTGGCGCTGCGGCGTTCGTCCGACTTTTCGCTGGAAAGGTTGCGCGAGGTCATTCGAGGGACGAGCTTTAGCGGCGAGTAACAGCCATGGGTACGCTTCGGTTCCAATCGATTTTCAGGAGGCGAGTGTGAAGTCGTTCATGCGAGAAATCACCAACAGAGCGGTGCGAGTGCGATTAGTAGGCACGGCGTTGCTAGGCGTCGTGGCGTTTGCCGGTTGCGGGAATTTCAGCAAGACCAAAGTCGTGGCCGCGTCCGCCCCGCAGGACGTCGCCGTGGTAGCAGTGACGCGGCGGAGCTTCTCCAACATGCTGCAGATCGATTCCGAGTTTCAGCCGTACCAGGAAATCGATGTGTACGCGAAAGTGTCCGGTTACATCAAGAAGCTCTACGTCGATTATGGCACGCACGTACAGCAAGGCCAGCTCATGGCCGTGCTGGAAATTCCGGAGCTGAAACAGCAGGTGCAGCGCGATCAGGCCGCTGTAGACGAGGCTCGCGAGGATCTCGACCGCGCCAATTCGGCATACAACGTCGCGCACATCACCTACCAGCGGCTCGCCTCGGTTCAAAAGACTCGGCCAGAATTAATTTCTCAGGAAGAAATCGACGTGGCGCAGGGAAAGGATCTGGAAGGTGAAGCCGGAGTGTCTGCGGCACAGCAAGCGCTGTTGGCAGCCAGCGCCGCCCTCGCAAAAGACAAGACACTCTACGCCTACGCGCATATGACAGCGCCGTTCGCCGGGGTGGTCACGAAAATGTACGCGTACACCGGAGCGCTGTTGCCGGCCGGGACCTCCTCGAACATCGGAAATTCGGCACTGTGCCACCTGGCTCAGAATGACGTGCTGCGGCTGGTGATTCCGGTTCCCGAGCGCGCCGTGCCTGACGTTCGTCTGGGCGAAAGCGTGGAAGTCCAAGTCTCCAGTTTGAACCGCACGTTTTACGGCAAAATCGTGCGCACCTCAGACCAGATAGACCTTTCCACTCGCACAATGCATACCGAAGTTCAAGTAAACAATTCCGGTTATCAGATCGTCCCGGGCATGTACGCGACGGTCTCAATTCCGCTGCATACCGCTAAAAACGTCTTGGCGATTCCTCTGCAAGCCGTGCAAGCCACCAGCGCGAATAAGGGAACGGTGCTGGTGGTGGACAGTTCGCACCGAATCGAGAGGCGGCAGATCATTCTCGGCCTCGAAAACGCCACCGATGTGGAGGTGGTATCCGGCCTAAATGAAGGCGACTTGGTCATTTTCGGAGACCAATCGCAATACCAACAAGGGCAGTTGGTGCAGCCGAAAGTCGTTTCTGCGTCCTAATCCGAGAGGAGTTATATGTCGTCGTTCTCGTTGAAGCACCCGTATTTTATCGTCGTCGTCTGCTTGTTTGTCTGCGTGCTCGGGGTGACAAGCATGGTGCAGATGCCCGTCGACATGTTTCCGCACATCGATCTGCCGGTCGTGGAGGTGGCCACTTTTTATAACGGTATGCCGCCGGAACAGATTGAGGCGGACATCACCGGCAGGTTCGAACGGTTCTTCACTCTCGGAAGCGGCATCGACCACATCACGTCCCGCTCATTGCCCGGAGTCAGCCTAATTAAAGTTTTTTTCCAGGCGGGCACGGACGCTAACGCGGACGTCACCCAAATTTCCAATCTGGCCATGGCCGACTTGAGACGCCTGCCTCCCGGCACGCTTCCGCCGGTGGTGGTAAATAGCGGTGCCTCCACGCTTCCAGTCTGTCTGCTGACGGTTGAGGGCAAAGGCCTCTCCGAAACGCAGTTGCGCGACTATTTGCAATTCGAAATTCGCGACCAAATTGCAGGCGTTCCTGGCGCAACCGTTCCTCCGCCCTACGGCGGGAAGTACCGGCAAATCATGGTGTATGTGGACCCGCTGAAACTGCAAGCGAACCAGCTGAGCGCAATGGACGTGGTGCGCGCGGTGAACAATTCAAACCTAATCTTGCCTGCGGGCGACGTGCGGATCGGCTCTCTCGATTACAACCTCTACACGAACGCCCTGGTACCCAGCGCCGCCGCGCTCGGCCGCGTGCCGCTGAAAACAGTCGGCGAAAGATCGGTCTTCGTGTCGGACGTAGGAAAGGCGGTGGATGGCTCGGCGCTGCAATACAACATCGTGCGTGTGAATGGTCAGCGGTCTACGTACGTGCCGGTGCAAAAGCAGGGAGGCAACAGCAACACCATTGCCGTCGTGGACGGCATCAAGGCGGCGATTAAACATCTGCGGGACATTCCCGAACAGATGAAGGCACGCGTGGTGTTCGACCAATCAATCTTCGTGCGGCAGGCGATTTCGACGGTGCTGCGCGAAGGTGGAATGGGGCTGGTGCTGACCGCCCTGATGGTTCTGCTTTTCCTGGGCAGCGCGCGGGCGACGGCTGCGGTGTTTCTCTCGATTCCGCTCTCCGTGATGGCCACGTTCTTTTTCCTTCACATCGGCAACGCCACCATCAACGCCATGATTTTGAGCGGCCTGGCGCTGGCATTTTCCAGGCTCATCGATAACTCGGTCATTGTCCTCGAGAACATTTTCCGACACGTGGAACTCGGCGAAAAACCGCTGATTGCCGCGGAGAAGGGCACCAACGAAGTAGCGCTGGCGGTGCTCGCCATAACCATTGCCACGGTCGTAGTCTTCTTCCCAGTCACCTTGCTCTACGGTGTCAGCAAATACTTGTTTACGGCGCTGGCGGTAAGTGTGGTGCTGGCGCTCTTCGCGTCTTATTTCGTCGCTGTTTCCGTTGTGCCGCTCTATTGCGCGCACCTGCTGAAGGGCGAAGCGCATCATGAGGCAGCCGCGGCCGAGGGCGAGCCCCCCAAGCGAACCGCTCGATTGTCATGGGGCGCGCGTTTCCACGCGGCATTCAACGCGAGATTCGAGCGGATGCTCGACAAATATGACGCCACGGTGAAAAAAGCTCTCGATTATCCGCGCATTGCGGTTTTCGGATTCGTCGGTGTTTTTCTGCTTAGCTTCGCGCTCTATCCGCTCGTCGGACTGGCCTTCTTCCCGCGCACCGACGCGGGCCAGTTCATCATCAACGTGAAAGCACCCACCGGAACTCGCATCAAGGATACGGAGGATTACGTCAAGCAGGTTGAGGGGATCGTGCGGGGCATCATTCCGCACTCCGAGTTGAACACGATTGTCTCGAACATCGGCATCACGCCTGGGCTCGAATCCTTGAATAGCCCGAATGCGGGCATGTACACGGCATTCGTGCAAGTGGGACTTAAAGAGGATCACCAGGTTAGCAGCTTCGTGTATATGGACCGGGTGCGCGCGGCAATTGCCGATCGGTTGCCGCAGCTGCGCACTTTCTTCCAATCGGGCGGTCTGGTTGATTCCGTCCTGAATCAGGGCGTGGCCGCTCCCATCGACGTACAGGTCAGCGGCACGGATTTGCATGCTGACGACCGCGTGGCAATCGATCTCGAACGCCAATTCCGGACCATCCACGGAGTGTCGGACGTTTACATTCCACAGGACATGGACTACCCGACGCTGGAGGTGAACCTCAACCGCGACCGTGCCAGCGAACTTGGGCTAAATCCGCGAGAGGTGGTGGACAACATCATCACGTCGCTCACATCTGACGTGATGATCGCTCCGAACTACTGGATCGACCCGAAAACGGGCAACGACTACTTTTTGGCCGTGCAATATCAGGACAACGCCACGAAAACGATACAAGACCTCGACACCATGCCGCTTCGATCTCCGAATCTAAAACTTCCCACGTATCTGAATCAGGTGGCCACTCTGGTTCCCAAGATGACTCCTTCAGAAGTGGATCACTACCAGACGGAGCGCGAGATCGACGTCTACGTTTCTCCGTCAGGAGAGGATTTAGGGCGCCCCGCCAGCGCGGTGGAAAAAATCGTGGCCAACACGAAAATCCCGTCCAACATGCGCATCAACGTACGCGGTTTGGTCAACACCATGTTCACCTCTTTCCGCAGTTTCGGCATCGGCCTGATCCTTTCGATCCTGCTGGTGTTTCTGGTGCTGGTGGCGCAATTCTCGTCATTCATCGATCCCTTCCTGATCGTGCTGGCGATTCCTACCGGCCTCGTGGGCGTGATGATGACGCTGGCCTTCACCGATACGACGCTGAATATCCAATCACTGATGGGCGTCGTGATGCTGACGGGGATGGTGGTTTCGAACTCCATTCTGATCGTGGATTTCGCCAACCGCTTGCGACAGGAAGGACATAGCGTGCGCGAATCCGTGGCACATTCCTGCCGCATCCGCTTGCGTCCAATTTTAATGACGTCACTCGCCACCGTTGTCGGACTTTTACCGATGGCTTTCAAACTTGAAGCGGGCAGCGAAGCGTACGCACCACTGGCCCGCGTGATTATCGGAGGGTTGATCGTGTCCGTTGCGCTGACAATTTTCGTGGTTCCAGCCGCGTATTTGATGGTTTACGGCCGGCGCGAGCAATCGCGGCGAGATCCGGTGGCCATTGAACCCTTGGCGACGGGAGAAGCGCAATGATTCGTGCACTTCGGTGTTCTGTCGCCGTCAGCCTGTTTGCATTTCTGACCGGAAGCGCGTTTGCGCAGCCTCCTCGCCAATTGACGCTGGCCCAGGCGGAGCAGCTTGCCATCCGCAATCATCCTCAGATTCAAGCGGCTCAAAGCTTGGCATTTGCCGCCAAAGAGCAGGTGACCCAACAGCGTTCCGCGTATTATCCCGTGGCCTATGGCAGCGCCACGGCTGTCGACGCCGAGAACAACAGCCGTATCGCCGCGGGAGCGCTGAACAATCCGATCATTTACGAGCGCTACAGCAACGGTTTCATGGTCGACCAGCTCATCACTGACTTCGGTCGAACGCATAACTTGGTGAAAAGCTCTAATCTGCACGCCCGCGCCGCGCAGGAAGATGTGACTACCACTCGGGAAGACGTGCTCATGGGCGTAGACGAAGCATACTTCGGCGTACTGAAAGCCGAGGCGGTGCTGAAAGTGGCGCAGGAGACTGTCAAGGAGCGCCAGCTCGTCTCTGACCAGGTGACCACTCTGGAGCAAAACAAGATCAAGTCCGGCTTGGACGTCAGCTTCGCCAACGTGAACCTCGCTCAGGCCCAGCTGCTGCTGGTGCAGGCGCAGAACGGCGTGGAAGCGTCCTACGCACAACTTTCCGAAGCGCTGGGTTTTCCCACCGAGCAAACGTTTGAGCTGGCGGACCTGCCCGTTCCCGCAGCTCCTCCCGCGAATTTTTCCACGCTCTTGCAGGAAGCATTCCAGAACCGCCCGGATCTGATCAGCCAGAGACTGGAAGCGGATTCGGCGCACAGCTACGCGACCGCTGAGCGCGACCTTTGGTTTCCGACCATCAGCGCGGCGGGCGCGGCGGGTTTGACGCCCACTGGCGCGGACCAGCTTGCGCCTCGCTACGCGGCCGCCGGCGTGAATATCAACATTCCAATTTTCAATGGGCACCTTTTCGGCGCGGAACGGAGCGAAGCAAATTACCGCGCTCGTGCACAGGACGAGCACCTTCGCGATTTGCAGGATCGCGTCGCCCGCGACGTTCGCACTGCGTGGTTGAATGCCAACACTTCGTTCCAAAATCTGGGGCTGACCGATAAGCTGCTGAATGAATCGAATCAGGCTCTGCAACTGGCGCAGTCCCGTTATCGGCTCGGGTTGAGCTCCATCGTGGAATTAACTGAGGCGCAACTCAATCAGACCCAGGCACAAATCGAGCAGGCCAGCGCGAAATACGACTACCAGATTGCGACGGACCAGCTCAATTTCCAGCTGGGCATTCTCAAATGAATATTGAGAATCGCTTCGGATGACGCCAGGCATGAACTCGAACTCCACATCTTCGAAATAACACCAGCTCCATTGACCTTGCGAGCGTCCGTCGAGCCGCCCGTGCCGCGATTTCGGGCCGGCACGGCGGTCCTGCCACCGCGGTTTGTTTTGGACCATTGCAATTCAGCGCTAGGGAATGTATGTTCCCCGGCGGTCTGCAATTATTTGATAGATAGGCCCGATAGCGACTAGTATTTCGCCACAAACCCAATGGGGGGTAATGATGCGTATTTTGAAAGCAAGCGCCTGCTGTGCGGCCGCGCTGATGTTGGCAATGATGTGTTCCGCGGCTTTCGCGCAGGAGGGCCAGCCGGTAAACAACGCTGCTTTGAAAAACGCCGCCTCGAACGGCGCGGAATGGCTGACCTACGGCCACGATTATGGCGATACGCACTACAGCCCGCTGAAGCAGATCGACACGAGCAACGCCGGCCAGTTGGGGCTGGCCTGGTATTTTCAGACCGACTCAGACACCGGCACGGAAGAAGCGAATCCAATCGTGGCGAATGGCACGATGTACGTAACTACCGCCTGGGACCTGCTGTATGCGCTCGATGCGCGCACGGGAAAACTGAAGTGGAGCTGGGATCCGAAAATCGGCCACATGAATTTTCCGCCCCATTCCGCCGGCAATCCCGACCGCGTGCGCACCGGTCCGAGCCTGTGCTGCGGTCCGGGAAATCGCGGTGTGGCGATTTATGACGGCAAGGTTTACATTGGGACGCTCGACGCGCGGCTCGTGGCGCTCGACGCCGACACCGGCGGGGTGGTCTGGACCGTGCGCACCGCTGGCGCGAACACCGACTACAGCATCACCGGCGCTCCGCGAGTGATTCGCGGCAACGTCGTAATTGGTAACGGCGGCGGCGAATACAATGCCCGAGGATACGTGACCGCCTACGACGCCGAGACTGGCAAGCTGGTTTGGCGCTTTTACACTGTCCCCGGCAATCCGCCAAACCCCATGGAAAAGAAAGCCATGGCGATGGCCGCGAAAACGTGGATGGGCGACAAGTCGCACATCGGCGGCGGCAATCCCTGGAACGCCATCTCTTACGATCCGAAGCTCAATCTGATTTACGTTGGCACCGGACAGGGCGGCCCGTGGGTACGCAAATACCGCAGCCCCGGCGGCGGCGACAACCTATTCATCTGCTCGGTTGTGGCGCTCCACGCGGATACTGGAAAATTTGCCTGGTACTTTCAGGAAACTCCCGGCGACGTGTGGGATTACGATTCGACCGCGGACATCATGCTCGCCGATCTGAAAATCGACGGAAAAATCCGGCACGTTCTGATGCAAGCGCCCAAAAACGGTTTGTTCTACGTGATCGATCGCACCAACGGCAAATTCATATCCGGGGCGCCGCTCGAACACGTAACCTGGATGAGTGGACTCGATCCGAAGACCGGTCGGCCGAACTTCAATCCGGATGCATATTACGACACCAAGAGCGCCATGGTCTGGCCCGGTGCGGGAGGCGGGCACGTGTGGCAAGGGATGTCTTTCAATCCCGCGACGGGACTGGTCTACGTTCCCGGCATGAACGACAGCCCGTTCGATTACAAAGCCAATCCAGATTATAAGTATGAGCTTGGCGAGTACGATTTCGGCATTCTTTTCAGCCGTCCCGCGCCGCCGAAGCCAGGAGAGAAACCGGCGGCTGGGCCGCCGCGCATGACTCCGTTTCTGGTCGCCTGGGATCCAGTTACGGAAAAGCAGCGCTGGTTACTTTCAGACATGGGCGGAGGCGGCACCCTCAGCACGGCCGGCGGTCTGCTCTTCGCCGCCTCTGACGTCGGCGACTTTGAGGCGCTCAATGCGCAGGATGGCACGTCACTCTGGAAGGTGAAGCTCACTCCGGGATACGGCAACCCGATCACCTACTCGATTGATGGCAAGCAGTACGTTTCCGTTCTGTGCGGACGAACCGGCAAAAGCCGCGTTTATACCTTTGTCATTGGCGCAAGCGAGCTGATGCCTCCATCGGCATTTGGCGGCGACTGAGACTGGGCAGGTGTGGCTAGGCCGGCCGGAAGGAAGGCGAGAGGCGTAGCTGACCGGGCGCCTTCAAACGGAGTAAGATCGCCGCGGGCATGTTTGGTGTGACGGCGGAAGGGAACTGGGGGGAAGACGGTCAGCGAAACATCGACCGGATAGCAGACGGACCCAGACACTGGAGGTAGATCATGGATCGACGAAAGATGTTGGCGTTGCTCGGCATCAGTCCGGCTCTTGTTGCCGCTACACCATCCTTCGCTGGAACCGCGCCCGCGCCAGCCGCTGCTGGTTGCGAATCGAATGGCTTGGTCACCGTTCTCAATCCCGCAATCGAAACAAAATTAGCGGAGCGCGTGCCTCTCGCGCCGCGCCTCAGCACGCTCGAAGGCAAAACCATCTATCTAGTCGACACCGATTGGGGTGGGATGGACCAAAACGGTGGCATCCTGCACGAAATGCAGGCGTGGTTTGCTCAGAAGGTGCCAAGCGTGAAGACCATCTACAAAATCAAAAGCGGGAATTTCGTCACCGATGACCCAGGTCTATGGAAGGAGATCGCCGACAATCACGGAGACGCGGTGATCATCGGTGTAGCTGGTTGACACGGATGCGTCGGGGCCGTGAGCCGCGAAGCTGGAGAGATCGAGCAGAAATACAAAATCCCCACGGTCGCCATCGCTGGGCAGAACGTCGTTTCCTTCGGCCTTGGTACGAATTTCAAATACAACACCGGGATGCCGATTCGGTTTGTCGCCGTTCCCTTTCCTTTCTCCGGTCAACCGCAGTCGGTGCTCGCGAGCTACGTTGCCGGGAAAGACATGGTCAGCGGCCAGCCGTTCATGCGCGCCGTGGTGGACGCGCTCACCAGGCCTCGCACCGTCGATGATAAATTGTCCGGCCCCGCTCCGGGCCAGGCCGCGCCTGAACCGCGATTGCTTGCGCCCGACACTCCGGACAATTTGCAAAGTCTGTTTATGGCCAGAGATTGGACCGACTACGATCCTGTCACGCTTCCCACCGAAGAAAAAGTGGCCGCCATGCTGAAGGGCACCGCCCGCCGCCCGGATGAAATCGTAAAATCCGCGGCTGGGACATTCGGATCGCGCCGCCCGTTTACCGTCGAGAAAGTGGCCACGGTTGCGGTGATGGCAGGCGCCAAGCCGGAATATTTGCCGGTGATTTTGGCGCTCTCCACCCGAGTGCCCTACATGGATTCCACCACCTCGATCGCGCAAATGATCGTGGTGAACGGCCCGATTCGCAACAAAATCGGCATGAATTCGGGAATGGGCGCGCTCGGCCCGGATAACGAAGCCAATTCGGTGATCGGCCGATCGATGACTCTGATCCACAAAATCATTCAGGGCTACAAAGAAGGCGTCACCGGTTTCGCTTCGCTCAGCAACCCGCTGCGATACGACAATCTTTGCTTCGCCGAAAATGAAGAATCTCTGCCCGACGGCTGGCTGCCGCTGCATGTGCAGGTGGGCCACAAGCCGACCGACAATGTGGTCACGATTTTCACCGGTTGGAACTTCATCAACAGCACCGGTTGGGCAGCGCAGCATTACGCGCCCCAATTTCTCATGCGTGACTACATGAGTTCGCTTTCCGGAATGGGCGCCACCATCATCATGGACCCGTCGGTTGCGGAATTGCTCAAGGGCGCGCAGGGTTTCGATACAAAAGCAGCGCTCGGCGACTGGCTCTCACGGAACGTGGAGAAGACCGCCGAATCCTATTGGGGCAATTCGATCGTTTCGAGTATGCTCGCGCCGCTGGCGCGTCAAGGATTGAAGCCATACGCCGAATGGCTGAATGTGCCGGCGAAATCACTGATCAAGCCGTTCGCCACCGGCAACAGCATCAACTCAGTTGTCGCTGGGGGCAAGACAGCTAGCGTCTGGTTTGCGACAGATCTCAGGCCGGACGGCGGCACATCGATCGACGAGTGGATGTGAGGCGTCGCGCTGAGTTTTAGCGCCGGCGAAAGTATAGGGTCTGCTTACCCGGGACCACCAATCCAGGTGTCGATTGGTGGCGCTGAATTTCTGGACGCGATGATCGATGCGCGAGTCACGATCGCGATTCGCGAAACGAGTTGGGGGCAATCACATGGATCTACGGAATGTCTTCGCAATGAATAATTCTGCTCGGGGCTTCGCAACTTCGCGGGTGTTCGCCTGCGTATTTGTGCTGGCCGCGAGTGTCGCGCTGGGGGCGCAGCTCGGCCGCGCGCAGTGGCCGGCGGTCAATGGCGCGCAGAACCAACGGTATTCCTCGCTTAGCCAGATCAATGCGCAGAACGTCACCCAATTGGGAGCGGCGTGGGTGTCCGAAAAAATGATTCCGGCGCCGAGTTCTCGGGCCACATTCGTCATCGACCAAGGATTGATGTTCGTCACTGCTCCGCCGTTCGTTTACGCCTACGACATGAAAACCGGAAAAGTGGCCTGGCAATATCACACGCCTCCCGGCACCGAGCCCGCCCATGGAGGCGTAGCTGTCGGTGACGGCATGGTGTTCGTCGGCTTGTGGCACCCGGGCAATTCGCAGCTGATTGCGCTGCGGGAGAAGACTGGCGACGTGGTGTGGCAAGTTCCCGTCGCTGCGCCCTCTGGCGAACCAACCGGCGGAGTTTCCGGCGCGCCTCTATTTGCCGACGGACTGGTGTCGATCGGTACCAATGCGGATTACGGATATCGCGGTCAGATCGCTGCCTTCGACGCCCAAACCGGCAAGCAAGCGTGGCGATTTTTCGTCGTGCCGTCGCCGGGGCAGCCGGGCTCCAACACTTGGCCGAAAAATAACGACGCGTGGCTGCACGGCGGGGGCGCGGTGTGGCTCGGCGGCGTGTACGACCCGGAGCTCGGCATGGATTTCTACGTTACTGGAAATGCCGTTCCGCAATATGGCGGCGAATATCGGCCCGGCGATAACCTGTACACCGATTGCGTGATCGCGCTCGATCCCAAAACCGGCAAGTTGCTCTGGTACGACCAGGTTGTCCATCATGACATCTGGGAAGCCGACATCGCGGAGGCTCCCGTGCTCTTCGATGCCGACGTCGACGGCAAGACGGTGAAAGCCATCGCAGCCGTTCGCACGGATGGATACCTCTTCGAGTTCAACCGCACCAATGGCAAGCCGCTCGAGCGCATCGAGGAGCGCCCCGTGCCGCAGGATGCGTTTCAGAAAACCGCCAAGACGCAGCCGTATCCGGTTGGCGCCGAACCTGTGCTGCCCGACTGCGGCTACTGGAAAACACAGCCTCTCCCCGAAGGCTTTGATCTAGGCTGCTTCTTCACGCCTGCGGAAGCGGATAAGCCCAACCTTCTCGTGCCGACGTATGGCATGCGCTCCACGCCCATGGCATACGACCCGCAGACGCACTATTTCTACGCTACCGGTGACGCAGCGCTGCAATGGTTCAGGCGCACGAAAGACCCCGATTTCTTCAGCCTGGGCTTCAGCAATCGCGTGCCGGGTCTGAGCAAGATCAGCTATGGAGTCCTCGCGGCCATCGATAGCCGCACCGATAAGATTGCCTGGACAAAGAAAATTCACGACGGAAAGCCGAGCGGCGCGCTGGCAACCGCGGGTGGCTTGGTGTTCCAGATGGCGGGCAACGGAAATTTCCAGGCGTACGACGCGTCAACAGGATCGTTGCTGTGGCAATTTCAAACTGGATCGACCATCGGAGGTCCACCGGTCGCGTTTGAGGACGGCGGCGACGAATATATCGCCAGCGTGTCGGGCGGCCAGGTCTGGGCGTTCAAGCTGGGCGGAAACCTTCCACAGCAGTCCGCACCGCCAATTCCGGCGCCGGCAGAATTCTCCGGACCAGTCACTAAAACCTCGAGCATCGAGACGACTACACTCGTGACCGATATGGGACTCACCGGGCGACACGCCATCGAGGATGAATACGAGTTCAATCCCTTCCGCGCGGAAGTCCCCGTGGGCACGAAGGTCACCTGGAGAAACAACGGCGTGCTGGTCCACACCATCGTGGCCGTGGACGGCTCGTGGTCAACCAAGCCCTTGCACCCGATGGATATTGGCGAGCACGTTTTCGATAAGCCTGGCATGTACGCGTATCACTGCAAAGAGTACCCTTGGGAATACGGTGAAATTGTTGTCGTGCCTGCCGCTCCAGAACAAACCGGCCAAGGCCACTAAGGCTGTATGCGCGGCGCTCCGCGAAAACGTCGAGGCATGTCTGTGCCGGTGATTCGCGAGCCTCGCGGCAAACGGCCGCGAAATTTCACGCCTTGCGCGGGAAGGGAATTGGCGCCGACGGCTTGCGTTGGGCGGTATATTGCCTAAGGTGCGAGCGCGCCTGATCGGCCCACGGGCCATTCGGCGCGTGGCGTAGGTACAAGTTCCATTGCTCTCGCGCCAAACGGCGCTGTCCGCGCTTTTCATACGCCAGCGCGAGATTAAACCGCGCGTCGGCGTGATTCGGCAGCACGCGGGCAGCGCAGCGAAGATGGCGAATGGCTTCGTCGATTTCTCCACGCTCTTCCAGAACGCAGCCGAGATTGTAACGGCAGATTCCGTTCCACGGGTCTAGCCGCACGGCCGTGAGAAACGCCTCCTGCGCCTGGCTGATTTCCCCGATCTGATAAAGCGCGACTCCCAAATTGATGTGCGCCTCGATCCAATCGGGGGAAAGTTCGAGAGTTTGGCGATAGTAGCTGATGGCATCGGGAAGCGTGGTCTGGTCTGATTCGCACTCGATCGCCGCGCGGAACAGATCCTCGGCGGTGGGTCCCGCTAAGGCGCGCAGCTTTGTCTCCGGCGCGGCCGCATCGAATGAAAATCCCCATTGCTGCTTCACGGGATTGAATGGGCGGTTGTCGCCCGGGGGAATAACCATCACATCGCGGCCTTGCTCCACGAATTGCAGCTGATGCAGGGCCAAAGGCGCCCCGCCAAATTGTTGTTCGACGAGTTTGATTGCGCGCCGGACGCGCAGAGCGGGTATGCGGCGGTCGGACAGGCGCTGCATGGTGCGTGAGGAGGCCAGGTCGCCGAAGCTGTAAAACCGCTCGCCCCAGCGGGCCCGGGGACGAATCAGCCGCAACCGCTCCCAATAACGTAAGCGGCTTGGTTGTATTCCTAAAATGCGCCCTACTTCTCTGCGGGTATATCTCTGCGACAAGCGAGCGCCCCCAACAGACTTCCAGATGATTATGCACCCGATGTCAACTGGCGATGAATTGATTGCGCCGTGCGGCGCCGCCCAATCCAGCGCGTTTGCCGGTCCAAACAAGACAGTACCCAAAAAGCGACATCGCCGCCCGCGCCGATTGCGCGTCGGAGCGGCACTGCTACACTTTTCGCAGGGTTTACGCGTGGGGAGTTTCCGCGTAAACCGCACCTGCCATGGTCCTGGACAATACCGAGAAGCTCTATTTAGAGCGCCAAGTAACGGTCGCGCGCGCAGTGATCGCTGCGCTATCGCTGGTGGCGTTGCTGGAGACGTCCATCGCTCCGGTGCGGCGTCTTTCGGTCGCGCTATTGGCCGGATATCTCTTGGTGGCCCTCGCATTGATTCTTGCGGGGAAGATTCTCCCCGATCGGCTCATTCACGTGCCGTTAGCCGTCGATTTTTCGGTGCTGGCGGTGTTTTTGTTCCTGACGCCTTCGGTTTCGGCGTTCTGGTTTCTGTTTTTGTTTACCGTGTTTGCCCTCGCCTCGCGCGGAGAAACCCGCGGAATGTTTGCGCTGGTGGGGATTGCGACTGCGGGAATCATCGTGCGCGTCGCGGTGGAGGACTCGTTTCAGTGGCAAAGCACCTGGCACTGGATCGCCATTGGCGTCGGCACCATGGTCTCCGGTCTGGGAATGGGATTCTTGGGAGCCCGCGAACGAGAACATTTCGGCCGGCAGCAATTCCTCGAAAAAATTACCGGAGTGCTGCGCTTCGACCGCGGACTCACCGAATCCATTCGCCAGGCCCTGGGCGAACTCACCGTAGCATTCGATTGCGAAGAGGCGTGCCTGGCTATACGCGACGACGAGCTGGAGCGCCTGTTTGTATGGAAGGTGAAAGTGAACGACCGCGATTCGGCAGGGCCGGAAACCTTGCCGCTAGCGCGCTCGGAAGCATTCCTGATCGATTGCATGGAAGTGTCCATGCGCTGGCAGCAGAACAGTGGTGCTGGGGAGGGCCTCGGTTGGGACCGCCGGACCGGTCAGCGTTTTCGTCGCTTGCCGCCCTTAGCGGACGCGGCGCGCCAGGAACTTGCCGCCAGATCACTTCTGGCAAGCACCATCGACGCTGATGGCCAGCCCGTGGGGCGCGTTCTGCTACTCAATGCCAATGGTGGGCGCAAAGGGTTCTCAGAGGGGGACCTTCGCTGGCTCGAACGAATCGTGAGGCAGGTGGGCCCGCCGCTCGAAAACGTGTTTTTGCTGCGCAGCCTCAGAATGCGCGCGGTGGAATCGGAACGCAGCCGCGTTTCCCGCGACCTGCACGATGGCATTTTGCAGACTTTGCTGAGCCTGAATATCCAGCTGGATGTGCTGCGGCACAAGCCTCCACAGAATCCGGAACGCCTCTCCGAAGAGCTGGCCAGCCTTCAGCGCACGGTGAAAGAGCAGAGCGAGGAGCTGCGGCAGATGGTTACGGAGATGCGCCCGCTCCGGGTGGAAAGCGCCGACTTGAAGGAGCTGATGTACGGATTTGCGGAGCGCTGTCGCAGCGAGCATGACCTGGCCGTGGAACTCTTCATCGACGACCGGAATCTGCGCATTCCAGACCGATTTTGCCGCGAAATCTTCCAGATATACAGGGAAGCACTACACAACGTAAAAAAGCATGCGCATGCCAGCCACGTCGTGGTAAAACTAGGTCAAGACGACTCGAAAGTATTTTTGATCGTCGACGATAACGGCATGGGGTTTAGCTTCTCTGGCCGTTACGCCAGTGAGGAGCTCGACCAGCTCCGGCTTGGGCCAATTTCCATCAAGGAACGAACGAGGAGTGTGGGTGGAACGCTGACGCTGGAGTCGAATCCTGGGCACGGGGCGCGTCTAACTATCGAGATTCCAGTCAATTAAAAATGAGCAAACCTAAACAGGCGATTCGAGTCCTGGTTGCGGACGACCACGCAATCTTTCGGGAAGGTCTGCGGAAATTGCTCGACGTCGATGATATTCAGATCGTCGGCGAGGCCGCGAATGGCCTGGAATGCTCCAAGCTCCTGGCAAAGTTCAAGCCGGACATTTTGCTCCTCGATCTGCGCATGCCGGAAAAGGACGGGCTCGGCGTGCTCGAGGAAACCAATTTCGATTCTACGCCAACACGCGTGATCGTTCTCACCGCCGCTGAAGACGACCGCGATGTGGTTCGCGCCATGCGCCTCGGCGCCCGAGGCGTGGTCTTGAAGCAGTCCGCCAGCGATTTGCTGGTGAAAAGCATTCGTAAAGTGCACGAAGGCGAAATTTGGCTCGATAACCGCATGACCGCGGAAGTCATCGACGCGTTCAAAAAATCCGCGGAATCCGGCCAGCGTCGCGAGAAGCCGTTGCTCAGCGACCGCGAGAAGGAAATCGTGCAGCTCGTGGCACAGGGCTTTCGTAACCGTGAAATCGGCGAAAAGCTCTTCATCAGCGAACAGACCGTCAAGAATCATCTGCACAATATTTTTGATAAGCTTGGCGTTTCTGACCGTCTGGAGCTCGCGCTGTACGCAATTCATCACCGCCTGATCGATTCAGCCTGACCAGGTTGTACGATTGTCCTTCCGTTACGAAGTCTCTCCGTGGGTGTGTGCCCGCGTCGGTTGGCGTAAGATTGCAAGTGGTTTATGGCTGATTTCGAACAAGATAAGATCCCGCCGGAAAAGAGGCCCAATGTCGAGCGGCCCGTTCCGGATCAAGCCAAGCGCATACCCGGCATGTACGTCCGCGAACGGGTGCTGATCGCATGCGCTGTGTTGCTGATCGCACTCTTCGGTTTCACCGCCTTTATCGCCCGCCAGTATCACCGCACCATCCACCGCTTTGCCGACGAATGGTTTGCGAAGGGCGAATCCGCCATGCAAGCCGGCCAGACTCGCGCGGCCATCAACGACTACCGCAACGCCCTCGTTTATAAGCCCGAAGACCCTACCTTTCAGTTTCATCTGGCGCAGGCGCTTGCCAGCGCGGGACAGCAGGTCCAATCTCGTGCCTATTTGACGAATTTGCTCTCCGAAGATCCAGAAAGCGGCCCCATCAATTTAACGTTGGCCAGAATCGCCGTCAGCGAAAAGCGTAATCTGGACGCAGTTCGCTACTATCACAGCGCCATTTACGGCGTCTGGGATACTGACCCGCTGACGCAGCGATGGGAAGTGCGCAGCGAACTTTGCGAGTATCTTCTGAACCAGGGAAACGCGCAGGAGGCGGAGCCGGACTTGATCGCCCTGGCGCAGGAGGTTCCTCTCCGCGACGTGGGCCGCGAAAAGATTGCCGGAACCCTGCTGCTTCGCGCGGGACTTTGGAGCCGCGCGCTAAGTGAATTCCGCGCGGTACTGGACACGGACAGGCGGGATCCTGACGCGCTCGCGGGCGCAGGTCGCGCATCGTTTCAATTGGGGGATTACGCCGAGTCCGTCAATTATTTTAACCGGCTGCCGCGTGGCGTTCGCGTTGCTCCGGACGTCGCGCAAATCCTGCCAATCGCTCAGCAGGCCCAGGCCATGAACGCGCTCCGGCCCGGCCTGCCCGCATCCGAACAAGCGCGGCGTGCTGCCAAGGCCCTTTCTGTCGCCAACGCGCGCATCGCTGCCTGCGCTACGCAGCGCGGGGAATCGCTTCCGGCCGCATCCGGCGCCGCGCCCGACCAGTTGCAGAAACTTTATGTCACCGCGCAGCAAAACAAGAAGGCGTGGACGCTGCTGGGCCTTTCGCAGCATCCCGATCAGGTCACGGCGGCCATGTCCTTCGCTTTTCAGGCTGAAGCGGCTGCCACAAAGGTATGCGGCCAGCCGCAAATGGCGGCCGACAAAGCCTTATCCCTCATCGCATCCAACCGAACGGGGCAATCCAGTGAGTGAGACGGTCACGCCGCAACCTTCTTCGACGGAGTTGCCTCCCGCAGGCCAGGAAACCCTTTTCGAGCGCGTTCGCTCCGCTTGGCAGGCGTGGGTCCAGAGGATATTCGGAGAGAGAGAAGACCAACTCTTCCTGTTTCTAGCGGTGCTCATCGGAGTTTTCGGCGGCCTTGCAGTTGTTTGTTTCCGCGTGGCAATCGACTGGGTGCAATTCATGCTGCTCGGATCTTCGCTGTACCCAAGTTTTCCCCGTGTCGTGATTGTGCCGGCTGTTGCCGGCTTGGGCATCGCGGCTCTGGTCATATGGGTTTTCCCAAGGTCGCGCGGTAGCGGGGTGAATCAGACCAAGGCCGCAGTGTACGTCTCGAATGGCTACATCCCGTTCGACACCGTAATTGGCAAATTCATCGTCTGCGCTCTGGCTATTGGCAGCGGACAATCGCTCGGTCCTGAAGATCCATCGCTGCAGATGGGTGCGGGCATTGCCTCGAAGATTGGCCGCTATCTGAAGCTGTCGCAGTCAAAAATTCGCCTGATCGCTCCTGTAGGCGCGGCGGCGGGACTGGCGGCGGCTTTTAACGCTCCACTTGCGTCCACGCTCTTCGTCATCGAGGAAGTGATCGGCACCTGGAGCGCCGGGGTCTTGGGCGCGATCGTACTGGCTGCCGTCTCGAGTGCGATCACCATGCGTTACTTCATGGGAGCGGAGTCGCTGTTCCGAGTCCCGTCCGTTCAACCCGCGCATCCGGTCGAATTTTTGGGCTACGCCGCCCTGGGTGTCGTTGGCGGCATTGTGTCGCTCTTCTTCACCAAGTGGATTGCCTGGGCGCGCCCGCGCATTCAGGCTCTGCCTCTCTGGACGCATTATCTGCTGCCGGCAGCGGCAGGCCTGATCGTAGGCACCATAGGCATCTGGTTTCCCCAGGTTTTGGGCGCTGGCTACTCGATCATTGACCAGGCTCTGCACGGTGAGTTCGCCTGGAGGCTGCTGCTGGTCCTGGCGGCGATGAAGTTGGTCGCCACCGGCGTGTCGTTTCTCAGCGGAACTCCTGGCGGCATGTTCGCGCCGACGCTATTCATCGGAGCCATGCTCGGCGGCGGCATCGGTGCGATCGAGCATCACTTCTTCCCCAGCATCACTACCTCGGTGGGAATGTTCGCGCTGGTGGGAATGGGAACGCTTTTCGGCGGATTCTTGCGCGTCCCGATTACCTCCGTGTTCATGGTTATCGAGCTTTCCGGAAGCTATACGGCCGCGTTGCCGGTAATGGTGTCGAGCCTGATCGCCTACCTGATCTCGCGCCAATATCAGGAAGTGGCGTTGTTTGACATGCTGACCCGTCAGGAGGGCTTAATCCTCCCTTCCATTGAAGAGCGTCGCGAGCAGGAAGCTTTCCTGGTGGAAGATGCCATGCGGCCCGAGGGTGCATTCGTGGTGCGTCCTAATGAGCCGGTCACCGATCTGGCAATAAAGGCCGAAGCACAAAAGGATATTCCGGTGCTGCTGCGTGTTCGCATGGGTGAATGGCGGTTGCTGGATAGCGAAGATTTGCAGCGTCTGGCTAATGACGGCGCAACACCTCACACGGCGTCGGAAGTTAAATCGAAAGGCCCGTTGCCGTTGCTGTTTCCCGATGAATCCATCGAAGAAGCTATGCGCTGGCTGGGCGACTGGCCCGTGATTCCCGTGGTGAGCCGCGCCGATTTGGGTCAGCTCGAAGGCGTGCTTACGTTTCCTGATGTATTGAAAGCGGTTCGCAAGGCCAAAGCCGAGTAGCTTTCTCTCTCCTCCGATTCCTGTACCGCTGTTCTTCCCCTATCTCACGCCACCGCCGCTATAGCCGCTATAGTACTTCTGTACTGAAAGGAGGGCCTACAATTGGCTCTCTTGCTCTATTGGTTCGAATTCGCATTCTGCCTATCCTGTGACTGCAATCACGGAGACGATGCCTGTGTCCTTGAAAGAAAGACGAACATCACGGCGCTTCTTGATGCGCTTGCCACTGACGGTCCGATGGACAGATGAAATGGTGGTCGGTGAGGCCGCCACTGAGTCGCGAGAGGTTAGCTCCCGCGGCTTGTACTTTCATCTGCCCAAGGGCCTGAAAAGCGGCTCGCCCGTCGAAATCGTCATGACCCTCCCGCATGAGTTGACCCAAGCTGGGCCCGTGCGCGTCCGCTGTCTGGGGCGCGTGCTGCGCAGCAACCAGGAAAACTCAGGCGAGATTGGCGTGGCCGCCGCGATCGAACGGTACGAATTCATGCGCACCGAATCGGTCGCCTAACGAGTTCTTGCCCAGACCCTGCGGAGATGGGTGAGAAAAGGCCGGGAGGCCAGGGTCCCTCAGCCAGGCTTCCCGGCCGTTTTTACTGCGTCGCAAGCCGCGGATCTTCTCCGCTAGAGCGTTCGGGTGCGAGTCTCTCTGCCCGAGTCGCGCAATCGTACTGCCTGTGGCCGAACTACTCTCCGGCACCGGCCTAAGCTATTCCGCAACCATTCTGATACCGCTGGAGATTTGCACTTGACAATGTCTACTAAGTCAGTAGACTTAATGCTGTTTAGGCGGATTAAAGCCAATGCGAATCTCCCAACGCGGACTTTATGCTCTTCAGGCGCTCACGGTCCTGGCGCGCCAGCACCCCACTGGCGTCGCGAAAATCAAGGATATCGCCGCCGAAGAGAATCTGCCCGAGAAATTCCTGGAAAATATTCTGTTGGACCTCAAGCGCGCCCGCATCGTCGATAGCCTCCGCGGCGCCAATGGCGGCTACCTGTTGAAACGTCGCCCGGAGGAGATTTTCCTCGGCGAAGTGATCCGCCGCATCGATGGTCCGCTTGCGCCCTTCGAAGACGCCGAATCTCTCCGCCGCCGCGTGCAAACCGATCCCAGGCATCGTCCCCTGTTCCGTGTTCTGCTCGACGTTCGTAATGCCGCTGCCGGCATTTTGGACCACACTTCGCTCGCCGACCTCTGTTGTAGCAGCCGCAACTAGTTTTCCGCGCAGTCCCTCGCAAACCAGCCATTTATCGACACCGAAGGTCGCTAGACCGCAACCAACTTGGCTTTTCGCCCCGCGAAAAGCGGCTCGCAATTAGGAGACATTCGATGAACGCAGCACCCGCTCTAGAACTGCCGCCAGATTTGTCCATAGGTGAACGCGAGCTGTTGCGCGAAGTACTGGCCGCCGTTCGCGCCATCCGTTATGGATCGGTAGTGCTCACCATCCATGACGGCCGCATCGTGGAATTGAACAAAACCGAGCGGATTCGCAAAACTCCCGCGTAGCCCGTAACAGAAACCAACCGACCCGCGAACGCGGGAGGAGCAAGCAAGAGTGCCGGCCAACCGACCAGTCCACTGGAGGCTTGAAGCCAACTCAAACAGGAGACTTCAATGCCCAGACATTTCTTACGCACAACCTCCGTGGCCTCCGCTCTACTGCTTGCGATCTTGGTCGCAGCGCCCGCTTGGGCGCAGGGCGAAGCGGGGATTTCGGGAACCGTAACCGATCAAAGTGGTGCGGCCATCCCCGAGGCCGCGGTAAACGTCATAAACGCCGGAACTGAGGCGGTTCGCGCTGTTAAGACGGACCAAGAAGGAAGGTACGACGTCCCGCTGCTGCCGATCGGCAACTATACCGTGACGGCGGAGAAATCCGGTTTTCAGTCCAAATCCAAAACCGGGATCACGCTGACGGTGGGCCAGAGAGCCACTGTGGACATCTCGCTGCCTCTAGGCGCGGTGAGCCAGACGGTCACTGTAACCGAGGATTCGCAGCCAGTAGCCGTATCCACTGAAGACACCTCCGGATTGGTGGGGCAAAAGGAAGTCAAGGACCTGCCGCTCAATGGACGAAGCTACGACCAGTTGCTGGTCCTAAATCCCGGCATCGTTAATTACACCTCCCAAAAGTCCGGCGGAATTGGCACATCGAATTCCGTCATCGGCAACATGTTCTCGGTTTCCGGCCGGCGTCCTCAAGAGAACCTCTATCTGCTCAATGGCGTCGAATTCACTGGCGCGTCCGAGATCAACGTTACGCCAGGCGGAGCCAGCGGTCTGCTGCTGGGTGTCGATGCAGTCCAGGAGTTCGCAGTGGTGACGAATACCTACGGCGCGGAGTACGGGAAGCGGCCCGGCGCGCAAGTGAATATCGTCACCTCGTCCGGCACAAACCAGTTCCACGGCAACGCGTACGACTATCTGCGTAACAGCGTCTTCGATGCCCGAAACTATTTCGATGAAGGCTCGATTCCGCAGTTCCAGAGGAACGAGTTTGGAGGCGCTCTTGGCGGGCCACTTCGAAAGAATAAAACCTTCCTCTTTGGAAACTATGAGGGTTTTCGCCAGAACCTCAGCCTGAGCGACGTAACCTTCGTCCCGGACGCCAGCGCTCGCCAGGGATACCTGCCCTGCAGCGGCCTCGCGACTGTGCCAACTTCTTGCTCCGCGGCTACCCCGATGACCGACGTGGGAGTAGCTCCCGCGATTGCGCCTCTTTTCGCGCTGTGGCCTGCGCCCGACAGCGAGGTCCTGACGCGCTCGGGCTTACCCACGGGAATCGCTGAAGCGTTTAGCCACCCAAGCCAACACATTCGCGAGGATTTCGGCACGGCGCGCCTGGATCAAGTGTTTTCGGATAGCGACACGCTCACGGGCGCCTACACCGTTGACGATAGCTTCGCCAATACTCCGACATCCGATCCTCTCAGCCTCGACATTGTGACACTTCGAGAGCAGGTAGGAAGTATCAGCGAAACGCATGTCTTTTCACCGCCGCTGCTGAACAAGGCCACGTTTGGTTTTTCCCGCGGAGGATTCTACTTCACCGGCTATCTTCCGGCTTCGCTCAGCGGACTCCCGGGTTTCGTCCCCGGAGCACCCGTGGGTGCCGTGGTAGTTGGCGGCGGGACCACGCTGAATGGCGCCAGCCAGATCACGGCGGCCGGTGCGAACGCAGGCAGTAATCTCACTGTCGCCCGCAACTTGTTCACCGCTGAAGACGAAGTGACGATCAGTCATGGAATTCAGCAACTCAGCTTCGGCGCATGGTTTCAGCGCCTGCAGTCCAACGATAGCTTGGCCCAGGACCAATACGGGCAAGCCTCGTTTTCTACTTTGCAGGGCTTTTTGCAGGGTACCGTTTCCACTTTCACGGCAGGTCCGCAAGAGACGCCTATGGGCTGGCGCTCCCTCGAGGGAGCGGGTTACTTCGAAGATGTGATCAAGCCAACGCCCAAACTGGAAGTCCGCCTCGGATTTCGCGCCGAATTTACCGACGGGTGGAACGAAGCGCATGGCCAAGCCTCGAACTACTTTTTCAACTCCGGCGTAATAGACACCAATCCGCACATCGGCGATTCCGTCTTCAGCGAAAACAATGCCAAGTTTCTCCCGGAACCGCGCATCGCGATTGCCTGGGCGCCATTTTCCCAGAAAACCGTTATACGTGCCGGTTTTGGCGCCTATTACGCGCTGCTCGATTCTTTGAGCTATCGCCTCGATCAAAACCCACCCTACAACACCGTGTTTGCCATTAAAAATCAACCGCTGGACGATGATGTCGCCGCGGTTACCAGCTATGTCCCGGGCGGACCGCTACCTGCCAAGGCTCAGATCACGCCGAGCGGCGTTCAGCCGAACCTGAAAACGCCCGCGGTGCTGAAATACACGCTCAAGATCGAGCGGGAAATCACCCCATCCACTTCCTTCAGCGCTGCCTACGTCGGTTCTCACGGATATCACGAGCTGCTTTCTTTCGACGCCAATACTCCCATTCCTACGATTTGCCCGGCGCTCTGCCCAGCGGGTTATCCGGCGGGGATCTATTACAATCCCAGTTCGGCGCTCGCCAACCCGGCTGTGGGGAACACCACCACTTGGGTGTCCTACGGGACGAGCCTGTACAATGGCCTGGAACTTGATCTCATTCATCGCTGGAACAACGGCCTGCAATTCAGGGCCGTGTACACATTCGCCAAGAGCCTCGACGACGGCGACAACATGAACACCAGCATCGCCACCAACTCGCCCGCCTTCGTCGCCAATCCTCACGACATCAAAGCGGACTGGGGTAGAGCGTCATTCGACATCCGCCACTCCGCAGTCATTAACGCCACCTACGATCTTCCCTTCGGGCGTGGGTCGCGAAATGTCTGGATTGGCCGGATAATCCGAAACTGGCAAATTAGCGGAATCGAAACGCTACAGACCGGCCTCCCGTTCACTCCGCAGCTTGGCTATAACCCATCGAACGATGGCGACAGCCGCAATCCCGTGCGCCCGTCGCTGAATCCTTCATTTGTTGGGCCCGTCATCATCGGCAGCCCAGACGAATACTTCAACCCGAATGCCTTTGAACCACCTCTCGCCGGTACGTACGGAAACGCAGGCAGGAATTCGCTCCAGGGGCCTGGCTTGGCCGAAACGGATATTTCGATCGCCAAGCGCTTCGACCTGACTGAAAGGGTGAATCTTCAGTTCAAAGCCGAGGCTTTCAACTTACTGAACCGCACCAACTTCAACACGCCCAACACCATCGTGTTCACCTCGGCCACGGCAGGTCCTTCGCCAACCGCTGGGGTGATCACGTCCACCTCCACAACTTCTCGCCAAATCCAATTCGGGATGAAGTTGTTGTGGTGATTAGCGAGCTTTTACGACACTCGCCTGTGCAAGCGGCGCGGTTAAGAGATACGTGTGGGAATTGAGCCGTGCAGAACTCTGAGCCAATCGCCAGATCGCGAGATCAGCCTTGTTCGTCCGGTTTATCGGTATCTTCGCCGGATCCGGGGGAACTGCCGTTCTCGTGCACGGCGCGCCAGCTGAAGCGGCCAAGATTGATGCTGCGCTTGGTTCCGTAGGCGTGCTCGAACATCAGCGCCGCCACGCGCCCGCCTTCACCATTCTCCAGGGCCTGCACGATCGCGTGATGTTGCCGGTGCGCGTACCACAGCATGTCGTACATCCGCCGCAGGTCCACCCGGTCAAAGGCGATTGCATGCGCCGCTGCAAACGGAATCCGGCTGTTGCGTTCGAGCGCATCGGAAATCACCTTGCTGCCGGAGCCCGAGACGACCAGCATGTGAAATTGCTTGTTCATGTCGCCGTAGCGCGCCTCATCCGACTCCAGCAAATGCCGTTTGGCGAAAATGTCGTCGCCCTCGCGCAAGCACTCGTAGAGCGATTGCATCACGCGCCGCGCCGGCCCTTGCTCCGCAAGAATCCGCGCCGCCAGACCTTCCAGCACTCCGCGAACATCGATCGCGTCCATAATTTCCTGCGCGGTGAATTCGCGCACCACAAACCCGCGCGTATCGAGCTGCGTGAGCATTCCTTCCTGCGCCAGGATCGGCAACGCCTCGCGTACCGGCGTGCGCGACACACCTAGACTGCTCGCCAGCTCCACCTCCCTCACGCGCTGTCCAGGCGAGAGCTGTCCGTGCAGGATCATTTCCCGAATTCGTACGATCACTCGCGAATTTTTACCGGCCATGGTTCACGCAGTTCGTTCAATTTCATTTTGAGTTTGGCGTACCGAGGATCGACGCGCATGGTATCAACTCCGCCGATGGTAAGCAATCGTTCAACTTCAATATAGGGGACTGCGCCCTTGCAGACAAAAACAGTCCGTCTGTCCCAACCGCCGCGGGAATGTATACAACTTTTCCTTGACACTTCTTTCCCGCCCGTATTAACTAAGCCGCTGAAATCAGCCGGCACTCGGCGAGCCGGCCAGAGCAGGGAACGCACAAGCGTTCGTCAATTGATTACAGGTTGCGGGAAGGCGGCAGCATGGTCCGATGACCCGCGCTTCTACGCTCTGCGTGCGCTTCGGCCCAGGACCGATACCGGATAAGTGAGGCCCCATGACTTCGACTTCCCCGCATAATCCACCATTTCGAGCCGACCACGTTGGCAGTTTGCTTCGGCCAGAAGCGCTGAAAAAGGCGCGGCAGGCTCGCGCGGCTGGCAAAATCGATGACGCCGATTTGCGCAAATTGGAAGACGATGCGATCCGCCGCGTCGTGCAGCAGCAGGAGGAAGTCGGCCTGCAATCCATCACCGACGGCGAATTCCGCCGCGAGGATTTCTACACCGATTTCTTCGTCCGCGGTCTCGGCGGCGTCACGGTGCATCCCGAAACCACGGTGGCGTATTTCGTCGACCACGAGGGCCGCAAGATTCCGGTGCCCTGGGCGCAAGTGACCGCCCGCCTGCAGTGGAAGACGCCCATCTACGTCGATCACTTCAAGTTTCTGCGTGGCCTGACCGCGCGCACTCCGAAAGTGACGATTCCCTCGCCAATCATTTTGCATTTCACTTCCGGCAGCGCCGAGATTCGCCAGGGCGCCTACCCGGATATCGACCAGTTCTGGTCCGACATCGTCGACTCATACCAGAAGGAAACCAAGGCGCTGTTCGATGCCGGCTGCCGTTACTTGCAGGTCGATGACCCCCCTATGGCCACGCTCTGCAACGAAGGCTTTCAGAGCATGGTCCGCAGCCGCGGCGACGATCCCAAATACGCGCATACTGAACTGTATCCAAAGATGATCAATCGCGCGTTTGAGGGCCGTCCCGCGGGACTTCATCTGGCCATGCACCTCTGTCGCGGAAACAATCAAAGCGGCTGGTTCGCCGATGGCGGATACGAGCCCATTGCCGAAGTTCTGTTCAACAAGGTCAACGTCGATTCGTTTTTTCTCGAATACGAGTCCGAACGCGCCGGCAACTTCGAGCCGCTTCGCTTCGTCCCGAAAAACAAAACGGTCGTGCTTGGCCTCGTTTCCAGCAAGCTGCCGCAGCTCGAATCCAAAGACACGCTCAAGCGCCGCATTGAAGAGGCGTCCAAGTACGTCGACATCGAGCAGTTGTGCCTGAGTCCGCAGTGCGGTTTCGCCAGCTCGACCGAAGGCAATCGCTTGACCGAAAAAGATCAGTTCGCAAAACTGCGCTTGATCGTGGAAGTGGCCAACGAAGTCTGGGGCGCGCAGAAAGCCGTCTCAGGCTAAGAGCAACATACAGGAATATCACTTCGGCAGAATTGCGAGGAGGGAATTGTGAGCTACAAATATCCCGCCACCGGATACCATCACATCACCGCGTGTGCCGGCGGCGCGCAGCAAGACGTCGATTTCTTCACCTCCGTGGTCGGCCAGCGTCTCGTAAAGCAAACTGTCCTGATGGACGGCAGCTTCCCGCATTACCATCTCTACTATGCCAACGCTAATGCCGAGCCCGGATCGGTGATGACCACTTTCCCCTACGACCGCATACTGGGCCGCCCTGGCTCGGGCCAAATTCAGGCCACAGCCTTCTCGGTCCCGAAGGGAACTTTGTCCTTTTGGCAACAACACTTCAAGCGCCACAAGGTTGAGCACGGCCCCGTCGAGGAGCGCTTCGGCCAGGGCTTCATTCGGTACAAGCATCCCGCCGGACTGTATTTCGAAATGCTCGAAGATAAGGACGATTCTCGCGAACCTTGGAGTACCGACGAAATCAGCGTCAAGGAAGGGGTTCGCGGCTTCCACGGCGCGGTGCTTTCCGTGCGCGATGTCAACGAACAGGAACGATTCCTCATCGAAGCGCTCGGCTTCCGCAAAACCGGCACGGACGGCAAATACCATCGCTTCGAAATTGGAAGCGGCGGCGCCAACAAAACCCTCACCCTCGTGCATGAGCCCGATCGCGCACCGGGAAGCTGGACATTTGGAGCCGGCACCGTGCACCACTTGGCGCTGTGGGTTGCCGACGACGACGCCATGCTCGCCCAAAAAGCGATTTACGAAGAGCTTGGCTATACGGACTGCTCCGAAATCAAGGATCGCTACTACTTTCATTCCATGTACGTCCGCTCGCCAGGAGGCATTCTGGTGGAGTGCTGCTGCAACGCCAACGGCGGATTCCAGCGCGACGAGACTCCCGATCAGCTCGGCTCGCAACTGCATTTGCCGCCGTGGTTTGAAAATCGCCGCGACGAAATCCTGGCCACCCTCGAGCCCATCAAAGCTCCGGCCATCGCGTTATCGCGAGCCTAATCGGCGGTTACCGCTTCGCTTTTCGAACGCGCGGGTGTAGTTTTGTGTGCTGGCCTCGCCGCATTTTTCTCTTTTCGCGGACGCTTCGCGAGACGATACGCGCGAGATCGAAGTCCACTTGACGAACGGAGATGAATTCGCAGGCCCATGATTCGTAGCGAAAACCGGATTCTCACCACCCACGTCGGCAGCATCCCGCGGCCACCGAAGTTGCGGGAAATCGGGAAGGCTCTCGCCAATTCACTCTCGCCCGAAAATCAGCGGGAATACGAACGTGTCCTAGCCGCATCCGTTGCTGAGGTCGTAAAGTTGCAGGCTAAGGCCGGCATCGACATCGTCAGCGACGGGGAGTTCGGCAAATCCAGCTGGTCGAACTACATTTGCGAACGCATCAGCGGCTTTGAGACCCGTCCCCGGCAATTGAGTCCGCTGACTTGGCTCGGCCGCGATCTCGAACGCTTCCCGGATGTGATGGCCGCCGAATTTCCCTGGGCCACCGCTGGTGGCGTGCCCGCCGCTGTTTGCGTCGGCACGATCACCTACGTCGACCGCAGCGCCATCGAGCGCGACATGCGTAATCTGAAAACCGCTCTGCGCGCCGTGAAGGTCGAGGAAGCATTCCTGCCGGTCGTAGCGCCTGCCAGCGCCATCTGGAATGGCGTCAACGAATACTATTCAACTGAGAAGCAGTACGTCTACGCCATCGCTGACGCGCTGCACCAGGAATATCGCGCCATCTATGAAGCAGGCCTTGTGGTTCAAGTCGACGACGCCGTGCTCGCTAACATGTACGATCACTTGGTGCAACAGAGCCCGCAAACCTATCGCAAGTGGGCCGGTCTGCGCATCGAAGCGCTCAACCACGCTCTGCAGGGCATTCCCGAGGATCGCGTCCGTTACCACGTCTGCTTCGGCAGTTGGCACGTGCCGCATCTCGCCGACGCGCCGCTCGAGGAAATTCTCGATTTCATTCTTGCCGTGCGCGCCGGAGCCTATTCGATCGAAGCCGCCAACCCGCGCCACGAACACGAATGGCGCGTCTGGGAATCGCACAAGTTGCCGAAAGGAAAGATTCTTATCCCCGGCGTAGTGACGCACCACACTCTTACAGTCGAGCATCCACGCGTCGTGGCCGACCGCATCATTCGCTTCGCTGATATCGTCGGGCGCGAAAACGTCATCGCCGGCACCGACTGCGGCTTCGCCCAGGCACAATTCATCGAGCGCGCCCAGCCCTCCGTGATGTGGGCGAAATTCGAAGCCTTAGCCGAGGGCGCGAGGCTAGCCTCCGCCGAACTCTGGCCCAAATCGTCGAAGCGCGCCACGCCAGCTAAACGCGCGACGCCAGCAAACCGCTCCAAGTCTTCGAAATCAGCCAAGCGCCCAGGCCCCGCCAAGCGCGCCCGCCATTAGCTGGCACGTCAGGCGGCGTTGTATCTCCAACCTAGCCGCCAGTTTTGAGCGAACGAACGTGAGCGATCTGCTTTTGCTCCTGAATTTCCGGGTGTCGTACTCTTCGCGCTTTTTGCGAAGGGTGCGGATTTTTCCCCGCCGTGCCCAGCTCACCGTCTCGTGAGTAATCGCTGGCCCTTCACGGAATACGCAATGTCTCTGCGCCCTCCTATTTGTCTTGCTGGCGCGATTCTGATACAACGGGTGGGCAGTTCCGCGTAGCTTCGAAATCCCAAGGTGCTATCTTGACGCGCTTCGCTTCTTCGCTTGCCGTGTTTCTGATCGTCATTCTGGGGCCCTGTACCGTGGCCGCCCAACCCGCGCCCACATCCGCCTACGACCAGCTTCAGTTCCTCGCGAAGGCCGTCACCTTCGATTGGGCCAAGCTGCACCCTCTTGTAGCCACGAATCTGGGACTCACCGACGAAGACGGCCAGCTCGACACTCCCTCGCCAGCCGAAAACGCTCGCGACCTGGACTTGATCCGCCGCTGGCAGCGCCAGCTCGCGGCCATTCCTCTCGGTGGCGCCCCGTTGAAAACTACCGACGATGCCAAGCTGCTTGGCGCCCAGCTGCTCAACATGGAACGGCAGTTCACCGTCTACAAAACATACGATAAAGATCCCTCCGCGCCCTCTGTCGCCATCCTCTCCGCGATCTACACTCAATTTTTGCATCTACCCATCGCCGGTACCGACGGCGCCACGCAGTCCGACGTGAACACGGCCTGGCAGCACATTATCTCGAGGCTGACGCGCGCGTCCGCCTACATCGCTGCCGGCAACTCACTCGTCACGCATCCGGGACACCTCTATGGAATAACCGGCGCGGAACAGCTCGCCGGCGCTCCCGGTTTTCTCGATGGTCCGCTCACCGCCGCCGCAAAACAACAGCTGCCTGCCGGCCGCTTTGCCGCTTTCGTCCAGGCGCGCGATGCTGCTCTCGCGGCCATGGCGAGCACCGAAAAATACATCGACGCGCACGCCGCCTCGTGGCCCGAGAATTTCGCCATGGGCCGCGCGGCTTACAACGCGATGCTACGCGACGAGTTGCTTCTGCCCTACGACGCGAGCGAGATCGAGCGCATGGGCCGCCAGGAGCTGGCCCACGGCTGGACGGTGCAAATGTGGGTCGTATCACTGGCCCGCGGTCGCGGCACTCCGATTGGCCCCGAAACCGGCGGAGGTCTCGCGCCCGGTGGCCCGGCCTTGGTCGATTACTACCGTGCGCGCCTGGCGCAGTTGCGCGCATTCGTGGATAGCCATCATGTGGTTGATGTGCCTTCGTGGCTCGGCAAAATGGACGTGCTCGAAACGCCCAAGTTCTTGCAGCCCGTTTCTCCCGGCGCATCGATGAACCCTCCGCGGCTATTCAGCAAAAGCACCACGGGGTTTTATTTCATTACGCCTCCCACATCGCTCGAAGAGGCCGCTAAAACTTTGGACGTGAATGAGGATTTCGACCGCGACCGCATTCTCTCCACCGCCGCTCACGAAGCCATGCCCGGCCATTTCCTGCAGCTCTCCATCGCGCGCCGCGATCCCGACTTCGTCCGCAAAATTCAGGGGAGTTCATCATTTATAGAAGGCTGGGCCTACTACGGGGAGGAGATGTTCGTCCAATTGGGACTCTACGGAGACGATCTCGATGCCCGTTACTACACTGCGCAATGGGAGCGCGTTCGCGGCGCGCGCGCCATCGTCGATCCCGAGCTGGCTAGCGGCGATTGGAGCTACGATCGCGCCGTGCAATTCTTTGCTCGCGAGACCGGCTTCACTCCCGAGCAAGCCAAAGAGGCCGTCGCTGGAATTGCGCTGGGGCCCGGTTACGTCATCGCCTACACCGCAGGCCGGCAACAGATCGAAGATTTATTGGCTGAGTATCGGATCAAGGAGGGGCCGAGCGCCTCGCTTCGCGATTTTCACGACCGCCTCTTGTGCTACGGATCAACTCCGCTGGCAATCGTTGGCCCTGAATTGATCGCCGATCTCTCCAAGCCCCTCAGCGATGTCCGCTCCTCCGCCGGCTACTGATCCGACCTTCCGCCGGCTTCCATCTCATCGTCTCTTGAGGCGTAGCCGTTACCGCCGCCCCATCCGCGAAGCCCTGGGCCCTGCCAACGGTCCGCACCTTTTACTGTAAACTAAGCGCGACACATGCTAGCGTCGCCCGTTTTCGTTGCTCGCGATGAAGCTGCCGGAGAGCGGGCAAGCTGAAATTGGAACACTATTCAGCGGCGCACGCGGGCTGGTGTGTCCAAAAGATCTGGCCTGCAGAAAGGTGACGAACGCGACGCGCGATACTTCATATCGTTCGGATGTGGCGCCGGATCCCGCCCCGGGCGCCGCCGAATCCAAACCGGCAGGCGACCGTCGCAGTTCCTCATCGCTCGGTGGTACTCGGGACTTTTTCCCAGCGCAGCAACCGCGCCGTAAGGAAGACGACCCATTTCGCCACACCGCTGCCGCTCACCAGTCACTTGCCACGCGCCGATCGCGAATCACCAGTCACCAATCATCACTTACCACCGGCCGCCCATCGCTCGGCAACTTGGCGCGGCTCCCCGGCTTCCTCATCCTTCGCGACGGTGGGAATTGGCGCGCCTATAGCAATCCCTCAAAGGTTCTGGTCGCATCCGATCCGGAATCACTGGAGGATACGCTTCACGCAATCGAACAGCACCGCCAGGGCGGGGGGGAAGCGGCGGGAATTTTAAAATACGAAGCGGGATTCGCTCTAGAGCCGCATTTGCGTCATCTGCTGCGCAAGTCGCATGCGCTGCTTGCCTGGTTCGGGCTTTACGACCGCTGCGAGATCCTTCCCAGCCTTGGTGTCTCCGAAGATCCCGACGCCCCGTTGATTCGCGGTTCCAAGCTCTCCATCACCCGTCAAAAATATTTCGCGAAGCTCGCTGCCATTCGCCGTTACATCGAGGCCGGGGACGTCTATCAAATCAATTTCACCACCCGCGTGCGATTCCAATCGAACTTGGACGCATGGAATTTGTTTACCTCGCTTTACCGCAGGCATCCGGCGCCTTACGCGGCCTTCGTAAATACCGGCGGCGAGCAGATCGTCTCTCTGTCTCCGGAAATGTTCTTTCAGATCCGCGGCGGAAAAATCCTCGTGCGTCCGATGAAGGGAACTGCGCCCCGCGGGAAACTTCTTGCCGACGACCAGGCCGCCGGAGAACAACTCCGCGCCAGCGAAAAAAATCGCGCCGAGAACGTGATGATCGTCGACCTGATGCGCAACGATCTCGGCCGCATCTGCCGCGCCGGCTCGGTAAAGACCACCAGCCTTTTCGACGTGGAGCGTTATTTTTCCGTCTGGCAGATGACTTCGACGGTGAAAGGCGAGCTGGCGAAGGGCTGCACTGCCGAATCGATAGTGCGCGCGTTATTCCCGTCGGGCTCGGTGACCGGCGCGCCCAAAATCCGCGCCATGGAAATCATCGAAGAACTGGAGGCCTCGCCGCGCGGAATTTACACCGGAAGCATCGGATACTTCGCAAAGAATCACGCGCAGTTCAACGTCGCGATTCGCACCGTTTCGTTAAGCCAGGGGCGCGGAGTCATGGGAGTTGGCGGCGGAATCACGCATGATTCGTCCCCAGCCAGCGAATGGGACGAGTGCCATTGGAAAGCTGCCTTTTTGCTCGAAAGCGAGCCGGAATTCAAGCTGATTGAGACGTTTTACTGGGAGCGCGGCTACCGATTCCTACCCGAACATCTAGCCCGCCTGCGCGATTCCGCGGCGTATTGGAATTTCGATTTCAGCGGGCGCGACGTCGCAGCGGCCTTGCGAAACATAGCCACGAGATTCCCGGAAGGCGCGCGGCGAATCCGATTGACGCTCGCGAGCGACGGGACCATCGAAATCAGCCATAGCGAGTACGAAGCGCAGCGCTTCGGGCGCGTCGGCATTTCAAAACGAATCGTTTCCAGCGCCGATCGCTTCCTCTATCACAAGACCACGCATCGCGAAATGTACAACGCCGAATTGGACTCCGCTCGCAAGCTCGGCTTGGACGACGTGCTCTTTTTCAACGAGCGCGGCGAACTAACGGAAGGTACGATTCACAACGTGTTCGTCGTGAAAGACGGCGTCTGGCTCACCCCGCCCGTGTCGTGCGGCCTGTTGCCCGGTGTTTTTCGCGCCCACCTGCTGAAAACCAGAACGAACTGCCGCGAGGCAATCCTCAAACGTCAAGACCTAGATCGCGCGGACGCAGTCTACCTGTGCAACAGCGTGCGCGGCGTCTATCCGGTCACGCTGTCCGCGCAAAAGAAAAGCGCCGCCCGGAATCGTATCTCCGAGCGGCGCCAGGGCTGATGAAACGGTGCTGCCTAAACTGCTACTTGGAAGGCTCCCAAAGCTCCACGTATCCCAAACCGTTCGGATCTTTCAGCATCACCGCGCGCCCGCCCTTCACTTTGACGATGCCGCCATCGCTGATCGTGGTGGCCCCGTCCTGCGTGGTCTGCTGGTAGACCTTGTCGATGTCCTTCACCTGAAATGCCAGGTAGTTCACGTTGATATCGGAAAGCTTCTCGTCCGGACCGGTTTTCCCGGCATTGTTGCCCGCGCCCAAAATTTCCAGACGAACCATGCCATCCGTAGGAGCCTGCGGGAACCAGCCGTTGAGCATCACCATTCCACGCATCGGCCCTCCGCCACCTTGCCGGATCGGCGGATAATCGCCGCCCAGTATGTCGTCGTAAAACTTCCGCTCCGCCGTCGCATCGCTCACATTTAGTCCAATGTGATTGAAGCCCATCTGATAGCCAAGACGGTTCATATCCGCCATCGTCGCCGAAGAGTTCGAAAGCTTGCCCGCATCTGGCCGGACGCCCGGAGCCGGAGTCGGTAACGCGAACATTTCGATGTACCAGCCATCGGGATCCTGAATGAACGAGAAGCGCCGGATTCCGTCCTTGCCGACGCCGCCGCCATTCCGCATCATCGGCATGTCCGGAACTTTCAGCAGTCCCGCGGCCTTTTCTTTATTCATGTCGATGTTGCAATCGTCCATCACCGTCAAGTCCATGTGGCCCGCGCCCAGAGCGCCGGAGTCCAGATCGCTATAGTTCTTCTGCGGGATGCCTTTGTACTGGTGCAGGTACAAGCGCCACGGTGTTTGGGACACCGAGCTTTGCACTTCCAGAACCGCTGTCCGCGACTCCGTGCCGGCCGGCAGGCCCTCGAGCTTGTTCAAACTCTTGTCCACTTTGAAACCGCTCGGCTTTTGCACCACCTCGAATCCGAGAATCTTGTAGAACTTGATCGAATTTTCCAGGTTCGAGACCGAGTGGCCGTCGAACACCATTCCCAGCACATCCGGGTTGCCCTGGTCCGCCGATACTTTGGGCGCGCGCACGGACGCCATTACCGCCACCAGCGCGCACACGGCGATCCCCACGCCGATGCCGCGCGACATCCAAAAACTCATTCGCTTCGCCTTTGTCATGGACGCTCCTTAAATTCCAGCTCCCGAACCATTTTGATGGTCTGTTGCGGAGCGGGTCACTCGCCCGGCAGTCCGAAAGTATCCCCCACCGGCCGGCTTCGAATCCTTATCGAGCCGCAGAATTCTACACCTGTGCGCACAGGTTTCCAGCAAGTAGTTTTTCGCGCAAGCCTCGCACCAAGACTCAATTATGGTTCGATTTATCCAACCGCGGATTGGACGGCCCAACGCAAAAAATGGTTTCGCCAATTGAGGCACAATTGAAGTATTGAACCAGATTGAAACCACGCCGACTCCGCTCATGAGATAAAGCTGGGCGTTGCGTGTAAACAGTAGCACGCCGAGGTACAGCCCAGCAGTCGATTACCGCCCGAAGTCACCAGCGATCTCCAACTTCACAGCTCGGTTCCTCCACAGCGCGTTCGCCGCAGCTGTCCGGCTTGGCGATCTGGCCACGCATGTGCGCGGCAATGCTTTGCTTGGGTAAATTGCCCGTTCGAGATTTGTTTCAAAGCGACTAAGGCGTGTACTCGAATCGGACGATACAGAGACAAGCAGACGTTCAGCGCAATAGGGCAGGACCCTGCCAACCCGCCGAGTGACATCCGCCGCGAATGCCACAGGCCCGCGGTTGAGTTTACGGTGAGCAGCAGAGCCGGTTTTTCATTCCCATTCTGAACGGGACTGGTGATGAGCGAAGACGAGATCGTCAAAGATTTTCTAATCGAGAGCCGCGAAAATTTGGACCGCCTGGACCGCGATTTGGTCGGCTTGGAGAAAAATCCCAACGACGCTGATGCGGTGGCGGGAATCTTCCGGACAATTCACACGATAAAAGGCACGTGCGGGTTCCTGGGGTTCAACAAACTCGAAATAGTGGCGCACGCGGGCGAAAACCTGCTCACCCTTTTGCGCGACGGGCGCTTGCAGCTAAACCCCGATATCACCACAGGGTTGCTCGGTATGGTCGATGCAATTCGCGCCGTGCTGTCCGAAATTCAAAACACCGGACACGACGACCAGTCTGATTACCCGGAACTGCTTCAGACGCTCAGCCGCTTACAAAATGCAGCTGCTCGCGAAGCTGCAGTGTTCCCGGCCATAACCGCCGCTCCCGTGCCTGCCAAACCGGCCAATCAATTAGCCGATCCTACGGCCGAGACTCCGCCGCCCGCGAACGAGCCCGCAGCAAAAGCGCCAAACGGGTTGAGCAATGGGCAATCGAAATCGGAGGCGCCCGAAACTCAACCCGCTGCCCAGCCCGAAACGCAGTCAGCGCCGTCGGGCAACCCGACGCACGCAGGATCGTTGCAAGCGCCCGCCGGCGTGGCGAAGGCGGATGCGTCCGCCGGTGGATCGGCGCCGATGGAAACCATTCGCGTCGGCGTAAATCTGTTGGACAACTTAATGACGCTGGTGGGCGAGTTGGTGCTGGCCCGCAATCAGCTCCTTCAATTTTCGAATGCGCTCGACGATGCCAACTTGCAGGGCGTTTCGCAACGCATGAACCTGATTGCTACGGAGCTTCAGGAACAAGTGATGAAGACACGCATGCAGTCGATCGGCAAGATCTGGAGTCAGTTTCCGCGCACCGTGCGCGATGTGGCGCTGAGCTGTGGCAAAGAAGTGCGCATCGAGATGCAAGGCAAAGAGACCGAGCTCGACAAGACCATTATCGAGGCGATTAAGGACCCGTTGACGCACCTGGTTCGAAATTCCGTCGACCATGGGATCGAGCTGCCGGAGGATCGCGCTAAAGCCGGCAAGGACCGGATCGGGCGCCTGGTGTTGCGGGCCTTTCACGAAGGCGGGCAGGTCAACATCGAGATCATCGACGACGGCGCTGGCCTGAACCGCGAGCGCATCCGGCAAAAGGCCGTCGATCGCGGGCTGGTGACGGCGGAGCAGTCGCCGCGCCTTTCCGATCGCGAGATTTACAACCTGATATTTTTGCCAGGATTTTCCACCGCGCAGAAGGTGACCAATGTGTCCGGCCGCGGCGTGGGAATGGATGTGGTGAAGACCAATATCGAGAAAATCGGCGGGACGGTGGACGTGCAGTCGAAGCCCGGCCAAGGAACTACGGTTCGCATCAAGATCCCTTTAACGCTGGCGATCATTCCCGCGCTGGTAGTCACTTGCGCGAAAGAAAGATTCGCGATCCCGCAAGTAAACTTGACGGAACTGGTGCAGGCGGAGACTGGCGCCACAGCCAATCGCAAAATTGAGATGGTTCACGGCGCTCCCGTATACCGGCTGCGAGGACGGCTGCTGCCGCTGTTGTCTCTAAGAGACGAGCTGCAGCTTCACGGCAACGGCAACGGCGCTAAAAACGACCAAGACGCAGCCATCAACATCGTGGTGCTGCAAGCTGGGGAGCGGCAATTCGGGCTGGTGGTGGACGAAATCAACGACACGCAAGAAATTGTGGTCAAGCCGCTGCGAAAGCAGCTCAAAGGAATTAAGACCTTCGCCGGCGCCAGCATCATGGGTGACGGAAAGATCGCGCTGATTCTGGACGTCATGGGCGTGGCGCAGCGTTCGGGCGTGATTTCGGAAGCGCGGGACCGCGCGCTCGCGGAGAAGGCCGCCGAAACGGTGGAAAAAGGGGCAGAAAAGAAAACGTTCCTCCTGTTCGCCGGACCAGACGACGCGAGGATGGCGATCCCGATCAGCGCGCTCGACCGTCTCGAAGCGTTGCCAGCCGCGCAGCTGGAGCGATCAGGAGAGCAGTGGGTGGCGCAGTACCGAGGCCAGATACTTCCTCTAGCCCACTTGGGCCATGCCCTGGCTGAACGGCGGCGAGGGAGGAGACATCCCAAGCCGATGACGGAGGAGGGCAGCAGCTATGCGGTTCTGGTGTGCCACCACGAAGGTCAAAGCGTGGGTATCGTGGTCGAGCGGATTCTGGACATTGTGGAAGACGACGCGGACGTGCACTATCCGGCGACACGCGCCGGGGTTCTGTATTCGGCGGTAATCAATGGTCGCGTTACGGAACTGCTCGACATTCCGGCGGTCCTGCGCGGCGGTGGCGTGCAGCGCGCAGAACAACACGTTTCCGAACAGCACGCGGAGGTTCTGCACTAATCCATGGCGCAGACATTGCAATTCTGCACGTTTTATCTGGACAAGCTGCTCTTCGGCATCGAGCTGCGCGGAGTGCAGGAAGTGATCCGCTACGTCGAGATGACGCGCGTTCCTCTCGCGCCGGGGGTCGTCAGCGGGTTGATTAATTTGCGAGGGCAGATCGTGACGGCCGTCGATCTGCGAAAAAAATTGGATTTGAAGGCTCTGGCGCCCGGGGCGCAACCGGTGAATGTAGTGGTCCGAAGCGAGGACGGCGCGGTCAGCCTCCTGGTCGATGAAATTGGCGACGTGGTCGCCGTGGACGAGGATACGTTTGAACCGCCGCCCGAGACGCTGCACGGGAATGTGCGCTCGGTGATTCTGGGAGTGCACAAGCTGAAAAATCGCCTGATGCATGTGCTCGATACGGAAAAGGCTTGTCAATTCGCGGAAGAGGCGGCTTCTTCCTGAACTTAGGGCTAACGAACCGGCTGCTCCTAAGAAAGTTTGCTGACAGCAATCGTCGCGCGGACATAGTCACGTTGCCTGAAGGCGCGAGCGTTACTGGAGGACGAGATGAACGCACTTGGAAATCTGAACATTGGAAAGAAGCTGGGCCTGGGATTCGGGCTCGTACTCGTCCTGACGGCGGTTCTGGCTGTCACCGCCCTGCTCGAACTCTCGAAAATCAATGGTAATACCGTTGATATCGCGGGTAACTGGTTGCCAAGCGTGAAAACTCTCGGGCAGTTCTCAACAGATGCGGCGATGTTCAGGCGCTACGAACTTGCCTACTTACTTTCGACCGATCAAACGATGCGCGAAGAGAACCAGGAGAAGATGAATTCATCCGCTGACGCAGTCAATCAGGACACAAAGACCTATGAGCCAATGATTTCTTCGGACGAAGAGCGGCAGCTGTACGCCGACATCTCGACCGCTTGGAGCAAGTATCTTGATGTGAATCGCCGTGTGGTCGAACTCGCGCAGCAAAGCAAGATGGCAGACGCAACCAAACTGTCGCTCGTCGATGGATTGGCGGCCTACGGCGCCTTTACGTCCTCTCTCGACAAGGACATCGAGCTTAACGACAAAGGTGCGCAGACCGCGAAGGCGTCGGCGGCAGGCACGTATTCGTCCTCAAAGTACCTTCTTGTTGGTCTATCGGTCGCAGCCGTCGTGATTGGGCTGTTGATCGCCATCGGGCTGGCACGCTCGATTGCCTCGTCCACGGCGGAGATGCTTGCAGCTATTGAGGAAATCGCTGCCAACAATTTGTCCATGGCGGACGTGAACATCCGGTCGCACGACGAAATTGGCAAGGCCGGGGTCGCGCTGAACAAGATGAAGAACAATCTGCACCAGATTATCGAGTCGATATCCGGAACGGCTCAGCAGGTGGCGGCGGCAAGCGAGGAGTTTTCGTCGACCAGCCAGCAGATTACCGCGAACTCGGAGGAAGCCACGGCACAGGCAAATACCGTTTCGGCTGCCACCGAGCAGGTGAGCCGCAACTTGCAAACCGTTGCTACAGGCGCGGAGCAGATGAGCGCCACCATCAAAGATATCGCCAGGAATGCCGGGGAAGCGGCGAAAGTTTCCCGTGAAGCGGTAAAGAACGCGGAGACGACGAATGCGATCGTGGCGAAGCTGGGCGATTCAAGTGCGGAGATCGGGCAGGTGATTAAAGTGATCACCTCGATCGCGCAGCAGACCAATTTGTTGGCGCTGAACGCGACGATCGAAGCGGCGCGGGCGGGAGAAGCGGGCAACGGGTTCGCGGTGGTGGCCAACGAAGTGAAAGAACTGGCCAAGCAGACGGCCAAAGCGACCGAAGACATCAGCCAGAAGATCAACGCAATTCAGGTGGACACGAAGGGAGCGGTGGAGGCGATCGGAACCATCAGCGGGATCATCAGCCAGATCAGCGATATTTCGAACACCATCGCAACGGCGGTAGAAGAACAAAGCGCAACGACCAACGAGATGTCGCGGAACGTGGTGGAAGCGGCCAAGGGGTCGGAGTCGATCACGCAGAACATCACGGGAGTGGCGCAGGCAGCGCAGAACACGTCATCGAGCGCGCATGACTCGCAGAAAGCGGCGACGCAGTTGGCGGAAATGTCCACGCAGCTGCGCCGGCTAGTGGAGCAATTCAAGGTCGATACCAACGGCAACGGCCGCGCGCACGCTTTATCTGGACGTCGCGCGGCATAGCGAGCAAGCGGGGCCGCGAGAGACGGTCTCGGACTTGACGTGTGGCGGCTGAGATTTCCGAATAGCTCGATACAGAATGAGCCCAATATTGCCGAATGCGGCCAAAGTGCGCGTGCTGATCGTTGACGACTCGATCGTAGTCAGGAAAATCCTGTCCGACACGCTCTCCGCCTCCACAGATCCAGCGATCGAGGTCGTTAGCTCGGCGCACGACGGGAAAATCGCGCTGGCGAAGATTCCGCTGTGCAATCCCGATCTGATCACGCTGGACATCGAAATGCCGGTGATGAATGGGCTGGAAACGCTAGTCCAAGTCCGCAAGCTCTATCCCAAATTGCCAGTGATCATGTTCAGCACGCTCACGGAGCGCGGCGCGGCAGCGACTCTGGACGCCCTCTCGCTGGGCGCCTCCGATTATGCGACCAAGCCCAGCAACACGGGGAGCCCGGCCGCGGCGATCGATCGCGTCCGCGAAGAGCTGATTCCGAAAATCAAGGCGCTATGCACGTTCGACAAGCTTCCGGCACGTACGCGTCGGCCGGAGCCAATGTCCCGCGCAGCATTTCCGAAGCGCAGCCGGCGCATCGACATTGTGGCAATCGGCACATCGACAGGCGGGCCCAACGCGCTGGCGGAAGTCTTCCCCGCAATCCCTAAAAATTTTCCCGTGCCCATCGTGACTGCGCAGCATATGCCGCCGATTTTCACGCGACTCCTGGCCGAGCGGCTTTGCAGCCATTCTCAAATTTCCGTTGAAGAAGCGCGCGGCGGCGAAAGGCTGTCGGCCGGGCACGCTTGGATCGCGCCGGGAAACTTTCACATGACGGTTATGCGCGACAAGATGGACGCCGTGCTGGTTATCAATCAGGACCCGCCGGAACACTCCTGCCGCCCCGCGGTAGACGTGTTGTTCCGATCGGTGGCCGCTAATTTCGGGTCCGGCACGCTCGCGGTGGTGATGACGGGGATGGGCTCCGACGGCGTCGAAGGAGCGAAACTCATCCGCGAGGCAGGCGGCGAAGTGATCGTCCAGGATGAAGCGTCCTCGGTAGTCTGGGGGATGCCGGGGCTGACCTATGCGAGCGGGCTGGCCGACGCCGTGTATCCGTTGAGGCAACTCGGGCAGGAAATCGTTCGGCGGGTGCTGCAAAGCCGGGCATTGGCGCCCCCGCTCCAGCCCCGTTCGCAGGCCGTTTAGGAGCGTAATCCCGTATGACCATCTTGACGCCTCCGGCCGGTTCTGCCGCAGCGGCACCCAACAACGCCAAGGTAGTAGACCCTGTGTACCTCCAAATTCGCGATCTGGTTTACAAGGTGTCCGGCATTTATCAGGGACAAGAAAAGCTGTATCTGCTCGCCGACGGTTGCGCGCGGCGCTGCAAGGTGATCGGGGCTCAAAGCGCTCGCGAATATTGGGATCACCTGACCGCGCATCCCGGCCGCGACGGCGAACTCCGCCAGCTATTGAACGAGCTGACGATCGGCGAGACGTGCCTCTTTCGCAGTCAAGCCCAGCTGGATGCTTTGCGGAAGGTGATTCTGCCGGAACTGACGGCCGATAAAACCCGCCAGCTCACCAAACGGCTGCGAATTTGGAGCGCTGGGTGTTCCACGGGCGAGGAACCGTACACCCTGGCCATCACGCTGATGGAGGAAAAAGCCGGGTTGCTGAAAGACTGGCAATTCGAGATCGTCGCCACCGATTTGAACGACCGCTCTGTCGAAATCGCGAAGGCGGGAATTTACGGCGATTACGCGCTGCGGAATACCACCCATTACTACAAGCGAAAATACTTCATGCCGCTGGAAGGCACGAAATTCCAGGTGCGGCCCGACGTGAAAAAGTTCGTCAGCTTCAATCGCCTGAACCTGCTGGACGACTCGAAGATGCTTTTCATGAAAGGGTTCGACATGATTTTGTGCTGTAACGTGCTGATCTATTTCGACGGCGACTCCAAGGGCCGCGTGATCGCACATTATTTCAACGATCTGAGTTTCGGAGGTTACTTGTTCCTGGGCACGTCCGAATCGCTGCTGAAATTGAACGAGCAGTTTCGGTTGGTGCACTTTCCCGGAACGATCGCGTATTGGAAGCCTCCTCTTCAAAGCGGCAAAGTATGAGCACAGCCATCTCTCCGAACGTCCGTGAGCGAGTGTCGCGCATTGAAGCCACGCCGGCGATTCCGGCGGTTTTGTTGCCGCTGTTGAAGATCCTGCGCATGCCAGCCGACCAAGTGGAAATGGAAGCAGTCGCTCGCCTTGTGTCTTACGATCATGCCATCGCCGCGCAATGTTTGCGTATGGCGGGTTCGCCGATCTTCGGGCTTTCAAGGCCCCCCAAATCGATTCACGCGGCCGTTATGGTTCTGGGGCTGCACCGGATCGAGTCAATTCTTCTCACCTCGTGCATGGGACTCGCATTTCCCGTGAAGTCGTGGTCGATTGACCCTGGAGTCTTTTGGAGGCATTCGCTGGGATGCGCCATGGTTTGCCGCAGATTCAGCGAAGGAGTTGCAGGCGCCGACGTGGAGAGGGCCTACGCGGCCGGTCTGCTTCACGACCTCGGGATTCTGGTTAACTGTCTGGTATTTCCGGGAGAGTTCGCGGTGGCCGTGAAGCGCGCCCGCCAGTACCAAATGCCTCTGGACGAAGCGGAGCGCACGACCATGGGATTCACCCATTGCGAGAGCGGCCAGGCGCTGGCGGAGCAATGGGGCCTAGGGGATTCGATCGTCGAGGTCGTGACCCACCATCACGACCTCGGCGAATGCGTCAAGTCGCGCGGCTTGGTCGCGCTAGTTCATCTGAGCGATCTACTGTGCCGCATGCGCGGATTGGATTACGGCTATTATGAGCGGCACAAGGTGGATTTGCTCGGCGACCCCGCGTGGAAAGTCCTGGTTGCCGAATACAAACAACTCGAGAATATTGATCTGGCGCGATTCACATTTGAGCTGGACGAAGCGGTGGGAGAAATCCGCGATCTCGTTTCGACGATTCTCGGCCCCGCGGCTCAAGCATGAGTGCGGATGCTCGCCGTCGGAAGCTTTGTGCGATGTAAATATCCGCTGAGTTTACCTGACGGCGGGGCTAAGCTGGAGCAGGAAGGTCGCGTTTTCGCGGCGCAATCTCGCTTCATTTTTCAAATCGCGGGTGTTGCGGTCCCTCAACTTTGGATTTCGAGCGAGACCGTGAAGGGAAGCCGTTCGAAAAGCATGGTGACTTCGATCGAATCGGAATCGCTGAGCGAGCGAAGGCTGTAATCGGAGCCGGTCACCACCGTGGGGACGGAAAGCATGCATTTGTCACTCATGCCGGTGATTTTATTTTTGAAGTTCCCCGCCACCATATTGCAAATTTCGCCGAACGCGTCTTGAAGGTCGGCGCTTTTTTCGTCGGGCTCGGAGCCAAGCATTTTGGACGCCATGCGGGACGCGGCCTTGGTGTCACATTTTATACTCATCACACCGCAGACCTGCCCAGCCAACCCCACCATGGCGGTGATGCCCGGCTGCTGCCGCGATTCGTCGCCGGGCAGATCGAGCTTTGAACCGAGCATAAGCTCAAACACCTCGCGAATCGCGAGCTCCAGTATGGGGATCCATGTTTCGTGGCCCTTGCGAGTGGAGAGTAGTTGGTCCGCGGATCTCATAATTTGCCCGCCAGGAGTGACATTACCGATTCTTTTACATCCTCGGCCGCGAACGGCTTGCGGATATATCCCTTCGCGCCGCACGAAAGCGCTTGCACGACCACCGATTCGCTGCCTTCCGTGGTGATCATAACCACCGGCACGCCTTTTCCGTTCTCCGTTTCGCTGAGACGCTTTACGAACTCCAGGCCATCCATCACCGGCATGTTGACGTCGCAGAGAATCAAGTCCACGCGATTGTCCTGCAACACGCCAAGAGCCTCGGCACCGTTTCCCGCCTCGAACACCTTCGTCAGCGGAACGCCAGCTCCACGGAGAGAACGCTCGACGATCTTTCGCATGGTTAATGAGTCATCCACGATCAAGGCGCTGATGCCGCTCATTTCGCCAACTTTCGAGCGGCGCCTTCTGCAGTGCTGTACGCCGCCCTCTGGGGGATATCGGCACAGCGCTGCGCGCGCTTTAGGCGGATCGGAGGTAATGCCAGTGCAAGCTTGGCCTTTTCGATGCGTCGATAGATTCCATCGAAAACTTGCATTTTACTTTCTTTATAATCGGCACGATACTTCGCTCCTGCAAACGAGGATCGAACGTATTCGAACGACTCGTTCGAAAAAATTCGCGGAATAGTTCTGCCAGGATCGTCTTGCAGTGCTGGTAGTCTACGGGCCCGCCTCCTTCCAAGGCCTCTGCCGAATTTGCAGCGCGCAATTCCTCTTTTGCTCACCACTGCTGAACTTGCCTGGGGGTAGGCGATTCTCAGCAGCCGGCGCCGTGTGCAGTTTACTGGTAGCGAAGCTGAAGAAACAGACTCGACAAATCACATTGAAATGAGGACTGCTATGTCCGCGATCGCGGGAGGGGTGTTGGCAGCAAGGCTGAGGAAAAAGTGCAGTGCAGTAGTAAGGTCGGTTGCTTCAACTCGATGTTGGCCCGTATGGGTGACGGCTCTGGCGCTTCTGGCAGCTTTACCTTTGCGCGCACAAACTTTCGAGCCAACTTTCACGGTCGGCGCGGGAATTCAAACGAGCTACGACCATTCTGAGACGGACGGAGCTCCGGAAGTCGACCAATTTCCCCTTGATCATGCGCGGCTGTATTTCAGCGGCGATGTGACCAAGGATTTCAGCGTCATGTTCAACTCCGATTACACCAGCAGCAGCGACACGATGAACATTCTGGATGCAGTCGGAGAGTTCCACCCGTCTTCGAAATTCAACGTCTGGTTCGGCCGCTTTCTTCCGCCCAGTGACCGCGCCAATCTCTATGGCCCATTCTATTCCAACGAATGGGACGTATATTCCGACGGCGTCCAGGACGGTTACCCGTTCGTGTTTCAAGGTCGCGACAACGGCGTGGCCTACTGGGGAGATTTCAAAGAGGGATTCGTAAAAATCAAGGCGTCGGCCGGGACATTCGAGGGCACTTCCGCGGACGGGCGTAACGCTCTGATCTGGGCTGCCCGGGTCCAGCTCGATTTTTGGGACCCGGAGAGCGGCTACTACCTGAACGGCACTTATTACGGAGACAAGAATCTGCTGGCAATAGCGGGCGCAACCCAAGTGCAATCTGGCAAGACTGCCACAACTGCCGATTTCCTGATGGAGAGGAAAGTGCTGAACGGCGGCGCCTTCACCATCGAAAGCGAGTACTCCCGCTATAACGGTCTCGGCGGCTACGACGCACTCTACCCCAAGAGTGAAGGCGCTTACGGTCTCGCATCATTTCTTTTTCCGAAGCCGATTGGTATGGGGAAAGTCGAGATCCTCGGCAAGTACGCCATCGCGGAGTTCACCGGAGGCGGCGTTGGAGCTCCCAGCTACCGCCAAAACACGGCTGAGGTCAACCTGAGCTACGTCATAAAGCAGTTCGATGCGCGCGTGATGAGCTTCTACCGGAACGCGAGCTTCAACCATGTCGACGCCAATAACTGGCAGGCGGGCGTGGGACTGCAGCTGCAGCTCTCAAAGACCTTCAGCTTGCTCACGAAGTAAATTTGGTTCAGGCGTGGAGCGGCGGGTGCGTCGGTAGTGAACGCGCACGGCGTTCAGACTCGCCGTTCCGGCGCAAGAAGTGCCTGAAAAGTCGCCTTGTCTGTGATCGAATTTTAAAACCATAGAATGCGAGGGAGGGAGTAATGAGGGTTTCATCGAAGGTAATCGTTCCGAGGATAAAAGCGATCTGCGTTCTCGCCATTGTCCTTGCATTAGCAGTTTCCGCAGTGGATTTGAGACCGGTGATGGCGCAAGGCGGTGGCACCGTGAAAGTCGGCGTACTCCAGTCGCTGACTGGGACGATGGCCATCAGCGAAGTGCCGGTAAAAGACGCCACGATGTTTGCCATTGATGAGGTAAACGCCGAGGGCGGAGTGCTGGGCAAAAAGATCGAGCCGATCGTCGAAGACGGTGCCTCGGATCCGGCCATCTTCGCGCAAAAAGCTCAGAAGCTGATTCAGGAAGACAAGGTAGTAACGGTCTTTGGCGGATGGACCTCCGCAAGTCGCAAAGCGATGCTGCCGGTATTCGAGCAGTTTCATTCGCTGCTCTGGTATCCGGTGCAATTCGAGGGCAACGAGTGCTCCTCGAACATCATGTATTCCGGTGCGCAGCCGAACCAGCAGATCTTGCCGGCTCTCGACTGGGCTTTCGAGAAGGGTTACAAGAAATACTTTCTGCTCGGCTCCGATTATGTGTTTCCCCGGACGGCAAACCTCATCCTGAAAAAACACATCCTACACCGTGGCGGTATCGTGTCCGGTGAAGAGTACGTTCCGCTCGGCGGAACGGACTTCAGCTCCATCATCACCAAGATCCGCATCGCCAAGCCCGACATCATCTTCAACACTTTGAATGGAGACAGCAATGTCTCCTTCTTCAAGCAAATGTCGGCAGCTGGAATGCCGCCTTCAAAGCTGCCGGTGATGTCTTTCAGCATCGCCGAGCAGGAAGCGAAGGCCATGGGTACGCAGCTCGTTACCGATAGCTATGCGGCGTGGAACTATTTCGAAAGCCTCAACAACCCGATGAACAAGAAATTCTTGGCTGCTTACCACAAGAAGTATCTAGGTTCTCCGATGGACGACCCGATGGTTCACGGATATATTGATGTGCTGATGTGGGCGGCTGCGGTCAAGAAGGCCAATAGCTTTGATCCGAACGCGGTCAGAAAAGCGGCGACGGAGCTGGCTTGGGAAAACTCGGTGATGGGCAGTATCAAATTCGCGCCCAACCAAAGTTTGTACCAGACGGCTTATGTCGGCAAACTGCAGCCGGACGGCCAGTTCAACATTCTCTGGAAATCTAAAGAGCCGCTCTATCCGCAGCCCTACGACCCACTCGTCTTCCCCGGGAAGACCTGCGTCGTGCACTAATCGGGCAAGCTGAGCGGCGACGCAGTTTCCAGCCGAAACCGAATGCGAGGGACAGCGGGACCATGGGCGAGTCGGCGGTTGTAGCGGGACAGATATTCAACGGTATCAGCGTAGGATCCATTCTGCTTTTGGCGGCTTTGGGTCTGGCCTTGAGCTTCGGCGTGATGAAGGTCATCAACATGGCTCACGGCGAAATGCTGATGGTCGGCGGATATTTGTCCTACTTAACCAGCCAACACGTTCATGGCCCGCTGGCGCTCCCGGCGGCGATGCTCGTCGCATTCGTTGGCGCGTCGATCATGGGCGCGATCCTCGAATTCACGATTATTCGTCACTTGTATGGCCGCCCGCTGGACACGCTGATCGTCACCTGGGGCGTCAGTCTCATATTGCAGCAAGGCGCTCGCAGCTTGTTTGGCGCCATCGGTGTCGACGTAACTGCGCCGCAGTGGCTTCAGAATTCGATCTCCATCAATCACGGTTTTCTAGCCGGCGTTGATCTTCCGTACGTCCGCCTTTTCATCATCGCCGTAGCGCTGGTGGTGCTGGCGGTGGTGGCTCTTTGCATCGGTCGAACTCGCTGGGGCACCATGCTTCGCGCCGTGCACCAACACCGCGAAATGGCGGCGGCGATGGGCGTTAACACTCACATGATTGATTTGGCCGTATTTGCCCTGGGCACAGGAATTGCTGGGCTCGCCGGTTCAGTACTGGCATTGATTGCCCCCGTTACGCCCACCGTGGGACAAAGCTATATCGTGTACGCATTCCTGGTCGTGATCGTTGGCGGTCCGGGAAGTTTGATTGGTGCCGCGCTCGCGGCATTGTGTGTCGGCCTCTTTTCTTCGACCGCGCAGATATTCACGAGCGTAAGTCTTTCCGACGTGTTCCTGCTGGTGGCAGTGATTCTGTTCATTCAATTCCGGCCCAAGGGCATTGTCGCGACCCACAGCAGGTTGCTTGAGGATGCCTAAATCGCGCGCATTAAAAGTTATAGTTCAACTGGCAATTCTCACCGGCGTTGGATTTGCCCCCTTCTACCTGTCTGCCTATAACCTTTCGCTGCTGGGCCGCTTTTTTGCCCTGTCCATCTTGGCTCTTGGCATCGCGTTGATTTGGGGCTGGGGCGGCATGCTCAGCTTGGGGCAGGGCGTGTTCTTTGGACTGGGAGCGTATTGCCTGGCGATGTATTTGAAATTGGTCGGTCTTGGGGCAGGCGACCTGCCGGATTTCATGGAGTGGTCCGGCTTGTCCAAGTTGCCCTGGTGGTGGGCCGTATTCCGCAACCCCGCTGTCGCTCTTGGCGGAGTGGTGCTTGTGCCGGCGGCGGCTGCCGCCCTACTCGCGTGGCTGGTTTTTCATCGCCGGGTTGGAGGCGTTTATTTTGCGCTGGTCACGCAGGCGCTGGCTCTGGCCTTCTCGACTTTGCTGATCAGCGAGCAAGCCTACACCGGAGGTTTCAACGGCCTCACGGATTTCAGCACGGTTATGGGTTTTCATCTGATCGATCCATCCGTGCAGCGCGGATTGTTTTGGGTCACTCTCGGATGTCTCGCGGCGGCGCTGGTATTTCTTCAATGGCTTGTTGGCACCGACTTTGGAAAAATTGTCCTGGCGATTCGTGATGGAGAGAATCGCGTTCGCTTTCTGGGCTACAACCCGGTTCCTTATAAAGTGGTTGTGTTCGCAATTGCCGGAGCGCTTGCCGGAATTTCCGGAGCTCTCTACATGTTGCACGCGGGCGTGATTTCGCCGGCCATGGTTGGCGTGGTGCCCTCTATCGAGATGATCGTGTGGGTCGCCGTCGGCGGGCGTGAAAGCCTGGTGGGGGCAATCCTCGGGACGCTGCTCGTCAATTTCGGAAAAGATTGGATCAGTAGCGCGATTCCGAGCCTGTGGCTTTTTGTCATGGGTCTATTATTTGTTTTGATCGTAACGGTAGTGCCCAAGGGCCTGAGCGGTCTATGGAGCCGGGACGCGCGCGACTGGATTGCCGTGAAGGTGTTTCGACGGCCTCCGACGTCACGCATCCCCGCGCTGACGGAGCCGTCCGAAGAGGCAAAGGAAGCCGCAATTACCAGCGCTGCGGCTGAGGCGCCCACGATCGAGCGCCGCGAAAGGCTTGACGAAGCATGAGCGCCACCGCAACTGAACCCTTGCTGCGCGTCGAAAACCTGACGGTTTCGTTCGATGGCTTCAAAGCGGTCGACGGCATGAACCTCTCGATCGATCCCAATCAGGTGCGCGTGTTGATCGGGCCAAATGGCGCGGGTAAATCGACGCTGCTCGACGCCATCATCGGGCACGTCCGCCCGGCGAGCGGCAAGGTAATGTTCAAGGGCCACAACATCACCCATCTTCCCGAATACAAGATCGTTCGCAGAGGCATTTGCAGAAAATTTCAGGCGCCCGGAACTCTCGAAGGCTTGACCGTTTTCGAGAACATTGCTCTAGCCGCGAGAAATAGCCGCAATTGTTGGAGCGCGATGAGGCGCGGCCGCGCCGCCGAAGAGAAGCAGCACGTCGAGGAAGTTCTGCGGCTGATCAATCTGGAGAATAAGAGGAACACTCTGGCCAAAGAACTCGCTCACGGCCAAAAGCAATGGCTCGAAATCGGTATGGTCGTCGCTTCCAAGGCGGATTTGCTTTTGCTCGACGAGCCAGCCGCGGGGATGTCTCACGGCGATGCCGAACAGACCGCCGAGCTGATCCGCAGGCTTTCCGCTTGGCACAGTTTTCTGGTAATCGATCACGATATGAGTTTCGTGGCTCAGCTGAACGCCCCGGTCACAGTGCTCCACCTCGGTAAGTTTTTGATGGAAGGCACTCTCGACGAGGTCCGTGAGGACCCACAGGTGACCGCCGTTTATCTGGGACGAGCGAAGGAGCGCCGCCGTGCTCGTTCTTGAGGGCGTGACCGCCGCCTACGGCCTGAGCCCCGTCCTCTACGATATCGACCTGCGCGTAGCAGCGGCGGGAACCACCAGCCTGCTGGGCCGCAATGGAGTGGGCAAAACCACGCTGCTCAGGACGATTGTTGGCCTTCATCCCGTGCTCGCCGGCAAAATTACCTTTGACGGCAAAGACGTCACCAAGATGAAGGCGTTCGAGCGCGCGCGCCGCGGAATCGGATACGTTCCGCAAGGCCGCGGAATCTTTCCGCATTTGACCGTTGAAGAAAATCTTCGCGTGGCGTTCTCGGCATTCGCGTCGCGCCCAGCCAAAAGCGATTACACCGTTCCGAGCTACGTCTACGAACTTTTCCCGGTTCTTCAGAAGGTGCGCAACCGCAAGGGCGGGCTGCTGAGCGGCGGAGAGCAACAGCAGTTGGCCATCGGCAGGGCGCTGGTCACACGCCCGAAGCTTCTGATTTTCGATGAGCCCACCGAAGGCATTCAGCCCTCCATCGTGCAACAGATCGAAGAGGCCATACGTCGGATCCAGACGGAGTTGAAGGTCTCGATCCTGCTGGTCGAGCACCTTGATTTTGTGTGGTCGATTGCCGATCGGTTCTACGTGATGCGCAAGGGCCGAATCGTCGATGAGGGCAGCCCGGAGAAGCGCGATCCACAATCTGTGATACCTTTGCTCAGCGTCTGAGAATTTCCTTCGCTGCGGTGTTGGCCGAACTAGCTACTGAAACGATATTCTGGAGGCATTTGAGGATGTCGGAAAGCAATTCGCGGGCGTTTCGAGTGGGAATCGCCGGGCCGGTCGGCTCCGGCAAAACCGCGCTTGTCGAACGGCTCACCCGCCACATGTGGCCGAAGCTCAATTTGGCGGTGGTGACCAACGACATTTATACGAAAGAAGACGCCGAGTTTCTTCTCCGAAACGGAGTGCTTTCAGCCGACCGCGTGCGCGGCGTCGAAACCGGGGGCTGTCCCCATGCGGCCATTCGTGAAGACGCATCCATGAATCTGCAAGCGATTGCCGAATTGGAAGACTCGCTTCCCGGCCTTGAGCTGGTTTTCGTCGAAAGCGGTGGAGATAATCTCGCGGCCGCTTTCAGCCCTGAGCTGGTGGATGTTTGGATCTACGTAATCGATGTGGCCGAGGGCGACAAAATTCCCCGCAAGGGCGGCCCCGGAATCACCCGCTCCGACCTGCTCGTGATCAACAAGATCGACCTCGCTCAGTACGTGGGCGCCTCGCTTGAGGTGATGGACCGCGACTCGCGCAAAATGCGCGGCGATCGTCCGTTCGTATTCACGAATTTGCGCCGGGACGTTGGACTGGACGTCGTGATGGCTTGGCTGGAGGAACGTCTGATGGCAGCTCCGCAGTCGCGCCGCGCTCTGATCGATGCGCATGCGCCCTACGCTGGGCGGCCGCACTCGCACAGCCACGATTCTGATCAGGTCCATGAGCATGGCCACGACCACAGCCATGCTCACGAGCACGCGAGCGAGCACCATCACCACTAAACCAGTGGCGCGAGGTTTGTTGCAGCCTGGAATTGAATTGACCGTCGGGGGCCCAGCCAGCACTCTATTTTGGACATGGCGAGCGCAAGCACAGATCGCACGGCAGTCGATTCCGCTTCGCGTCTGACGGACTTGCGTCTTCTGCATTTGGCCGATAGCGCCCTCCCCATCGGAGCGCTCGCACACTCTCTTGGACTTGAGACTCTCGCTGCGCACGGTGTGCTGGTCGCAGGCAACCTTCAAAGTTTCCTCCAAGGTTGGCTCGCCGAAACGGGACTCTTGGAAGCAGTCTTCTGCCGCGAATCTTTTGGGCTTGCTGGCGCGGCAGCCGAAAGCATATCAAGCGAACGCTGGCTCGAAATTAACTGCATGCTGAGCGCCAGAAAAACTGCCCGCGAGAGCCGCATCGGCAGCCTGACTTTAGGTAGAAACTTCCTGTCAACGGTGATGGCCATCGAGGAGTTGCCTTCGCTTGGCAAGCTGCTGGCTCTCTCCGAGCAGGGCAAGCACGAGCCAGAGCTGCGCCGGGGTGCGGCACACTACTGCGTCGCGTTTGGTCTCGTCGCCGGCCTGCTCGGCTTTGGCCAACGCCGCACCGTACTCACTTATTTGCATCAATCGATTGCCGGCATGGTTTCCGGTTGCCAGCGCCTCTTGCCCTTGGGGCAAACGGAAGCAGCGCGCATTCTCTGGGATCTAAAGCCGCTCATCGTCGAGACTCAGGAACTCAGCGCTGCCTACGCCTGCGACGACGTGTTCTCCTTTATGCCGTTGCTGGATTGGGGCGCGATGGAGCATCCGGCGCTTTCTACCCGGCTCTTTGTAAGCTGACGAGTCGGTTTAATGCTGTCGACTCAAACTCGAAAATGGCGCGCCGCGTGGTTCGCGATTTGTCTGGCCACTCAACGACAATGGCGACGATCCTTTTAAATCAAGCGGAGCGATCCACGGCTCCTCTCGCCCCAGCGGCAAGCCGCGTCAGCGGTTCACTCGCGCTCGATTTCAAAAGGGATCCGTTGTCGGGAGCCACGTTCCTCGGGGAAAGCGCGCAAGAGCCGCCGCTGCGCATCGTGCGACCGTTTCGCTTGGAAGACGGCTCGGTCCTCGTCCATCTTCACAACGTTTCGGGAGGTTTGCTCGGAGGCGACTCCCTGCGGATGTCGATAAATCTCGCTGCAGGCGCGTCCGTGCAGCTCACTACCACTGGCGCAACCCGCGTCTATCGGGCCAGGGAAGATAGCGCAGCGAGCTCGCAAATCAACCACTTCAACATCGGTGCAAATGCGCTTCTGGAATATGTCCCTGACCCAATCATTCCTTTTGCGAAATCTCGATTCCGCCAGCGGACGGCGATCGACATTGAAATGGGCGGTGGTCTGTTCTGGTGGGAGATCCTCGCGCCCGGCAGGTCCGCGCGCGGAGAATTATTCGAATATGAGTGCGTCGAACTCAAGGCGGAAGTGAACGCGAACGGGCGAGTCATCGCGGCGGAGAATGTCCGGCTTCAGCCGCAGCTTGGCGATCTAACGTCTTTAGCGCGGCTTGGTCCCTATCGCTACTGGACGACGTTTTACATCGTTCGCGTCGGCATCGGCGCGCCTACTTGGATTGCGGCCGAGCAAACCATGCGCGATGTGCTTACTCGGTTCCATCGTCCGGGCGAGGCGCTATGGGGAGTCAGCACTCTGCCGGCGCATGGGCTGGTGGTCCGGGGAGTCACGATGGGCGGCAGCGAAATTCTTGGCAATTTACGCGCTATCTGGACCGAGGCGAAACGGCTTCTATACGGCCGCGAAGCGATCCCTCCGCGCAAAGTGAATTGACCGTTTCAGCCGTGGCAGCGCATTTTGAAAACGTTCTGGGAGAAACCGCTTGCACCTGACGCCGCGTGAGCAGGAAAAACTAATGATCGTAGTTGCCGCCGATCTCGCTCGGCGGCGCCAATCTCGCGGACTGAAACTCAATTATGTAGAAGCGGTCGCCATCATCACAGCCGATGTGATGGAGTTGGCGCGCGATGGGAAAAGCGTGGCTGAAATCATGAGCCTTGGCGGGAGAATTCTTACCGGCGATCAAGTGATGGAAGGCGTGCCTGAAATGATTCACGAAGTTCAGGTGGAAGCCACTTTCCCAGACGGAACCAAACTCGTCACCATTCACGATCCGATTAAATAGGCTTGGAGGCGATTGATGAAACCCGGAGAATATCTGCTCGATTCTTCCGCCGGCCCGATTCGCGCAAATGAAGGAAGGCGAACGGCCCTCGTGATGGTTCGCAACACCGGCGACCGGCCGATCCAAGTGGGCAGCCATTTTCATTTCTTCGAGACCAACCGCGAACTAGCGTTTAATCGTGCCACAGCCTACGGCATGCGTCTCAATCTGCCCGCTGGAACAGCCGTTCGTTTTGAGCCCGGTGAGGAAAAGGAAGTGGAGCTTACCGAGTTCGCTGGGCGTCGCGTAATTCACGGTTTTAATGGATTGGTCGAAGGCGCGCTGGATCAACGCGGCATCCGCGAACATGCGATCGAAAAAGCCGCAAAGGCGAGCTTCCAATCCTCCGAGAAGTAACTCAAAGGAGATCCGTTGAGCCTCAATATTCCTCGCGCTACGTATGCTGATCTCTACGGTCCCACGAAAGGCGACCGCATCCGGCTCGCGGATACCGATCTTTTCATCGAAATCGAGCGCGACTACGCCCACTACGGCGATGAAATCACCTTTGGTGGCGGCAAAGTAATTCGCGACGGCATGGGGCAAAGCAGCAGCGTGATTCGCGATACCGAACACGGCGCGCTCGATCTGGTGATTACCAATGCAGTGGTGTTCGATCATTGGGGGATCGTTAAAGGCGACATCGGCATCAAGAACGGTCGAATCGTAAAGGTCGGTAAGGCCGGCAACCCGGACACGATGGCCGGCGTCGATCCGGAACTTGTGGTTGGCGCGGCCACTGAAGTGATCGCCGGCGAAAATTTGATTGTGACCGCCGGAGGAATCGATAGCCACATTCATTTCATTTCCCCGCAGCAAATTTACGAGGCGATTTCGAGCGGCATCACCACCATGATCGGCGGCGGCATTGGCCCGGCGACCGGAACGGCTGCAACCACCTGTACTCCCGGCGCGTGGAATCTCGCACGGATGCTTCAGGCCGCGGAAGCCTGGCCCATGAATTTCGGTTTTTTGGGAAAGGGGAATGCAGCCGCTGAAGCCCCGCTGGTGGAACAGGTGAAAGCAGGCGCATGCGGGCTGAAGCTCCACGAGGATTGGGGAACCACTCCTGCCGCAATCGACACCTGCCTGAGGGTCGCTGACAAGTACGACGTTCAGGTGGCGATTCACACCGATACCATCAACGAGGCGGGATTCCTGGACGCCACCGTCGAAGCCATCAACGGCCGTGCGATTCACACGTATCACACCGAGGGCGCAGGCGGCGGCCACGCTCCGGATATCATTCGCATCGCCTCGTTCGCAAATATTCTGCCCTCTTCAACAAATCCCACTCGCCCATATACCGTCAATACCATCGCCGAACATCTCGACATGCTGATGGTCTGCCACCACCTGAATCCCCAGGTGCCGGAAGATGTCGCGTTCGCGGAAAGCAGGATTCGCCCGGAGACGATCGCCGCCGAAGATATCCTGCACGACATGGGCGTGATCAGCATGATTTCAAGCGACTCTCAGGCGATGGGACGTGTCGGCGAGGTCATCACGCGCACCTGGCAGACCGCGCATAAGATGAAGGTGCAGCGAGGTAGTCTTCCGGAAGACTCTGGCCGCAACGACAACTTGCGGGCCAAGCGTTACATCGCCAAGTACACCATCAATCCGGCCATCACCCATGGCATGGCTGCCGAAATTGGCTCGATTGAGCCCGGAAAATTGGCGGACGTTGTCTTATGGAAGCCCGCGTTCTTCGGAGTGAAACCTGAGATGGTCGTAAAGGGAGGCTTCATCGCCTGGAGCGCCATGGGCGATCCGAATGCGTCGATCCCCACGCCACAGCCTGTACTCTATCGCCCCATGTTCGGCAGCTTCGGCGGCGCCACGGCATCTACCAGCATCACGTTTGTTTCGCAGGCGGCTTTGTCTGCTGGCGCGCTGCAGGAATTAAGGCTCCGAAAGATTCTCGCTCCAGTGGTGAATTGCCGGCAGATCGGCAAGAAACACATGATCCACAATAGCGGCACTCCCAGTATCGAAGTAGACCCGGAAACCTACGAAGTTCGCGTCGACGGCGCGCTGATTACGTGCGAGCCCGCCGCCAGCCTGCCCCTCGCCCAACGCTACTTCCTTTTCTAATCTCACACGAGCTGGCCGCCTCTTTCGCGCCCGGCGCTGGGCGGGCCGCGAAATGCGACGCCATGCCCGATCGGCCGCGCCCCACGCCCGCCTGATGCTGTCAGCGAGCAGAACATGGTGCGCATCCGCGCGATACTCAAAGGTTGGCGCCTAGATCCCCTTTATCTCGCCGCCGTCCATGCGCAGTGAAGCACCTGTCATCCACTTCGCAGCTGGAGATACGAGAAAACCCAGCAGGTCGGCAATTTCCTCCGGTCTTCCATAGCGGCTGATTCCAGCTTCTTCCGGGAATTTCTTGATCGCTTGCTCCACCGTAAGACCATGGGCTGGAGCCCACTTTTCCAGGAAGGATTGACGGCGTCCGGTCATCACCGGGCCGGGCACCACGCTGTTGACCTGCACTCCGTCTTTTATTCCTTGCTCCGCAAAGGCCTTCGCAAGCGCGATGATGGCTGCGTTCGTCGCTGCAACCGCTGCGAAACCGGGTTTTGGATCGAGCGCCGCGCTGCCGGACAGCAACACTACGGACCCTCTTGAGATCTTTAGTGCCTCCCAAGCCTGTATCGTCAGCCGGCGCGCGCCGTGCAGCTTCAGCGCCATGCCGTCGTTCCACTGCGCATCCGTCATCTCGAATAGATCGATCTGAGGAACCGCGCCTGCGATATTGAGCAGCGCATCGATTCTGCCAAAGCGTTCGAGAGCACCTTTGACAATCGTATCGGCCGATTGCGGCAGCCGGAGATCCACGGCAAAGGCCAGCGGCTCTGCACCAGCCGATCTGACCTCCGAGGCCACCGTCTCGAGATTCTCTTCGTCACGCGCGACCAGGACCACTGCCGAAAAATCTCGGGCGAGTCTCACGGCTGTGGCTCGTCCTATTCCCTGGCTTGCGCCCGTGACAATCGCCGCGGATTTGACTTCCATGAGGGGCCTCCCCGAAATACTGCGCTACGCCGAGTTCGCGATGTGTGTTGGGCGTTTATGCGACGCCCCTCCATCTCTCATGAAGATTGCGAGAGAGTCTCGCGAGCGGCCTCCAGAACGACGTCGACCACTAGTGCTGGCGCTGAGTACATCGGCGTGTGGTCCACCGGATGCGGCCGAACCGTTGCGCCCATGCGGTGAGCCATGAAACGCTGCGTCTTGGGATTGATCATACGGTCTTCTTCCGCGATCAAATACCACGACGGTATAGATTTCCATAACGGCGCGGGCGCCGCTCTTTAATGCACTGAACCCCGATGGGCCGTTGCACCGCAGCGGCGATCCTTGCTTGATTGGCGGTCGCGTTTTGCGCCAGGGCCCGGCGAAAGGCGTCCTCCGGCATCCACACTAAACCGCGGGAATCGGGAACCATCTTGGGCTGTTCCGGACTCGGGGTGTCGCGATAGAACACTTTCGCTACGGTCTCACCTTCGTCGGGCGCAAGCGCGGTGACGTACACCAAGGATTTGATCCGTTCTTCCCGCACCGCGGCGATCACGGCGCCGGAATAGCCGTGCCCCACCAGGACCACGGGCCCGCTGGTCCGTTCGAGTGCCCAACTCAGAGCAGTCGTATCATCGGTCAAAGTGGTGAGCGGAATCGGCGCGCAAATCACTTTGAGACCTCGCCGCTCTAGAGGGAGAATGACGTTGCTCCAACAAGAGCCGTCGGCCCACGCCCCATGCACCAAAACGATCGCTGCGTTTTCAGAAAACTCACTTCCCACGGCAGCCCTCCGTTGCGATCGTGCGCTAGCTCGTGAGGTGTCTTGCCCTCGCGCCAGTTCAGTGAAAGGGCCCTCGATCGCGGCACCCAAAGAGGCAGCGGTGAGTGCTGCGATAAAATTACGACGTTTCATATCCCCTCTTCTTCCTGTCAATTGTTTTGCGGATCTTTGGGCGCACGCCAGTCGCGCACCTCAGCGACCGCTCTCAGAAATGGTTGCTGGAACCCGACTTAACGCGCCTGTCGAGCGAGCCCGCTAGCGTAGGCCTGGAGCGCGACTTAAGAAGTCCTGCATGGCCACGGCAATTTCGACCACATGTGTCTCGATCGCGAAATGCCCGGTGTCGAGGAACTGAACTTTCGCGTTGGGCAAGTCTTTTCGAAACGCCTCAGCACCTGCCGGAATGAAAAAAAGATCGTTCTTGCCCCAAATGGCCAGCAGCGGTGGCTTCGATTTGCGAAAATATTCCTGGAACTTGGGGTAGAGCTTCACGTTCGACGCGTAGTCCAGGAATAAATCGAGTTGAATGTCTTTGTTTCCTGGTCGTTCCAATAGCGCGGCGTCCAACGTATACGACTCTGGCGGAACGCTCTCTGGATCGGCTACGCCATGCGTGTACTGCCAGCGTGTGCCCTCGAGCGTCAAAATGTTTTTGCGAATCACATCGCGATTCTCTGCGGTGGGCTCGGCCCAGTATTTGCGAATCGGCGCCCACGAATCGCCAAGGCCTTCCTCGTATGCGTTGCCGTTCTGCGAAACGATGGCAGTGACTCGCTTGGGGTGAGCCATCGCCATCCGGAAGCCTGTTGGCGCGCCGTAATCGAACACGTAGATCGCGTAGCGATCGAGTTTCAGCGCCTGCGTAAAGGCATCTATCGTCAGGGCGATCCGCTCGAAGGAGTAGACATATTTTCGATCGGCCGGAATTTCGGTGAATCCGAACCCGGGAAGGTCCGGCGCGATCACGCGGTAATGGTTGGCGAGCCGCGGAATCAGTTCGCGGAACATAAACGATGAGGCCGGGAATCCATGCAACAAAAGAACGGCGGGGGCAGTACGATCGCCGGCAGCTCGGTAAAAGACTTGCACCCCGTCTGCTTCGACCCTGTGAATGGATGTGCGTGGAACGCTGAACTCACTTAAGGTTTCAGTTGAATTTACTTGGCGTGCGTTCTGCGGAGCTGTGGCGCGCTTTGTCGCAGCATGCGAAGTTCTGTCACTCATGAAAAGTCTCCTGTGCGCCGGCTAAACCGGCGAGGTGTAGTGAATGAAAAAGTCATACGAACGTGAAGTAGCGACCCACGTCGGCCTCGAGTCATGCGGAGCTGTCCGTGAGGACGGCGTCGAAGCGTTGACAGGGGAGCGTGCGGGCTGGGTATTCAGCGGCGAAAGGAAAACCCTCCGGGATGCCGACGCTGTAGGAGAAAGCGGAAGGCCCCATCCGGCGCACCGAT
>Ga0335074_10000096_pt1 | contig 155035 bp, 141 predicted proteins | sample Lox_Sample_23_FD_206715 | JGI IMG/M metagenome (GOLD analysis project Ga0335074, IMG submission 206715) | Soil microbial communities from Loxahatchee National Wildlife Refuge, Florida, United States - Lox_Sample_2.3 | ecosystem: Environmental > Terrestrial > Soil > Wetlands | place: USA...
CAATCTATCACAGAATCCGGTCCGCTTTTTCCGCGAGGCGTCATCTCGGGCGTGGCTTTATTTGAATCCACAAGATGGATTCCTAATGTGCGAATCCAAGGCAAGTAGAAGACCGACTTTGGCCCGGCATTGGTAACATTCACGACCATCTTAACCGGCTGGCCCGCTGAAACTGCGTCAGGCAGTGATACCTCGACAGTCACACCATTTTTTTCCGAGGAAGTTTTCGTAATTGTTCCATTGTGTAATATCTGGCTGGATGAGCAGCCAAACAAACCGCCGCCCAAAACGAGCGCGAGGAGGAGGAGAAGTTTGGGGTTCATCGCTTTGGACACAAATAAACTCTCGTCGGCTTTGAAGCGACCGAAACCTCCTTCCCCGCTGCTGCATCATAATAACGAAATGTGGCGGTCACGGTGGCAAGCTCAGGCTCCGATGGAGCTGCTGGCAATCCCGCCCAGTAGCCGCTTTTGGAATCTACTGGAATGACACGCATCCCACCGCCAAGAAATACCCATGTCTCTTGGATATTGGCTGTCCATGCGATCTGTCGCCGATAAACGGAATGAGTCTTGTTAGAACTGGTTGTGATTGTGAATTGCACGCAAACCCACCATTCGGATGCGCCCATTGTCACTTCGTCCGTCACCTTTTGCACATTTTGCACGACCACGGAAAAGCAATGTTCCGATGGCTTGTCCATGACCCAGCCCACCCCTTCATTTTCATTGGTCGCGGGCCGGCCACAATAGACAATCGGAAGTCCCGCAATTTCAAATTGGTTCGCGTTGCTCTGTTCCTGCCCGACGATGGATACGGTGAAATCCGCGCCATCGGCCATCACGCCGCCCAAAACCAACATGAGGCCGAGGAGAAGTTTATGTTTCATCACGCGTCAAAATTGCCAGACAAATCCCACCAGCCAACGGGAAACTTGTAAAAAATTTGTAAATCGCGGCCACCCGCGCCCCAAACCAACGCGAGGCCGAGGAGGAGTTTGAGTTTCATTAAGAGCCGTAGTCGGTGATTGGTTCGCGTTTGAACTTGTCCATTATGATTCGCAATTTGCCGTCGGGTTTCTGTTCGAGTTTGTAAGTGCCGGTGACTTTTGCGATTGCCCTGAAACCTTTGCCGGAAAGATTACAAATGAAAAATGTAAAAGAAAGATTGTAATCAGTGAGTGTGTCGGATTCCCATTTAAGACCTTCATCTTTTCCGAAGAGGTAAGATTCCGATGCCGGAATGAATTCAACTTCCTCAAGATTAAAGTCTGTAAATTTCGAGCCGTTAACTCGCGTGCCATGAATTGCAAAAATATGTTCCTTGGTGAAATGACCTGTGCCGTAAATGACTTCGGTGATCTGGATGAGTTGCTCCGAGTCTCCGCCGCTTGAAGTTACCGTTGCCTGAATAATGTTTGGTTTGAGAAAATAAGCTCCGCCATACGTTTCATCCGTTGACAATCGTTTCAAAAGCTTGAATTTGTCGCCGGCTTTCACATAAATCGCCGCCATGGATTCCGGCCGCCATTTTGAAAGATCATCATAACTGTCAACTTCTCCACGCGAATGGACGGTTACAAATAACTGCCCTTCATTCACGGTGTCTTCAGTAAGCGCGTATTTGAGAATCCACGGACGCGAAGGATCATCGCTTTTCAGACAAACCGCTTCCTGATTGCTGAACAACCTTCCCTCGGCAGATTTGCTCAACACGCCACTCGGCGCGGTTGAACAGCCGAACAACCCGCCGCTCAAAACGAGCGCGAGGCCGAGGAGGAGTTTGGGGTTCATTTGCGTTCAGCCTTTTCCAATGCGTTTAGCCGGTCAACTGTTTCTGCATAGGTCAAAAGCTGGACGCGCGTGCCCTGCTTGATATTTCCAGTTTTTGGCAATTGCGGATTCAACTGCGCAAGGCCTGTCCGCCACATTTCGATAATTCTTTCATTCTGGATTTTCTGCTCTCCTTCTGGCCAACGATTCCAGAAGTTGTCCCACTCCGCACAATGTTCAACAATTTTGTCAAAAGTGTCGCCAGTGTCGGCCAGGAGATAGGAGCGATCGGTTGTCCGCCGCAACGGTGCAGGAAAAGTTCCCGCCAAAATGTATTCGTCATAAGTGACCAAACCCGGTCGCGGAACAAAATTAGGCGCATCGCTTGCCTCGGTTTCACAATTTTGACAGACGAATTGAATCTGGAACGGCAGGTCATTGGTCTTTGATTTCACCCACACAACGCGCGCGTCAACACTGATGCCATCGTCTTCGATTCCTGATTTGCCAGTGCTATCGCCAATGCCTTCACCAATAAAACGCCATTGATTTGCCCGGTCTTTCCAAACATAAAGCCGCCGGTTGTCTTCACACAGACACGAGCCGTTGGCCATGAGCTTTTGCCAGCCGATTTCATACACCGTGCCAAACTTGGAATTGATGGATTTGGCGACGGCGTAATCCCCGATAACACCTGCGTCATTATCCGCAACCGGAACGGTCTTGTGCAACGTTGCAACGCCGCGCAAATTACGTCCCATCACTTCGCCATACCATTCATCAAATGGCGCATCGCGGGTGTCCAACAAGACCCAGCGAAGCGGCTGGTTCGTCGGCTGATAAATATAAGCCTCATCCAAAATAAACTGTGGCTCGCCATTGGTGTCATTCTCAATCCACATCATGTCGCAACCATTCCACGCAAATGTCGGTTTGACTTTTTGCACGAGTGCCAGCCACGAATCTGCCTCCTCCCGAATGGAAAGACTTTTTCCCAAGCCATCAATCTTTCCTGCTCCGCTTTCGATTGGGTCACTCGAATAATCAAAAACTTTTGTCTCGGCGGCGGGCGGAGTTGTTGAACAGCCAAACAACCCGCCGCTCAAAACGAGCGCGAGGCCGAGGAGGAGTTTGGGTTTCACGGTTTTATTTTCCGGAATGACAAACCTCCAGACCGTTTTTGTAAAGAATTGCCTGAATCAATTTTCGATTGTCTTTGTAAAAAGACGATTTGCCGTCGGCGGTTTTTTCAACAGTGAAGGCGTTGGTGGTTTCTTCAAAAGTGAATTCAATTGCGTAATTCCAATTAAGCCGATACCGGTCGGGAAGCAAGTCATCGTTGTCGTTGCTTAAACGGTGCTCGTAGGCGGCGAGGCCCAATTGTTTCCACACATCTTCCGCGGGTGTGCCGGGACGCAGTTCCCGTATCCGCTTCGGCAGAGCCTTGATGATTTCCGGTGCCACTTCCGAACTGCCGGTTTGTCTGGCAACGGCAGCATTGTTCGTCGCAAAGTCCCGCAGATAAAACCAGTAGGCGGTAAAAGCTGGCATCGGCTGTTTGCCCACATGGGCCAATTCGCTCACACTGAATTTGGACGCCAGCAGATTGGACGCGGAAACTGTGAATTCAAATTGCACGCCGTTGGTTGTCCATTCCTTCGCCACCGGGCAGGAAGCAATTTGCTCGTTCTCGCTGCAAACGTCGAGCTGTGCTCCGACAAATTCATCGTCATTGGTTTTATCAGCCTTGTAAAAAACAACAAAATGTTTCCCAAAATCTGCATCCGCTACTTTCACGGAAACTGGCAAATTCCAATCCGGCGGTGAATTTGGGAGAACATGAATTTCTACGCTAACCGCAAACGCTAAATTGGCGGACAAAACCAGCGCGAGGCAGAGGAGGAGTTTGGGTTTCATGGATTGGTTTGGCTTGCCTGAATTGTTTCTTCCGTGAACCCAAGAGGATCTGTTGAAATCTCAAATGGAACCCATCCTCCTGGCACGAGTTGATTGAGCTTCAGTTTCAAGGAAACCAGGTATTTCCCAGGTTTAAGTATAAATAACGTCCCAAGATCCACACGCCATTCGTAATGTTCCCCCGGCTTCAGCTCTTCCTCAGCAGGCGTCGCGAAAGACCCCCAATCTATCACAGAATCCTTTCCGAGAGGCGTCATCTCGGGCGTGGCTTTATTTGAATCCACAAGATGGATCCCTAATGTGCGAATCCAAGGCATGTAGAAGACCGACTGCGGCCCAGCATTGGTAACATTCACGATCATCTCAACCGGCTGGCCCGCTGAAACTGCGTCAGGCAGTGATACCTCGACAGTCACACCATTTTTTCCCGAGGATGTCTTCGTAATTATTCCATTGTGTAATATCTGGCTGGATGAGCAGCCAAATAAACCGCCGCTCAAAACGAGCGCGAGGCCGAGGAGAAGTTTAAGTTTCATGCAATTGTTGCCACTGTTATGACACGCCGTGCTGCGATTCATTAGACGGGAAAGACGGATTTAATCCCAATAAATGATTGCGTTTCCGGCCTAAAATTCAACCAGCCTGTTCATTTGATTTTTGGCGCGGGTGCAGTCAAACCCCAACTAGCGGAGCCAGGGATGACGACAGGCCAGTTGCAAGATGCAAACCTGTTGAGCTATATTCTGAACCGTAACATGCACCCGCATGGGTTTTATCCGAACAAGACACCGAAACTGATTCAAGAAGCTACTATTTTAGCGATGAAATATCCTTCTGTCATGCGAGCTATTTTTGACAGACCCAGAAGCCGTTCCCACCGGAAACATGGCCAACACCATCGAAGCACAACCATTCCTTCTGGCATCGAGGCAATTCCGGTCGGAAAGGAGGCAATTCCAGCCGGAAGCGGGGCGGTTCCGGTTGGCTGGAAAGCAGGGTGCATTGGAAAAATGATTCTTCGGGCTGGAAGCGCGTCCATTCCCGCCGGAACTGTTTTGGTTCAAACCGGAAGCGGAGCAATTCCCAGCGGAACCGGAGTGGCGTGGATTGGAACGGTTGTCGTTCCCGCCGGAGCCGGGCCGGCGCGGAATGGATTTGTCCTTATGCCCGCGGGTGCGCCGCATCGTAGGCCTTCTTCAGCCGCTCGGTCGTGACGTGCGTATAAACCTGCGTCGTGATGAGGTGCGCGTGGCCGAGCAATTCCTGCACGCTCCGCAAATCCGCGCCCGCGTCCAGCAGATGCGTCGCGTAGCTGTGCCGCAATTTGTGCGGCGTCAGACTGGGATCAAGGCCGGCGATGGCGAGATACTGTTTCAACCGCCGCGAAAGCTGGACCGGCGCGAGCGGCGCACGCCTTTTTGTCTCGGAGAAAAAAACCGGCGACGCGCCGGACGGCGGCTGCTTGAGCGTGTTCCAATAATCTTGAATCGCCAGCAGCGCCGGTTTGCCAACCGGCACGAGCCGCTCCTTTTTGCCCTTGCCGCGGACGCGGACGATTTGTTCGCTCCAGTCAATGTCCTCCGCGCGCAGGCCGCACAGCTCGCTGATGCGCAGGCCGCAGGAATAAATCGTTTCGAGGACGGCCACGTCGCGCAGGGCGGCGGCGGTGGAAACCGGGCGGCCCGCGCCTTTTTTTTGCCGGTGCGTTTCGAGCAGTTTCACGGGCGCGACGAGCAAATCCTCCATTTGCTGTTTCGTCAGGAATTTCGGCAGCCGCTTTTCCATTTTCGGCAGCGAGAGATTTTTTATCGGCGAACTTTCGGCGACGCCATGACGGATGAGAAATTTGTAAAACGTCCGCAGCGCGGAAAAGCGCAGCGCCGTTGCCGCGCGGCTCAAATTGTTTCTGCCGAGAAACCGCAAATAACCGCGAAAGTCATCGCGCAGCAATTTTTCCCAGGCCGGACTGGCTCTTCGCTCGTCCAAATACCAGCGGGTAAATTCCCCCAGCGCCTGCCGGTAATTTCTTTGCGTGTAAATTGCCGCGCCGCGGTCCGTCGCCAGATGCGCGAGAAATTTCGAAATCCACTTGTCGCGAATTTCGATTCTTGAACGGTCAGGCTCGCTTTCCATTTCAATGCAGACTACGAAGATTGCGTGCGCGGTTCAATCCGCGTCATCCGCGGTTTTATTCGCGCGGCGGAAAATCAAAAGTGATTTTCCCCTTTTCGTCCATGACGAGAAACGCCGGGAACGGCTTGCCGGACTTGGAGATGAATTTGTCGAGCAAATCGCTTTTGTTCGTCTCAAGGATTTTTTTCGCCTGCGCCAGCTCAATCGGCTGCTGCAAAATTTCCCGGTTGATTTTGAAACGGCACGGCTTTTTGTCCGATTGCGAGCGTTCGCAAATGTAGCCGGCCTCCGTGTCGAAAATTTTCCCGCCGCACTTCGGGCATTTGCCGATGGCTTCCTTGCCGGTGAAATCCATTTTCGGCAGCGGATCGCTTGATTTGGCGGTTTTGGCCGCGCCGGCGTTTGCTTTCTTTTCGCGCGGCGCGAATTCAAACGCCGTCCCGCCGTCCTTCAAAACCAGAAACGCCTCGAACTTGCGATTCGTTCTTTTCGAGACAAATCCTTTCAGCAACTCGGTCTTGCCTTCGGCCAAAAGCTTTTTTACCTGCTCCGGCGAAATTTCCTGCTGCAAGATGATTTTGCCGGTGCGGAACGTGCATTTTCTATCCGCACCCGTCGCGTTCTCGCAAACGTAATTCATGCCGGCGTCGAAAACCCGCGCGCCGCATTTCGGGCATTTGCCGAGCGGCTCCTTGCCGGTGAAATCCACGGACGCGGAATCCTCGCCGTTTTCCTTTTTGTCGTTGCCAAAATCGAATTCCGGCTTGAAGTCCGCGCCCATTTTGATGATCGCGGCGAACGGAAATCCCTTCGCGCTGCGAAAACCCTGCAGCGGGCCGACCTGTCCCTTGGAAATCAATTCCTCGACTTCGGGAATTTCCAATTGCCGCCCGGCGACAATTTTCCAGAGCGCGTAATCGCATTTCTGGCACTGGAACTTTTTGTAATTCTCGTGAATCTCGCCGCCGCATTTCGGACACGGCGTTTTGAGCGTCCCAAAATCGCCGGGAACCGTGTCGCTCTCGTGGCTCTTGGCCTTGGCGACAATTTCGCGCGTGGCGTCGGCGATTTCCCGCATGAAATCCGCACGCTTCAATTTGCCGCGCGCCATCTGGTTCAATTTGAATTCCCATTCGCCCGTCAATTCCGGCGAGCACAGTTCGGGAATTTGCAAACCGCGCAAAAGCGTGATGAGCGAAAAGGCCTTGGCCGTCGGCTGCAATTCGCGGCCGTTCCTGTTCACATACTTTTCCCAGATCAAACCTTCGATGATGGTCGCACGCGTCGCGGGTGTGCCGAGGCCTTTTTCAATCATCGCCTCCCGAAGTTCCTCGTCCTCGACCAGTTTGCCCGCGCCTTCCATCGCGCCGAGCAACGTAGCTTCCGAATAACGCGCCGGCGGTTTCGTGACATTCGCCTGCACCTCCACATTCACCGTTGTTACCTGCTCGTCCGGCTGAACCGGCGCGAGCGTCGGCGAATCTTCCGACTGCGCTTCCTTGCCGTAGACTTCCATCCAGCCGGCCTTGACCATGACCTTGCCTTCGCTTTTGAACGGCTCGCCTTCGACGCGCGTGATTCGCGTGGTCACGAGAAATTCCGTCGCCGGATAAAAAACCGCCAGAAACCGTTTCGTCACGAGGTCGTAAAGTTTTTGTTCCGGTTCGCTCAAATGTTTTGGCGTCACCAGCGTGGGAATAATCGCAAAGTGATCGGAGATTTTTGCGTTGTTGAAAATGCGTTTGTTCGGATGAACCCAGTCGTTCTTCAAAATCGTTCCGGCAAACGGCGCATAATTGGTTCCGCCCAAAACTTCCAGAGTTTTTTTCACCGTGCCGATGTAATCTTCCGGCAATGCGCGCGCATCGGTTCGCGGATACGTCAGCACCTTGTGCTTTTCATAAAGCGCCTGCGCCAGTCCCAAGGTATTTTTCGCGGAAAAACCGAACCGCCCGTTCGCCTCGCGTTGCAAGCTCGTCAGATCGTAAAGCAACGGGGAAAGCGAAGTCGTCGGCTTGCTTTCCTCGGTGACGACGCCGATTTTGCCGAGACATTTTTCGCGAATGGCTTCGGCAAACTTTACGTCCCAAATCCGCTCGGCGCGCAATTGATCGTCGCCGTCGCGCTTCGCAAATCTTTCGTCAAACCAGCGGCCAACGTATTCGCCCGCCTGCGCCCCGAATGTCCCGTGAATTTCCCAATAATCGCGAGGGACGAATTTTTTAATTTTCTCCTCGCGCTCGACGAGAATCGCCAGCGTCGGCGTCTGCACACGGCCAACGGTCGTGAGATGAAATCCGCCGGTCTTGGAATTGAACGCGGTCATCGCACGCGTGCCGTTGATGCCGACGAGCCAGTCGCTTTCGCTCCGGCAAACCGCCGCGTCCGCCAGCGGCAGCATTTCGCCGTCGGTGCGCAACCGTTCGAAGCCTTCACGAATCGCCGCCGCCGTCATGCTTTGCAGCCAGAGCCGCTGGATGGGCTTGTCGGTCTTCGCGTATTGGACGATGTAGCGGAAAATCAATTCGCCCTCGCGCCCGGCGTCGCAGGCGTTGATCAATTTGTCAACGTCCTTGCGCTTGATGAGCTTGAGCAAAACCTTGAGCCGGTTTTCATTTTTCTCAATCGGCCTCAAATCGAATTGCGGCGGAATGACCGGCAGGTGCGCAAACGACCATTTACCGCGCTTGGCCTCGACGCCGTCGGGCGGGATTAATTCCAGCAAATGCCCGACCGCCGACGAAATCACATAGTCGTCGTTTTCGTAATAATCCGCTTGTTTCTCGAACTTGCCGAGCGCTTTTGAAATGTCGCCGGCGACGGACGGTTTTTCCGCAATGATGAGTGCTTTGCCCATTTGACGACGGGAAACTTGCGGAGAAAATTCAAATTGTCAACACTCGCGCGATTGACAGGAGCAAAAAGTTTTGCGGAAATGCGGCAAGTTCAAACGTCATGACAATGCAAAACAAGGCCATTTCAACCGATTCGCTGCTGCAAGAAAACCGCGCGTTCCCGCCGTCGCCGGAAGTCGTGAAACGCGCGCTGCTCAACGCCGCGCAATTCCACGAACTCCGCCAGCGTTCCCTCCGCGAACCGAATAAATTCTGGCTCGAACAGGCGGAAACTTTGGACTGGTTCAAAAAGCCGGCCGTCGCCGGGAAATTTATTTGGGACACCGACGCTCGGAAAGTTCAACACACCTGGTTTGAAGACGGACAACTCAACGTCACTGTAAATTGTCTGGACCGCCATTTGAAAACGGCAACGCGCGACAAAATCGCGATCATCTGGCAAGGCGAGCCGGAAGAGGAAGTGAAACGCATCACCTACGCGGAATTGCACCGCGACGTTTGTAAATTCGCCAATGCGCTGAAATCCCTCGGCGTCAAAAAGAGCGACCGCGTGGCCATTTATATGCCGATGATGTGCGAAGCCGCCGTGGCCATGCTCGCGTGTGCGCGCATCGGCGCGATTCATTCCGTCGTGTTCGGCGGGTTCAGCGCGGATTCGCTGTCCGACCGCATCAACGACTCGTCCTGCAAAGTATTGATTACGGCCAACGTTTCGTTGCGCGGCGGAAAGTCCATCCCGCTCAAGGAAATCGCCGATGAAGCCCTGAAAAAAACTCCGTGCATCGAAAAAGTCATTGTCGCCAAACGGAACGACGTCCCCTGCCCTTTCACAAACGGCCGCGATGTTTGGTTTCACGATTTGATGGCTAAAGCGTCAGCGGATTGCCCGCCGGAGAAGATGAAGGCCGAAGATTACCTCTTCATCCTTTACACCAGCGGCTCGACCGGCAAGCCGAAGGGCGTCGTTCACAGCACCGCCGGTTATCTGCTCTGGAGCGCCCTCACGCACAAATACGTCTTCGACATCCACGATGGCGACGTTTACTTCTGCACCGCGGACATCGGCTGGGTCACCGGCCATAGCTACGTCGTCTATGGCCCGCTCTGCAACGGCGGCACCACGCTCATGTTCGAGGGCGTGCCGACTTATCCCGACGCCGGACGTTTTTGGAAAATTGTCGAGAAGTTCAAGGTCAATTCCTTTTACACCGCGCCGACGGCGATTCGCGCGCTCATCCGGCTCGGCAATGAATGGCCGGCAAAATATGATTTAAGTTCCCTTCGCGTCCTCGGCACCGTCGGCGAACCCATCAATCCCGAAGCGTGGATGTGGTATCACACGCACATCGGCAAAAGCCGCTGCCCAATTGTGGACACCTGGTGGCAGACCGAAACCGGCGGACATTTAATCACTCCGCTTCCCGGCGTGAACACCTTGAAACCCGGCAGCGCGAGCAAGCCTTTCTTCGGCGTCGAGCCGGTCGTGTTGCGCGACGACGGCACCGAGTGCGCGCCGAACGAAGGCGGCAAGTTGTGCATCAAGAAACCGTGGCCGGGCATCATGCGCACGACGTGGGGCGACCACGACCGTTTCATCAACACCTACTTCTCGACGTTCAAGAACATGTATTTCACCGGCGACGGCTGCCGCGTGGATGCCGATGGCGATTACTGGCTGCTGGGCCGCGTGGACGACGTGGTGAACGTTTCCGGCCATCGCATCGGCACGGCGGAAGTGGAGAGCGCGCTCGTGAGCCATCCGAAGGTGGCCGAAGCCGCCGTCGCGCCCATGCCGCACGAAATCAAGGGCCAGGCGCTTTACGCCTTCGTGACGCTCAAGGACGGCATCGCCGAGAGCGAAGAATTGAAAAAGGAACTCGCCGCGCACGTGCGCAAGGAAATCGGCGCGATTGCCGTGCCGGATAAAATCCAATTTGCGCCCGGCCTGCCCAAGACCCGTTCCGGAAAAATCATGCGCCGCATTTTGCGGAAGATTGCCGAAGACCAGGTTGATCAAATCGGCGACACCACAACGCTGGCGGATCAGGCCGTGGTTGAGGCGCTGGTGAAGGGGAAGCAGTAATTCCTCGTTCAGACCTGTTCCAGAGGACTGAACCCTCCCCGCCAATTGCGTGCTTTTTACATCAAAAATGGCTTTTCATCCGGTTTATGCCCAAATTGCTTCGGGGCAGTGGCTTAAACATCAATTTCCACCCCAAAAGTCGTCGGGGGAAGAGTTTTTGGAATCGGGGGAAGTCTCCAGCCGCCGGGGGAAAGCCTTTCGGTGCCGGGGGAACTCCCCAAACCGTCGGGGGAAGGTCAAAAATCGCGGGGGGAAACCGTTTGGGGATGTCGGGGGAAACAGTTCGGGCGGCGGGGGAAGCCTCCAGCCGCCGGGGGAATAGCTCCCGGCATCGGGGGAAAACATCCGGGAACCGGGGGAGCCGTTCCCAAATTCGGGGGAAACACTGCCGGAACCGGGGAGCAGGTCCAAAAACCGGGGGAGAGATGCTTAAATCTGGAACAGCGGTTGTCGGAGCCGGGGCGGACGTTTCCAAAAGCGGGGCGGAAATTTTGGAATCCGGGGAGATCTTTCCCAAATTCGGGGCGACGATTAATTCTTTGGCACCGGGAACTTCACCTGCATCGCCGCCAGAATTTGCGTTGCGCTGGAGCCGCTGGCGCTCAACGCTCCCGCAAACACACCGGACGCATAGGCCGTGGAAGTGGACGTGCCTTGGACGCCGTAGGCTTGGTTGCCATAATACACTATGCTGGCGCCGGGCAAGGCGAGGCTGTCGCCCGGCCAGTAATTCGCATAAGGCGCGAGCTGTCCCGGCTGGCTCAAGGCGGTCACGTCATAAACTCCGGAAATCGCCCCCGGATAAGTTGGCGTGCTGACGGGCGTGTTGCCCGCCGCGCCGAAAACCACGATGTGGTTGGCCAGCACCTGTTGCATCACGCTGTCCAGAACGGAGCTGTCGCCGGAACTGCCGAGGCTCAAATTCAGGACGTTCGCGCCGCTGTCAACGGCGGCTTGAATGCCGAGCGCCACATTCCACGAGGTAGTGGTGGCGTTCCCGCCGTAAACGTCCACGGGTTGGATTTCCACGGAACTTGCGCCGCCCGGCGACTGCTGCGCAATCGCTTCAAGAATCGTGTAGGCCATCGCGGTGCCGTGCGTGATGTCGGCGTTGTCCGCCGGGGCGTCGCCGGCCACGGAAATTTGCGACAGGATGAACTTGTCGAGCTGTGCGCCGAGTGATTGGACGTTCATGTCAATCAAGCCGACGATGATCTTCCCCGAATCGGGCGGCGGGTTGAGCGTCAACGAAAGCGGCCCGATGGGCGCAGAGGCAAGCGGCTGCGCCGAAGGCGGCGGATCGAAGTAATAATTATAGTCCGCGTCCAGCGCGTCGCCGTTGCTTTTCAACTGGGCGAGAGCGGCGTCCGTCGCGGCGGCATCGGCGAATTGCAAAAGGTAAATTCCATCCTTGCCCATGCGGCCGACGACTTTTGCGCCGAGCATTTTCGCCAGCGCGTCAATGTCCGTGCCGGGTTTGACGCGGACGAGCAGTTGATTGGGAACGCGGCGGGCAACCCTGGCAACGCTGGTCACCGGCCGCGTCGCATTTTCCATGGTCGTGCGGAAAACGTAGAGATGGGCCGGCGCATTGGTCTGCGGCACGAGCGCGAAGTTCAAATCGCCGAGCAGCATTTTCAGCGCGTCACCGGACGGGAGGTCTGTGAATTTGACGGACGCGTCGTGTTCCGCGCCCGGCTCGACGAAAATGTGCCAGCCGGTCTGGTGCGCGATGTCTTCGAGCAGCGGCCAGAGCTGTTCGCTGTGGATGTCGGCGCTCACGCGGGTCGGTCGCGGCTTGCCAGACAAGGGAATTCGTGTCCGCTGCGGGCGCGTTCAAACACGTTGCGAGCGCGCACAGCAAACAGAAACCGAGGTAACGCAATCTGGCCATGTTGTTATTGATGCTTTGAAAACAGAAACGGTTAAATCGTTCAGCTTTATTTTGCGGTAACCGCATTGACCCACGCCTGATTGTCGAGATACCAGCGAATCGTCTCGCGGATGCCGTCCTCGAATTTGTGCGCGGGCGTCCAGCCCAGTTCGCGCTGAATCTTCGCCGCGTCAATCGCATACCGCCGGTCGTGGCCGGGGCGGTCCTTGACGAAGGAAATCAATTGGCGCGAATTGCCGCCTAGCTGCGGCGCGAATTCGTCAATCGTGTCGCAAATCAATTCCACGATGCGAATGTTCGCCCATTCGTTGTGGCCGCCGATGTTGTAGGTCTCGCCAAGTTTTCCCTTTTGCAAAACCGTCCAGAGCGCCTCGGCATGATCGCGCACGTAAAGCCAGTCACGGACGTTCATGCCGTCGCCATAAACGGGAACCGGCTTGCGCGCAAGCACGCTTTGAATCACGACGGGAATCAATTTTTCGGGAAATTGAAACGGGCCGTAATTGTTCGAGCAATTTGTGATGACCGTCGGCAGGCCGTAGGTGTGATGATAGGCGCGCACGAGAAAATCGCTGGCGGCCTTGCTGGCGGAGTAGGGCGAGTTCGGCGCGTAAGGCGTCGTCTCGGTGAAAAATCCCGTCGCGCCGAGCGAGCCATAGACCTCGTCGGTGCTGACGTGATGGAATCTTTGCTTTCCATTTTCCATTTTCTGCTTTTCCCAATGGCTGCGGCAGGCTTCGAGCAAATTGAACGTGCCGTTGATGTTCGTCGTGATGAAATCGCCCGGCCCGGTGATGGAGCGGTCCACGTGCGATTCCGCCGCGAGATGCATCACGTGCGTGATGGCGTGCTGCTCGACGACGCGCAACGTCTCCGCCTTGTCGCGCAAGTCCACTTTTTCAAAAACATATTTCGGATGGCGGGAAACCTTCTCAAGATTTTCGAGTCGCCCCGCGTAAGTGAGGCCGTCAAGGTTGACGAGCCTGGAAACTTCCGCGCGCCCGATGACGTGATGAATCACGTTCGAGCCGATGAATCCCGCGCCGCCAGTAATGAGTAAATTCATTTTATTTGGCCACAGATTGACACAGATGAAACACAAATATAGTCAAAGCAGTCCTGAAATCTGTGAAAATCTGTGTTCATCTACGGCTTAATTTTCCCGCTTCCAATTTTTCAGCGAATCTTCCAACGCTTCACCTACGGGGCGCACCTTTACGCCCGTCGCCAGCAGTTTGGAAACGTTCAGCACGCAATTCGACCGCGGCGTCTTGGCGGCAATCTTGTAGAATTCCTCGTCGCTTTCCCAAAATTCAAATTTCCTGGCCGGCATTAAGGACTTCTCAATCATGCCGACCACTTCGCGAGTGGTCACAAAGCCCGGATTCGTCACGTTGTAAATGCCAAACGGCGCGCGGGTCTCCCACAAATCGAGACAGGCGCGCACAAAATCGGCGCGATGCGAAATGGAATTCACGTTGTCATAAACCTTCGCGTAACGCTGCACCTTGCTCAAATAATTCCGTGCGCCGTCGAACTCGTCGAACGGAATCCGCAGCCGCCAGATGTAGCTGCACCCGATGCCGGCCATCGCCTCCTCGCCGAGCGCCTTGCTGCCGCTGTAAAAACTGCACGGACCGTCGCGGAACGAGAAATTCGGCATGTCCGTTTCCGTAAAGCCGTGGATTTTGTCCGGCGATTTTTCGACGAGAGCGCGCAATTCCGGCTTCGTCAAATCCTTTTCCGCGCGCGTACCGCTGCCCTCGACAATTTTTGCGCCGCTAAAAATACAGCCGCTCGAGACGTGGCCCCACGGAATGTTCGCCACGGCGCAGGCGTGTGCGATGGTTTGCGGCAGCAGCGTGTTGCCGGCGAGCGTGTCGGCCTTGGCGAGTTCGCAGGCGTCCACGTTCGGCTTGCCGGTGTAGCCGGCGGCGTTGATGACGAACTCCGGCTTTTCCGCCGCGAGTAAATCAACCAGAGAATCGAAGTGCGTGTAATCCACCTGCCGGCGCGATAACGGCACAAACGCCTTTCCCCGCCTTTGCAATTCGCTTGCGAAGGCCTCGCCGATGTAACCGGATGCGCCGAGCAGTAAAATCATGTTTTAGCCACAGATTATCACAGATGAACCACAGATAAAATTGAAGATATGAGCTTTGCAAGAATCTGTGTTCATCTGTGGCTTTAACTTTTCAAACGCTTCGCCTCCGCCACGACTTCACGCTCAAGGTAATTTCGATACTCGCAATTCGGCATCTGGCCGACTTGCTCCTCCAGTCGCGCCAGCGACAAAAATCCGTGCCGGAATGCCGCCTCCTCCGGACAGCCGATCTTGATGCCCTGCCGCGTCTCAATCGTCTGCACATAGGCGCTCGCGTCGTGCAGGCTGCTGCTCGTGCCGGCGTCCAGCCACGCAAACCCGCGCGCCAGCCGCTGCACGCGGAGTTCCTTCCGGCGCAGATACGCCACGTTCACGTCCGTGATTTCCAGCTCGCCGCGCGCCGACGGCTTCAAATTTTTTGTTATGCCGACAACTTCGTTGTCATAAATATAAAGTCCGGGCACGGCGTAATTGCTTTTCGGCAATTTCGGCTTTTCTTCAATCGAAATCGCGTGGCCGTCCGCGTCAAATTCCACCACGCCGTAACGCTCCGGGTCGTGGACGTGATAGCCGAAAATCGTCGCGCCGGATTTGAACTCCCGGAACGCGCGATGAAAACTGTCGTCGCCGTAAAAAATGTTGTCGCCGAGGACCAGCGTCACGCCGTCGCCGCCGACAAAGCTCTCGGCGATGAGAAACGCCTGCGCGATGCCCGCCGGTTTCGCCTGCTCGCGATAATCAATCGTGACGCCGAAGCGCGAGCCGTCGCCGAGCATCTGCCGGAACCGCGGCAAATCCTGCGGCGTCGAGATGAGGCACAACTCGCGGATGCCGCCCTCGATGAGCGTCGTGAGCGGGTAATAAACCATCGGCTTGTCATAAACCGGCTGGAGCTGTTTGCTCGCGACCAGCGTGAGCGGATACAGCCGCGAGCCGGCACCGCCGGCGAGGATGATGCCTTTCATTTCAGGAAAGCGTAAAGATTCCACGCGGAAATGGAAATGCGAAACTGTTCAACTACAAAAACACCAAGTCACAAAAAAACTTGGTGCTTTGTGTGTCTTGGTGGTTAAGACTCAACCCGCCACCGCGCCAGCCGCAGCAGCCTTCTGGTTGAACACCAGCTTGTCGCCGTCGCGCGTGACTTGAATCGGGTCGCCTTCGTGCAGCGCGCCCTTGAGGATTTCCTCGGCGAGCGGGTCTTCGAGAAAACGCTCCACCGCGCGGCGCATCGGTCGCGCGCCGAAATCGGGATCGTAGCCTTTTTCCACGAGAAATTCCTTCGCCTTCTCGTCCAGCGCCAGGTGCAGGCTCTTGTGACGCAGCCGGCCCAGAACTTTTTCGACCTCCAGATCGAGTATCTGGATGAGGTCGGGCTTCGTGAACGAGCGGAACACAATCACGTCGTCGAGCCGGTTCAGGAATTCCGGGCGGAAGGTTTTCTTCGCCTCGTCCAAGGTCCGTTCGCGCATCTTTTCGTAGGTGCTCTGGTCGGAAATCGGCGAGAAGCCGAGGGTGGACTGGCGTTTGATCACGTCCGAGCCGACGTTCGAGGTCATCAAAATGATGGTGTTGCGGAAATTCACGACGCGCCCGACGTTGTCGGTCAATTTTCCCTCCTCCAGGATTTGCAGCAGCAGATTCCACACGTCGGGATGCGCCTTTTCCACTTCGTCAAAGAGCACGACGGAATAGGGATTGCGCCGGACTTTTTCGGTGAGCTGGCCGCCTTCCTCGTAACCGATGTAGCCGGGCGGCGATCCGATGAGGCGCGAGACGTTGAACTTCTCCATGTATTCGCTCATGTCCAGATGGATGAGCGATTTGGTGTCGCCGAACATCTGCTCGGCGAGTGTTTTCGCGAGCAGGGTCTTGCCGACGCCGGTCGGGCCGAGTAAAAGAAAAGTGCCGATGGGCCGGCGTGGGTCTTTCAGGTCGGCGCGCGAGCGGCGGAGCGCCTTGCAAATGGCGGAGACGGCTTCGCGCTGGCCGATGACGACTTTTTCCATTTCGCCTTCGACGTTGAGCAGGCGCGCCATTTCGTCCTGACCCATGCGCTTGAGCGGCACGCCGGTCCATTTAGAGACGACGTGCAAAATGTCCTCCTCGTTCACGACCACGCGCTTTTCCTCGCGGTGCGAGCGCCATTCCTTCAGGAGATTTTCCAGTTTTTCCTTGGCCTGCTTTTCCTTGTCGCGCATCTGCGCCGCGCCCTCGAAATCCTGGTTTTTAATTGCGCGTTCCTTTTGCGTTTTGATTTCCTCGATTTCGGCTTCCATCGCCTTGGATTCGGGCGGGCGCGTCATGGTGCCGATGCGCGCGCGCGAACCGGCCTCGTCCAGAACATCAATCGCCTTGTCTGGCAAAAACCGATCGGTGATGTAACGGTCGGAGAGTTTCACAGACGCCTCAACTGCGCCGTCGGTGAACTCGGCGTGATGATGCTCCTCGTATTTGTGGCGCAGGCCCTTGAGGATTTCAATCGCGTCCTCAATGGACGGCGCCTCAACCTTGACGGCTTGAAAGCGGCGTTCGAGCGCGGCGTCCTTCTCGATGTATTTGCGATATTCGTTGAGCGTGGTGGCGCCGACGCATTGCATTTCGCCGCGCGAAAGGGCGGGCTTGATGATGTTGCTGGCGTCCATCGTGCCTTCGGCGCTGCCCGCGCCGACGATAGTGTGCAATTCGTCAATGAAGAGAATGATGTTCTTGGCGCGGCGGATTTCGTCCATGACAGCTTTGATGCGCTCCTCGAACTGGCCGCGATATTTTGTGCCGGCGACCATCAACGCGAGGTCGAGCGTGACAACACGCTTGCTTAGGAGAATTTCCGGGACGTTGCCCTTGGCAATTTCCTGCGCGAGACCTTCGACGATGGCGGTCTTGCCAACGCCCGCCTCGCCGAGGAGAACGGGATTATTCTTCGTGCGGCGGCAAAGGATTTGGATGACGCGCTCAATTTCATCTTTGCGGCCGATGACCGGGTCCATGTCGCCTTTGCGGGCGATTTCCGTGAGGTCGCGGCCAAAGGCCTTGAGCGCGGGCGTCTTGACTTCGCCTTTTTTCTCGCCGCCGGCAGGCGCTTTTTCCGCGCCGGCTCCGGCATCGGGGATGGAAGATTCTTCGGCGGCGAAATTCGGATCCAATTCCTTCAAAATTTCCTGGCGGGTCTGCTCGATATCCACGTCGAGGTCGCGCAACACCTGCGCGGCGATGCCGTCGCCTTCGCGCAAGAGGCCGAGCAAAATGTGTTCGGTGCCGACGTAAGTATGGTTGAGCGCCTTGGCCTCCTTCGCCGCGAGCGCGAGGACTTTTTTCACGCGCGGCGTGTAGGGGATGTTGCCGATCATTTTCTGGTCGGGGCCGCTGCCGGTTTTTTTCTCGACGGCCATGCGGACGGTTTCGAGGTCCAGGCCCATTTTCTGGAGGACGTTGACGGCGACGCCCTGCCCCAATTTAATCAGCCCGAGCAGCAAATGCTCGGTGCCGAGATAATTATGGTTGAAGCGGTCGGCTTCCTTCCGCGCCAGTGCCAGCACCTGCTGCGCGCGCGGAGTGAAGTTACTCATGGATTCGTCACTCATACCTGTGAAATATAATGCTATGACTCCGCCGGTTTGTCCAACAGAGTTTGAAAAAACGCGAACATTTCGTCCAACAGGAAGTTATCGGACGCGCGGGCAAAGAGTTAAATGAAAGCGCCGGCGCGGAGAAATAAAAATCCGCCGAAACACGGCCGGATTTAATTCGCCGACGGCGGCGGCGCGGGCTTCACGACCGGACGGCTTACGTTCTTCAACCGCTCGCGCACCATGTCGGCGCGGATTAAATCGCGTTCCTCGGCCGTCAGCTTGTCCGAAATCTGCCTTTGCAAGTGCGCCGGCTGCGTCGTCAAAAACAATTCGTCCACCAGCGAACGCTCCGCGCCGGGGAACAATCCCAAATCCACGCCCAACCGCATCAGCGAGAGCAGGTTCATCGCCTCCTTGGAAGAAATGCTGTGCGCGTTCGACAAAATGCCGAAGGCGCGGCCGATGTGGTTATAGACCGTCTTCGGTTTTTTCTCCAAAAGCGTCTGGCGCGCGTTTTCCTCGTGCTCGATGATTTGCGCCAAAACTTTTTCCAGCCGCTCGACGATCATCGCCTCGTTTTCGCCGAGCGTCATCTGGTTCGAGACCTGAAAAACATTTCCGAGCGCCTCCGTGCCTTCGCCGTAAAGCCCGCGCACGGCCAGGCCGAGCTTGTTGACGGATTGGATGATGGGATTGATTTGCTCGCCGAGCACGAGGCCGGGCAGATGCAGCATGGCGCTGACGCGGATGCCCGTGCCGAGGTTTGTCGGGCACGCGGTCAAATAGCCGAGGTCGCTGTCGAAGGCGTAATCCAGTTTTTTTTCCAGCGCGGAATCGAAATCGTCAATCGCCGCCCACGCCTGCTTCAATTGCAGACCCGGACGCAGCGCCTGCATCCGCAAATGGTCTTCCTCGTTGATCATCACGGAAAAGGTTTCCTCGCGATTCAAGACGAGGCCGCTGCCGGCGCTCTTCGCGGCGTGTTCGCGGCTGATGAGATGGCGCTCAACGAGAATTTGTTTGTCGAGCGGGCCGAGGTTGTCCATCGCCTCGGAAAATGAGTCTTTCATTTCCGGCAAACTTTCGACGGCGGGACGAATCGTCTCCAAAACTTTCACGCGCTCCGGCTTTTTCGCCCAGCCGGGAAAGGCGGCGTCCTTCAAATTGCGCGCCAGCCGGACGCGGCTGGACATCACGATGCGGTCGTGCGGTCCGTGGCGACGGGCCGTTTCCGCCGGTGGCGAAAGAAATGCGTGCAAATCCTTCATCGAATCAAATTTTTCGGCGCCGTCGAGCGCTCGGTGATTTGCTTGAGCTCATCGCGCAACTGCGCGGCTTCCTCGAAATTTTCCGATTCAATCGCCTTCGCCAGTTTTTTCTGCAACGTCTTCAGGTGGTCGGCGTTCTCGCGCGTCGCGCGCAACGCTTCCGGCGCCTTGCCGACGTGGTGCGTGCCCTTGTGCATCGTCTTGAGCAAGCCGCTCAAGCCTTCCGAAAAAGTTTTGTAACATTCCGGGCAGCCGAGCCGGCCGGATTTCTTGAAGTCCGCCTGCGTGAAACCGCAGCGCGGGCATTTCAATTCCACGCCGGCGGGGGCCTGCCCGATTTCCTGTGACGCGCCGAGGCCGAGCATGATGTCGGCATCAGCGACCAGGAAAGCCGCCGGATTACTGTCAATGCCCTTGGCTTTGGCACAGGCGTCGCACAAATCCAAATCCTGTTTCTTGTTGTCCGAAGAAATCTTGGAAAGAAAAAACGTCGCCGGTTTCTCTTTGCAGACGGAACACATTTTAGGAGCGTTCATACATTTCTATATCGGCTCGCCGGACACTTTCGTCAAGGCGTGGTAATCTTCCGTGAGCTTGCGCGTGATTTTTCCGGGCTTGCCGCCGCCGATGACGCGGCCGTCAATCTTCACCACCGGCACAATCTCCGCGCCCGTGCCAGTTAGAAAACATTCGTCCGCGTTGAACAAATCGTAGCGCGTCAAATTCGGCTCGGAAACTTTCAGGCCGGATTGTTCGGCCAATTCAATCACCGTCTGCCGCGTGATGCCGTAAAGTGCGCCCGCCGAAAGCGGCGGCGTGAAGAGCGAGCCGTTTTTGACAATGAACAAATTGTCGCCCGTGCATTCGGCCACGAAACCTTCGCCGTTCAACATCACCGCTTCCTCGACGCCGGCGTTGTTCGCCTCGATTTTGGCGAGAATGTTGTTCAGATAATTCAACGACTTGATGGCCGGATTCAGCGCGCTGTGCAAATTCCGCATTGTCGGCACGGTCACGATGTCGAGGCCGCGCTCGTAAAATTCCGGTGGATAAAGCTGGATTTTGTCCGCGATGATGATGACGGACGGGTCCTTGCAGCGCTTCGGGTTCAAGCCGAGTGTGCCCACGCCGCGCGTCACCACGAGGCGGATGTAACCGTCGCGAAGCTTGTTGGCGCGGCAGGTTTCGAGCGTCGCCTTGATCAACGCGGCGTGCGACATCGGGATTTCCAGCAGAATCGCCTTGGCTGAATAAAAAAGCCGGTCAATGTGCTCCTTCAATTTGAACACGCGGCCGTGATAAGCGCGAATGCCCTCGAAAACGCCGTCGCCGTAAAGCAGTCCGTGGTCAAACACGGAAATCTTCGCGTCGCGCTCGCTGCAAAATTTGCCATCAATGAAAATTTTCATGAACTGGCCTCAGGCTATTGGAAAAAATCACGCGAAGCAAACGTGAATTTGCCGCCAAACCGGAATTGGTTGACTTGGCGGGACAAAGAAGTTGAAAATCATGCCACCCATGAAACTGAAATTACTTTTAATTTTGCCTCTGGCGTTGGGCGTCGGCCTCGCCGCGAATGCCGCGACCGTCCACGACATTTCCAAGCTTGGCGCAAATGGCGACGGCAAAACCGTGAACACGAAAATCATCCAGGACGCCATTAACGCCTGCGCGCCCGGCGACACGGTTTTGATTCCGGCGGGAACGTTCGTCAGCGGCGCGCTTTTTCTGAAGAGCGACATGACCCTGGAAATTGACGGCACGCTGAAGGGCAGCACGGACATCAAAGATTACCCGCTGATTCCATGCCGTTACGAAGGTTTCGAGTTGAACTGCTACGCGAGCCTGCTGACGCTGGGCAAGCGCGACCACAGCGGCCCTTACAACATCACCAACGTCGTCATCACCGGCACGGGAACGATTGATGGTTCGGGCCAGCAACTCGGCGCCGCGGAAAAAGCCAAGTCCGGCAACCGCACCCGCGGCCGCGTGATTTGCATGATGAACGCGCAGAACATCACCGTCAGCAATCTCACCGTGAGCTACGGCCCCGCGTGGACGGTGCACCCGATTTACAGCGACCATTTGCTGTTCACCGGCTTGAAATTGATTTCCAAAAATTCGACCTATCGCATCGCCAACGGTGACGGCATTGACCCGGATTCCTGCACTTATGTCACGATCACCAATTGCTATTTCCACACCGGCGACGATTCCATCGCCATCAAATCGGGGAAAAATCTGGAAGGCTACGATATTGGCAAACCTTCCGAACATATCCTGGTCACTGGCTGCACCGTGGACGGCTCGAACGGCGGCATCGTCATCGGTAGCGAAATGTCCGGCTCGGTGCGCGACGTGCTGGTGATGAATTGCGTCATCAAGCACACGAGTTGGGAGGGTTTGGACATCAAGAGCAGCGCTGGCCGCGGCGGCACGGTTGAGAATGTGACCTTCGCCAACAACAACGAAGCCTTCGTCCGCACCGGCGTGCGCATCACGACCGCCTACAAGGTCAACAACGACGGCGCACCCGCGCCGGTCCCGCCGACGCTCAAGAACATCACGGTTGAAAATATCAACTGCACCGAAGGCGCGGCCCAAGCCATTGAAATCGCCGGACTACCAAACGCTCCGGTTTCCAACGTCCATTTTTCAAATTGCAGTTTCGTTTCCAAGGCGGGCGCGACCGTGGACGACGCGGACGACGTCACCTTCACCCACGTCGTCATCAAGAACAACGTTGGTCCCAAATTTACGGTCACTGATTCGCAAAACGTTACTGGCGCGGAAAATTGACCGACGACGGCTGGAAATTTTCGTGACAGCGCGCCGCGTTCAATTATATTGGCGCGCTCACGACCCTATGGTCTAGCGGTTAGGACACCACCCTTTCACGGTGGTAGCCCGGGTTCGATTCCCGGTAGGGTCGCCACTTTCTTCACTCATTAAACCACAGTAAATAAAGGATAAAGTGGCGTTTTGCCCTTTTTCTCAAAATCCCTACTTGACATTTTCCGACAGTTTGCCTACTGTGTTCCTACCTTATGAAAACAGCAAAATCCGACCCCAAAACTTCAAAAGCGTGGCGCGTCGAGAAGATCGGCAATGCTACCGTTCCCATTTACCGCCGCAAAAAACACCACAAGCCAAGCGGCAAGCGTTATCAGGTTTTCGAGGTTGCCGACTACTCCACCGGCCAGCGTCGCCTGCAAAGCTATTCCGACGCTGCCAAAGCCATTAGCGAGGCGCAACGTATTGGCCGCTTGCTGGCAACGGGGGAAACCGCCGCAGCGCGGCTGCGGGGCAGCGAGGCCGCAAGCTATGGCCGCGCCGTCGAGCTAATACGCGACGCCGGGTTGGACACGCCCCTTGAACTGGTTGCCGCGCGCTACGTCGAAGCGGTAAAGATTCTCGGCACGGATAAAATCGTTGAAGCCGCGCAAGACTACATCCGGCGCAATCCCGCCGAAAGACCGGCGCGCACAGTGCGCGAAGTTGCCGACGAACTGATTGCCCTGAAATCGCACCGCAAGGCCAGTGCGCGCTACGTTGAGGACCTGAAAATGCGGCTGGCAAAGCTGGCGGAGCGGTTTTCCGTGCGCGTGGACACCGTGACGACCGCCGACGTGCAAGCGTGGCTCGACGAATTCAAAGCCGCGCCGCGCACCATCCGTAATTTCCGAAACAACGCCAGCGCGCTTTTCAAGTTTGCAGAGGCGCGGGGCTACATTGCGCGGGGGGAAAATCCCGTCACCGCAACCGAGAAAATCAAAGCCAAGACCGCCGACGCCATAGAGATTTACACGCCCGGAGAACTCGCCCGGCTGCTTGCCGCCGCGCCGGACAGCTTCAAACCCGTCTTGGCAATTCAGGCGTTCGCCGGTTTGCGCTCCGCCGAAGTCATGCGGCTCGACTGGCAAAACGTGAAACTTGAACGCGGTCACATTGAGATCACCGCCGCCAATGCCAAAACCGCCAGCCGCCGGATTGTGCCGATACTTCCAAATCTTGCCGCATGGTTGAAAGACGCCGCGCAAAAATCCGGCAAAATCTTTCCGCATACCCGCGCCTATTTCCACGAAATGCAGCGGGAAATTTCCGCCAAGACGAAAACCGAAAAACTCGACGCCGTGGCATGGAAACACAACGCCTTGCGCCATTCGTTTATCTCCTACCGCGTCGCCGACGTTCAAAACGTCGCGCAAGTCGCGCTGGAAGCGGGCAACTCCCCGGCCATGATTTTCGGCCACTACCGCGAACTGGTGACGGCGGACGATGCGAAAACATGGTTTGCCATCGCGCCAAAGCAACCGGCGAACATCGTCAGACTGCCAAGCCGCGTGACGATGCCAAAAGTGCAATTCAATTAGCCGCAAGCGGGGAAATTTCATCCGCGCTTCACGCTCCGCTTGCCCGCCCGTCCACGCGCTGCTAATCTGCCTGCCAGCGCATGAGCAAAACCCTTTTGGAACAACTGCCGGAAATTGTCCGCGCCGGGAAAAAGCAGGCCGAGCGCATCATGGAAGGGCTGGAAAGCCGCACGCGCATCGGTTTGCAGACGCGCGAACTGGTCACGCCCGCGCGCAACACCATCGAACAAAATCTTGCACTGCATCCGTCGGCAAAAGCCAAAACCACCATCGGCGGCGAACTGGCGTTGCACGAAGGCAACGGACAACAGGAAATGACCGCACGCAACGCGCAATGGTTCAACCGGCTGATTTACGGCGACAATTTGCTGGCGATGGCCGCGTTGCTCGCCGGCGATGACAACACGCCGTCGCTGCGGGGGAAAATTGACCTGATTTACATTGATCCGCCGTTTGATTCCAAAGCGGATTACCGGACGAAAATTACACTGCCGGGCGGTGACGTGGAGCAAAAGCCGACGGTGATTGGATGAATTTATCAGGCGGCAATTGTTCGCGCGCGAGTTTGACCCGTTCATGGATGAAAACTGGCGTCTGCTTTGTCTCGACCCGGTGGCAACGCATATCATTCAGACTTTCGGGCGCAAGCTGCCGGAATTGGCGGAAACGGAAACCACCGCGCCGCCGGAGATTGTCCAGCGTCGGCTTTCGGAAGTGCCGACAATCCGCGTCCGTGAGTCCAGTACAATCGTCACGCCGAAATGTATTTACGAGCGGTTGGCTAATCTTCGACGACGAACAGGCCGCCGCGTATGTCGGCGGGATAAAAGCAAGAGCGGTAAGAGACTGGCGCACACGGCGCGGTCTGCCGTTTCTGCGCTTGACCGCGAAAACGTGCCGAATCAGGAAAAGCGATCTCGACAAGTGGCTGGCGTCGCACCGCGTCGCAACCATGACCGGAGGCGCGCAATGAAATCCGCACTTCGTTGGAGCAAGGCCAGCGGCAGCACCAAACGCCGCGTGGAAAAAATCATCCGGCTTGGCGAGCGCGCCGCCAAACGCTCATTGTCGGCACGTCACCGGCGCGAGTTTGTGGAAAGGCTGGATTATGCCAAGTGAAATCCCGCCAAATCCGCCCGCCAGTGCGCCTAGCCAGCGGCCAGCACGGAGCTACGGTTATTTTGAAGCCACACGGAGCGAAGATGCACTTTGGCTGATTGAACATTATCCGAACGCCTATTTGCTCGCTGCCGTGGTCGCTCTCCGTGTGGCTGCTGCTGAACATCTTGACGCGGCGGCTCACTACGGCGTCTGACGACAAAAGCAGCCACTAAAACAACCGATGTGAAAGAAAAGAATGTCATGGCCATGCTGCTGACATCCGAAGTGATGCGGTCGAAGCCTTTGGAGATAGCAGCAATCTGTGGCTCCGGTGTCTGCGCCTGGCGAAGCGACGCCACCATATCGTCTCTGTCCTGCCGCGCTTCAGACCAAAATCTGTCGGCGGTCGAGTTCAAAATGTAAATGCAGGCGGCGAGAATGATAAACGCCTGCGCGACGGGGTTACTCAAGAACTGTTTTAGCGTCTTCATAATGATGTGCGTGTAATGTGGCCTAACGATCCAAAGCTGAGCCACGCCGACGGGCGAGCGGCTCCGCAAACTCGATAATCGTTGTATAACTCAAACCGTCCATAAACTCAAAGGGCAGTCGGCGTTGGCTCCAGCGCGGTGTTAAGCCCACCGACATCTGGAACCGCGCCGGTCACTGAATTGCGGCTCAACAGAGCCTTACGAGTTCCCCAACGTGCCGTCGGCTACCGCGCGACTTCGCGTTTTTTCCTACGGCTATCGGGTTCGTCCCACCTAACCGGCGGCACTCACCCAAAACGCGAAGTCGCCCGGCAAGGGATTATCACCCTAACTATGGAACGGTGTTCAAGCTGACGTTATCTGGAGCGCTTACTCCTCTTTACTCGTTTACCGGCGGGCTGGACGGTGCAAACCCCCAAGCGGGATTAGTCGTGGACAAAAGTGGCTATCTCTATGGCACAACTTCTGAAGATAGTATGTTTGGCGGTGGCACCGTATTTAAAATGTCCACAAATGGTAATTTAATCTGGGCAGTCTCATTCAACAGCACGAACGGTTCTAATGGTGGCTATGGCATTCCTGCATTCCTAGAAGCGTCATTGATACAGGCCAGCGATGGCAACCTATATGGTGTAGCGCCCTCAGGCGGCACTTTCGGGGATGGCACAGTGTTCCAAATCAGCACCAACGGCTTGCTCGCCGTCCTACACTCGTTTCAAGGCTCCGACGGTGCTAATCCGTTCGGCCTCATGCAAGGGCGAGATGGCAATTTGTATGGCACGACATACAATGGCGGCACGGATGGAGGCGGCACGGTTTACGGCGGCAGCGGTCCGGCGCAACTGGCGCTGGCCCTGCTCGCCGACCACCTGGCAGATGACCGGGAAACGCTGGACACATATCAACGCTTCAAATGGGCGGTGATTGCCGAACTGCCGCGAAAACAACGCTGGACGCTGACCAGCCGAGAGATTGATCAGGCCCTTGAACGCATCCGTGAGCCGGAAATTGCGGCGGGAGGCAGCGTATGAGTGCCAAATCGGTTCTGCTGGCCAAATTCCGGCTTTCAAAGGACAACGCTGCCATGTGCGAAATGGATTTTCTCAACAAGTCAAATTCCTGCAAGCATCCAAACAGGAGGTTTTGTTTCGCAACGGTTAGGGTCGCCAAGTTTTTCAATTGCCAATTGGTCCTTGGCGCAATAAATTTTCTGTCGGCAATGGAGTTTGCCGACCCACGAACGGGTGAACCGCCTGACAATTTCAGAGCTGATAACTCCTGCGGCGTTCGTAAATTGTCGGATGCGGCGGGAGATTTTTTATGCTGACATATCTTTGGGTGGCAATCGGCGGCGCGCTCGGCAGCGTCGGGCGCTACTGGTTGAACGGAATCGTCTCCGCGAAATTCGGCGAAGCTGCCGCGACTTTTCCGTTGGGCACGCTTGTCATCAACATCACCGGCTCGTTTCTCATCGGGATTTTTGCAGCGCTGACGGTTCCCGAAGGCCGGATGGATTCGCAATCGCGCGCGTTCATCACGCAATTTCTGATGTATGGCGTCTGCGGCGGTTACACGACATTTTCCTCGTTCAGCTTGCAAACGATGAACCTGCTGCGCGACCGCGAATGGCTTTACGCCGGCGAAAATATAATTCTCTCCGCCGTGCTTTGCCTGCTCGGCGTCTGGCTCGGCTTTCTGCTCGTCAGTTCTCTGAACCAACTTAAATAATTATGCATCTGCCACACGAAGCCATGTTGTTGCGAATATTTCTCGGCGAAAGCGATCGCTGGGAACACAAGCCGCTTTACGAAGCCATTGTCCTCAAGGCACGCGAAATGCATCTGGCCGGCGCGACCGTGCTGCGCGGGCCGATGGGCTTTGGCAAAACCAGCCGCCTGCACACGGCGAAAATTCTCCGGCTCTCAATGGACCTGCCACTCGTCATCGAAATCGTGGACACCGAGGAAAAAATAAATTCCTTCCTGCCGCTGCTCGACAAAATGATGAAAGGTGGACTCGTCACCCTGGAAAAAGTCCGCGTGATTGATTATCGCGCTGCGGAAGACAATCAGGGTTCACCGCCCGAAATCTAGTCGCGGGAGAACGCTTGCCATCGCCTGTCCGTCGCGCGTAAAGTTTCCCCGCGATGAACTGGCTCGACAAACTTTCCCAGTTCTGGCCGCCTCTGGCCGCGGGCTTTGATTTTCTCGCCGCGCTGCTCGCCTCGGTCCACGCGCTGCTTCACAAGCGCGACTCGCGCGCCGCCACGCTCTGGCTCGGAATCATCTGGTTTCTGCCGTTGTTCGGTCCAATCCTTTACCTCACGCTCGGCGTCAACCGCATCCGCCGTCGTGCCGTCAAACTCGGCGTGCATGAAACCTTCCGCCGCACCGTTCCCGAAAATCTCGGCGAACCCGAACCCTACGGCGCGGAACATCTCAAACACATTGCGCACGTCGTTAACCGTATCGTCACGCAGCCGCTCACGGCGGGAAATAAAATCGAACCGCTTGCCAATGGCGACGAGGCCTTTCCCGCCATGTTCGCCGCGATTGAATCGGCGAAAAAATCCGTCACGCTCTGCTCCTACATTTTCGACAACGACGCCAGCGGGGGAAAATTTGCCGCCGCGCTGGAACGCGCCGTCAAACGCGGCGTGCAAGTCCGCGTGCTCGTGGATTCGGCAGGCGCGCGCTATTCGTTTCCGCCCATCACCTGGAAATTGAGGCGCGCCGGCGTCCCGTGCGCCCGATTTCTGCCCGCGTCCATTTTCACGCCGTGGCGCGTTGCCACCCTCAATCTCCGCAACCACCGCAAATCGCTCGTTGTGGACGGGCAGATTGGATTCACCGGCGGCATGAACATCCGCCACGGAAATGTTCTCGCCGAAAAACCCAAAAGCCCCGTTCAAGATTTGCATTTCTCCGTCACCGGGCAAATCGTCGAGGAATTGCAGGAAGCCTTCGCCAACGACTGGGCGTTTGCCACCAGCGAAATTCTCGACGGTGAAATCTGGTTTCCTAAATTGTCCGAAACCGGCGACATCATCGCCCGCGCCGTGCCGGACGGGCCGGATGGCGATTTTGAAAACGCGCGCTGGACATTTCTCGCCGCGCTTGCCGAGGCGCAGACGTCCGTGCAAGTCCTCACGCCATATTTTCTGCCGGACAACGCGCTCATCACCGCGCTCAATCTCGCCGCGCTGCGCGGCGTGCGCGTGGACATCATTTTGCCCGCAAAAAACAATCTTCCTTATGTGCATTGGGCGTCGCGCTCATTGTGGTGGCAGGTGCTTGAGCGCGGCTGCCATATCTGGCTCACGCCGCCGCCATTCGATCATTCCAAATTGATGACTGTGGACGGTCACTGGGTCCTGCTCGGCTCGGCCAATTGGGACGCGCGCAGTCTGCGATTGAATTTTGAATTAAACGTCGAGTGTTACGGACGTGAATTTGCCGGCGAAATGGAAAAACTCATCCAAAAAAAAATTTCCACCGCGCGCGAGGTGACTCTGGCCGAAGTGGACGGACGTTTGCTGCCAATTAAATTGCGCGACGCCATCGCGCGGCTGTTTTCGCCGTTCCTTTGATTAATTGGCGGAAGCCATGTAATTTTCCGCGCCGAGCATCAGCGTTTCGCCGAGCGAAGTCAGTTTCCCATGTTCGCGGACAACCTTGATTCCTTTGTCAAACAACCGCCGGTTTTCCGCCAACTCGGCGCGGGCTATTTCCAGCATTGCAGCCGGCAGGACGCCGCTTTCAAGCAACTGCCGGACCGCCCGGTGCATTCGCGCGGTAACGAACGTGGCGTGGTAAATTCCATCCATCGGGCGCGGATCCAAGCGCAATGGCGACGAAAAAAGTTCTTCATCGGCGTTTTCCACCAGCGGAACGTCCGCGGCCAAACCGAACAGCAGGTTGTGGGTGCTTTCGTGCGCCAGCATTTGCACCATGGCCAACTTGCTGTCGCGACGATTGGCGTTGAGGATGATGCCGCCCCATAGCATGAAGGACGAAGCGCCGTCGAACGTCATAGCCTTCGGTTCTTCGGTACCTGCAGCCAAAACAATTTCCCGGAGCAACGCGCGGATTTCGGCGGCGAGTTCGGGATCGCCCGCGTCCATCAACGCAAAGGCGTCGCGGATGAGGGCGTGGCAATTGTCGGCGGCATCGCGTGATGGCGCAAACACGTCAAACCTGACCGTCGGGTCGGTGTCAATGAAACGCACGAAACGTTGGGCCACGGAGTCATGGGCGGGATCGCCCAACTCGGACACAATGGTTTCGCCGGAATGCGCCGGGAATCTGATCAATTCATTCAGCAGCCGCGAAGCTTCCGCGACATTGTTCTCCTCAATCGCCAGAACCATGTCGCAATAAAAACTGAACGCCAGCGGCGAAACCGGATGGCTCTCCAACCGGCGCAGGAAATCCTGAAACGATTCTTCCGGCAGCGCAAGCCGGCCGTTGGCTTGATGAGAAATGTAACGCAGGCTGCCGGCCAAATCCCGCCGCATTTTCTGGTCGAGAAAATTCGCGCGCCGGGCGCTCGGCTCGAACACGAATAAATCACCGTTGGTCATCGCTTCGCCGTTCATTTCAAGGCGGAGTTCTCAAGCCGGTTTTCCAAAACCCCCGCCCCCGACAAATAGTTGCCGCTTGACTGAAAATGCTCTCCTTGAACTTTTAGCCTTGGGAACGTTCAGGCAGGCTTTTCGCCAGCCTTCACTCCAAGCTTGATGCCGAGTTTGCCGCCCAGCTTGTTCGTGGAACTTTTCCCGGCAGTTTTCTGATCATTCTGGGCCAGTTTGAAACCGAGCAGTTTGCTTCGGTCGAGTTGTATGCGTTTCTTGTTCATGATTGGGTTTTCCTTTCGGAGGGATTAAAAATCTTTCACTTTGATTTGTCAACAACGATTTTTTTCTGGCAATCTCGCCGGGAACAACAGCCGTTTGTTCATGCCATGATCAGATTTCTCCTGACCCGGGGTCATTATTATACGTTGAAGAAAGTGAAGCGGTCGCCGCTGGCTCCGGCCATCGGTTTGATGAGTTATGACAGCTTGCTTCGCTCGCGCTGGATTCGTCACGCCGCGTATGTTTTTGCCGATCTGGACCGGTTAAGTTACTGGGACCTTGAACTGGCTGCTGATTTGTATCAACAAATGAAACGCGCGGGTCTGCCGGTTTGGAACGATCCCGCGCGCTTCAAGAACCGCCACTCGCTGCTCCGGGCATTGCACGCCGCTGGCTTGAATGACTTCGACGCCTATCGCATCCATGAAATCCACGCCATCAAACGCTTCCCGGTTTTCTTGCGAAAAATTCAGGGACACCGCTCACCCTTGAGCGATTTGCTCCAGACGCGCGAAGAAGTGGAAAAGGCCGTGGCCGCCGCAGTCGCCGCCGGCGCGCCGGAGGAAAATCTCGTTCTCATCGAACTGGCCGCCGAACCGGTTCGCCCCGGTGTGTATCGCAAGCTCGCCGCCTTTCGCATTGGTGACAAAATCGTTCCTCACCTTTCCGTCCACGATAAAACCTGGCTGGTCAAATACGGGCAGAAATTCGACGATATCGAGGAACTTTATCGCGAGGAAAATTCGATTCTGGAAAAAAATCCGTTCGCCGACCATCTCCGGAAAGTTTTTGAAGTGGCCGGCGTCGAATATGGCCGCGCGGATTTTGGATTTTACCGCGAGCGCATTCAGGTCTTTGAAATCAACACCAATCCGCATCTCGCTCCATCAGGACCGCATCCCTCGGCCACGCGCGTGGACAGCATGAGATTGTCCTGGGAAAAATATCTGGAAGCGTTGCGCGCGATTGACGGCGGCGGCGGACGACTGGTTCGCCTCGCCGACGGCAAACTCCAACGGTTGCGCCCGTGGAAAAATCTGCTGGTGCGCACGCGAAAAGTTCAGTGACAACAAATCGGCCGGACCATGAAGCTTTCATTGATCATCGCCACCTACAATCAGCCGGATGCATTGCAGAAAGTGCTGGCCGGAATTTCCCTGCAAAAAATCCAGCCCGGGGAAATTCTCATCGCCGACGACGGCTCCGGCGAATCCACGCGCGAACTCATTGACGGTTGGCGATCGCAAGTTCCTGTCCACCACCTTTGGCATCCCGACAACGGATTTCTCAAAACCACCATCCTCAACAAAACTGTCGCCGCCGCCGCCGGCGATTATCTTGTTTTTCTCGACGGCGATTGCGTCCCGCATCCGCGATTCATCGCCGACCATCGCGCGTTGGCGGAACACGGCTGCTGGGTGCAAGGCCGCCGCTGCTTTGTGCGCGCGCCGTTCGTGGCTGAATTCACGCCGGGCAAGACCGCCGTCTGGCAATGGGCGTTGCGCGGCCGCATTTCCCGCCCGCACAAAAGCCTTCGCCTGCCGTTCCCTGTTGTTTTCCGCAACCAAAAACAGCGTGGTATTCTCGGCTGCAACATGGCTTACTGGCGCGACGATGTTCTGGCCGTGAATGGTTTTGATGAAAGCTACGTCGGCCGCGGCATGGGCGCGGACTCCGATCTCGGCAGCCGACTCTACAATCTCGGACGCCGACGTAAATTTGTCTATGGCCGCGCCCTTGTGTATCATCTCGACCATCCGATCATGCCGCGCCCGCACTTTGCCGAAAATAAAGCCCGCCTGCTGGAAGTCATCCGCTCCGGCAAGATCCGCTGCGAGCGTGGCCTGGACCAATATTTGCCAAAGCCATGAAAACTTTCGACAGCCTCACCGAACAGGAAGTCCTCGCGCTCGCCATTTCGCTCGAAGAAGAGGACGCGCGCATCTACGAGGATTTTGCCGACGGCTTGCGGGAAAATTATCCCGAACAAGCCGCCAAGTTCCGCGAAATGCGCCGCGAAGAAGACGGCCATCGCCACCGCCTGCTTGAACTTTACAAGACGCGCTTCGGCGACCACGTTCCGCACATCCGCCGGCAGGACGTGCGCGGCTTCGTGGACCGCCGGCCCCTCTGGCTCGTCCGCCCGCTCGGCTTGAAGACCGTCCAAAAAACCGCCGAGAGCATGGAAGTGGAAACCCGCCGCTTTTACGAAGTCGCCGCGCGCCGCACCACCGACACCGGCATCCGGCAATTGCTCGGCGACCTCGCCGAGGAAGAGCGCCATCACGCCGACACCGCCGAACAAATCGCGCTGACGAAATTGAGCGACGATGAAACTTCCCGCGCGAAAAGATTGTTCATCCTGCAAGTCATCCAACCCGGCCTGGCCGGCCTGATGGACGGTTCCGTTTCCACGCTCGCGCCGCTTTTTGCCGCCGCGTTTGCCACGCACAGCAGCCCCGACACCTTTCTCGTCGGCCTTGCCGCAAGCGTCGGCGCGGGCATCAGCATGGGATTTGCCGAGGCGTTGTCCGACGACGGCTCGCTCACCGGCCGCGGCCATCCGTGGACGCGCGGCTTCGTTTGCGGCGCGATGACCGCGCTCGGCGGCCTTGGCCACACGATGCCGTTCTTGATTCCAAATATCCGTATTGCCGTTTCCGTCGCCGTGGTTGTCGTGCTGGTGGAATTGAGCGTCATCTCGTGGGTGCGGCACAAATTCATGGACACGCCGCTGGTGTCCGCGCTGCTGCAAGTCGCGCTGGGCGGCCTGCTGGTTTTTCTGGCCGGAATTTTGATTGGGATTTCGTGAAGCAAATTTACGTTGCCAGCACTTCGCGGCAGGCGATTTGAAGTTTCTTCAAGTTCGCTTTTGATTTCGCTTCGATGTAGCAGCGGATGAGCGGTTCGGTGCCGCTGGCGCGGAAGGCGACCCATTCGCGGTTCGGCAGGAGAAATTTGTAGCCGTCGGTGGTGATGAATTTTTCCACCTTGAACGCGCCGATGGCCGGAAGGCCGGCAGCCAGTTTCGCCAGGAGAACGTCCTTCTTTTCAGGCGCGAATGAGACGTTGATGCGGTCGGTGTAGAAGTCGCCGATTTTTTTGGAAAGTTCCTTGAGAATCTGGCCGAGGGATTTCTTTTCCGTCGCCACGAGTTCGGCCATGAGGAGGCAGGCAAGGATGCCGTCTTTTTCCGGCACGTGGCCTTTGACGCTCAAGCCGCCGGATTCCTCGCCGCCGACGATGATGGGCTCGCTTTCCATGAGCGCGCCGATGTATTTGAAGCCGACGGGCGTTTCGTGAACCTTCACGCCGAGCATTTCGGCGACGGCGTCCACCTGATGGCTGGTGGGCACGGTGCGGACGACGGCGCCTGTCCAGCCGCGGTTCTTTTTCAAATGATAAAGTGTCAGCGCGAGAATCTGGTTCGGCGTGAGCCAGGTGCCGTCCTTGTCCACGATGCCGAAGCGGTCGGCGTCGCCGTCGGTGCCGAGGCCGAGCTGCGCCTTGCCGCTGCGGACGAATTTCGCCGCGTCGGTCATGCCCACGGCGTCCGGTTCGGGATGATGCCCGCCGAAGAGCGGATTGATTTCGTTGTGGAAGAGCGTGACTTTCGCGCCGGCTTCTTTGAGCAGCGTGTCAAGGTAATCGTGGGCCGTGCCGTAGGAAATGTCCACGGCGACCTTCAGCTTCGCCTTTTTGATGACGTCGAACCGGATGAATTTGTAGATCTGCCTGAAATAGTCCGGCTGCGGATTGAAGGTCTTGCAACTGAACGTCCCGAACGGCGCGGCCTTGAAGGACCAGTTCTCCGCCTGCAGCCTGACGATGTTCGCCTCGATCTGTTTCGTCACGTCGGGCGTGGCGGGCGCGCCGTTGTGGGTGGAAAATTTGAGGCCCTGATACTCCGCCGGATTGTGGCTGGCGGTCATGTTGATGCCGCCGATGGCGCGGCGATGGCGGATGGCGTGCGCCACGACGGGCGTGGGCGCGTCGCGGTCGGTCAGCAAAGGGTCGAGGCCGTTCGCGATCAAAACTTCCGCGGCGGCCTGGCAAAAGGCGCGGCCCAAAAACCGGGTGTCGTGGTCGAGGATGACAACGGGTTTGCGTCCGTGAATTGCGGATTGCGGATTGGCGAGTTCAGCCTTGAGATAATCCGCGATGCCTTTCGTGGCCAGACGGACGTTGTCGAAGGTGAAGTCGCGCGCGATGATGTCGCGCCAGCCGGAAGTGCCGAATTTAATGGAAGCCATAAACCAGACAGAATTTACAGAATTAACGGAATCACAGTCACCGAAATTAAATTCTGAAAACTATGTTCATTCGATCTAGCTCTTCCAATCGAACGCTTTTTTCTTCAGCGCGTAAAGATAGCCGGCGAACAAAATCGCAATGAACGAAAACATGGAGCCGAAAATCAGATTGCGCGTGGCGTGCGCGGCGAGCATATCGCGATAAACCACCGCCCACGGATAAAGAAAAACGACTTCGATGTCGAACAGGATGAACAGCATCGCGACGAGATAAAATTTCACGGAGAAACGCGCACCGCCCTCGCCGATGGGGTCCTTGCCGCATTCGTAGGCGGCGTCCTTGGCCTTAGTGCGTTTGCCATATTTGCCCAGAAAAACGGAAACCATCAGCACGCCCACCGCGAAGCCGACGGCGGCAACGAGGAGCATGAGCACCGGGATGTATTGCGCAAGCTGCGAATCTTCCATGCGGGAAAATTTAGAGCGCCGCCAGAAATTTGCAACATGAATTCTCGTCGGAAAATATCGCGCGAAGTCCGGGAAACAGATCGTTTCATTTTCTGAACAGCCACATCAGGAAGGTCAAAATCACGCTGATGACCAGGCACGTCACGATGGGAAAATGAAAACTGAAATCGCCCCTGGAATAATTGATGTCGCCGGGCAGCCGGCCGAGCCAGCCTTTGCCGAAGCCCGACCACAGCAGCGCGCCGACCGCGGCCATGAGCAGACCGGCCACGACTAAAAATTTCCCGAAGTCGTTCATTGCGCGTTCGCGTCGAGAAATTTCACCATCGCCGCGGCAAATGGCGCGAGGTCGCGCGGCGTGCGGCTCGAAATCAGATTGCCGTCCAGAACCACCGCCTCATCCACCCAGATGCCGCCGGCGTTTTTGAGATCGTCCTTGATGCCGCGCGAGCCGGTGACGCGCTTGCCTTTCAGGATTTTTGCTGAAATTGGGATCCAGCCGCCGTGGCAGATGAACGCAACGAGCTTACCCTGTTCAAAAAATTCGCGCGTGAGCGACAGCACCTTCGCGTCACGACGTAATTTGTCCGGCATGAAACCGCCGGGCACAAGCAAGCCGCAAAAATCCTTGCTGTTCGCGTCCTTCAGAAGGAAATCCGATTGCGCTGGATAACCGTGCTTGCCGGTGTAAGTTTTGATTTCCGGCGCGGCGCTCTTGAGCGCGTAACCGGCTTCCTCCAGCCGCAGTTTCGGGTACCACAATTCCAGGTCCTCATAAACGTCGTCGAGAAATGCGAGCACGGTTTTGTTTTGCATGACGGATTTATTCTCCAAAAATGGGCACGCGGCAAGCCCGTAAATGTTACGCGGTCATGGAGTGACAAAATTTACGACCTGCGGCGTGAGCGGCGGCAATTTGCTGACCTGCGTGAAATTTGTGTCAAAAGCCCAATTGCGTCTGGGGAAGGTGTAATAATTACCGGTTTGCTGCCAGCTATTAGTCGCGTATTGGCTGGGAAACATGACGACTATGGAACCATTGAAATACAAGGTTCCCCACGCCTCCAGAAAGCGAAGGAAATTTTCAACCCCGCCGCTGTAGTTTCCACTGATGTCGGGATTTGATTGGACAATGCCTTCGAGGCAAGCGGCATTGATGGTGGTGGTGCTTGGGCTGACTGAAGGATCTTTGCTGGTAACGGTGTCATTCCAATTGGAAGAAAGAATCGTAATGGCATCGGCCATAAGCGCAGCCGGATAAGTATAAACAGTGTTGTTTTGACCGGACGATGAGCCGGCAGGCGTCTGCACATTGTAATTGCCCAATATGTAGAGCGGCTGCGGCGTGGCGATGGTGAAACCATAATCTGACGGCAGTTGCTGTCCATGGACAACGCGCACGGCTGGAAGCGTCGTGCCGGTCAATGGAACGGCGTTATAGACATAGACGGAATTAATCGGGTGGCCTTTGTCTTCGACATTTAGTAAGCTATAATAGCTGCCGCCGTTGCTCGCGGTGTTGGTCAGCCATTTGTTGAATGTGGAAATATCAATCTGGATGGCTTGAACGACTTTTCCTTTCCCATTGATGCCGCTCCCGCCGTTCCAACCTTCGCGCCAATCGTAAAAAAGAACATTCGTAATGAAGGAATAACTGGCAAACCGGACATTCGTGACGCAATCAAGCCCGGCGGTCGGGCTTATGCTGACAAAGTTGGTGCTGCCACCGGTCTTTAACGAGTAATAATCGGGAGAAATCGGAGTTAGAGATTGCGCGTTAAGTGAATCTTGATAATAAATGAAAGTGTTGGTGCCTGTGGAGGTGAGTGCTCCAAAGTTGGTGCCTCTGGCGGAATTGGTGATGTAAAGGTCGGCGGCATTGGCCAGATAAACTTGCCCGGTATTTGAATATGCAGCCACCGTTCCCATGGCATAAGCTAGCGGCGGCAAATCGAGGATGGCCTCGGCGTTGGTGCCAATCGACAGGTTCAATGCGCCCGCGCCTGAAACCGGCTGGCCAGCAAGTGAGAAAGCGGGGTTGCCAGAAGCAGTGTAGTCGTTGGCAAAAGGATCGGTGGCAGTGGTGTCATTGGTGCCTACAGCATCCACCGTGGAGGCAAAGATCAAGGTTGACGAGCCTTCCCAAATGCTCTGATTGCAAAATACCGGGCCGGTGACGGTCATGGATGATGCGGAAACAAATTCCATGTTCAGATTATAAAAAATCGCGAACTCAAAAACCGGGTAGTGTTGCACGAAGCGAAAAAATTCCTGAAAATTCGCAGCCGGATAATTGGAAGCCACGCTGGTCACAGTATAAGGTGCAACCGTTTCGTTCCACACAATCGGCTGAGATAAATTCGTCGTCGTTTCCAGCTCGCCAAAAAAATAGCCGTCAGCCGGATTTGTCGATGAAGACACCGTGACCATGCCGTTGGTGGCGCCAATCTGTAATGTCAGTGGTATTTGAGCCATTGCGGACAATCGCAGCAGCGTCGCCAGCAGGAAAATTGAAAACCATTTTCTCATCCGATTAACTTTTCCTTCCAGCGAATGAATTTATCTCTTTTCACTTGAAGCGTCCAAACAAAATACCTTCGCAAAACTTGTGCATCCCATCACAATGTTTGTTCACCCACAGTTTTTTCTTTTACCTTCGTGCGTTTCCGTTTTCAATTGCGCCCCATGTCGCGCGATTACGTTCTTGAAAATGCCAGGCCGGAGTTTCATCCGCGGATTGACTATGCGCGCGAACTCAATCCGCAGCAGCTTGCCGCCGTCACCGCGCCGCCCGGCCCGGCGCTCGTCATCGCCGGCGCCGGTTCGGGCAAGACGCGCACGCTTACCTATCGCGTCGCGTATCTGCTCGAACAAGGCATTCCTGCCGACCGGATTTTGCTGCTCACATTCACGAACAAGGCCGCCGGCGAAATGATGCGGCGCGTCTCGGATTTGATCGGACGCGAATTGCGCGAGCTTTGGGGCGGCACGTTCCATTCCATTGGCGCGCGGATTTTGCGCTCGCACGCCGAGGCGCTCGGCTATCACCGTGACTTCACGATTCTCGACCGCGACGATGCGAAGGATTTGATCAAAGCCTGCGTCGCCGACGCCGGCATCGAAACCAAGGGCACGCATTTTCCGAAACCGGAGGTTCTGAACGAAATTTTTTCGCTCGCCGTCAACACGCACAAGACGACGGACGAAATTCTCGAAACGCAATTCAACTACTTCGAGCAGTTCGCGTCGCAAATCGCCGACCTCGGCCAGCGTTACACAAAACGCAAGCGCGCGACGAACGCGATGGACTTCGACGATTTGCTCGCCCTCTGGCTGAAACTGCTTCAGGAAAACACCGACGTGCGCGAACATTATCAACGCCGCTTCCAGTTCATCCTCGTGGATGAATATCAGGACACGAACAAATTGCAGGGCGACCTGATTGACCTGCTCGCCGCGCGAACCAAAAATGTCACCGTCGTTGGCGACGATGCGCAAAGCATCTACGCCTGGCGCGGCGCGAATTTCCTGAACATCCTCGATTTTCCAAAGCGTTATCCCGGCGCGAACGTTTTCAAGATCGAAACCAATTACCGCAGCACGCCGGAAATTTTGAAGGTCGCCAACGCCGCGATTGCCGCAAATAAAAATCAATTTGCCAAGGAACTTGCGCCGTCGCGCAAGTCCGGCCTCAAGCCCGCGCTCGTCGCGTGTGTGGACGCCGCGCAACAGGCCGCGTTCATCGCGCAGCGCGTCGCCGAATTTCCCGACGAAGGCGTGAATCTCAACGAAGTCGCCGTGCTTTACCGCTCGCACTTTCACGCGCTGGAATTGCAGCTTGAGCTGACCAAGCGCCACATTCCCTTCTCCATCACGAGCGGCATCCGCTTTTTCGAGCAGGCGCACATCAAGGACGCAACGGCTTATTTGAAGTTCGTCATCAATCCGCGCGATGAAATTTCCTTCAAACGCCTCGCGCAATTGCATCCGGGCATCGCCGCGAAGGGCGCCGACAAACTTTGGAAAATCTTTTCGGGGAAAATGGAAGGCAACGAGCTGGCCGTCTCAAAAAATCCAATCGCGACGGCGTTGCAAGGTTGTTCCAAAAATGTCAGCGCAAAGGCCGCGACGGCTTGGATGCAATTTGTCGCGACGATTTCCCAGCTTGAAGACGAAGCCGTCCGCAAAAGCGCGGCGAAGATGTTGCGGCTCGTGATTGACGCCGGCTACGACGATTATTTGAAGGAAAATTTTGCGAACTACCGCAACCGGTTGGAAGATTTGGAGCAGCTCGCCGTCTTCGCCTTTCAATTCAATTCCACGGAGGAATTTTTGACGCAACTCGCGCTGCTCACCAACGTCGAGGCCGAGGACGATCAGACGGCTAAGGACGACACGGAAAAAATCAAGCTCTCGACCATTCATCAGGCGAAGGGACTGGAATTCGACGCGGTTTTTGTCATCATGCTTTGTGACGGAATGTTTCCATCGGCGCGCTCGATTGAAAGCGACGACGGCGAAGAGGAAGAGCGCCGGCTGTTTTACGTTGCCATCACACGCGCGAAGAATGAGTTGTATTTGAGCTATCCGCTGATTCGCGCCGGCTTCGGCAAGTCTGGCGGTGACGGAATGCAGCAACCGTCGCGTTTCCTGTCGGAAATTCCCGGCGACCTGTTGAACCAGTGGAATCTGCGTTCGCGCTATTAAACCGCTTCATCCCGTCGGCGACGCGGGGCGCGGTTTTTTTCACCCACGTATTGTCCCGCCTGAACGAGAATTCCCGAAACCGCCAGCACGGCGAAGATCAGCGCCCTGGCTGGCGGGTCGAGCGGAACATTTTGGGAAACTGCCGTTGCGCCGGTGAGCGAGGACAGGACAATCAAGGCCGGATCCAACAGCGTGAAAGTCAAGATCGCGCCAAGCATCGCGCCCACGGCAAACGCAGCCCACACGATGGCTTCCGGTCTGGCATGGAGCGTCGCCGACGCCAGGGCGGACAGGCAATATCCACCGGCGAAAAATCCGGCGATACTGATGGCGATGCGTTGCAGAACAACCGAAGCGATTGCGCCGAGCAAACCCGCGCCCAAGGCGATGAGCAGTATCAGCCACTCAGGCTGCCCCTGCAAAGTATCGCGCGCTATTTGAAAACCGGCGATGAAGCCGACACACCCTACAAACAGCCAGAAAAGCCGGCGGCCAAAAAACAGCAAAGCCGCGCCCATGAACACATTGAGCCATTCCATGACTTTACGTTAATGCAAAATGGTCAATCGGCAAATGCCTGACACCGGCGTGAAGTCAACTTGAATCCCAAAAGCCACCAGGATTGTCACGTCGGCTCCTGCAAAGCATAAATTAACTTCAAACGCGGGCATAAATCTGGCATCTAATCAGTGTGCGACGTTTCGGAATCCTTTTGCTCGCCGGCCTCTGGCTCGCGGCCTTCACTGGCTGCCGCACGCAGGCGCAACCTCCGGCTGTGCCGGCCTTTGGCAGCGGCCCGTTGTCCGCTCATCACACGCAGGTGAAATTGCTTCTGTCCGCCGGCACCGCCAAACCCGGCGACACGATTTGGGCCGGCGTGGATTTGAAAATGGAACCCGGCTGGCACACTTACTGGAAAAATCCGGGCGACGCGGGGATGGCCACGGAAATCAAATGGCAACTGCCGCCGGGAATTTCCGCCGGTGAAACCCAATGGCCGCTGCCGGAAAAATTCCAGTCCGCCGGCATCACCACTTACGGCTACGAAAACGAAACGATGCTGCTCGTGCCGCTGACGATTGAAACCAATTTTCCGACGAACCCGGGGCCGCTGGACTTGAAAGCGAACGTTTCGTGGCTCGAGTGCAAGGACGTTTGCATTCCCGCCAATCAAGACGTCGAGGCGGAGTCGAACTTAGGCGGCGAAACCAAAACCTCCACCAACGCGGCGGTGATTGAAGCGTGGAAAAGCAAGGCCCCAAAAACAAATTCCATTTATTCCGTGAGTGCGTGGTGGAAAAATTCCACAAACAAAGACACACGGCCATTGATTCTCCAGGGTTCCCAAATACCGAAACAATTCATACCGGTGGATCATTTTGATTTTTTCCCGGATGCGGCCGACAATTTCGAGGTCCAAGCGGCAACGGAAGAAATTTCCAAAACGGGCGGATTTTGTCTTCGCAAAGTGGTTAAAAAATATTCCGGCGATTGGCCAAAAACAATCTCCGGTGTGCTGGTAATGGAATCTCTAGGCCGGCGGCAAGGAATCGAAGTTGAATTTTCGATAGCCGATCAAGCTCCGGCCGGCGAGACAATTTCGCCGGAAGCCAACACCAACGTCGCGTCCGCCGCCGGCGCTTCTGAAAACAGCCCGGCGACGGGCGCGCCGGCCCTGCCACTGATGCTGCTCTACGCCTTCATCGGCGGATTGATTTTGAACATCATGCCGTGCGTGCTGCCAGTCATCGCGCTGAAAATTCTCGGCTTCGTCAGCGAGGCGCGCAGCGAACCGCGCCGGGTCCGCAATCTTGGATTAATTTACGCGCTGGGCGTGCTCGTTTCCTTTCTCGTGCTCGCCGGAATAGCCATCGGCGTCAACGCCGCCGGACATCACGCCGGCTGGGGAATGCAATTTGGCAGCCCGGTTTTCATCGTCTGCCTGACCACGCTCGTCCTGCTCGTCACGCTGAATTTGTTCGGCGTGTTTGAAGTCACGCCCGGCGGACGAGTGCTGAACACCGCCGGCCAGCTCGCGTCAAAACATGGCGCGCCCGGCGCGTTCTTCAACGGTCTGCTGGCAACCGCGCTCGCCACGCCCTGCACCGCGCCGTTCCTCGCGCCCGCCCTCGGTTTCGCATTTACGCAAACCGCGTCCATCGTCGTTTTGATTTTTTTGTCCGCCGGGCTTGGCCTGGCCGCGCCTTACGTTTTGTTGAGCTGCAATCCGGCGCTGCTGAAATTTCTGCCCAAGCCCGGCGCGTGGATGCAAAAATTCAAAATCGCGATGGGCTTTCCGATGCTCGCGACGGTGGTGTGGCTTTTCAACGTCGCTGCCGACGATTACGGCGCGCGCGTATTTTGGCTCGGAGTCTTTCTCGTCATCGTCGCGCTTGCCGCCTGGATTTTCGGCGAGTTCATCCAGCGCGGCCAGAAAGGCAAAGGCGTGGCGTTCGCAATCGTGCTAATTTTATTGATCGGCGGTTACGTTTACGCGCTTAAAAGCCAATTGCACTGGCGCAAGATGGCCGCAGAAACAATCGCCACCAGCACGTTGAAGCCAGCGGAGAATGGAATTGACTGGCAGCAATGGAGTCCCACAGCCGTTGCGCAGGCGCGTGCTGCGGGCAAACCCGTGCTGGTGGACTTCACCGCCCGCTGGTGCGTGACGTGCAACGCGATTGTCAAACCGGCGCTGGAAAGCGACGCGGTGGCCGCGAAATTGAAGGAAACCGGCGCCGTGGCTTTGCTGGCGGATTACACGCGCGTGCCGACGGAAATCACCGACGAAATTTCAAAGTTCGGCGGCGCAGGCGTGCCGCTGGTTCTGGTTTTTCCGAAAAACCCGGAACAGCCGGCGATTGTGCTACCGCAGCCGTCACCGTTGCAACTGCCTTCCAGTTACAGCGAAACGATTCTGGACGCGCTCGACCGCGCCACGCGTTGAACATTTTGTTGAAACCCGCTGTCAGAACTTCCGTCTAATTAACAAATTTATGAAAACCGCCATTGCGTTGTTCGCTGTTTCCATGCTGGCCACCGCCGCCTTCGCGGTTGAAGTCGGCCAGCCCGCGCCGGATTTCACCGGCACGGACATCAATGGCAAAACCATCAAGTTGAGCGATTACAAGGGCAAGATTGTGGTCATTGAGTCTTACAATCCCGACTGCCCGTATTGCCACAATCAATACAAAACCGGCGCGATGCAGGTTTTGCAAAAAGATTTGACCGCCAAAGGCGTTGTGTGGCTGCTCGTGGATTCGGTGAATCCGGGAAATTTCAGCCACCTTACCCATGTGCAGGCGCGGCAGGAAATGGCCGGGAAAAAAATGGACGTGACCGCGTGGATTGACGACAGTTCCGGCAAAATTGGTCATCTTTACGGCATGGAAACCACGCCGGACATGTTCGTCATCAACCAGGACGGGGTCCTGGTTTATGACGGCGCGATTGACAACGAACCCGATCCATTTCACAACCCGTTCACAGCGGACAATTACGTCCGCGACGCCGTCAATGATTTGCTCGCCGGAAAACCCGTCGCGGTTTCGGAGACGAAGCCCTACGGTTGCAGCGTGAAATACGCGGACTGAATTTCGCAGATTGATTTGCGCATTTTGTTTTGACACGGGTTGTTTCGCCGTTGTCGCGTGACAAGCGACAAAAAAAGGGTAAATTGTTCTCACAGTTTCAAAAGGATGTCTTTTTCAACATGCAAAATCAGCTCGTCAAGGAGCCGGTCTGGTTGCGTTGCGCTGTGAGTTGTCATTTCCTGCGCTGGCTGGTTGCTCTTTTGGCCACTTGTCCCCTGCTCGTTTCCGCCGCAAATTTTTACAGCGGCATTTCCCCGACGATGGTTCCCTGGACAAATGGCATTGTTCCGTATGAATTCACAAATTCGCTGACCACAAACGAGCAGACAACGTATCTCGACGGCTTGCGCGAATGGGAACTGGCCGCGCACGTCCAGTTTGTCCCGCACACCAATCAACCGAACTGGATTCTTTTCTGCTACAACACCAATTTTATTGACTACGTGAACGGCGAAAGTTACAGCCCGCAGGTAATCACCGTCTCCAGCCTGAGCCGCGCGCAGGTGTGCCATGAAATGGGCCATTCGTTCGGTTTCAACCACGAAAATATCCGGCCGGATGCGACCAATTATGTCATCGTCCTGACCAACAACATCGCCGACGAGCCGGAAGAAATCGGATTGTTTGTCGTTGATCCCACGACCGTCCCGTATGGAAATTATGATTTCGAGTCGGTGATGCATTTGGGCTGGGATTTCGATTCAATCAATCCCGGCGTGGCTCCGACCATGCAGCCCACGCCGCCCTATTTTTCGCGCTACCAATACCGCATGGGCAATTACTGTCTCAGTCCCGGCGACCGCGCGGCGCTCGCGTATCTTTACGGCCCGCCCCTCGTGCCGCTCACCAACATCGTGACGACCACCGCCGACGTCGGCCCCGGCAGTTTGCGCGCGGCGATTTATTACGCGACCGACCATCCCGGCACGACGATTAGCTTCGACATTCCGACGAGTGATCCCGGCTACAGTAACGGCGTGTTTAACCTCCATCTCACCGGCATGCTGCCGCCGCTGGTCACCGACGGCACCATTATTGACGGCTCCACGCAACCAGGCTTCACGGGCAAACCGCTCATCGTCGTGGACGCTTCGCAAATTTTGTCTGAAACGTTCACGTCCGACACCTTCCTGATTTACTCGGCGGACAATCAGATCAAAAACATTGCGTTCACCGGCTTCGACTGGAACGGCATGACGCTGGAATATGCCGACGCGACGAACAACACCATCTCCGGCTGCTGGTTCGGCCTCGATGCCACAGGCACGAACGCGGCGCCGAATGCATTCCAGGGTATTTTGATCGCCGCCGGCGCCAGCCGGAACATCATCGGCGGCACCAACGCGCTGGAGCGAAATGTTCTCTCCGGTAATTCGCAATATGGCGTCTTCATCACCGATACCAACACGACCGGCAACGTCGTTCTCGGCAATTACATCGGCACTGACGCCAGCGGCAGCAACGCGGTGCCCAATGGCAAGAGCGGCGTGTTCATCGGCAACGGCGCGAGTGGAAACATCATCGGCGGCACAAATATGGCGGGCGGAAATATTCTTTCCGGCAATTCGGAATACGGCATCATTCTGGCCACGAACACGACTGCCAATGTCGTTCTCGGCAATTACATCGGCACGGACACGAGCGGCAGCTACTCGGTGGCCAACACCATCGGCGGCGTCTTTCTGGCGACCGACGCGACCGACAATTACATCGGCGGCACCGTGCCCGGCGCGCGCAATGTCATTTCTGGCAATACCAATGGCCCCTATTACGACTACGGAGTGCTCGTGGCCGGCTCGGGCGCCAGTGGCAACGTGATCGAGGGAAACTACATCGGCCTCGACGCGGATGGATTGACGCCGGTGCCCAATTATTACGGCGTTTATTTTTACGGTGGCGCCACGAACAACACGCTCGGCGGCACGGTCGCCGGCGCGGGCAACTACATTTCCGGCAACATTTCCTACGATGTTTTAATCAGCGATCCGGGCACCAGTGGAAATTTCGTTGAGGGCAATTTTATCGGCACCGATGCCACTGGAACCAACGGAGTCGCCGGCTTCATCAATGTTGAGTTGCAAAATGGCGCGACGGGCAACTTCATCGGCGGCGTGAATCCCGGAGCCGGCAACGTGATCACCGCCGCCAGTTTTCTCGGCGTGGTCTTATACGATGCAGGCACCACCAACAATGCCATCCGTGGCAATTCCATTTTCAACAATTACATGGGCATTCATCTGGTCGGCAATGAATATTATCCCTATGTCACGCCCAACGATGTCGGCGACGGCGACACCGGTCCGAACAACCTGCAAAATTTCCCTGTCATCACCGACGCCTTTGGCTATGGAACGAGCACCGTCGTTTCGGGAACCTTGAACAGTGCCACCAACGGAAGTTTCTTGATTGATGTTTATCGCAACTTTCAGCCCGACCTCAACATCGGCGGCTACGGCGAAGGCCAGTTTTACGCCGGCACCGTCAGCGTGACCACCGACGGCTCCGGCAACGCCAGCTTCTCGCTCACCAACACCGCCGCCAACTATTCCGGCCAATACTTCACCGCCACCGCGACAGATGCCGGTGGCAACACCAGCGAATTCGACCTGGCCGTCCTCGCCACCAACCTGCCGGTGGCGTCCGCGCAATTCGCCGCGCCGTTCGCCTGGCACGCCAGCGGATTCGTTTTCAGTCTCAACCTCGCGACCAATTTCAGTTATCGCATCCAAGCCGCAACCAATCTGGCCGCGCCCATCTCGTGGAGCGATTTGACAAATTTCACCGCAACCAACCCTATTTTCAATTTCACCGACCTGACGGCGACAAATTCCAAAGCGCGATTCTACCGCGTCGTGTCGCCATGAGCCGGCTGATCGGTGGGGCGAGCGTCCTCGCGAGCCGCGAACCCATACTCCTTCAAAAAGTTTTCCGCCGGCGCGCGGATGTCCACGCGCCTTTTGGTGAACGGGTCAACGTAAGCCAGCCGCACCGCGCGCAGGCCAAGTTGAAAATTCCTTTCCGACCTGCCGTAAAGTTCGTCGCCGACCACCGGCACGCCGGCTTCAGCCAGGTGAACGCGGATTTGATGCGTGCGGCCGGTCACGGGTTTTGCCTCGACGAGTGAAAATCTTCCCCGCGTCTCCAGAATCTTGAAATGCGTCCGGGCATCTTTGCCGTGCCGCGAATCCACCTTCATTTTCCTGAACCGCTGCTTGTCCGGCGCCAGTTTGAGTTCGCAAGTCCATTCCGCTTGCCTTGGCACGCCGGCCACGACGGCCAGATACGTCTTTTCCATTTTCCGGGTCTCGAACAATTCGGAAAACGTTTCGAGCGCGCCAAAACTTTTCGCGAAAAGCAAAATGCCGCTCGTTTCCACGTCGAGCCGATGGACATTGCGGAGAAATTTGAGCCCGCGCGAGCGCGCCCAAAAATCGCCGCCGGCGATGGAGGATTCAACGGCCGCCTGCAAATTCCATGAAGTCTTCCGCCATGTATAGGGCACGAGCATCCACCCGCGCGGCTTGTCAATCGCGATGACCGAGCGGTCCTCGTGCAGAATCGGAATCGGCTCGCGGTCCGGCAGTTCGATGGAATTGGGTCTGGCCATTTGTCCGATGGTAGCAGCCGGGGTGAACCGGCTCAAACTTTTCAAAATGCAGGCAGTGGCCCGGTTTGAAATTGCGCGATGCTTGTAACTATTCAGTTACTGAAACGTCTGATGTATTGGTTGTATTAAGGACAAATGAAAAGTATTATGTTTACATATCCCGGATTCCAGTCCCTGCCCCGGGGCATCAAGCAAATGCTGGTGACCTCGGAAACCCATTTCTTTGGTGAAGCCGGGCCAAGTGCCGCAAATACAAATAACGCCAGACCGGGAAACGCCGGGCCGGGCAATGCAAAAATTGCGCAGTTCCCCGCCGCGACGAGTTTGGGCAGGCCTTGGGAAGCATTAGTCGGGGCATAAAGCACGCGGAGGTTGTTATTTTAATTCAAAATTCTGGATTCTTGAGAATCCGCACGTGGGATTTGGCAGACGGCCTATTTTTTACCACCAAGTCACTAAGACTCAAAATAAACTGAAAATCAAAACTTGGCGACTTTGTGTCTTGGTGGTTTGAAGAACAATTCCCGGCTGGGCGAAGACGTTAATTTTCTTACCAAGCCGTTTGAGGCCCACAAGCTCGCGCAAACCGTCAGAAATTGTTTGGATAGCTCAATGTCCGCAACCTGAGGAAAACGGCATCCACCTTCAACAAATTCCGGCACGGCCAGTCCACCATCGTTCCCGATTCCAAACCCGCCGTCATTTTATAATTGCAACCTGATTTCGTTGGGGTATAAAAATCAAATTATGAAACCAGTCCCCATCTTGCTGATGACGGCGGTTTTATTGCCGGCGATACATGCCAGTCGGATGACGGCGCAGTCCGTCACCTTCCTTCACAATTTTACCAACAGCCCGGATGGGGCGAATCCGGCTGCGGGCCTACTTCTGGCCGGCGACACGCTCTATGGCACCACAATGCATGGCGGCTCCAACGATGTCGGCACCGTCTTTGCCGTCAACACCGATGGCACGGGTTATACGGTGCTACACCAGTTCACCGACGAACCGGACGGCTCGCACCCGGCCGCCGGTCTGGTGTTGTCGGGTGACACGCTTTATGGCTCGACGGCCAATGGCGGCACCAACGGCTTCGGCTGCCTGTTTTCGTTGAACACCAACGGCGATGATTATACCGTGCTATACAACTTCAACGTTTATTCCAACGGCGTTTTGCCTAGTGGGCGCATGGTTCTGGCGAGCAACACGCTGTATGGCACGGCGGGGGGCAACGGTTATGGCAGCCCCGGCTGGGGCACGGTGTTCTCCATCAACACCAACGGTAGCAATTACACCGCACTTTATAATTTCAGCACCCCACATGGCTCACCGCTCACCAACTCGGATGGGGAACAGCCGGACAAAGGTGTGGTGTTATCGGGCGGCACACTCTATGGCGCGGCCTATGGCGGCGGCCTCTATGGTTATGGCACGGTGTATTCCATGCAGACCAACGGCAGTAATTTTATCGTGCTCCACTACTTCACCAACAATCCCGATGGCGCTTATCTGCAAGGCGGCGTCCTCGTGGCTGACGACCGGATTTACGGCACGACGGACATCGGCGGCACCAACGGCAAGGGAACGGTGTTTGCCATGAATCTGGATGGCACCGGCTATTCCAAGCTGCACGATTTTCTGACCAACGGCGTGGATGGGATAGATCCGTGGGCGGACCTGACCTTGTCGGGCGGCACGCTCTATGGCACGACCCGGATTGGCGGCACCAGCGGCTATGGCACGATTTTTTCCATCAATACCAATGGCACCGGCTACACGGTCCTTTATGATTTTACCAACAGCCCGGATGGGGCGAACCCGGAATCGGACCTGCTGGTTTCCGGAGGCGCGCTTTATGGCACCACGGAAGCCGGCGGCAGTTCCATCTGGGGTACGGTGTTCAGCGTGCCAATTCCCGTTCTGGAAATTACCGGCCTCACGCTGGCCGAAACCAATCTTGTGCTCAACGCGGCCAACGGCATGGACGGCGGAACCTATGTAGTGTTGACGAGCACAGATTTGACTTCGTTGTTGAGCCAGTGGACGCCCATGACAACCAACACCCCACTGACTGGTAGCGGCAATTTCACCATCACCGCCACCAACGCCGTCAATCCTGGCGCGCCCCGGCAGTTTTACCGGCTGCTGGAACAATAATGCAAACCACACCGGCTTCTTCGCCGTCCGGTCCATCAGATCCCCTGAAAACTATGGCGAAGTTGAAAGACGGAAAAAGCTGTTGCTCGCCGAAACCGGCAGCGAAACTTCATCCTGCAAGTCGGTAAGATTGAGAGCCACCTGATTCGTGACCGCCATCCACGTGAACAAGTCCGGGCTGCTTTGCAAAATGAAATTGGTTGACGGCACGAACCACGACAGCGCCACATTCCCGTTCGGTGGTGAGAAGTTGATTTGCGGCGACGGAGTCATTTGCGCCGTCCAAATGCCGCCGCCTCTTGCCACCGCCACGAGTTTGTTTCCATCCGCCGAACAGGCGACGGACTGCCACGAATTGGTGATGGGCGCATCCGTCTTGGCCCATGTCGCCCCTGAATTGGTCGAGATATAAATCGGACCTCCGCTGCCCAGACCGGGCGTGACTCCAATGAGCAACGTTTTGCCGTCGGCCGATGCAGCCACGGAATTGGGACCGGGCACATTGGTATGCCCCCATGTGGCTCCAGCGTCAGTGGAGAAATAAACGCCATCCGCCATGGTATAGCCGGCGGCACAAATCAACGTGGTGCCGTCGGCCGACGAGGCAAAGGTGCGCCATGAATTATTGGCCGGCGAACCGTTGGTGAACCAGCTCGCGCCGGAATTGGTGGAGAAATTTATCGGGCCGGTCCCGAGTTGAGTTCCGGATGCGAGTCTGGTTCCGTCTGCCGACAGCGTGACCGGATTCCATGCTTGTTCCGAAGCCACTTTGGCGTTGGTCCAAGTCGCACCGGAATTGGTTGAAAGATACATCGGCCACAGTCCTCCCGGACCATCCACCGCCGCCAGTTTGGTTCCATCTGCTGATGAGGCGACGCAATTCCAATATAAAGCCGGCGCGTTGGTGGATTGCGTCCAGATGGCTCCTGAATTGGTCGAGGTGTAAATCGCGCCACCGTTGGCCACCGCCACCAGCATCGTTCCGTCCGCCGATGAAGCGCAGGAGGACCAGTTCGTGTTGACGACGTTGTTTGACACCCAGGTCGTGCCGCCGTCCGGCGAAGTATAAATGCTTCCCAACGAGTCGGGACCCGATTCGCTCACGGCAACCAGCTTTGAGCCATCAGCCGACAAGGCGACGCAATTCCAAAGATTGCTTGGCGCGATGGTTGGCATCCATGTCTGGGCAAAGGAACGGAACATGGTAAAACCGCTTAAAACCATTAATAGCAAAACCTTGACCGGTCTCATTCGCTTTGGATTCTTCCTTATATCGCACAACGCAAAATTCTGTCAACAGATTTTGAGGTCACAAATGTGCTGCCGTCCGCGCCCGCCTATAGCATTTCAGTTTTGCCTTGGTGGCAATGAATAAACCCGCGACAATTGCCTTAAGGCCAAGCGATTGAATTATTCCAAATTAGGACACTACCAAAAATTCCATCGCCCGCGCCGGGGTGCCCTGATATTCCTAATCTATGGCCATGCGCAAACCGGTTCACGTCTCATGTGCGGCGTTCACGCTGATTGAACTGCTGGTGGTCATCGCCATCATCGCGGTCCTGGCGGCGCTGCTTCTGCCCGCGTTGAACCGCGCCCAAAGCCGCGCGCAAACCATCGCCTGCTCGAACAACCTCAAACAACTCCAGCTCTGCGCCCATCTTTATTCCGGTGACAACAACGATTTTTTGCCGCCGAATGATTTTGTTTATGACAACAGCACCGGCCAGCCCTTTCCCGGCAACACCGGCCCGTCTTGGTGCACCAACGTTGCGCCCTTCGATACCAATGCGGCTGGCATCCAAAACGGCCTGCTCTACCGTTACAACACCTCGCCCGCCATCTATCATTGCCCCGCCGACCATTCCAACGTCGAGACTCCTGACGGTGGCACGCTGCCGCAAATCCGCCTGCGCAGCTACAACATGAGCCAGTCCGTCAATGGCATAGATTACGTCGGCGACGCCGCGCAATACTTTCCACATTTCTTGAAAACCTCCGCCATCCAGAATCCCTCGCCGTCCAGTTTGCTGGTTTTCATTGACGAGCACGAGGACACCATTCTGGACACCCAATTCGGCATCCCCACGGCGGCCAGCCCGGATGGCGCCGGTTATTGGTGGGACATGCCGACGAGCCGGCACGACCAAGGATGCAATTTTTCCTTTGCAGACGGCCACGTTGAACATTGGCGCTGGGACGTGCCCAAGGTCGCAGACGCGGTGCGCGCCGAGAGCCAGCCTGTGGGCGAGGGCGAAGAAAACGATTACCAACGCATGGAAGCTGGCTTTCTCCAGAATTTTTGACCGTCCTCACCCCGGCCCTCTCCTCGCCATCCTTCGCTCGCGGGAGCGGGAGAAGGCGGTCACGCAATGCGAGACCGGATGAGGGTTGTTGGGTCAAAAACAAATTTCAACGAGGAGCGGGAAAAACGTTTGTGCCGCTTTCAATTATTTTCTAGCACCCGACGTGAGGAGGCTTATTCTGGCAAATCCGCCATGCGCAACGAAATCGTCCTGCTAAATTTTTCCCCACCGGGTTGATGAGGAAAGCGTCGATTCTCCGCGTTCCAAATATCACCGCATATTGTAATGGCAAATGTGGTCTGCTGGATTAGACTCGGTTCATGGCACAGATGTCCAACCGTGGACAACAACTTTTCGCACAGCTTTTTTGTTTGTTCTTCATTGTCGCCGGCGTCATCGCCTTGGGCGCATGCGTTTGGATCACGATCAAAAGCATCCGCGCGGAACATTGGCCGGTGACAGACGGCATCGTTCAAACTGCGGAAATGAAGTCCAATATTGACAATCATGGCCACACGACGCATTCGGCGGACGTCACTTACAGTTACCAGGTGGCGGGCACGAGTTACACGGGCGACAAGGTCTCCACCGGCGAGATGTCGTCGTCAGTGGCATACGCGCAGGGAATCCTCAACCGCTATCCCGTGGGCAAAACAGTCACCGTGCATTACGCGCCGGACGACCCGTCGGATGCGGTGTTGGAAACGGGCATCCACGGCGGCACCTGGATTTGCCTAGGCGTGGGAACAGTGTTCGCATTGGTCGGCATCCTGTTCCTGAAAATCATCAGGGCCGCAATCCGGGCGGAAATGCCGGATGCACCACGTGGCCAATGAAGGCTGTGAACGCGAACCACGCCAAACACGCGAAATGAATTGCCGCTAAAGAACGCAACGAACGCAAAAGCTTTGTCCGCAGATTACGCGGATTACGCAGATGGCCAAGGAAAAGCCCCATCGGAGCGGAAGATAATAGCCCAGGGTAAGGACGCGACAGCGGACGCAACCCTGGGTTCGCGTCCCACAAAACATTCCCCCTCAGCCCCCGGAGGGAGGGGAGAGGGTCAGGGTGAGGTATGGGCGATTTGCGAATCCCAGGCCGGATGAGGTGAACCGCGAAATACGCTTTCAACGCAAAAGACTTTGACACAAATTACACTAATTGACGCCAATTCAAATACGGGAAGGTCAGTCCCTTCGCTGCGGACGTTGTTGAGCACGCGGATGTTTTTCATTTTCGTTTTCCTGTGCGACTGACTTTATATGCAGGCGATTTTTCGGCCAGCACAAACGCAGTTTGATTTTCTGACTCGTATTCCACGTTCCCATTCAATTCGATTTCGATTTCCTGCCCGTTAAAACAGGGATAAAGCGCGGCGAGCCGGGGAACCGCCTTTTGGGCGAGTTGAAAATATTCCGCATCCAATTCGAGTCCAATGGAATTGTAACCAATCGCCTCGGCAGCGGCGATGGTCGAACCGGAACCCATGAATGGATCGAGAATCGTTCCTTCACCGAGCGGCAACAAGGCGCGCACGATGAGGCGCATGAAATGTTGCGGCTTGAGGCAGGGATGATTGGAAATGGCTTCTTCGCGTTTCGGAGTTCGTCCGCTGGGAATCGCATCGGGCAACGGCTTGTCGAGTGAAAGACGGCGTAGCCCGCCGGTTGTCCATTTCCGCAGATTTTCGGCGACCGTTTTTGTTTCAATCGGCTTTCGAAAAAGCATCCACGGCTCGTAAGCACCTTTTGGGCTGACGCAAACTTCGGGAAATTCCGTCTCGGCATTTTTCGGGCGGTCGCCGCCGCGAAAGCTGTAATAAAGCCGCATGATGGCCGGGCGCACTTCAAACCCGGCTTCGGTCATCGCGCCTTGCACATGATGTTGAAGGATTGGGTGTCCAGCCACGCAGACATGAGCGCCGGGAACGAGCGCGTTCAAAAGCAGCTTTCCCCAATCGCGAAAATAATCACGCAAGTGTTGTTTCTGTTCGTCGGTAAGAATGGTAAATCGCGGAAGCGGATCACGATGACTGCCTCCGACTTTGGGCGGCAGGCGCCAGACGCCGCCACGTCCGATGCGAAGTTTCGCCAGTTCCTTTTCGGTAAATTCCAAGATGCCGTAGGGAGGATCGGTGCAAACGGCGTGAATCGAGCGCGCGGGGCATTGTCGCAGCCAGTCGAAGCAGTCGGTTTGTTCCAAATGAAACATGATTCAAATTTCAACTATAGGCGAAAGACAATCAAGCTCAAATCCTGTATCAACTAAAAGCGAAATGGACACCAAAACTGTTTTGGGCCGCTTTGTTCGCGAACTGCGCGAACAGGCGAAGCTTACACAAGACCAGTTGGCGCGTAAAACAGGAATCACCTATCAGTATCTTTCCAGCCTGGAAAACGGCCGGGAGAATTTTTCCATTGAGGTTTTGGATGCACTGGGAAAAGCGCTGGATACGCCGGTGCAGCAACTTGTGGCCGGAGCATTTGCCGAAAAAGATGTCACCCCGATTCCGACGGTTAATAAAGAATATTTTCACCCGAAAGTTCCGCTGCCGCCGGGATTAAAGATTTCCCACCTCGAAGCGGCGATGAATGAATCGCAACGGATTGTGGCGGTCATCAACAGCAATTTGCGGGCGCATGGCGGAAGGCCGCTGTTCGATTACATCCAGGGAAACAATTTCAGCGGCCTCATTTCAAATATTTTATGCGATGCGATCAGTGAACATTCCCCTTACAAGCACAATTCACATCAGGCATATCCCGATTTGATTAACCCAAAGGTCTTGGAGGACGGAAAACCGGCGGGCTTGGAGATTAAATCCACAATTCAAATCGGCAAGGGCGGAGAAAGCCACAATGGTCACTCCGGCTGGCATCTGGTTGCTTGTTATCGAATTGACCGTGAAAGCTGCCAGATCAAATTCGTTCACATTATGATTGCAGTCTTGAATGGGCACACACATTCGCAGCCGGATTGGACTTACGTTGGCAGCAAAGTTAATGCGGTTACAGGCAGTCGGCGCACGGAAACTTACAACACGACTTTGATTGGAACGACCAAATTGCGCGACGGTTCTATTTATCTTGATCCGGCAGTGGTTAATTTTAAGCGATGGCGCGTCAAACGGATTGGAGACAAGCCACCTCATGCGCTTTGAAACCAGTTCGCGTTACAGGCGCGGCATGGATTGCTGATGCTTGGATGAATCCGGTCAAATCCCACGGAGGGACATGAAACAGATTCACCTCACCCTGACCCTCCATTGCTCGCCGACTCGCAACGCGGAGAGGGGATGAACTGCGATGTCCAGCGCGGGTTTGAACCAGCCCGGGTCGTCCAGACTGGCAGCCGTCAGGTGATGATGCCGCGTTCGGGATTTTCCGCGCCGCAGTGTGCGCCGGAAATCTGTGTTCATCTGTGTGAATCTGTGGCAAAAATTTAATGCCCGCCGTGTCCGCCGCCGTGATGGATGCCCAAATTCCAGCATGATCCCGATTCGTGTAACCTTGAAAATTAAAATGCGTCTGAATCCGCACGATAACTTCCATGACCTCACGAATCCTGATTCTGCTCGCCACTGTCGCCGCCGCTGTCGGCCATCCAACACGCGCCGCGGCCGCGGATGCCGAAAAACCGCAGTATTACGAAGTGCGGATTTATGCCACCCAATCAGCCGGGCAGCAGCAGCAGGTCAACGACTATTGGCAAAACGCGGCCATTCCCGCCTACAACCGCATGGGCATCCAGCCGGTCGGGGTCTTCACCGAGTTGCAGGATTCCCCGACCAACAACATTTATGTGCTCATCCCGTTCGACTCGCTGGAAGACTTCGCCGCCATCCCGGCCAGGCTCGCCGCCGACGCCGTCTACCAGAAGGCCGCCGCCGGATTTTTGAACGCGCCGAAATCAAATCCGGCGTTCGTCCGTTTTGAAAGTTCCCTGCTCGTCGCTTTCGACGGCATGAAGCGGATGTCCTTGCCGCCGGCGGACAAGAAGCCGGATGTCTTTGAACTGCGCACTTATTTGAGTTCCAGCGAGGGCAAGGACTTGAATAAAATCAAGATGTTCGAGAGTGGTGAAATCCCGTTGATGAAGGAAGTCGGGCTGGCCCCGATCTTTTACGGGCGGACGATTGCCGGGCTGAACATGCCCTGCCTGGTCTACATGACCTGCGGCGTAAGCCTGGACGCGCACAAGCAACACTGGAAGGCATTCAACGCGTCCCCCGTCTGGAAACAGTTGAAGGCCGATCCGCAATACAAGGACAACGTGTCCCGCGTCATCAGCATCATGCTCAAGCGAACCGCCGCCTCGCAAATCTGAAAGCTGCCTGTGTTGAGTCCGTCGCGTCTTCAGGGTAATTGAATTCACGTTGATTCCTGCCGTGCCAAAAACATTTTCGGCAGGGCGCGTCACTCCGTGCGCGCCGCCTTTGGTATTTGAAGGAGCGGCGGCAGTTCGTGAAATTCGTGTCCAACCCGCTTCCCTGTCTCTTTTTGACCATCCACAACGGCCCCCGAACGGTCAAAACCGATTTTTTTTGAAGTTTTTTGCGGTTTTTTGGCCGTCCGACGCTGTTCCCGGCCAATTTGACGCCTTTCCCGCCTCGTCCGACGACGTTCCCGGTTGCTCCGCCGGCTCTCCCGCGCGGAATGATTTTGGCTCCGACCCGGACAGGACGTGGCGCAGACCTTTCGGTCTGCGGGTGGGCGGGACATTCCTGTCCGCGGAATCTAGCAACTGGAAAGCTGCCTCAACCCGCAGGCTCGAAAACCTGCGCTACGACCGCAAGTGGATGCCAATTGCCTCCAATTGCGCGGCAATCTCCGCGTGGATGGGGATTCCTTCGGCAAGATTGTGTTCGCGTGTCTGCCAGCCGCGTTCGCCCGGCAGAGTGATGGCCAGGCTGGGTTCGGTCTGATGCAGCCATGCAATCAAATTTTCCACCCGTTGGCCAAACCGTTCCGCATCCACAAATGCCGAGATGTCGAGCGCCAAAAATAATTTGGAGGAACCGGCATCAAGCCCCGATGGATCGGCCCGGCAGATTTCCGCGGAAAGCATTCCGCCTGCCAGCGCGCCGGTGAGCAATTCCATCATGAACGCCAGTCCCGCGCCCTTGTGCCCGCCGAAGGGCAGGACTTTTTTTCCGGCGAGAATCGCCGCCGGGTCATCGGACGGCTGGCCGGCGGCGTCCAGTCCCCAGCCGGACGGCACTTTCTTCCCTTCGCGCAGATAAGTTCCAATCTTGCCCACCGCCGCCTGGCTCATCGCCATGTCGAGGACGATGGGTTCCCGTCCGTGTTCGCGCGGCACGGCGATGGCGAGCGGATTGTTGCCCAGCAACGGCAACGTCGAATCCCACGCCACCATGTTGGGAATGGCGTTTGTCGTGCAAATGCCGATCACGCCCGCTTGCGCGGCGCGGCACGCATACGCGTGGGCGCGGCCCCAATGCGTCACGCGCGTGGCCAGGCACGCGCCGACGCCCGCGCGCTTCGCCCGCTCGACGGCGTGCTGCATCGCCTGCACGGAAACAAACCGCCCCGGCCCGTTGTCGCCATCGAGCACACAGGACGCGGGCCGTTCGCGGATGATTTTGATTTGCGGATTCGCCGTCACGCGGCCTTCGCGGATGCCCTTCACCAAACCGGGCAACATACGGACGCCGTGCGACGGGACGCCGAGCAAATCCGCCTCGGCCATCACCTCGGCTTCAACCGCGCAAACGTGCGCCGGCACGCCGGCGTCGGCCAAAGCTTTGGTGATAATGCCGAGGAGTTGAGTGTGTTGGATTCTTATTCCGTTGGACATTTGCGCAATGGTAGCAGCCGATATGAACCGGCTCAAACTTTTCGGCAAGGCGGACAAAATAAAATGCAGTTATGTCCGCGACATTGACACAAACTAAATCGTCATCTAGCTTGCACGCAATGGTTAAAGGATTTTTCCCCATCGCGATTTTTAAGCTGTTTTTGACGGTGAGTATGCCGCTTATGGCACAGACTTTCACCACACTTCACAATTTTAGCAATACAGACGGGCAATTTCCGACTGCGGGTTTAGTTTTGGCGAGCAATGTTCTTTACGGAACAACATCCCAAAGCGGCAGCCAGAGTAACGGCACGGTGTTTGCCATGAATATTGATGGCAGTAATTTCAGGGTGCTTCACAGTTTCACAGCCACGGATCCTGTGACCGGAACAAATTGGGACGGAGCTTTTCCAAGCGCAGGGTTGGTGTTATGGAACAGCGACTTTTGGCGGCAATCAAGGCTGCGGCACAGTGTTCAGTTTGCAACTTCCTTCGTTCAGTTTGCAACTTCCTTCGATTTCCGGAATTACTTGTAATCAGGACGGCAGCGTAACGATTAATTTCATCGGTGGCGCTAATACCAACTTGGTGCAAGTCAGCACCAACTTGTCTTCTCCAGCCTTTTGGCAAACCATATCGACGAATGTCGCGGAAATAAACGGCCAATGGCAATTCACGGACACCAACCTGAACAATTACCCGGTCCGATTTTATCGTTCCGCCACGCCATAGGTCTTTTTGACAAACGGCCAATCAGCACTTCCGCCATTCGGTGTTCAACGATTCCAGCAAACCTTGCGCGCGCAAGGCGGTTCGTCAAAAGCCAGCCGGGCGACCATCAATGTTTCCACAAATAAACGCACAGCGCCGTCCCGAACGCGGCGGTGGCCCCCAGCAGACAGAGCAGCACGTCGAAACCGCCGGTCATGTTTAATGCCTTGACGACGCCGGCAACGCCGGCCAGCAAACACCCGATGACCGCGCAAACCATCACGGATTCCCGGCTGAAATGGTGTTTGGATAATTCCGCAGCCAGAGTGAAGGCGATGATTTCGTTGGCCACCCGCGTGCCGTCCATCCCGCAAACCGGACAGGCAACTCTCCCCGGCATCCGGCCGCAGACTGGCTCAATGTCGAAGGCATACCGTTGGCCGCAACCGCATTGAATTTTAACCGGTATCATATATACTCCGGGTTAATTGTTCTGCGGTTATTCCCTCCGCATGGCTTGTGCCAAATAATTTTTCCTGAAAATCCAGCGTTTCTCCCTGGCTGACACCCATCTCGCGTGCGCTTTTTCACGCCTGGCGCGTGACTTTCACGCAATAAGACGATGCCGGCAAACTTCCCGCTTGTTCAACGCTTGCGCCACTCGGTCTTCGGCGGTTCGGGCAAGCCCTGTGCGCGCAGGGCGGTGCGGAAATGCATCTTTGCCACGTTAGGTAAATTTTCGACACCGTGTTTCGCAATAAATTCTTTTGCCGCTGCATCAACCAATGGGCCCGCCCCTTTAGGCAATTTCATTTCAAATTGTTTTTCAAGTTTTTCGAGGCGCTCCACAAATTCATTCCGTGCCAAAATCGAAGCAGCAGCCACGGCAATATCTTCCTCCGCTTTATGTCGCTGCACCAACTCAATCTCTCTTCCTAATGGCATCAAAGCTCTCGCAACAACATGTTTGCTTGCTGCAAATTGATCGCTAATTGCTCGAACGGGCAAAGGGTTCATTTCACTTTTACGCATCATCAGGCTCTCAATAGCTCTTGCATGTCCCCAAGCGAGCACACGGTTGATGCTCCTGTTTCTTTGATAAAGTTCATTATATTTTGGGTTTCCAATTGGCACCACTTTCGCAATGCATTTTGGCGTATGCAGAATTAAATCCGCCAAATCTTTAATTTTATTATCGCTCGAAATGTTTTTGGAATCCTTAATCCCTGCGTCTTCCCAATATTTGATTACAGCCTCGTTCACATAAACGCCAGCGATGCAGAGCGGCCCGAAGAAATCGCCCTTGCCGCTTTCGTCCACGCCGATGCGCGGCAGGAGCAAATCGGGATTCAGCACTGTTTCGTAGCCGAGCCTGGCCTGCTTGAGAATTTCCGGTTCGAGCAGGAACTCGATGAATTCCTGCGTGCCCTTGCCTTGCACGACCAGCTTGCCGCTCTCGTAAAACACGATGTTCGTCTTGTCGGACTCGAACGCAAACCGCGCATACGGCACCTCGCGCGGCTTCCAGTTCCGCGCGCGCAATGCCGCTTCGAGCGCCGACGCTTGTTCGTCGGTCAGCTTGCAAGTGTGGGAAGTCAGCGGCTTCATGTAAAAAAGTTTAGCCGCAAAGGCACAAAGGCACAAAGGTTTTGCAGGCCATCAAAACATTTGAAACTGCGGAACAGCGCCCGAAATCCATGAATATCCATTCCAATTTTTTCAATATAATACCGCGCGATAAAACTGCTGCTCGTGCTGGTTCATATCGTTTGCCGTGAATACGAATGGCGCGGTGTTGGTCATCATAGGAGCCCAATGCGTCAAATCCGCGGACGCTTCCACCACATATAGGCGGCCGTTTATCCCTGAAACTGTGAAGCTGAACTGCCCGTTGAAACTTGCCGGTGACGCAAGAATCGCCAGGGAGTTGGACGGATTCAGTGGAACGGTGTATGAAATTTCATTTGAGAAGGGGCTTTGGCCATCGTCATGGGCTGTGGCCGCAAAATAATATGTGACGCCTTCCACCAGGTTGGAAATAGTGACGTTGGTGTTGTCGCCGGCGGATATCTCGTTGTCATACACTCCACTCGCCACGCCGTAATAAACGTCATAACCGGTGATGTCGGGGCTCGTGCTGGGATTCCAAGCCAACGTCACGCTGCCGGTCGCAAATGCCGGAGGCATTGTCATGCCCAAAACACAGAGGAAGGAAATGGTCCACATCCACTTTCCTGCCCACGTGAGGGCTGGTTGATTCAACACGCGTTTCATACCAGCACTCTTTCTTTTGAATGCCTGGGCTTGCTGGTGTTGAATCCCCGCGCCGCACAAGCCGCAGGACATTCTTCAATAGTTTGACAGCCTCGTCTCTGCAAATGCTCAAGTGAAAATTGTGACATTACCAGCCGGCTTAAGACGTCAGGAGGCGTTTTGATTGCTCTCTTAACCAAATGCACCCAAAATAGAAAGCGTGCGAAGAACACACGCCATTGTTAGAGCCGTTTTAAGCTGGTTTTCCAAAAACGCCCGCGACCTGCCGTGGCGGCGCACGCGCGATCCTTACGCGATCTGGGTTTCCGAAATCATGCTCCAGCAAACGCAGGTCAAAACGGTGCTGCCGTATTGGAAACGCTGGATGCGCGAACTGCCGACGATTGAATCGGTTGCAAACGCGCGTGTGGACAAAATCCACAAGCTTTGGGAAGGGCTTGGTTATTACACGCGCGTGCGGAATTTGCAAAAGGCGGCCCAAATAATTTTGGAAAAGCACGGCGGGAAATTTCCGCAAAAATTCGACGACGTGCTCGTGCTGCCGGGAATCGGCCGCTACACCGCCGGTGCGATTTGCAGCATCGCCTTCAACCAGCCGACACCGATTTTGGATGGAAATGTCATTCGCGTATTGACGCGGATTTTCGGCGTCGCAGAAAATCCGCGCGAAAAAGAAACCAACAGGCTGCTTTGGGAAATCGCCAAGGAACTGGTTTTTCGCGCAAAGAGCGCGAAGGAAGCGAAGACAAAAAAATCTTCGCGCACGTTGCGGCCCCCGCGCGAAGCAAATGCCTGTTCATTTTTAAATCAATCGCTGATGGAGCTTGGCGCGCTGGTTTGCACGCCGCGGAATCCGCACTGCTCGATTTGCCCGGCGCAGAAACTTTGCGTCGCGTTCAAGGAAAGCCGCGTGGAGGAATTGCCCAATCTTGGGAGGCGCGAGAAAGCAACAGCGCGGCATTTCGTCGCGTTCGTCGTTGAGCATGACGGGAAATTTCTGGTTCGCCGGCGGCCCGCCGGGATTGTGAACGCGCACCTGTGGGAATTCCCAAATTTTGAAACCAACGGCAAAAAAAAAGGCGCAAGGGAAATTTTCAGGTCGGTTTATAATTTTGAACCGGAAGAATTTAATCCACTTTGCACGGTGAAACATTCCATCACGCGCTATCGCATCACTTTGGAGGCATTTCGCGTCCAGTTAAAAAAATCTCCAAAAGTGTCCGGTGGAATTTGGCTGCCGCGTTCGAAGTTTGATTCGCTTGCCTTCACCGCCGCCCACAAAAAACTCGCCAGTTTTGCGGCAAATCGTATCTTAACCCGCCCATGATTTACTTTGATTACAACGCCACCGCGCCGGTGATGCGCGAGGCGCGCGAAGCCTGGCTGGGCGCCACCGAACGCATCGGCGGCAATCCGTCGTCCATGCACCAGTTCGGCGCGAAGGCGGCGGCGGCGCTGGCCGAGGCGCGGGAAAAACTCGCGGCGTTTCTTGGTTGTCATCCAACGGAAATCGTCTGGACGAGCGGCGCAACGGAGGCGAACAACACCGTCATGCATCACTTTGCCGAAAAGCTCGGCGCGACGGGGCAGGTTTGGATTTCTTCCATCGAGCATCCGTGCGTGAACGATTCCGCGGAACATTATTTCGGCAAACGCGCCCGAAAAATTCCCGTCACGCACGACGGCGTGATTGATTTGGAATGGCTCACGGTGGAACTGGCCGACGCGCGCCCCGGACTCATCGGCGTCATGGCCGCGAACAACGAGACCGGCGTCATCCAGCCGTGGCGCGAGATTCACTCGATCTGCCAGAGCTACGAGGTTCCGTTTTTCACCGACGCGGTGCAATGGCTCGGCAAAATGCCGGCGCTCGGTTTGGGCGACTGCGATTTTGTCAGCGGCGCGGCGCACAAATTCGGCGGGCCGCGCGGCGTGGGCTTTTTGAAAGTGCCGCGCAAGACGGAAATTACGCCGCTGCTGTTCGGCGGCAAACAGGAGCGCGGCCGGCGCGCAGGAACGGAAAATATCGCGACGATTGTCGCGATGCTCGCGGCTTTGGAAATCCGCGAGAAACAAATCGGGCACAGCCAGCATCTTTTGCGCGGCGTATGGCGCGACAATTTTGAGCGCGAATTTCTGCGCGCAGTTCCCGAAGCAACGATTTTAGGCGCGAAAGTACCGCGGTTGTGGAACACCGTTTCCGCGCTCATGCCCGACGGCGACCGCAAGCACGAATGGGTAGTGCGGTTGGACAAGGCGGGTTTTGCGGTTTCCACCGGCTCGGCCTGCACGACGGGCAAGGAAGAGCCGAGCCACGTGCTCGCCGCGATGGGATTCAAGCCCGCGCAAGCAATGCGTGCGGTGCGTTTCAGCGCCGGCTGGGAAACGACAGAGGCAGATTGGGACGCGCTGGCAAAGGCGTTGGCCAAACTCCACGGTGAAACTCATCACATTAAAGATTAAATGACGCGCCCATGGCGTGAAACGCAAGCCGGCCAGTCGTGCGATAATGGCAGGGGAATTTTGCCGTGAGCGATTGATTAACTCTGGCTCAAGCGTTGCGCGGGTTTCTCAAAAAACATCCGGTGTGCTTCTTCGAGAATGTCCGGGATGCGATTGGCGAAAGGGCTGTTCTTCAACGCAGGTCGCAAATCCACCTCGCGCACTTTCGCGGCGTTCACCCCGGGAAACCAGTGCTCAGCCTGGCCGAGCAGATTGTAGCGCATCTTGCCCCAAGCGAGCAGGTCGAGCGGCTTGGCGTAAGTCCAGAGCCGCAAAATTTCCGAGACATTGATCTGGCCGGGAATGTCGTGGTAATTCGGCAAACCTTCGGGCCAGCGGGCGCACCAGTCCGCACCGAGAGCTTTTCCCATTTCCGCGCGAAGCCGCTTTTCAATCGGCGCCATTGTTTGCGGAATTTCATCGTATAATTTCAACGCGGCGACGTGTTCATCAAAATCCGTCGGTTTGGAAACGCCGCAGCTCAACGTGTGAACTTCCTGGCGGTTCAAACAGTAAAGGTCGTTGAATTGCATCGGCGTAAGCGGCGCGCAAAGCGATTTGATTTTCGGCCCCGGCTCCTGAAGCTTGCCGCCTTTGTCGTTCGGACTGATGATGAAGACGCCCATGTCGTGCCGGCGCGCGGCCTCGACCGCCGGCCAGTTCAGGTCGTTGACAAAATACCAATGGACGTTGATGTAATCGAACTCGCCGGTATGCACCGCGTCGAGAATGACATCGGTCGTGGCGTGCGTGGAAAAGCCGATGAAGCGGCAGCGGCCCTGCTTTTGCAACTGGCGCGCCGCGCCCAGACAACCGCCCTTTTTCAACGACCAATCGAGCAACTCGCGATTGTTGATGCCATGCAGTGAAAGCAAATCCACCTGGTCGAGCTTCAAGTATTTCATCGAAGTCTCGAACGTCTCCAGAAATTCCTTCGCGGTGGCGCGCGGCGTGACCTTCGTCTGGACAATCATTTTGTCGCGCGGCAATTTCGGCAGGAGATTGCCCAGTTGCATCTCCGACGTGCCATAGCCGCGCGCGGTTTCGATGTGGTTGATGCCGAGCGCGAGCGCGCGATGGATGCAGGCTTCGAGATTTTCCTGGCTGACACGCGGGATGTCCTGCGGCGGCACGTCCTGCCACTTGTGCTGATAACGCATGCCACCGCAGGAAATTACCGGCATCTGCAATTCCGTCCGGCCAAAACGACGATATTTCATTGCATCGAAAATAAATGGCGCGCGCGGCGAACGCAAGCGACGAGGAAATGTCGCGCGAACCAACGCACTCAAAGTTTTACATCCGTGTTCATCCGTGTTTATCTGTGGTTGAACATGGCGTTTCTCAATGACAATTATCTCAAACTGAAAGCCGGCTATCTTTTTCCCGAAATTGCCCGGCGCGTGAAGGTTTTTTGCGAGGCAAATCCTGAAGCCGCGAAAAGATTGATTCGCTGCGGCATCGGCGACGTGACCGAGCCGCTGCCAGCCGCGGCCGTCGCCGCGATGCACAAGGCCGTGGACGAAATGTCCGCGCGCGAAACGTTTCATGGCTACGGCCCGGAACAGGGTTATGAATGGCTGCGCGCCGCCATCGCCAAAAATGATTTCCGCGACCGCGGCTGCGACGTGGAGGATGATGAAGTGTTTGTCAGCGACGGAACAAAATGTGACACCGGCAACATTCTCGACATTCTCGGCGCGAAAAACAAAATTGCCATCAGCGATCCGGTTTATCCGGTTTATGTGGACACGAACGTCATGGCCGGCCACACGGGCGAGGCGAACGAAGCCGGCGCGTTTGCAAAATTGGTTTATCTGCCGTGCAAACCGTCAAATGGTTTCATTCCTGAACCGCCGAAGCGGCACGTGGACATGATTTATCTTTGCTCGCCGAATAATCCGACTGGCGCAGCGGCGAATCGTCCGCAGCTCGAAGCGTGGGTGAAATACGCGCTCGAAAACAAATCCGTGATTTTGTTTGATGCGGCTTACGAGGCTTACATCACCGACGCGAACCTGCCGCATTCGATTTACGAAATTCCCGGTGCCCGCGAATGTGCGATTGAATTCCGCAGCTTTTCTAAAAACGGTGGCTTCACCGGCACGCGCTGCGCATTTACCGTCGTTCCGAAAACGCTCAACGCGCAGACGAAATCCGGCGAATTCAAACCGTTGCATCCGCTATGGGCGCGGCGGCAGACGACAAAATTCAACGGCGTGAGTTATGTGATTCAACGCGCCGCTGAAGCACTTTATTCGCCGGAAGGAAAGCAACAAGTCCGCGCGCTCGTTGACTTTTATCTCGGCAACGCAAAAATTTTGCGCGACGGAGCGAAGAAGGCCGGGCTGAAAGTTTTCGGCGGCGTCAACGCGCCTTACATCTGGGTGCGCACGCCCAAAGGCGTCACGAGCTGGCAGGCGTTCGACAAAATTTTAAGCGACGCAAACGTCGTGATCACGCCCGGCAGTGGATTTGGCTCCAAGGGCGAGGGTTATTTCCGCATCAGCGCGTTTAACAGCCGCGCCAACGCCGAGGAAGTCGCGTGCCGATTGCAGGAATTGAAGTGGTAAATTCGTCATTGCAGCAAGGCTTTGTTTTGCTATCCTTGCCCCTCGTTTTTACTGAAAATTTAACCGAAGAAAATTTATGTCACAGCATCGCAGTCTGCGCGCGGCGTCCGTGTTGGGCGGCAAGCGCAATGTCCTCAAGCGCTTCGAGCGCGTCGAGTTGCTCAAAAAGCGCGGCCAATGGAAAGCCGGCGACCGCATCACGGGCTTGCGCAAGACCAAGCCGGAGGCGTAAGCCTTGCTGGTTCGGCTTCAGAAATTTCTCGCGGACGCGGGTGTGGCTTCGCGGCGCGCCGGCGAGCAGTTCATTTTGGACGGGCGCGTTTCGGTCAACGACAAACAAGTCCGTTTGCTCGGAACGAAAGTGGATCCGCTCCACGACAAGGTTGCCGTGGATGGAAAAATTCTCCGCGCGAAACGGAAGCTTTACATCGCCCTGCACAAGCCGCCCGGTTACGTTTGTTCACACCAGGACGAATTGAACCGCCCGACGATTTATCATTTGTTGCCCAAAGAGTGGCAAATCGCGAGTTCTGTCGGGCGTTTGGATTTCAACAGCGAAGGATTGATTTTTCTGACGAATGATGGACAATTCGCCTTGCGCCTCACTCATCCGCGTTACGGTGTCCGCAAAAAATACGTGGCGATGATCGAGGGCGAAGTGACAACGGAAATGGCACGGCAGTTCACGCGGGGCATTTTTGACCGCGGCGACAAATTAACGGCGTTGTCGGCGAAAATCATTTCGGCCAGCCGCGCGTGGAGCGTGGTGGAACTGGAGCTGGCTGAGGGCAAAAACCGCGAGGTGCGGCGGCTGTTTGAGTCGCAGAATTTGTCCGTGAAAAAATTGCAGCGGACACAGATTGGAAAAATCAAACTCGGCGAGTTGAAGCCAGGCAAATGGCGGATATTGACAGAAACGGAAATTAAAACTTTACTCTTGAAATCATGAAAACGATTTGTTGGACGATTTTGGCCGCGATGGCCGCAACCGGCGCCGTCGCGCAGGACACAAATACTTTGCCGCCCATTCCCGCGCCGGTAACTTCACCGGCGCAGGAGACCGCGCCCGCACCGGCAGTGGCGCCGGCGCCGAGCACGCCGGCCACCCGGCCAACCGCGCACCGGAAACGCGCCGCCACGCCAAGAAGGGCCGCGTTAGTGGAGCCAACCGTCACGCTCGTCCCCGGACCAGCGGAAGTCACCGCCAAGAATCTGAACGTCCGCGGCCAGGCCGGATTGCAAGGCGAATATCTCCTGCACCTGAGTGTCGGTGATTCTGTCACGGTTTTGAGCGAAATCACGCTGGGCAAACACCGGGCCGACGAACCGGCACAGTGGGCGAAAATTTCCTTCCCAACCAACGGCCATGTTTGGGTCAGCGCACGATATATTGACCCGACGAATGACACGGTTCTGGCGAGGAAGTTGAATTTGCGCGCCGGGCCGGGTGAAAATTACAGCGTTCTCGGCATCATCGAGCGCGGCACACCTGTTTCCGAAATCACCCAGCGTGACGGCTGGATGCAAATCGAGCCGCCGCCGAACGCTTACGCCTTTGTCGCTGCGATGTATCTGAAACAAGAAGCTTCGGAAACTTTCGTGACCAATCCGCCGCCCTCGACGGAAACGGAAACAGAAGTGCCGATGACGACCAACGCCGTTCCCGAGCCGGAACCTGTTGTGGCCGGGCAAACGACCGAAACCAACACGCCTGCCACGACGGAGGCGAATTCCGGCGAGCCGGAAGCAACTGAAACGAACACGACCAGCGCGGAAATTGATACAAACCTCCCGCCGCGCGTCGTGACGCATGAAGGTGTCGTTCGTCAGACCGGCAGCCTGATCACGCCGACAGAATATGAATTGTATAACCCTTCCACGGATGTGAATGTGGATTTTCTTTACACGACTGCGACCAACCTGGATTTAGGCCGCTATGTCGGCATGAGAATCAACGTCACCGGCACGGAGGGTCTGGCGGCGCGGTGGCCGGATGTTCCCGTCCTGACCATCCAGCGCATTCTGGTGATTGACACAAATGCCGTACAACAATTCATCAACCGAAGCCCCAAGGGTGCAGAGCAACATCGTTGATGGCCGCGCCATCGCCGCGCAAATCCTGCGCGAACTGGCACAACGAGTGGTGACGTTGAAACAACGCGGCGTCGCGCCCGGCCTCGCGTTCGTCCGCGTTGGCGAAGACGCCGCCTCCAAAATTTACGTCGGGCGCAAGGAAAAAGCCTGCGCCGAGCTTGGCATTTTTTCAGAAACCAAAGTTCTGCCGGAAACCGCGACTGAAAACGAATTGCTCGCGCTCATCGGAAAATTGAATTCCGATTCACGCCTGCATGGGATCCTGGTCCAAGCACCGTTGCCCAAACACATTTCCGAGGCGAAAATCTATTCTGCTGTTTCGCCGGAAAAGGATGTGGACGGCTTTCATCCGGTCAACGTCGGCAAATTGATGCTTGGCGATGAAACCGGCTTCAAACCCTGCACGCCAGCGGGCATCGTCGAACTGCTCGCGCGCTCGGACGTGAAAACCAGCGGCGCGGAAGTGGTTATCCTCGGACGCGGCAACATTGTCGGCAAACCGATGGCTGCGATGCTTTGCCAGAAAGGCAAAAACGCGAATGCGACGGTGACGATCTGCCATTCCGCCACGCGCGACATCGAATCACATTGCCGCCGCGCGGACATTTTAATCGCCGCGATGGGCGTCGCCAATTTTGTCAAAGCCGAGATGGTCAAGCCCGGCGCGGCGGTGATGGATGTCGGCGTCAACCGCGTGGACGGAAAAATTGTCGGCGACGTGGATTTTGCCGCGGTCCAAAAAATTGCCGGAAAAATCACACCGAATCCCGGCGGCGTTGGCCCGATGACGATTGCCATGCTCGTGTCGAACACGGTTCGTGCAGCCGAACGATCTTTGGTTAATGAACCCGTCATCACAATTGAAGGCCCAATTTCAAAACCCGTTCAGACATAATTTATGCAAGCCACCCGAATTCTCCCCGACCTGCAGTCCTCGCTCTTGTGCGAGGAAGTCCGGCAGGAAGCCAACGGCAATCTTTTCCTCATCGGCGTCATCAACGTCATCCGCGTGCCGCAACTGCCCGTCGTGGCCGGACGGCTCTGCGTCTTCAACCGCTGGACCACAGGCGTTGGCCAGTTCACCGAAACCATCCGGTTCATCGCGCCCGACCAGACAACCGTGATCCGCAAAGGCGAAGTTAAGTTGGAATTGCGCGACCCGTCGGTGCAGGCCACGAATGTCATGGTCTTCGGCCAGGTCGAGTTCAAGTCCGCCGGCACTTATTTCATCGAAGTCCTTGTGGACGACGTGATGAAGTTGCGTTATCCGGTTCCCGTCATCCATACGCCGCCGCCAAATCAAAATCCTCCGCCGGAAAAGAAATGACGTTGAAGCGCGAAGGTTCGATTTGCTTCAACCGTTCAGCGCTTTAACCCTTCACCAAATTTGGTAATGTCGTGGCGATGAGCGCCTTCGCTTCCACTTTTGCCGAGCCAATCACGCCGCGCGGCGTCGCGGCGTTTGCCCGCGCGAAATTCAGCCGGCTGCTCCTCACCCAGCTGGCCGTTGCGCTGCTTGGCGCTGCGTCGGTTGCCTGCTTTCTTGACGGCAGTTGCTTTCCGGTCATTCGCGCCGCGATTGAAAAACTGCCCGTCGCGGGGAAAATCTCTTCGGGCGAACTGGACTGGGGCGGCAACTCGCCGCAAATGCTCGCGGAAGGAAATTTTCTGGCGTTCGACGTGGACCTGGATCATTCCGGCCAAATCCACTCGACCACCGCCGGCGTGCAAATTGAATTCGGCAAAAATTCCATCCGCGTTTTCTCATTGCTCGGTTACACGGAATTTTTTTACCCACCAGACCGATTCGCGCCGTTCAACCGTCCGGAGCTTGAGCCGCTTTGGGGCGCGTGGTCGGCGGAAATTTTATTCATCGCCGCTGCTGTAACTTTTCTCGGCTTGCTTTTAAGCTGGTGGTTTCTGGCAACAATCTATTTTTTGCCGGTCTGGCTGCTCGGATTTTTTGCGAACCGCGACTTGAATTTCCGCGCCTGCTGGAAATTGTCCGCCGCCGCGCTGCTGCCCGGCGCGCTGCTGATGGCCGCGGGCATTGTGCTTTACGATTTCGGATTTCTACAGCTGGTCTCGTTTGGATTTGTCTTCGCGGCGCATTTCGTTCTTGGCTGGATTTATGCGTTTGTCAGCCTGCTGTTCGTGCCGGGGATTTCCGAAACGAAACCGAAAGGAAATCCGTTCCAGCCGCGCAAATAAACACCGGCTCTGGCGAAAATCAGTTGTCCTCTGGACTGAATCCGATTGCGGGCGATATTATTTTCGCCGAAGCCGGCGTTATCTTCACCGAGACCGATGTTAATTACCTTGAGTGCAATCTTATTTTCACCGAGACCGATGTTATTTTCATCGGGCTTGACGATTTTACGTCAAACATGAAGTTATTTTCATCACGTGCGACGTTAATCACGTCGAGGCCGGGGTAATTTCATCGGTTTCGAGCTTAATTACGTCAAAGCCACCGTTAATATCGTCGAATTCGATATTATTTTCCCCGAAGATAACATTCTAAACCTCTGTTTTACAGATGTTTGTCACAAATCCACCCAAAATTATCGTGCGGTGGTCGTTTTACGCCTTTGTCCCGGTGACGGTGGGAGTGACCGGCGTGGCATGAGGATGGCCGGGGAAACGGGCTTTGAGATCATCATAAATGGCTTGCGCGCCGGGCACGTTGCGCTTGGCCGCCATTTGCACGCTTTGATAGAACGACAAATCCGGCAGGTAAATCTGATGCGAGAGCACCATCTCGGTGTCGTTGAGCGGTTGATAAACGTCAAAGAGCGCGTGCATGATGTCGGCCACGTCCGTCCATCCCGCGCGATCCTGGCCGAGTTGAGTCATGTCCACAAAACCGGGGATCAAATCCGGCCGGCTGGCCATGTAACTGGCGCACTTCTGTTCAAAGCCGACGGTCTTGTCGCCCAGCTTGAGCATTTTTTTGCGCTGCTCATCCGTCAGGCCGATGGTGAAAGTCAGCGCCGCTTTCAAGCCGGCAATCTGGGCGAGGATGGCGGCTTTTTGGTCGGGCGTAATGACGACGGAAACGGGCGTGTCCGTTGCCAATGGAGTTGGCGCGGCGGCGGCTGGCGCGGCTGTCGAAGCGGGCTTGGACGGTTGGCGTATGGTTTGGATTTTTTTGGTTTGGGTTGTTTTCATGCGGAAAGTGGAACAGATCTTTCAAAAGAATGCTTTCCATCCTTTGCCAGACTTAAACCATTTATTGCCCCGCATTTTTGCGGAAAAATGAGTCGTGCGCGTTGAGCCAGCGCCGTGGCCGCGAAATCTTTGTAGCGCGTGAATTGAATTTTCCAAAAGTTCTGTGGGAACGAAATCCGTAGCGTCGGACTGTCACCGACGACAACCCGGCGCTGACACAGCGCCGCTACAGCGGAAGATGCCGCCCCGACGGGGCTTGAATTTGATTTGGGTGGTGGTTCTACAAAGATGCCGCGCCGACGGCGCTGTGGAGTGCGGCGATAATAGCCCGGCCTTTCAAGGCTGGGTTAAAATGCAAAAATAAATTAGTCCCGCAGGGACGGCAGACAATGTGTCGGCCGTCTGCAAAGACCTTTCGTCCTTGACGGGACTTTGAAAATTTCCAAATCGTGAACCCAGCCATGAATGGCTGGGCTATCGTCAAAGACAGATGCCGCCCCGCGCAATAACTGGAATTTGGTTTGGGTTGTGGTTCTACAAAGATGTCGCGCCTACGGCGCTACGGCAGGCCGCAAACGTCGCGCAGGCGTTTGGTCATGACGAACAGGCATGGGCGATATATCAACGTCCATTCCACACGGGGATTTTCAACGGGGACGACGGACGATTTTCCTTTGATTGTCGGAGCTTGTCCCAAGTAATGACCAAAACCGGGTCTAATGCGGTTTTTAGTTGCATTTATTCTGGTTGAGGTGTAAATCGGCAGCGGTAAGAGGCGAAAGGAATCCATTTATGAAAATCAAACTGCAATATCTCTGCATCTTGCTGGCGTTGCTCGCCGGCATTCATCAAGCCGTTGCCCAAGGCACGACGGCGTTCACTTATCAAGGCCAGCTCCACGATGGCGGCACCAACGCCAACGGCACTTACACGATGATTTTCAAACTTTACGATTCCAGCACCAGCGGGAATCAGATTGGCAGCACCATCACCACCAGCCCCACGCTCGCCAACGGACTTTTCTCCGTGAATCTGGATTTTGGCGCGGGTTCTTTCAACGGCAGTGCGCGTTATCTGGACATCACCGTGCAGAGCGGCAGCGACAGCGAGGAACTATCGCCGCGCGTGCAGGTGTTGCCCGCGCCGTATGCGCTTTATTCCGCCGTCGCAGCCACGGTGACAAATGGCGCAATTATGAACGCACAACTGGCCGGTAACGCGGTGAATACTACCAATATTCAAACCAACGCCATCACGTCAGAACAATTGGCATCAGATTCTGCAAGCCTTTCCCAAGTGTCAGGAGGCACAGTTTACGTCCAAAGCAACAGCATGGTTTCATTTACCGGAGGCGGGGTAACCTTGTCGGAGAATTTCGGAGTAGAAGTTCCACCTTCTACATGGAATATCGTGAACGGCTACTCCTACACTGAAAACGAGGATGGTTTTGACCCCGGTTATTTTGTTGATTTGTTGTCGTTCGTCGGTTCAAGCGGAGACGTTCCACTGCAAATCCTGGATGAGCAGCAAACCGGCTGGTCTGGCATTTCAACCCCAAATCTTTATGCGGATACTGTTTACGCCAGTAACGTCGTCGCCGCGGGCACGTTTTACGGCGACGGCAGTGGTTTGACTAATTTGAGCGTAAGTCCGGTTCCATGCATGCAGGTTTTCGACACGCCTGGAACTTATCAATTCACTGTTCCCCAAAACGTAACAAAAATCATGGTTGAGGTGTGGGGCGGCGGCGGTGGCGGCGGCAACGCCTTCGAATATCCCTATGAAACTTTTCTTAGCGGCGAGCAAGGGAGTCCTTCTACCGGATACGTGCCTGGAAGCGGTGGTGGAGCGGGCGGATACGGGAAAGGAGTATTTGTTGTCACTCCCGGAGAGACAATTACGATGACAGTTGGATTGGGCGGCTCTCCAGGCGCCAATGGCGGCACTTCCAGTGTTGTGGATGGTTCCGAGAATACTCTCATCAGTTCTACAGGAGGCTTTGGGGCAACTACCAATTCTTTTTTTGGGGTGGCATCTGGAAATTACTGGTCTGTAACTGAATGGTCTGTTCCGGGAGCGGGAGGCACCAATGGCTCTCCTATAAACATAACAGGGGGTAGTGGTAGTCTCGCTAATTATAATAATGCTGGTAATGTTGATAGCGGTGGTGACGGTGGAAGCGCAGGTCGCGGCGGCAGCGGTGGCAAAGGTGACGGATTTACTTATTATTCTCGTTCGGATTCGGAATATGTGAATGGATCATCCGGAGCTGGTGCTGGCCAATTTCCTGGCGGTGGAGGTGGTGGGGGGGCATATAATTCACTTCCATATCCTGTCGTGTTAGACCCAGGTGCTTCAGGCGGAAATGGGGAAGTGGTTATCTATTACTGATAAATGCAATGAGAATTTTTCTCTTATTTCTGTTTGTTTTCGTTTCGGCTACTGGTTTTGCCCAAAGCAGCAGCCGTTTCACCATCACTCGCAGCGTGATTGCCGGTGGCGGCACGACATTTAGCAGCGGCGCGCGGTTTCAACTGGGCAGCACCGTCGCGCAACCGTTGGCCGCCGTGCCGAGCAGCGCGCGATTTTCCATCCAGGGCGGCTTTTGGATTCGTCCCGCGCCCATCTTCTTTGCGCCAACCGCCGTGAACGGCAACTTCATGGTTTCGATTCAAAGTGAACCCGGCGAAAATTACATTGTCAGCTACGCCAATTCCCTTTCCAGCCAAAGCTGGCAGACTCTCACCAACATCACGGGCAACGGCTCGGTGATCACCGTGACCAATTCCGCACCCGGCGTCACTAGCAGATTTTTCCGCCTCATCCAGCAATAGGATAATTCACGCCAGCTTCTTCGCAATGTGCTCGTCGAGGATTTCCTGCACGGTCAGGGCGACGATGACTTTGTGGCTACGCTTGAAGAAGGATTCAATTTCGCGCAAGGCGTCGTCGGAATAATCAAACGACACGAAGAAACCTTTCTCGCAATCTTCGCGCATCATCATGGCTTCAAAGGAATCAATGTCGGGACGACCGACTTTGTCTTTTTGTTTCACTTGAATCGGATACCAGCGTTCTTTCAGGGCGAGTTCGCCTTCCTGTTTTTTGCGGGGCGTGGCGGCGGAACTCACGGGATAAATGCGGCCATCCACGCCCATGTCACCGACCTGGACTTTGTTCGGGATGCCGCCGAGAGCGATGACGGCCCGGTTTTCAAATTCAAATGGCGGAATGGCGTCACTTTGCATTTTTCTTTCCAGACGAACGTTTGCGTGGAATCCGGTAAACAATTTTTTGAGGATGTTGTGGAAGTTTCCATTTTGCCGGCTTGTCCCTCAATGCAACGACGTTTGGTTGTGACTCAAACTCCAGTGTGTTGGCAGTTCGATAAAGACAAAAATTTTCAGCAATTCCGTTGGTTGTGGTTTCCTGCTCAACATTTGTGTTTGTGTTGCTGCCGAAAAGCTCCAAATGATTTTCCGCAACGGTCTTTCTTTTCTTCGTAACGTAATCGCCCATTGGCCGGCTGCCAAAGCGCAGTCGGTTGACGATTGCGCCAATTGCTTCATTGCTGTTATCAATTCCAATCCACCGTCGCCCTAAATTCCCGGCGGCAATCAGCGTTGTTCCCGAACCAGCAAAACAATCCAACACCAAGTCTCCCGGATTGGAGGATGCGCTGATAATTTGTTCCAGCATCTCGATGTTCTTCTCGGTTGGATAGCCCGTAATTTCGATGTTCTGGTTGTGAGCATCTTTGAAATCCAGCCAGATGTCTTGGACGGGAATCCCATTGCTGTCGTCCAGGTAGATTTTTCGTCGGGGATTGCCGTTTGAGGACCAGAAGATTTCTCCTCTTCGATCCATTTCCTCCAGAACACTCGGCGGGAACTGCCAGTGCTTGCCGGGCGGCGGCAAAACACCGCGCCAAGGCTTCCCCGTTTCACCATTTCGGATGCCGGGCGCATGAATGGGAACTTTTTTGAATCTGCGTCCGGTTGATGCTTCCTCGTAAGTATATTCTTTTTTGGCGGTTTCTTCCGACCAGGCAATCACGGGACGATTCCAGATGTAAGTTTCTGTCTTTGAGTAAAACAAAATATAATCGGAAATGTTTCCGTAAGTGCGGCGGGTGTAATTCTTGGTGTTGCACTTCTTTCGAGTGATAAAGTTTCTGAAATTTGCAGCGCCAAAAACTTCGTCCATCACGATCTTCATTGGAAATGCCATGTTTTCGTCAAGGTGGACATAGATTGAGCCGCGCGCCGAAAGTAATTCGCGGAGCAGAACCAAACGTTCCCGAAGGAATTCGACAAACGCCGAGCCGGACAGCAAATCATGGTAGGCAATTTTCTGCTCGCGGGATTCAAAGACACTGTTCGTTGAATAGGGTGGATCAATATAAACGAGCGACACTTGCCCCCGAACAGCGGAATCATCCAAAAGAGTTCCGAGAATTTCCACATTGTCGCCGAAATAGAGCCTGTTTGCCCACCCCTGCGAATGTCTTGGCGGCTGGGCGACGGTTAATTTTGCCTTCGGGCAATCGGCAATGATTTCAGAAGCCGTTCGCTTACCCTCATAATCCAAATTAAACTGACCACTTGTTCGCTGGTCGTGGCGATTTTCGACCGAGCCATTGGTTTTTGATTTTGGAATGCCGGTTGCCATGGGAGATTTTCAGTTTCGCAACCAATCGAGAGACAGGCGTTCTGGAATCATTCGCAAAGTTAACACCACGATTCTGCCCTTCTGACTTTGCTCAAGCCGCGCGTAATCATCCCACATGGAGCCGAGCAAAAGACCCGGACCGTCGTTTAAGAAAATCAATTTGGTTCGAAGCTTGTTGAGCTTCGTATACATGAACAACTCCTGCGCGCAGTTAAAATAACCGCCGGTGCGATCATCCTCTTGAGCGCCTCCCCGGTCAGAATCGTATCGCGCCAAACCGATTGCCAGAATCGAAGTTTTATCCTCATCGTATATGACGAAATCCACGGGGCGGGAAAGATTCGGATAGCCGGTGAAAATATCGTGAAGCAGAATATCTTTGCCAGCGCCTTCCGGTCCTTTAACTGTCAGGGAGGGAAATTTCTCACGCAGCGTTTTGAAAAGTTTTGCGGTGAGGTCATACCCCTTTTTGCCTCGATCTTTGTATTCCCAAAGAACCGCACAAAGAGCCTCGTCTGGAATCGGGCGGGTTTTATACGCCTTTTGGACCTCTTGAACTGGCCGGAATTCTTTCCCGAAATATTCGATGATTTTTTCGCACGACGTCTTTTTTTTTAACATTTCCACCGGAGTATTGGGACTGACATATTTGCGAAAAACCCGCGCAAGTTGAATTCGCATCCAGCCTTCGGAAACGTCGCAAATCTGCCGGAACAAAGCCGCAGAAGATTCAGATGATTGGATGAATTGGCCAAATAGAATGAGAACCGGTTTATACAACTCGCAGGCTTGGGGCAAAATATCGGGGTAGAATTCGCCAGTGGCGAGCGTGATCCAATTATGCGCGTCTTTTTTGTAATCGCCGAAATTCGTTCTGATCGTTTTGTTTTTTTGGTTCAAGCGCATTGAGATTTAACAGATTTGCCCGACCGGCACGAGAGCGTTTTGAAAATTATTTTCGCCGAAAATCTGGTCGAGCATGACTTTGACGTAGTGACTGGCGTGCCAGTCGCAGTGGTAATAAAAGCTGCCGGTCTTTTTGAGGACGCGGGCCAGTTGCACGCAGCGCGGGCGTCCCGCAGTCGCGGGATAAATCAAATCCACGCAGGCGTCGGGCAATTTGGCGAGCTGTTCCAGATTGTCGCCGCAATAAATGACGCGGGTGTCGAGGAGGCTGCTGGCGCGTAGCGGCGTTCGGGAGAGCGCCGCTGATTTCCGGCTTTTGGGCTTCACCGGCGGACTGCCGTCCGCCGCTACGTCCGATTTCTTTGCCATGCGGCGAAGTTTGCGCGGGAAAACTATCGGCGTCAATTCCCGTCAAGTTAGGTATTTTCGCGCAAATAAAATTGCAACTGTTGCACACGAACTTTAATTTGCGCCCATGTCGAAACTGCCGTTTGAACTGCTGCTGGCGCTGCGCTATTTGCGCCCCAAACGGACGTTCGTTTCCATCATCACGCTCATCTCCATCGTCGGCGTCGCGCTCGGCGTCGCCGTGCTCATCATCGTCATCAGCGTCATGAGCGGCTTCGACCACGACTTGCGCTCGAAAATTCTCGGTTTCCAATCACATTTGAGAATTTACGCCCTCGACTCGTCGGGAAGAATGGAAGCGATGGATAATTACCGCGACGTGATGAACCTCGTGTCCTCGAACAAAAACGTCCGCGGCGTCGCGCCGTTCGTGCTCGGCCAGGTGCTGGTCGAAACCGAACCGCAGGACACGAACACGCAGGAATCGCTCACCGCCGCGCCGTGGTTGCGCGGCGTGGACCCGGCCCACGAAGCCGACGTCAGCATGCTGCCCCAAAGCATCACCAACGGCTCGTTCGATTTGAGCGGAGAAGGCGTGGTCATCGGCAAGGATTTCGCCGAGAACATGAATCTTTCCGTCGGCGACCACATTTCGATTTATTCGCCAGCCGATTTGAAAAAAATGAAGGAGCAGCAGGGCAAGCCCGGCGAGGAGGCCATTCTGCCCGACGACTACACCGTGACCGGAATTTTTGATGTCGGCTATTATGATTTTGACGCCGATTTCATTTTGGTTTCGCTCGAAAACGCGCAGGACATTTACAATCTGGGCGACAGTGTTCACGGCTTGATGGTCATGCTCAACAATCCGTATCAAGCTGATGAGGTGCAGCAACAACTTATGCAAACGCTCGGACCTAATTTCGACATCACGACATGGATGGAGGACAATTCCGCAATCCTCGGCGCGCTGGTCGTCGAAAAAAACGTCATGTTTTACCTGCTCTTCTTCATCGTGCTTGTTGCCGCGCTTTGCATCTTGAGCGCGCAGATCACTTTTGTCGTTCAAAAGACGCGCGAAATCGGGATGTTAAAGGCGCTCGGCGCGACCAACCTTCAAATCTCCGGCATTTTCCTGAGCCAAAGCACCATCATCGGCGTGTTGGGCGTGCTGGCCGGTTGCGGCCTCGGCATTCTGGCCGTGGCGTATCGCAATGAATTTCTTGAATTCATGCGCCGAGCAACCGGCTGGCAGCTCTTTCCCGAATCCATTTACGGCTTCACCAAATTGCCGGCGATCATTGACGCCCACGACATCACCATCATTTGTGGATGTTCATTTGTGATTTGCATTCTTGGCGGCGTGCTGCCTGCGATTCGCGCCGGCCGGCTCAAACCCGTGGAGGCGCTGCGCCATGAGTGAACCGCTGCTCTCGGCCCGCAACCTCGCGAAAAGTTACGCAATGGGCAGGCGCACACTGGAGGTTCTCTGCGACGTGAATCTCGACGTCGCACGCGGGGAATTTCTCGTGCTGCGCGGCGCGTCCGGCGCGGGCAAAAGCACCCTGCTCCACCTGATTGGCGGGCTCGACTCGCCCAACGCCGGGGAGATTATTTTCGACGGCCGGGACCTCGCAAAATTTTCCGAAAGCGAACTGACCTATTTTCGCAACCGCCGCGTTGGCTTCATTTTTCAAGCCTACCACCTGTTGCCCGAACTCACGGCGCTCGAAAACATCTGCCTGCCCGCGCGCGTCGCCAGAACTTCCGCCGCGCAGGTTGAAAAACGCGGACGCGAACTGCTCGCCCGCGTCGGCCTGGCGGAACGCGCCGAGCACAAGCCGTTTGAGCTTTCCGGCGGCGAACAGCAGCGCGTCGCCGTCGCCCGCGCGCTCATCAACGAGCCGGAACTGCTGCTGGCCGACGAGCCGACCGGCAACCTCGATTCACGCACCGGCGGCGAAATTATTGAACTCCTTAAAACACTTTCTGTCGAAAGACAGACGACGCTGGTTATTGCCACACACGATGCTAAAATCGGCGCGCAAGCGCGGCGCGTCATCGAATTGGCGGACGGGCGCATCGCTTGAAAAATTTTCCGCCGCGTTTAGTTTGATTTGCCATGCTTGAAGATCGCGATTATATGCGCCAGCCGGTTTACCACGAACCGCGCGTCTCGTTCACCATTGCGTTGTTGATTGTCAACGCGGCGGTCTTTCTCGTCCAGCTCGTGGCCTGGCACACGCCAAATGGCGCGGACATCCAGGACAAGTATTTCGCCTTGAGCCTCGACGGTTTGAAAAGCGGTTACATCTGGCAACTGCTTACCTTTCAATTCATGCACGCCGGTTGGATGCACATTCTTTTCAATTCGCTCGCCATCTTCTTTTTCGGACGGCCGGTCGAAAACTTTTTCGGCCGCGGCAAATTTCTGGCGCTTTATTTTTCCAGCGGCGTCATCGGCGGCCTCGTGCAAATGCTCTTTGCGCTTTTATTTCCGTCATTCGACGGCGCGGTTGTCGGCGCGTCGGCGGGCGCGGTTGGTCTTCTCGCGGCCTTTGCCGCTCTGTATTGGGCGGAACGATTCACGCTGTTTTTTTATTTCATTCCCATTTCCATGCGTGGAAGAACCCTTTTCTGGGCCAGTCTCGCGCTGGTGGCGGCCGGCATGTTGACTCCCTACAGCCACATCGCCAACGCCGCGCATCTGGGTGGCATCCTCACCGGATTTCTTTGCGCGCGCCTGATGCTCCACGGACGCTGGCCGCAATGGAAACTTCCCTCGCGCCGCAGTGAGCCGCGCGAATTTGCCGCCGCCGGCAACAATAAAAAAAGTTTCTGGCGTTCGTCGGCTGCCGCCAAGCCCGACGAAGATTTGTCTGCCGACGAATTTTTACAGCGGGAAGTGGACCCCATCCTCGACAAAATTTCCGCGCACGGCATCCAAAGCCTGACCGCCCGTGAGCGCGAAATCCTCGAAAATGCCCGTTCAAAAATGGGGAAGCGCTAGTTCGTCGAGGGTCGAAGGAAATTCTTCCGTCACTCGACTCTCGACTCCCGACCCCCGACTTTCTAACCTGCCGCCATGATTACGCGCTATTCCCGCCCGGAAATGCGGGCGATTTGGACGGACGAAAACAAACTCCGCATCTGGCTGCAAATCGAACTGCTCGCCAGCGAGGCACTCGTCAAGGAACGCGTCGTCCCCGCAAAAGATTTCTCAAAAATCAAGGCCGGCGCGAAAAAATGCCTTGCCGATTTGAAAGGACTCGTTGAACGGCAGAAGGAACTGGAAAAAATCCTGAACCACGATGTCATTGGCTTCACCACCGCCGTTGCGGAAAAAATCAATGACAACGCTTCGCGCTGGTTTCATTTCGGCCTGACGAGCAGCGACGTCGGCGACACCTGCCTGGCCGTGCAAATGGTCCAGTCGGCGGACATTTTGATCGCCGATGTCCAAACGCTCCGCAAATCAATCGCCCGGCGCGCGAAGGAATTTCAATTCACGCCCTGCATTGGCCGCAGCCACGGCATCCACGCCGAGCCGACGACGTTCGGCCTGAAACTCGCGTTGATGTTTGACGAATTTGGCCGCGCGCTTGAACGGCTCGAACGCGCCCGCGCCGCCGCCGCCGTCGGCAAATTAAGCGGAGCGGTTGGGACAAACGCGCATTTGCCGCCGCGCGTCGAGGAATTTGTCTGCAAGAAACTCGGCCTGCGCCCTGCGCCGATTGCCACGCAGGTTGTCCAGCGCGACATTCACGCGGAATTTCAAACCGCGCTCGCGCTCGTCGGCGCGAGCATCGAACGCTGGGCGGTTGAGTTCCGCCATTTGCAGCGCACGGAAGTTCTCGAAGCCGAGGAGCCGTTCAGCAAAGGCCAGAAAGGCTCCAGCGCCATGCCGCACAAGCGCAACCCCATCACTTGGGAGCGGCTCACCGGCCTCGCCCGCGTCCTGCGCGGCAACGCCATCGCCGCGCTGGAAGATGTCGCATTGTGGCATGAGCGGGACATTTCACACTCATCCGTCGAGCGGATTATTTTCCCTGATTCCTGCACGCTGCTCGACTATATGTTCAGCCTGCTCACGCGGCTGATGGATGGCCTGAACGTCTATTCGGAAAACATGAAACGCAACCTCGGCCTCTCGCTGGGCATGTGGAATTCGCAAACAGTCTTGCTCGCGCTCATCAAAAAGGGCCTGACGCGTGAAGCCGCCTACAAACTCGTTCAGGACGCCGCGATGAAAACGTGGGAAGTAAAACACGCCGGTCGCGACGACGCGGATTTTGTGGAGCAATTAAAATCCACGCCGGAAGTTGCCAAACATTTTGCCAAAGGCGAACTGGAAAAACTCTGCTCCCTCGACTTCCATTTCAAGGAAGTGAAGAGCCGGTTTAAGAAACTGGGGCTGTGAGCAACCACAGACCAACACGAATGAACCCTCCCCGCTGCATCGTCATTGCCGGACCGAATGGCGCGGGCAAAACGACTTTTGCGCGGGAATTCCTGCCAAAGGATGCGGGCGTTATTCATTTCGTGAACGCCGACCTCATCGCCGCCGGGCTGTCCCCGCTGCGACCGGAACTGGCCGCGCTTGCCGGGGGTCGCCTGCTGTTGACGGAACTGGATCGTCTGGCCAAAGCCAGGACAGACTTTGCGTTCGAAAGCACGTTAAGCGGGCTGGGCTATTTGGGACGATTGCAGAAATGGAAGGCCGCCGGCTATCGCATTGAAATGGTTTTCCTGCGGCTGCACTCGCCGCAACTGGCTTTGCGGCGCATTGCCGTCCGCGTGAAACAAGGCGGGCATGATGTTCCGCGCGCCGATGTATTGCGCCGTTTTGCACGCGGCTGGCGGAATTTTGAGGCCAGCTACAAACCGCTGGCGGATGCGTGGGCGGTGTATGATAATTCCGGGGATCAACCTCAATTATTGGAGACAAAACGATGAAAGCAAAGCATGGCAGACAAGAAGCGTTTGCGACCACGGTAGGCCGGGCGCTCCGGCGCGCGGGCCTGGCCGCTCGCAAAACTGCCCGCGCCCACGGCACGCCGATTTATGTCTGGCGCGGGGGCAAAGTAGTGGCCCAGAAACCCTGACCTCCTGCCGTGGCGAAACATTTCAAGCCGGGCGAACTGGAAAAACTCTGTTCGCTCGACTTCCATTTCAAGGAAGTGAAGAACCGGTTCAAGAAACTGGGGCTTTGAGACGCGGTTTCACGGATTTGCCAGATTGAAATGCGCATCCGCGTCAATTCGCCAAATTCGTGTCAGCTTCGTTAAATAATTATAAGGTTGTGACATCTCACACTTGGGGGCGCAAACTGTCAGAATGGATCAGGCCATGAAATTGCCGCCAGAAAAAAAGAAGTCCGGGCTGGAGACGATGTTTTTTCGTTCGATCTGGATTTCGGACGTTCATTTGGGAATGCGGCACGCGCAGGTGGACGCTTTGCTGGATTTCCTGCGCCGGAGCGAGTGCCAGAACCTTTACATCGTGGGCGACCTCATTGACGGCTGGCAGTTGAAGCACAAGTGGTTCTGGCGCGATGAATATAACATCCTGATCCAAAAACTGCTTCGCAAAAGCCGTCATCGGACGCAAATCACCTACATCACCGGCAATCACGACGAATTTCTGGAGAATTTTGGCGAACTGAATCTGGGCAGCCTCAAACTGGCGCAACAGGCCGTCCACATCGGCGCTGATGGCAAACGTTATCTGGTCATCCACGGCCACCAGTGCGACGGCCTGGCGCATTTCAACCGGCTGCTCGACCACGTTGGCGCGCGGATTTACAACGGGCTGCTTTATTTGAACAGCTATTCCAATCGAATCCGCCGCATGTTCGGCTTCGGTTACTGGTCATTGGCGGCCTACCTCAAGTCCAAGGCCAAGTCGGCGGTCAACGTGGCCTCCGATTTCGAGCGCGTGCTGGCGCAGATGGCCCGGAATGAAAAAGCCGACGGCGTCATTTGCGGACACATCCACCGCGCCGAAATCCGGGACGTGGACGGCATTCTCTACATGAACTGCGGCGACTGGGTGGAAAGCTGCACGGCGCTCGTGGAAGACATGGACGGGAAATTTCGCCTGTTGCATCTGCGCGAGGATCAGGCTGCAAAGCGGGATTTGACTGACAAATCACACAACAAGCTACAGTGAACGTGCTCGTATTGGAAGTCTTCCGGCTTGATGAGATGGCAACTAACTTTCATCGAATCACTCATAAATCAAATCTGCCGTCCCGTTTATCCCAACGGGATTCAAAACAGCAGCAACCACCAGGGCCGCTACAGCGCAATTTCCAACTGAAACTGGTATTAACCATTGAACTTGCAAACATTTCCGCCATCTTCATTCTAAAATGAAAACCGTGCTCATCACCGGCTGTAGCTCCGGCATCGGCAGGGCCGCCGCAAAATTCTTTGCCGCAAATGACTGGAACGTCATCGCCACCCTGCGCTCGCCCGAAAAAGAAAATGAATTGATTGGCTCCAGCAACTTGCTGGTCACCCGGCTCGACGTTCAAGACCACGACCGCATTGCCCGCGCGATTGAAGCTGGCCTCGCGCGCTTTGGCCGCATTGACGCGCTCATCAACAACGCCGGCTTCAGCCTCGGCGGCGTGTTCGAGGGGATTCCGCGCGAAAAAATCCAGGAACAATTCGCCGTCAACGTCTTTGGCGTGATGGAGGTCACCCGCGCGCTGCTTCCGCATTTCCGCAAAAACCAGAGCGGTCTCGTCATCAACCTCAGCTCGCGCGCCGGGCTGGTCGGCCTGCCGCTGAACACGCTCTATTGCGCCAGCAAATTCGCGCTGGAAGGATTCTCCGAAGCGCTCGCCTACGAACTCGCGTCGCAAAACATCATCGTCAAGCTCGTGGAACCCAGCGGCGGCGTGAGCAGCACCGATTTTGGGAAACGTGTGGCCGCCGAACGCGCGCAAACCGTTTCGCTGTCCGATTACGATGGATTCATCGCGCGCGCCAGTGCTGCATACTCCGGCATGGCCGCCAAGCGCATGGCCAGCGCCGATGAAATTGCGCAGGTGATTTACGCCGCGGCCACCGACGGCACGAACCGGCTACGTTACTTTTGCGGCGAAGACACCGGCGGTCTGATCAAAGCTAGACGCGAAATGAGCGAGGAACAATTTGTTGAATTCATGCGCTCACGTTTCTAGCCGGAACCTTGACACGAATTACACGAATTAACGCAAATTCACGGGATGCCAAATCAAAGCCCTGAAAGGGCGACAGACATTAGCCCAGGGTCAGGACGCGCCGGTGGCCGTGCGCAAGCACTCACCATGGGAAAATGTCCCACAAAATAATTCTCCCTCGCCTCGTCCCGCCCTGCGGGAAGGAGAGGGCCGGGGTGAGGATTTCAGAGTTCATCATCAGTTCAGTCCGGATTCAATGCGAACGACCTCCCATTATCAGCATAATCACCCACAAAAGAATAATGGCAATGATCAAAATAATTCTTCTGTGCTGGCGAATCTTGTCCATGAAACCATATTTGCGAATGACGGGAGAAATGAGTTCGGTAGACTTTTTACTTGCCGGCATGAAAGATGGTTTGGGTTTAACGATTGGTGGCAGTTCACCAAAACCAGCGGGTGTGGTCGGACGAGGATAACCCGCGCGAAGACTCAATATACGGCTGCACGTGCTTGCCACTTTTTCCACGAAAGTTATATGTTCTTCAATCGACTCCGGAGGCACGGCGTCCGCCCTGGTTTGCAGTGCCAGACGCATGGTGAAATGACCCGGGCCACCCCGATCGGTGCGGCTGATGGCGGCGAAATCAGTGCTGATGTCGGTGCGCGGCTCTTTTAACTTCACGCGGACAATGCTGCGATTGTCAATGTCAGCAACGTAATTGATGGCGCAGGGATACGGCAGCAAAAACGGGTTGTGGCGCTCATCCTCCTTGGGCGGCATCGGCAAAACGGTGTTGAGCCAGTTCCCGGGCATTTGGAATACGACCAGTTTGGGGTTGGCATGTTTGCCCAGCTTGAATTCAATCTCAAAAACCTCGGTCAGGACAAAAACATTGGCGTCACGGTCATCCTGACATTTGAGCTCACCGACACGCTTGGCGCTGCGATAACGATTGACCATGGCCTGCAATCGTTGTTTGCCCCATTCTTCCAGTCCGAGCTTTTCGAATTGGATGCGGTGCAGGTCGGCTTGATGGCCCTCGACTTGCAAGGTGACGGCCATCAGAGAAGAACCATTTCTTGTGTCGAGCAAAACATGCTCATGTAAATCAAACAGATTGGAGATTTCCAGCTTTGGCGCTTCAACCAAACTGGTGGCCGCCGCATCCACCGGCAGGCCGTAGTCGTAAGCGGGAATAAAACGATTGAAAGCACCGCCCCCCTGTTGTTTTAACGTGGTGTCAATCCAGCGCCGTTTGCCGTCCACTTCCAATTCCACGATGGCATGGTTGAACAAGGATGGCATGGGCATGAAATTTCGAACCGATTGGCGCAAGAATGTATTTACCAGCAGCGGCCGGGCGTGGACGCGCGCCGGGCGGAACTGATAGCAGCACGTCCCGCCACGGCAGATGACGTGGCGGCCTGGGTGGAGGCGGTGCATGGACAAAATGGACGGAGTGGACGGACCAACCAGAGTGGACGCGGCGAAAAACAAAAGTCCATCCAGTCCACAGTGTCCACACGGCCCACCTATCCAGAGATAGCCGCCAATGGCGCACTGGCGCTCATCATGGTGGCCAGCAGTTTATTGAGCCGTCAGGTGGCAGCGCAGGCGGCGGCTTTTGAAAAGGAAGGCGGTTTCACGGAGCGTCTTTACCGCGTGCGCAAACGAAGGTGCTCAAATAAGTTTATGTGGCAACCATTTTTACTTTTTGCCGGATGTATCGACACCTCACCCTAACCCTCTCCTCGTTTTTGATTTGTTTTCTCCCGGATGACCCTCATCCGGTCTGCGGCCATGCATTTGTTTTTGCCCCACGTCCCTCACCTGTCCTGCGGACATCCTCTCCCGCTCCCACGGGCGAGGAATTTATTTTGTTGGACGTTTTCCCGGCGTAGGTGCTTGCGCACGGCCACCACGCACCAACACCGGGCTGGTTGATTAAATCCCGTTGGGATTTTCAGCGTATTTGAATTCGCGTCAATTCGTGAAATGGACTCGCTCGCGCCCGCGCGCTCGGCCCTCGCGGGCTTTCGGCTTTGCCAAACTCCTTTCGCCGTTTCCCAAACGGCTCAAGTCATGTCAAAGCCCTTTGAACCTGCGTTTCGTCTGCGGGCATCTGTGGCCAAAACTATTGCACCCGCGCGCTGACGGGCTGGCTCCAAGGTCCCTGGCCGTGGGCGTTGCTGGCGGCCACTCGGAACCAGCATTTGGCCCCGCTTTTCAGCCTGGTTACATCGCAGGTTTGTTTGACGCAGATGGCCGCCTGTTTCCAGCCAACCCGAGCCGCGCGGTCGGTGGTCGTCTGGATAATGAAGATGCAACGGCGGACGGGCCGTTTCCAGTGCAGCCGCACCCGGCCTTCGTAATCCGTGGAGATGACGCGCAACCGAGCGGGCGCGCCCCGGCACACCCACCGGCTGTTTGTCCTTCACCACCCCCAAGCCCGCCGCCAGCAGCGCCGCCGGTTCGCCCCCGGTGGGCAATCATCAGCCCGGTGGCGGCGGCGGTCGTGCGCTCGCGCATCGCGGACACCTTGTCCGCCCGACGGGCGAGTGCCGCCTTCAACGCGGTCTTCAACGATTCCACCTCCGCATGGGCTGCGACCGCCTCGGCCACACTGTCCGTCACAAGATTGGCAGCGATGTATTTCCGGTGCGCGGCGGGCAGCTTGGCGATGCCGGTCGCCACGCGACGGCAGACGGCAATTTGTTCAAGAATCGTCTTGTTTCCGAAGCCGAGTTTGAAGCGTTTCATGGTTTTTTAACAATGTTGCGGACGGACATGGCCAATTCTCCCGGCAAAACAACAAAGTCGGCAGGAATCCGGGGCAATTCCGCCCGGAAAGCGGTTAATTCCGTCAAAGAGTTGGTTAAATCGCATAAAAACCTGATTAACTCGCTTTCAGACTTAACCAAGTCATAGACCTTTTTTGGCAGTAATCAATTTTTATTTCCATCATTGTTTTGGAAAGAAGGAAGGTCCGAAAGAAACAAGCCAAGAAACTTGAGGGAAAAGCAAAGAAACCCCGGCAACAAGCAAAGAAAATCCGCCGATCAACCCAAGTCGCTCACGAACATTACAGGAAACCTTGCGGACAAGGGAAGAAAAGCCGCGAAAATTCCCCAGTCCGTCGCGTTCCTTCGGATGTCCGACGGCAACTATGGCATTAAAAATTGTTTATTGCCAAAGTTGAAGCCGGACTCTGTGGAAAATTCGCAGGATTTTTGGGGTGCGGATCCTCATGCTTGACGCAAAAGCGGGTTTAGCCGTTCTGAAATCCTTTTGCGCCTGCCGGGGTGCGTGGATTATTCTGCGTTATGGCCTGGCGCATGCGTCCTCCAGTTGACGGCGAATTTCAGGAGTGGAAATGAACGACCGACAGGAAATTATCCGGGTCACCGAGGCGGATTTGCCGGCCATTTCCTTGCTGGCCGATGTCATCTGGCGCGCATGTTATCCGGGCATCATCACGTCCGAGCAGATTGATTACATGCTGGCGCGGATGTATGCGCTGGACACGATGCGCGATGAGATTCTATCGCAGGGAATCCGCTACGACCGGCTGCTCGCCAGCAGCGAGTTGGCTGGTTTCGCGGCCCATGGCCCGACGGAGCAAGAAATGGTCTTCAAGCTGCACAAAATTTATCTCCACCCGGATTGGCAGGGCCGTGGGCTGGGCAGCCGCTTGTTGCAACACTGCGAGCAGCAAGCCCGCGCTGCCGGAGCGCGCCGGCTGATTCTCTCCGTGAACAAACGCAACGTCAAAGCCATCGCCGCTTACCAGAGAAACGGTTTTGTCATCGCCGAATCCGTCGTCAACGATATCGGGCACGGTTTCGTCATGGACGATTTTATCATGGCGAAGGAATTGGCGTAGCCGCTCAAAGCGAACCGGCCACGCGGCGGAAATGGTAGCCCATGATGGCCAGCTCGATGGCGTGCGGAAACTGGCGCGGTCGCCGGATGAGCGTGCCCCAGAACAGCCGCCAATAACCCACGCGCCCCCGGTGCCACACACCCAGCACCCAGAGGGATTTCAGGAAGGCCTTGAAATCCGCGTGCGACAGCCGCAGCCTCGGCCCAGCCTGACGGTGGTTCTTGAGAAACGTCCGGGTGCGCCGGTAATAATTTCCCGGCTCGTAAAGTTTCTTCACCAGTTCGCGGTAACCGGATTGCAGGAAGTCGCGGTTTAGTTTCGGCTTGAAGTTCAGCTCGGCGTCGGTGTTGTTGCCGGTGCTTTCGGTTTCCAGCCGGCCCTCGCGTTTCAGCCGCTGCCACAAGCGCGTCTGCGGCAGGGCGGTCAGCAATCCCACCATCGCCGTCGCCACGCCGGAGCGCTGGATGAATTCAAACTGCCGCTTGAAGATGTCGCTCTTGTCGCTGTCGAAGCCGACGATGAATCCGGCCATGACCTCCAGCCCGGCGCGTTGCAGCGTCTGCACGGCGGCCACAAGGTCGCGGTTCCGGTTCTGGAGCTTGTGGCATTCTTCCAGCGCCTCGACCGACGGCGTCTCGATGCCGACGAAAACTTTTTTGAACCCGGCCTCGACCATCAGCGCGCACAATTCCGGGTCGTCGGCCAGGTTGACGGACGCCTCGGTGAGAAAACCGAAGCCGGGCCGCACGTGCCGCCGCCATTCGATCAATTCGCGCAGCAGCGCCTTCGTCCGCTGTTTGTTGCCGATGAAATTATCGTCCACGATGAAGACCATGTCCTTCCATCCGCGCTGGCGCAGCGCGTCCAGCTCGGCAATCAATTGCGCCGGCGTTTTCGTACGGGGCACGCGCCCGTTCATCACGATGATGTCGCAAAACTCGCAATCGAATGGACAGCCGCGCGAAAATTGCACGGACATGGTGACGTAATGCCGGAAATTGAGGAGGTCCCAGCGCGGCGCCGGCGTGTCAGCGATGTTCGGTCGGTTCACGGCGTGATAAACGGGCTGCAGCCGGCCGTTCCGCATGTCCTCCACGACCTGTGGCATTACTTCCTCGGCCTCGCCGAGAACGAAATGTTGAATTTCGGGAAAGGCTTCGTGACCGGTGGTGAACAGCGGCCCGCCGGCGATGACGGTTTTCTTCAGCGCTATGCAACGCTTCATGATTTCGTGGACGGATTCCTTTTGCACGAGCATCGCACCGATCAGCACGTAATCCGCCCAGCGCAGGTCTTCGTCCTTGAGCCGCGAGACATTCAGGTCCACCAGCTTGAGTTGCCAGTCCGGCGGCAGCATCGCCGCCACCGTCAACAAGCCCAACGGCGCCATGGACGCCTTGCGGGAAACAAATCGCACAACGTGCTTGAAGCTCCAAAACGTGTCGGGCGTCTGCGGACTGACGAGAAGTATTTTCATGACGAATTTGAAATTGTGAAAATCGAACAACCCAATCTAGTCCTTCCATAAATTTCCGCGAACTAAATCTCGGATAATCCGAATCGCGCCGCCAAACCTTTTCGGGCGCGGGAATTATTTGATTTCGATGCCGACGGGACAATGGTCGCTGCCCAAAACGTCGGGCTGGATAAAAGCACGCTCGAGACGTGGCCGTAGCGCTTTTGAAATCAGGAAGTAATCAATGCGCCAGCCGACATTGCGGGAGCGCGCGCCACCCATCACGCTCCACCAACTGTAATGTCCCCCGCCCTTTTCGAATTCGCGGAAGGTGTCGAGGAAACCGGCGTTCACAAATGCCGTGAAGCCATTGCGCTCCTCAATCGTGAAGCCGTGGTTGTGAATGTTCGCGCGCGGATTGGCGAGGTCAATTTCCGTATGCGCCACGTTGAGGTCACCGCAAAAGACTACCGGCTTTTTCTTCTCCAGCTTTTTCAGGTAAGCCAGAAAATCGCGGTCCCATTTCTGGCGGTAAGTGAGCCGCGACAAATCGCGCTTGGAATTCGGCACATAAACGTTCACGAGAGAGAAATCTTCATACTCGGCGGCCAGCACGCGGCCTTCCCTGTCGTGCTCGGCGATGTCAATGTGCGGTGTAACTTTTAGCGGCCGTGTCTTCGTGAAAATCGCCGTGCCGGAATAACCCTTTTTTTCCGCGCAATTCCAATAAGTCGAATAATGCCGCGGCCAGAGCTGTTCCACGTCGTCGGGTGTGCATTTGGTTTCCTGAAGACAAAGCACATCGGGTTGCTCCGCGTCGAGAAATTCCAGAAAGCTTTTCTTCAGCACGGCGCGCAGGCCGTTGACGTTCCAGGAAATCAGTTTCACGGCACAAGATTATAAAAACCCACAAATGAACACGAATGATTTGATTGCAAGGACGCAAGCGTCTAACTTGTTGGGAATCGAAAATGATTGCCAACATTGCCAGCAAACCAGCGACCGCGCCAAATTTTCGGGTGGGTGACGAGCGGCTCGTCAAACTCACGGCAAACGCCGCGCAAAAAGTGTCGTCGCTGCTGACCAAGCAGGGCCGCCCGAACGGCGTGCTGCGTGTGTCCGTCATCGGCGGCGGTTGCTCCGGCTTGCAATACAAGATGGATTTGCAGGACGGCCCGGCGAATCGTGACATTCTTGTCGAGAGCGGCGGCGTGCGCGTGGTGGTTGATCCCAAGAGCGCGCTTTACGTCACCGGCAGCGAACTCGATTATATCGGCGCGCTCGATGGTGGCTTCAAGGTGAAAAACCCAAACGCCGCGACGACCTGTTCCTGCGGCGAAAGTTTCAGTGCGTGACCGATTATTTTGCCCTGCTCGATGAACCGCGTCGTCCGTGGCTCGACGCGGATTTACTCAAGCAAAAATTTCTCGCACTTTCGACGAGTCTTCATCCGGACAAAATTCATGCCGTGGACAATTCACAAAAAACTGCGGCGGCGAAAACATTTGCGGAACTGAATGCCGCTTATAATTGTCTTGCCGAGCCGAAGCTGCGGCTGCTGCATTTGCTGGAACTCGAACTGGGCGCGAAGCCGAAGGAAATCCAGCAGATTCCGCCCGCGCTGGCCGATTTGTTCGCCGAAGTCGCGGTGAATTGCCGGAATGCCGACGCCTTTCTTGCGGAAAAAGGCCAGGCGACCTCGCCGCTGCTGCAAGTGCAATTGTTCGAGCGAGGACAGGACTGGGTTGAAAAACTAAATAGTTTGCAAAAAAAACTGAATGAGTTGCGCGGCCAATTGACCGGCGAATTAAAATCGCTCGATGAAAAATGGATGGCCGCCGGCGACGATTCGCGCGAGGAAATTTTGCGAAAGCTGGAGGAACTTTACCGGCTGTTCGGCTACTTCAACCGCTGGAACAGCCAGATTCAGGAGCGCGTCGTTCAACTCTCGCTCTGAAACACGCTCACGCTCAAAGGCGGCAGATAAAATTCCGCCGAGTTTTGCTGGCTGTGGCACGGAACATTTTCCGCCGTGACGCCACCCAAATTTCCCTTGTTGCCGCCGCAATAAATCCCGGCGTCGCTGTTCAACATTTCGCGCCACTTGCCGGCGCGCGGCAGGCCAAGACGGTATTTTTCGCGCGGCACGGGTGTGAGATTCAAAATAACGGCGAGCTGACTCGTAAAATCAGAATTTTGCCGGACAAATGAGAGCACACTGTTCTCAGTGTCGTTGCAATCAATCCAAAAAAATCCGGCGTGATCGTAATCCGCCTGCCACAACGCAGGTGATTTGGTGTAAAGCCGGTTCAAATCCTCGACAAATTTTTGCAAGCCACGATGAAACGGTCCGGCGTCAAGCAGCCACCAGTCGAGTTGCGCGTTTTCGTTCCATTCGACGCTCTGGCCGAATTCGCCGCCCATAAACAGTAATTTTTTTCCGGGGAAAAGCCATTGGTAGCCGAGCAGCGCGCGCAGGTTCGCAAATTTCTGCCAGTCGTCGCCGGGCATCCGGCCAATCAATGAACGTTTGCCGTGGACGACTTCGTCGTGCGAGAGTGGCAGAATGAAATTCTCGTGATGGTGGTAGAGCATCGCGAAGGTGAGGTCGTTCTGATGATATTTGCGGTGAACCGGTTCATGCTGGAAATAGCCGAGCGTGTCGTGCATCCAGCCCATGTTCCATTTAAACGAAAAGCCAAGCCCGCCGAGATGCGGCGGGCGTGTGACGAGCGGCCAAGCGGTGGATTCCTCGGCGATGGTCACGATGCCGGGAAATTCCGAGTGCGCGATGTGGTTAAATTTTTTTAGAAATTCAATCGCCTCGAGATTTTCGCGCCCGCCGTATTGGTTTGGAATCCACTCGCCGGGTTTGCGCGAGTAATCGAGGTAGAGCATCGAGGCGACGGCATCCACGCGCAGGCCATCAATGTGAAACCGGTCGCACCAGAACAGCGCGTTGGCGACGAGAAAATTGTTCACCTCGTTGCGGCCAAAATTGAAAATCAGCGTGCCCCAATCTTGATGTGCGCCCTTCCGTGGGTCCTCATGCTCAAACAGCGCCGTGCCGTCGAATTTGGCGAGCGCCCACTCGTCGCGCGGAAAATGCGCCGGCACCCAATCCACGATGACGCCGATGCCGGCCTCGTGCAGCGCATTGACGAGAAATTGGAAATCGTCCGGCGTGCCGAAGCGGCTGGTCGGCGCATAAAAGCCGGTAACTTGATAACCCCACGACGGATAAAAGGCGTGCTCGGCCACGGGCAGAAATTCGACATGCGTGAAACCCATCCGCTTGACGTAAAGCACGAGCGGCTCGGCAAGTTCGCGGTAGCTCCAGGATTCCGTCGCGGATTTTTTTTGCCACGAGCCGGCGTGGACTTCATAAATGCTCATTGGCGAGCGCAGGGCGTCGCGTTCGCGACGTTTTTTCAGCCAGGCAGCATCGCTCCATTTGAATTTTTTGGTGTCCCAAACGATGGCGGCATTTTTCGGCGGGACTTCAAAGAAAAATCCGAACGGGTCGGTGTTGAGCTTGATGTTTCCGTGCGCGTCGCGGATTTCAAATTTATAATGCGCGCCCTGCCCCACGCCGGGAACAAAAATTTCCCAGACGCCGGACGCGCCGAGCAGCCGCAGGGGATGAAAACGGCCATCCCAATTATTGAAATCGCCGACGACGCTGACGCGCTGCGCGTTCGGCGCCCAGACGGCAAAGCTCGCACCGGGAACGCCGTCAATGATCCGCAAATGCGCGCCGAGCTTGTCGTAGATTTTCCGTTCGTCGCCCTTGCCGAAGAGGAACAAATCGGACTCACCGAGCGTCGGCAGAAAAGAGAACGCATCGCGCGTGCGGCGCACACGGCCTTGATGATCGGTGATGACCAGGTCATAGGCGTAAACCTTGTTTGCGGATTTGGTGACGCCTTCAAATACATCGGTGTCGGGAATCCGCTTCAGTTCGAGTTTTGGTTTGTCTTTTTCGTGAGTGGGCTGGATTTCAACTTTGGCGGCGTCGGGAAGAAGCGCGCGGACGACGAGACCGGATTTATCGCCGAGCGGGTGCATGCCGAGCAGCGTGTGGGGTGATTGATGGATCAACTCAACCAAGCTGTGTAGTTCTTCGCGCGAAAGAATCATTGCGGCGAGGATAGCAACCACGGGCGAAAGCAGCGATATAATTTCAAATGACATAATCGTGGACGCCGGCGAACGGCGCGTGGCCGTTTGAAAAATTGGTTGGATTAGCTTGGATTGGGTCGGATTTAGTTGGACTGGGTTTGGTTTCAGCCGGTGCATCCGGTCCGCGATTGTCCATCCGCGCCCAATCGGGCATGGACAAGCCATGCTGAACTCGAACGAGCCAATCGGCCCATTTTTTGCCGTATTCGCCGCCGCCAAGGGTCTCCGCCAGCAAACTCTTTTCGTGTATCGCAAAGAACCTATCGACACGGCTTTTTATTTCTTCCTTTTCCCTACGCTTGTCCGCCTCCTCGTCCTCATCTGCCATTTGCCGGTTCCAACGCTCGCGTTTGATCAACGTTCGCACGGCACGGTGGCCGTCGCACTGCAATTGGGACAATTTCGGGAGCACTTCGTAAATAATTTTGCAGCGTTTTTCCGTATCGGTCTCCTTTTTCAAACGTGCGCTGGTCACGCATATAAGTTCCGCCGCGATCACACTGGCAAAACGGTCGCTGATTTCCATGCCATCAGCCGCCTCGTCCAAATCTTCAGCCTGCTCGGTCAGATTGCTCACGAGAAGCCGCGTTTCCTGCTGCTGCAACCACTCCGGATAACCGCGCTGCTTCCATTCGGAAAGATTCTGTTCGGTGATGGGACGTCCCTCAAACTGCTCTTGCAATAAATGCAGCGCGTCCGGTTCGCAATTGAGCCATTTCACCAGTTCCCTGCCCGGTTCACCGTCCTCGATGCGGCGATTCAACTGGTCGCGGATGTATTTGGGCAAGCGTCCGATTTTGCCGACGTGAGTGGTGCTCATAATTTTGTCAATGGTAGCGACCGCGAATATGCTGGTTGTAATACGACCCCATGGACGAAGCATTCATGAATTCCCGATAGACCGTTGGCGGCACGCCGGGATGGTCGTAAATGCGGCCGGTGTGGAATTCGACGGTGAGCGTGTAGCCATCGTAGCCAACGGCGCGAATCGAACTTGAATTTACGGGCATCATGCTCATATTGCGCGATTAAAGCACAATTCCTCCATTTTTAATTGGCGACCATCGCGGATTATTTCATTTCCAAATGCAAGTTGTTGCAACGGAACGAAATAAAAACGCATTATTTCGAATTCATGGGCAAAAATTCGATTGCGACCCGAGTCGGAAGATGTGTTTGGAGAGTTTTACAACTCCAACGCTTTTTGTTCGTGCTGTTTCCTTTTTGATTCCGGGGCTTTTTTGAAGGTTTCGTCCAAGGCGGCGACGGTGGACGGGCGTTCGATGCCTTTGCCGTCCATCAATTCTTTCACGGTGCGGAGCTGGAGGCGCGGGTATTTCTGCCGGTTCAGCTTGTGCTCGTAGAATCCGGCGCTGGCGGCCTCGGCCTGCATCTCGCGCGTGGGTGGTTGCAGGGAAATCAGAACGCCGATGGCGGCTTGCTCGCGGTCCAGCACGCCGCGCAAATCCCGCACGTCCTTCACGCCGGTCTTGCCGCCCTTGACCTGGATGATGATTTGCTCCGGCTTGGCCACGGTGAGGTCGTCGCGGAAAAGGATTTTGCCGTCAATACCGTGGTCCGCGCCTTTCTTCTGCTCGACGGGGCGCGCGCCGACGAGGCCGAGCGCCCACCATTGGAACTGATATTTGTCATCCTCGGCGAGTTGCGCGGCTTCGTTGGGCGTGGTGGGTTCGCCGATGATGCGGACGGTCGAAGTTCGACTTCCCATTTCGGTAGGAGTCGAGGTAACGAGACTCTGACTATTTTCGGGCCGAGAAGTTTGAGCCTCCTCACGTCGGCTCCTACTGGATTCAGAAAGAGAACCGCTCACGAATTTCAGGCGGCTGCCGTAGGCGTCTTGCAGGCGGTTTTTGATGAGGGAAATGGCCAGTTGCGTCACGTCAATGCCAATCCAGTCGCGGCCGAGTTTTTCGGCGGCGTCAATCGTCGTGCCGCAGCCGCAGAACGGGTCGAGAACCACGTCGCCGGGATTGGAACTTTGCTTGATGATGCGTTCCAAAAGCGTTCCTGTTCTTAATTGCTCCATCCGCGTAACTTTTGACCAAATTCCAAGTATTCAGGCAAAGGATAGATTTGCTTCTTTGCCGGCAATAAAATTTCATCCCGCAATGCTGCCTTGAACTCGGTTTCACCGCCATGCCAACCGATCATACGCAACCGCAGAAATTCTTTTTCGCTGCAAATTATTGCATAATTTGGTTGAACCGTAATTAGAGCGTGGTCAAACGCGCGATGGTGGAGAGCGCAAAGAGAAAGCCCATTTTTGATTTCATCTGTCCCGCGTTCATGCTCCACAGGAACGATGTGCGCTGCGTCCAACAAATCCAACTGAACACCACAAACGCAGCAGCGATGACTGTATGCCTTCAAAACATTTGCCCGAAAACGAGCGTCGCGAATTTTTCGATTCACAGTCTGCAAAACTTGCCGCCGCTCTTTTGGTTCGATGTCGTCAAGGTCAAAGTCCACCGCCTCTTCGCGCGAGATTCGTTCTAATGCTTTGGTTTCGAGAACTGCGGCTGACGTTTGGTGCAGTTCCGATGAGCCTAAAACGTATGAGGTGAAGAAATCAGGGCGAAATGCAATCGCGACTTCTTGATTGTCCCGGGCCTGTGGCGCGAATCCGTTCCTGACCGCTTTTTCCAACGCCTCGCGTTTTATTTGAATTGATGGCGACCGCCCCTCCATCGAAATTTGATGTTTGGTTGCGTCGAAGCCCGCAAAAACTCTCAAAGCATCTGACCATCCCAAAAGCAGCGTTTTCCAACCTTCACGAAGTTCAATTTGGCTAACGCCAGTTACCTGAATACGAAACTCATTCGGGTCTCGCGGAAATCCACCGTGCGTCAAATTCCAGATATAAACCAGCAACGAAACCTTTGTATCTCCTTTGAAAATGGATAACGCAAACGGATGGTCGTCGCGTGATGATAAAATCAAAACGTCCCATCCACATGCGTGAATAGCTTCAATGACGAGATCGAGCAGTCTTGGTTTTTGTAGGATTTTTGCCATAGGGGATAGATGCCTCCTTTAAGAGGAGTGGTTGTTCGTCTTCCTGAAATCTCATTTTTGAACCTCGGATGTAATCTTCATTGATTTCCATTGTCATCCAATACCGCGCCATGTGTTCCGCAGCCTCACCAGCCGAGCCAGAACCGCCGAAGGGATCAAGCACCATGTCGCCTTCGTCGGTGAGAAAGCGGATGAAAAATTCGGCAAATGCAACCGGAAACCGCGCCGGGTGCAATTGCAAATTGTTTTCTTTGCACCGCCGAATGTAACCGCTGTTGCTTTCGGAATTTGCCAACGCCAGAACATTGGGTGCAATAGCTCCTCCGTTGTTTGTCAGAAACGAGGTTGGGCTGATGTCGTGCTCCGATGGTCTGCGACCGGCGTTGTAAGATTTGCGATTCAGCAAATCTTGCATCGCGTCGCTGTAAGCCAACAAAACTTTCCGATTGTCGCTCTTGGGGTTTTCTGTCTTGCTTAACCACCAAACAACGTTGACAGAATCTTTCAGCCGGACGCGGCGAACCGTAACCCACTCGGCAGGCGTAGGCAGGCGCGTTGGATTGTAGTGAAACAATTCTTGCGCCAGATGAAATCCTCCCTCGTTGCACAGTTTGATCAACAGTTCATATTGGTAAAGCGAGCGCGTCGGCGCGCCTTTGCGGTATGCACCTCCCAAATCCAAAACGAAACTTCCGTCACTTTTCAAAATTCGGTGAATTTCGTTCGCAAACGGCATGAACCATTGAACATATTCGTGGTCTTCTTTATTTCCGTAGGCTTTTTTCCGGGTGAGCGCGAATGGTGGAGAGGTTACGACCAAATTGATTGATTCATCAGGAAGTTCTTTCATCAATTCCAGCGAATCGCCCAAAAGAGCTTTCCCGTATTCGGTCTCGAAATATGGTTCGGTTTGCATCAGCGATTTGATTTTACTCGCAGGGAATTGAATGGTCGAGCTTTAGGCGGTCGGGTCGCAGTGGAGATAAAGCGAGCCGGTGGGTTTGAGGACGCGGCGGAGTTCGACCAGGCGCGGGCACATCATGGCGAGGTAGGCCATCATGTCGTTGGTGCCGAGAAAGGTTTTGAACGCCTGCATGACTTCGCCGACCTTGCCGGGCTGGAGAATCAGTTCCTCATAAACGCGCTGGCTTTCCTGATTCCACGTCCAGGTGTCCTCAAAGGCGCGAATCTGGCTGGCGGCGGCGGAGCCGTCCTTTTCCTGAAAGAAGGCGTTGTAGTTCTGGGCGGAGTTGAAGGGCGGATCGAGATAAACGAGGTCAACGGATTCATCCTTGAGGTAACGCCGGAGGATGTCGAGGTTGTCGCCGTAATAAAGCGTGCCCATTTGAGAGTGGATGGTTGAGGGTTGAGAGTTGAGAGTCAAGGCGGAAGGCGGAGAGCGGCGCAGGGGAAGCGAGGGCTGGGAGCCAGCGGCTTGAAGTCCGGGCAAAACGTGACAAAATTAGAGGAGTGAGCATAAAAGCCATCGGATTCTTCATTTTGCTGTCCGCCGCCCTTCCGGCCCGGGCGGAGACAAATCAAACGCTGTTTTGCTGCCGGAACCCCATCCGCATCTTCAACGAAAGCGAGACGGTGAACCTGACACCGCTGTTCCAATGGTGGAAGCAGCAGGCCGGCGGAAAACCGGGCGCGACGGCGGAAGCGGATTATGCGGAGGGGAACCGGCCGCTGTCGGCCTGGAAACGGGTGACGGGCGTGAAGGTGCGCCAAACAGAATACGCCTGGGTGATGAACGCGGAGGTGGCCACCAGCCCCACGATCCGCACGAACGAATGGATCATTCTTCAGCATCCGCCGACGGCGGAGGAACAACGGTATAACAATTTGAAGCCATTGCCGGACGAATACAACCGGCAGATCACGAACGACGAGCACACCTATCAAACCGATTTGAAGGCGGAACAAGCCGCGGAAACCCGCGCCAAAACAGACGCCCGTTCGTGGGGCTGGAAGACCCGGTTGAGGGCAAACGGTTACGACCAACAGGCGGAGGAGGAACGCGCGGCGGCGGACGCCGCGTTGAACGACGAGAAGCAAACGCAAGAGGCGCTGGAGCGGACGCAAAAGGAGCTGGACGCCATTCCCAGCGTCAACGGCCAATATCAGGTGGATTGTTTTGCGCTGGAAACCGGGCGGAACAGCCAGGGGCTGCCCATTTTCGACCCGGGCGAGGTGGCGAGCGCGAATGCGCCCTGAACGCCAGACACGGCGGCAAATTGGCCGCAGAGAATTAAGCTGAGGATTGACAGTTGAAGGAATAGCGCCTGCTTAACATCAAATCCGGGAAAGCACCCGTTCGACCTGCTCCGCGTGCAAGGCCGGCGACCCATCCGTCCAAATCACAAAATGCGAGCGCGCAATTTTTCCCTCCACGGGCAACTGGGCGGCGATGCGCTGTTGAATTTGTCCGGACGGCCAGCCGCGGGCGAGCAGGCGTTCGCGCTGGACGGCGGCGGAACAGGCGACACAAATGATTTTGTCGAAGTGCGATTCGGCTTTGGTTTCAAACAGCAGGGGAATCACGACCACCGCCAGCGGATAATTTTCCCCGCGCCAAGCTTCGATTTGGGCGAGCCAGCGTTCGCGGATTCTGGGATGAAGTATGGCCTCCAATTGTTTGCGGGCGGCGGCATCGGCGAAAACAAGGTTCGCCAGCTCGCCACGGCGCAACTGGCCGCCGGCAGCAATAACTTCCTTGCCGAAAGCATTCTGAATTTCGGCCAGCGCCGGTTGGCCGGGCTGAACCAACCGGCGGGCAAGTTCGTCGGTGTCCACCACCTGCGCGCCACGGGCGCGGAGAAATTCCGCGGCGGTGGATTTGCCCATGCCCACGCCGCCGGTCAGACCGCAAACTTTCATTGGCGGCAAGGGCTTTACGGCCCGAGCACCGCGCGGTAGAAGCGCTCGCGGTAATTGGTTGAATCCAGATTAGTGAACGTGAACGGCGAGGTGAACGGCGGAGCGCTGGTGTAAATATTCACCCAATCGGCAGAAAGCAAATTAGTGGAAGCCTGAATAATGACAGAGGTGGCGGTGTTATTTGAAATCGTGAGCGCGAAGCCACCGTTGGCGGCGCGGAAATCGCCCGAAATCTGCAGACTGGGCGACACGACATTGATGGTGGCGGTGGCAAAGCTGTCATCGGAATCCGGGTCGGGCGTGTCGGCACTGACGATGGCGGTGTTCGGGATCGCGCCCAGACTGTTTGCCTCCATCGTCAATGCCAGTTGCGCGCCAGCACCGACAAAGAGCGTGCCGACGTTCCAAGTCAACTGAGAGGGGGTGTTGTTGACAGAACCCTGCGAACTGGTGCTGGAAAGAGGCGTGACGCCGGAGGGCAGAACATCCGACACGACCACGTTGCTGGAAATCGAAGGCCCATAATTGGTCACCGTGATGACATAAACGAAATTGCTGCCAACCAGAAGACTGGCGGGGGTGGCCGTCATCGAAAGCGCGGTGTCAGCCGCCGAGCCAACCGGGCTGCCCAAGGTCAGGGTGACGGACCAGCCATTGGAAATAATGCCGCCGTTATCCGGCGCGTCGCCCTGCACAAAAAGCTCCCAGTCGCCGTTGGGATTGCCGCCCGACAAGGCGGCCAGATTGGTGCCATAGGAAGGAAGGGGAAGGGGGGCGGAAACCTGAAGGGGGAAATTTCCGGCGGTGGCCGCGAGGGCATTGATCAAATTCATCCCGTTGGGGGTACCCAGTCCGGTACAAAGGTCGTAACCATTGGTGGCGTAAAACAAATTCGGGCTGCCGTTCCAAGTATTATTGCCAGTCGTGATGTCATGAAAACAGTTTGTGTAGCTGGCGCTGTTCGCAATCGCATAAATAGCCGGATTGAGAAAGCCAATGGAAGCATGACCGTCGATGGCAGCCTGCTGGTTGGCCAACGCCAGAAAGCCGGCCCACAACGGCGCGGCGCAACTGGTGCCACCCACGCTATAGTCCACGCCACCGTCAGCGACGACCAGCACGTTATCCGCCGTCAAGGCGACATCAGGCGTATTGCGCATGGTTAGCGAACCACCCACAGCGGCCATATTGATGTTCGTCTGCCAACTGGGAATCGAATAATAGCTGCTGATGCCACCGCTGCTGCCAATGCCGTCAAGGCCATATTCAACCCCCCAATTCCAGACGGTTTCCGAGGCATAAGAGGCGCCTACGCCGTTCATGGTCAAGGTCGTGCCGCCCACCTGGGTGATATACGGACTGTCAGAGGGAGCATTGAAGGTATTGGGATTGTCAACGCCATTGACCGAACCGGCTCCAGCGGTGAATGCATCGCCATCGCCGGAGGCATTGAAATATGTTTGCCCCTGCAAAGCCATCTGCTGAAAAATTTGATCCGTCGTCGCGCTGGGACCACCCAGCCAACCCCACGAAGAACTGAGCTGCCGAGCCGCATCATCCGAAGCCATCCGGTTTAAGATGTCATTTTGAAAGCCATAAGGACCTTCATAAACAATCACCTTGGACACACCCGGCGCCATGGAAATCACCATCTCAATATCCAACGACACCTCATCCTCGCCGCCATTGCCGCTGGGCAGCCCGGTAACACCATCAATCAACACATTTTCCAACGGAACGTTCGGCAATCCGGCCATGTTTTCGTAAGTGTTGATATCGCTGGCCAAATAGCCATCTTCCTCATACAGGCCGATGGTCTGCCCGGCACCCGTAAGCGCTGAACCCGGAACATAGGCATTTCTAAAATCATTCCCCATATAGGTACCACCCACCCCGGAGCCGACATCCGGCTTTCCCTTGGAGGCGGTTTTAGAAGAAAGGTTGGCCGGTTTAAACACAAATTTGGGATGCGACCAGCCGTAATTATTGAGACCGCTGATATCCTGAACCGGCAGAGTTGCCGGGACGGAAGGCTCCGTGTCCGGCGCGAAAAAGTCGCGGTTCTGCACCGGATGGCGGTAAGTCAGCAAGGCCACATGAAACGCGCGCTCGACATCCGACGCCTTCCCGCGCACGTCGAGTAACATCCGGTTCGAATAGGTGCCCACCACAGTCAGCCCATTCTGCTGCGCAAAACCAATCACCTGTTGATAATCCCGCTCCGTGGGGCCGAACCGGGCCGTGAATTGTTCCGGCGTGAGGTAATGATGATAATTCGGGCTGGCCGGATCATAAATCTGCTGAAGCAGATTGGTCAACGCCTCCCGGTTTCTCAACGGCAGACCGATGGCCAGAGACAGGGTGTTGGTCGCCGCCAACTGACCCTTTGGTTGCAAACGGGACACCACCGCCGGCACATGGCCGGGCAAGGTCACCCAGCCGGAATCCGCCGCGCCGCAGGAAAAAACCGCGAGACAGGACAAGCCCAAGCCGAGCGTCAACAAATTTTTCCTCGTCAAATTGCGCATAAAGCCAGTTGTTTTCATAGCGGTCAAGGAAAATTGGGCACGGGCAGATAGCCCGTTGGTTGATAAGTGCCGTTGGTGATTGCGGTTTGCGGATAAGCCGTGGGCGGCAGGGAATTGGTCGCCGCGTCATCAAACGTGAGGGTAACGTTGTTGAGAGCATCCTGGCCACCGGCGTGCGCCATAATCAAAGTGTCCCGCGCGGACGGCGCCACCAGCAAGATGTCAATATCCGACGGCGAAGCGTGGGTGATATTGGTCAACGTGGTTGTAGCCTTGATGAGCACACCCCCCACACCACTGACATTGATCAGGGACGGGTAGGGAGAGGCCACCGTGTCGTCGTTGATGATGATGGCGTTGGTGTTGTAAAATGTCGTTTGCCAAGTGCCCAGCGTGTAGGTGAAGACCGCCGTGCCAATGCTGTTGCCGCCATTGTAAAGCAAGAAGGTCGCCGCAATCTGCTGGCTGTTGGTGTAAGCGCCGCTGGCGGTGAAGCTGAACTCTTGTGAAGCCGGAGGCCCGCCCACAATAAGCGACCCGGGGTTCATCGTTCCAATCGAGGGCGAAGTAATGCCGTTGGTCGCCCGCAGGATGGCGCTAAAATTAGCGATGTTGGTGCCCGCACTGGCGCGGAACGCAAACAACAACGTGACGGTATTACCCGGATAAATGATGCCATTGGTAGACCCGCTCACGAGGATAGAACCATCCGGAACGACCAAGCTGCCGCTGGTGTCGTGGATAGTAAGGGTGGCGGCGCTGGGCGGAATAAGAATGCCATTGGTCGGACTGGACAGTTGCAGCAAAACGGTCTTGTCCGGCTGGACCGTGGTGCTGTCAATTATGGTCACGGGGAAAGTCTGGCTGGTCACGCCATTCGTGAAAACCAACGTGCCGCTGTTCGCCAGATAATTCGTGCCGGCAACACCCGTGCCGTCGGCAGTAGCGAAATTGACCGACGACACGGTGTTGGTGTTACCCGTCCGCAAGACCGTAATGGTCGCCGAAACGCCAGTCTTCAAGACGGTGTAAACCGGACTGGAGAAACTCAAACCAGAATTGCTGTCAATGATGGTGACCACCTGATTGTAGGGCGACACGAGCACGCCGGGGGCGGTGGCATTCGTCAGGGTCACGCTGAACGTGCGATTTCCCTCCACCAGAGTGTTGTTCTTAATCGGCACGACAATGAGGTTGGTCGTAATGCCATTGGAGAACGTCAACAGGCCGCTTTCGGCCGTGTAATCCTGCCCCGCCAAAGCCGTGCCATCGGAAGTGAAGTAATTCACGGACACCGGCTCCACATTCGGATTGGAGCAGACCACGGGGAGGATGGCGGGGCCGCCATTTTTCGCGACGCTCACCGCGGAGTTGGTAAAACTCAAACCCGCGTAGCCCGCCTGCACCACCACCACGGCATTGCTCGGCACCTGCAGCAGGGCGCCGGCAGTCGGACCGGACAAATTCATGCCGAACATCAAATTCGTCACGTCGTGGTGGTTCAGCATCGAGACATCAATTGACTGAAGCACTTCACCCGAAGCGAAATTCAGCGAGCCGCTGTTGGTAAGGTAGTTGACGCCAGCCAAGGCAGTACCGTTGGTGGTGGAATAATTCACGGAGAAAGCGCCGTTGGTGCCGCCGATTCTTTGAACAAAGACAATGGCGGCGCTGTTGGTCTCGCTGACATAATTGGTGGCGTTGAGGAAGGCCACGCCAAAGTTGTTGTCCAAAATGGTAACCGTTGATGTGGTCGGGGCGGTGAGCGTCGCGCCACCAGTGGGATTGGACAGGACCACGGAAAAGCTGACAGGCCCCTGCACCAGAGAGTTGGCCAAGAGCGGAACGGTGATGGTCTCGGCGGTTTCCCCGTTGCCAAAGGTGACCGTGCCGCTGCTAGCCTGGTAATTGACGTTCGATTGCGCCGTCCCATCCATCGTATTGTAGCTCATCGAAACCGTGCCGGAAGAGCCGTTCGTGCGCACAACAGTAAGAACGGCGGCGGGATCGCTGCCATTAACCACATAACTGTTCGTGGCAAAACTCAATTGTCCCGGCGCCGTCACGGTGTCAATAATGGTCAACGCCGCGTTGGTTGGCGCATACAAAAGCGACCCGGTCGCGTTGGTCAGCGACAAATCAACAATCCGGTTGCCCTCGGCGATGCCGTTGTTGATGATCGGCACCTGAGCCGTGGCGACGGTATCACCCGGGTTAAAGGTAACAACGGCATTGGTCGGATAGTAATCCAAGCCGGCAACCGCCGTTCCATTGGTCGTGGTGTAAAAATCCACCGTGGAGGTGCCGAGGGTACTGCCCTGGCGGGCAAGGCTGATGGTTGCAATCCCGGTCGGTATATTTTTCGCCTGGGAATAATAAGTGGACGCAAAGCTAATGGCGCTATTCACATTCAAAATCGTCAAGACGGCCGTGGCCTGGTCACCCAAAGCGGCGGGCGGGGTTGGATTCGAAAGCGTCAAATTCACCGTCAAGTTGGGCGTGATGGTGAAATTATTATAAACGGGAACATTGACGGTCTCCAAGACTTCGCCCGCCGGGAACGCTATGTTGGTGACGACGGTGCCATAGTTGATCCCGTTCGTCGCCGTGCCGTCGGAGGTGGCGAAGTTCACAAACACACTGCCCGTGCCATCCGCGTTGGTTCCGCTGGTGCCGCCCGTGCGTTGGATCGTGATGGCCGCCGTCACCCCATTTTCAGCGACCTGATAGTTTGCCGCCGTAAATTCAAACGCGCCGGAACCGGTCATGGAACCGCCGTAAAGCCGGGCGATATAATTCTCCGGCTGGCCGTCGTATTCAGTGAAGCCGCCGCCAATCACAATCATGCCATCGGCGGGCTGGACGACGACAGCGTTCACATTACCGTTGGCGCCGCTGCCAAAATTAATGGTCGGATCCGCCGCGCCGGTCGGGAGCAGACGGGTAATGCGATTGCGAGTCAGCCCATTCGCCTGCGTGAACTCACCGACGAGCACAATCCGATTGTCCGACTGGACGGCGATGCCTTCAACCGTGCCGTTGGCGGCGGAACCGACATTGGCGACAAAGTTGGTGTCCACCGAGCCATCGGCATTCAGGCGGACAATATGATTGACGCCGATACCGTCGAAATTAGTGAAGCCGCCGCCAACGAGAATACGACCGTCATCCTGAATGGCGATGGCATTGACGGCGCTGCTGGGACCGGAACCGAAGTTGGCACTGAAGGTCGGGTCCAGAGAGCCGTCCGCATTCAAGCGCGCGAAGTAGTTGACGTTGGCGCCATTGAAATTAGTAAAGCTGCCGCCAATCAACACCATGCCCGCGTAAATAGAATTGGTGGGATACGCGGCAATGGCCAGAACGGGGGCATTCGCGCCCAGACCAACGTTGAAGGTGGGGTCCACCGTGCCGTTATTGTTCAACCGCACGAGCGAAGGCGAGGACACGCCGTTGAAAGAACCGAACGCGCCGCCGACGTAGATTTCCCGCAACACATTGGTGCCGGTGACGGCGAAGGTTTCGGCCATCGCATACACCGTGCTGTCCGCGCCGGAGCCGGGATTGAAACTGGTGTCAAGGGAGCCGTCGGTCATCAACCGGGCGATGTAATTCCGGTGAACGCCATCCACGAAATTGAAGGAGCCGCCGATAAGCACGCGGTCGTCGGTTTGACTCACAACGGCCTGCACCGGACCGTTGGCACCGGAATATCCATTGAGAAAACCCGTGTCGAGCGTGCCGTCGGTGTTCAACCGGGCAACATAGCCTTCGGGCACCGTGCCCACGTCGGTGAAGTTTCCGGCGGCAATTATCTCCCCGTTCGTCTGGAGGGCCAGCGCCAGCACATCGCCATTCATGCCGGCGGAATTAAAGCTGACGTCGGGCGAGCCGGGCGGCTGATTGTAGGATTCGGCGTCCACAATCTGGACCACGGCATTGCTGACCGTGCCCAACGTGGCATTGACCGAATTGGACAAGGAAACATCGAAGTAAAAACTGGACGGCGGCGCGTCTTGCACCCCGTCGTCAATGATTGGAACATTGAAGCTGGAACTTAATTGTCCCGGGGCAAACGTCAATACACCGCAGGTGTTTGAGTAGTTGATGCCAGCGGTGGTGTTCAAGCCGGGGCTGGTGGCATAGTTGACATAGTCCGTGCCCGCCGCGCCACCAGAGCGAACAACGGTAATGGTGGCATAGCCGCCATCTTCATCGACGGTATAAACCGGCACGCTGAATTGCAAGGAGCCGTAGCTGTTGTCATTGCTGATGGTCAGCGTGGCATTGGTAATCATCTGGTAAAAGAGACTGGTGGGCGAACTATTCAGGGTGGAATTAAACAAATAGACCCCGAATTGTTTGTTGGTCGTGCCAACGGCCAGGGTTTGAATCAGCGGAATAGATACGGTGCGTGAAGAAACATCACCATTGTTCCACAACAACGTATTGGTCGCACCGATGTAATCCACGCCGCTGATCGCCGTGCCGTTGGTGGTCGCGTATTGAACCGTCACGGTACCCTTGCTGCCCGTGATGCGTTTGACGGTAAAGGCGATTGAGCCGGAGCTGATGGTGCCGCTGTAATTTGAGGCGCCCAACGTCACATAACCCTGCCAGTTCGGGTTAATCAGGCGAAGCACCGCATTGGAAATGCCATAAGACGCAGTATAGCCCACCGGCGGACTGAGGCTGGACAGCCCGAGAGAAAGATATTTCTCCGTCGTATTGGTATAAATATAACTGTTGTTGATGAGGGAAACCTTGAATCCGTTGCTGCTAACACCGGGACTGAAGGTCAGGTTCTGATTGATAAGTGCCGTATAATCCGTCCCGGCCAAGGCCGTGCCGTTGGTGGTGGAATACTTCATGGAAACCTGGCCAATGATGCCGTTGGACCGAAGCACCGAAATCACGGGACTGGCGTTGGTGGCGACAAAAACGGAAGAAGCGAAGCCAAATGCGCCGCTTTGATTGTTATTGTCAACAATGGTCAACGGCGCGGTGGAAAGCCCCAAGGCCCCACCCAACGGAATGTTTTCGCCGCCGAGATAAAACTGATCGGCGTTGGCCGGATTGGACAACTGGAAGTTCGCGTTCAGATTGCCGGGATTCGCGGTGTCGTCAATGATGGACACGGTGACCGCCGACAGAAGCGTTTCCGGCCAATCCCACCAATAGTTGCCGTAAATGTCCTCAAGAAAATCATTCGTCCCATACAAACCATCGCTATGCCGGCGGGAATCGGGCGGTCCCACATATTCCCACGAAACCCCATAATAGGGCGCGGCAGCATTGTAAATGTAATCCAGACCATTTTGCGCCGTTCCGGACTGCACGGAAAAATTCGCGGACAAAGGACCCAACGCCCCGTTGCTTCGCACCAGCGCGACGGGGAGAAACTGCTCGCTCTTGGTTGCCGAATAAGAGCTGCCGCCATTGGGGAGCAAACTGATGTTGCCCGGCCCAGGCGTGGCACCGCCAATCAAACGGGCAACGTTGTCCCGGACGCGGACGCCATCGCGCGATTTTGGTTCGACCCACAAATTCGGATCAACAAAACTTTCAGCGATGCCGGCCTGCAAATCCAAATTGTCACGGACGTTTCGATCCAACTGACCGCCACCGACCAGATCAAAACTGCCGCCGATGACCACGTTGCTGTCACTCTGAACCCCGCAGGAAAAAACGGTGCCCGCCGTGTCGTCATAACGAATGCGCGTCAGGCCGGCAAACTGATTGTAAGCCGTATCCATAAACGTCGTGTCCACGGTTCCGTCCGAATACAGGCGGGTGAAGCCGAGCCGGTGCGTGCCATTGAAGCTGGTGAACTGGCCGCCGACATAAATCGTCCCGTCACTTTGCGGAAGAATGCAATAGACGTTATTGTCGGCTCCCCCCGTCCCCGCCATAAACGTGGGGTCCACCGCGCCATTCGAATCCAGCTTGGCCAAATAATTATAAGAAAGTCCGTTAACATGGGTAAAGGCGCCACCAATCAGGACGGAACCATCCGGCAACACTCCCAAGGCATAGACATCGTCATCCGCGCCAAGACCCGGATTGAATGATGGGTCCAACGAACCGTTGGAATTCAACCGCGCGATGCCGCTGAAACCGTAGCCGCCGACATTCATGAAATCGCCCCCGATATAAACGGAAGAGCCGATGGTCGTGGTGAAGGTGGCGGTGTAATTCCAGTTGGTTCCCGAAAGAACGCCGCCCGGATTCATCACAAAAAGAAGGCTCGTGGCGGCCCCCGGACCAACGTTCATCGCAAAATTTCCGTTGTTGGTCACCACGCCCGAGTCGTAAATTATATTCCCGGCATAATAAATCTGCAGTTCATTGGTCTCTCCCTGCATATTGAAGGTGCCCGTAAGCCGGCCGGCGTTGGCGCCGACATTGAACGTATAATCATTCTCCGCCGGCGTGGTTGACCCGGCGACACTGGCTTGGGCAGTCGAAATGGAACTGGGATTCAGGCCAATGGCATAGACGGGGCCATCCGGCGGATTGGTGCTTGGGTCAAAGGTGGTATCCAGCGAACCATCACTGTTCAGGCGGGCGATATAACTGCGGGCGACCCCGTTGATATGAGTGAAGTCGCCACCGATGAGCACCTTATCGTCCGATTGCACCGCCACCGCCCAAACCGTTCCGTCCGCCCCCGAGCCGACACTAAAAGTCGGATCCAACAAGCCATTGGTGGTCAGGCGCGCGAAATTACCGCTCGACGTCCCATTGTAAGAGGTAAAACTGCCGCCAATGACCGGCCGGTTTGACGAGTCGAGCGCCACGGAGTTAATAAAGCCGTTGAACGGATCAACACCGCCCTGGGGGTCAAATGAGGTGTCGAGTGAACCGTCGGTGTTCAGCAAGGCAAGACAATTCCGCCCGACGCCGTTGTAGGCTGAAAAATCGCCCGCGACGAGAGCTTCGTTATCCGGCTCAAGGGCGAGGCTGAACACCTCGCCGTCGGTGCCCGGACTCGGATTGTCCGCAGGCGAGGTTATCGGCAAGTCGCCGACCGGGAGCGACAGATCGGTGTTGTAATCCGCATTATATAATTCGTCAACCGAGCCGGCGGGAGGATTCTGATCATCAAACAAAATCGTCACCGTACATTCGTTCACCATGCCGACCTGGACGGGATGGTTCTTACTGTTCAAGCCATAAATATCCAAGCGGATGTCCTTGTTGAACGTCGGGTTCCCGGTGTTATAGACGGTGAAGGTAATCGGCTGGGGATCAAAATTGCCAGCGGCCCAAGTCAAAGTGCCGCCGGTGGCGGAAAAATTAAAGTCGGGATCCGAGCCGGAAATGCCGCCGGAATTGGGGGGATTCGGCACGGCATAATCGGAGCCGGGCTGAAGATTGAACTCATTGTTCCAATTTACATTGCCATTCTTGTCGACGAAAAAGTCATTGAGGCTCCAGTTGACGGAGGCCGCGCCGTCATTCGTACCGTCGCGGTCAACATAAACGGTGACGGGCGTAGCCCCCCAATAACTATCCACATCGCGCGGCACCCGGAAATTTTCCTTCATGAAATTGAAGACCGCGTTGGTGGGAATGGGTGAATAGACAAAATTAGTCACCACAATGGGGTTGTTGTTTGTGTCAAACCCGTTGGTGGACACCTCGCGAAACTGGCTTCCCCCGCGGGGATCAATGTCCGCATCCAAAATCCGAACCGCCGCCTGGCCGAAGTCATTATCCACCCGCGGCGGCGAAACATCATACGAATCTTCAGTTGGATCCAGCCGTGGATTTGACAGCACAACCTCGAAATCCCGGTTCGGCCGGGGGATTCCATAGTCATCAATAATCGGAATGAGAATGGATTTGCTCATCTCGAAGTCGTCGAACACGAGCGTGCCACTGGCCGGCGTATAATCCTGCGGGGTGATATTCGTAAAACCGTAAATGTTGGTAAAACCCGGGTAGATATTGGTCATGCCGTCGTAAATATTGGTAAAGCCACTGAAAATATTGGTGTAACTGATGATATTGGTGACATTGGCGATGGCCGGGTTGTCGCCGTTGATGACCCAATTCGTGTTGCCATCCTCCGTGGTGTAATCCACAAGCACGCGCCCGGAAGAGCCCGCCACACGCGTGACCGTCACCAGCACTCCCGGCACGTCATAGTCATAGTAAGTATGGAGCGTGGTATCATACTGACCGGCATCCACCGTGCCCGTAAAGCGGCGGCTGGATTCCGTCTCGGAGGTCAGGTAAAGGAGCATGGGCGTGCCATCAGTGTTGACGAGGCCGGTTTCATCCACGTTCTCGGTCGCAAAGCGGAAGACGCCGGAGGAATGGTAGGCCCAGTTCAACACGGTGGAACCCGTCACCGATTTGGTGTCCACCGCGAAGTAATAAGTTGTGCCGGCCGTTGCATTGAACCGCAAGCCGCTCGGACCGCCGTAAGGCTGGTAAAAATAATACTCCAGTAAATATGGCGGATAAGGAAAATCATCGAGCGGGGCGTAGGAGTAAGGCGAAGACGTGGCAAACACCTGCAAATTCGTATTGTAAACATTCTGACCACAGTTGTTCAATTGCGCCGTCGGATAGAGGTCGTCGTTGGCGGCCACCTGATTCAACGTGGCGACATTGTTACCGGTATAAACGCCCAGCACCGTATCGAGCGGCTGGCCCAAAAAATCGTCCACGCTGCCAATCGTGTCGAGTTCCACTTCGCCAGACTGCGGCGCCGTCCATTGATACCAGACCGGCGCAAAGGGGAGAAACCCCGCTATGCCGGAAAAGCCCGGATCAGGCACATTCCCCGTGTTATCGTTGGTCACCGACCCCCAATCGCCGGTCAAGACTTGCGGCGAACTGAAACTGGTTTGCGCCTTCACCCAGCCCGTCTGCGCAACAATTAAAACCACCAATCCCAGCTTCACCCAGCCGGAGCCGGCCACGAGGTCTCGCAACCCCGGACTCGTAAATCTTTTCATAAAATCTTTTGTCATGCTGCGCGCGGCTTTTGCTGATTTATCCGCCAGTTGCATAATTTTTTCAATTAAAATCCAGTGCCATAAAGCGACGTGGAATTCGGGTCCACATGAACCCGGTAATATTTCTGAACCGCCGGATTCACCGTATCATACACGCTGTTCGTAATCGGCCAGCCGCCCACGGGCGGCACGGCGGAGGGCGAAACAAAATCCGTCAGCACCAGCCAGTTGGTCGCAAAAAGATTTGTGCTATAAAGGACATAATTGGTTGAGGATGGAATTGAATTCCAAGTGATCTTGACTTCCCAAGGCGGCACGTTGGTCAACGTCAGTTTGAAATTCACCTGGCTGGGAACGAAAACCGGCGTGGGATCCTGGCTATTCGCTATTCCATCGCCATTGGAATCAAGACGCGGATCACTTGCCAGCGCGGCGTTGACGGCATTCGTCGTGCCGTCGGGATAAACGATGTTCGTTGAACTGAAATACCCGGCATAGGACGGCACCCAACGCAAGTGGTCGTTGTTCTCATGATTCAAATGAATCGCCTGGGATTGGCCATTGATGACGGCTTGCGCGTAATAAATCACCAGATTGGTGTTGAAATTAAGCGCCTCAACATTGCCCTCACCATCAAGATTGGCGGCGCTATCATCCAGTTCAAGGTAATCCACGTAAATCGCGTTGCTCGCGCCGGTGCCATTGAATTGGAACTGGCCATAACGATTGGGCATGGAAATATTGGCGGGTGAATCCAAAATCAACCGTCCGATGGCCGCATTATTTGAGAAGCCGGCGGTTGAAACACCAAAATCCCCGCCAGCCCAAGTGTTGACCACCGTCACATTGTTCGGGGCGATGTTGGTAACGGTGGTGCCCAGCAAATCACCATTGGCCGGATTTGCGAGCAAATTGAATCCACTGTCGCCATTGTTGGCCACGCTGCCCACAGTCCAGGCATTGCCATTGGTGATGCCGGTGTCAGTCAATTGATTGGTCGCAGAGATTGTCAGCGATCTTCCAGCCTGGATGACAACATTGCTCGTCACCAACCCGCCAGTGGCGATGGAAACATCGGCGATGGCCGCGATGGAACCGTTCGTCAACGTTATGGTCTGCGACTGCAACACAAAAGAACCCGCGCTGTTCGAGAACACTCCACTGTTCTCAAAATAATTGGCATAAATCGTCGAGCCTTGATCCGAAATCAAGCCATTATTGACGAAGGCGGTGTAATTGGCGGGCGACGGTCCGCCGAAAATGGCGGAGTTTGGCGAACGCATGGCGCCATTGTTGGTCAGGCAGCGCAAATTCGGCAGCGTGGCCGATGAAAAAGTGTAGGCGTTGCCGAGCGTCGGATTCTCCAAATTCAGTTCACCATCCGGCGAAGCGGAGCCGGCACCGTTGGTGGTCAACGTGAGGTTGGGCGCGTCAATGTAAAATTTATTCATGATGTTCAACACATCGCTGATGACCACGCTGTTGGTGCTGTGAAAGACCAGATCATGAACCTGCGCCGCCGTGGTTGGTTCAAGCTGGGCGTTGACGATCAGGACACGATAGTCGTTGGTCACATTATTGGTGTCCACATAAATCCAGTCCGAACTCCAAGCCTGGACCGCACCGCTCCAGCGCGGGAGCGCCGGCTCCAACAAATTGCTGACGGTCATGAACCCGTTGGTCACCCCGAGATTGAGGTCGGTGTAAGGCGAGGCAATCTGCGCACCCGGACTGCCGTCAAATTGATTCGTCGCCGACACCGACAGATAATTGGGGCCGGAAATGTCGGCGCCCGCCAGATTCAATTCCTGGCTGGCGGAAACCTGCATGCGACCGGCCAGAATGGCCAGATAGTTCGTGACATTTTGGGGGCTGGGGTTGTTAGTCAGCACGGTGGTGGGAGTCAACTCTACACTGACATAGGAGTAATTGTTGTTGGTCACAACCCCGGGACTAAATACCGGATCATAACCGGCCGGCGCGGGGGGGACGCCAAAAAATTCCTGCGCGCCTTCGGCAAAGGTAAAATTTGACGGAATGCCGGGGGGGATGATCGGATTGTTGGTGTTGGCAGCCCCCAAATAATAATCCGAAAGATAGAGGTAATTGTTGGCCGGCAATCCGGTCGCCGGATCCGTGTAGGTGCCGACCCATTCAATGTGGGCGGCGCCCGCGCCAACAACGTCACCTCCGAAATAAACATTGTTGGTGACGTTGACCCCCGGATCATCGTTGAGGAAAACGGCGCGGTAGATGACATAGTTCGTCGCCGGCTGGACGATGTAAAAATAAGAAGTGGAAGCAGGCAGATACAGATCCGTCAGCGGGAACAACTGGGTGGTGAACAACGACGACAGCGCGGTGGTGGGCGTCAAATCCAGCGACGGATACCAATCCCGATTCGTGTCGGTCCCCACCCCGTAATCCACACTCACCAGTCCCGGATTGTAAAAAAGATCGAAGGGATCAAACGCCTCCACGGTGAACAGCCCGCGGGACAAATTCACATTGCCGCCGGTAAACTGCATCAGCCCGTCCGTGCCCACGTCAACCAGGCCGGGGCTGACGATGTTCGTGGCCGAAACGATGAATTGTCCCGCATATAAATCAAAGAGAAAAAAGGCCACGTTCGTGTCCATGTAGGAAGCGCAATAGATTGAGCCGCCGTTGAAAAAATTGCCGGCCGGCTGATGCTGCCCGGCGGTCTGCGTGTCAAATTCAAAGCCCGTGTTGGCCGCCATCGTGCCGGTGTTGGTGTAATTGACCACGTCCACCGGTTCATACAACTCATCGTTGACCGTCAAGGTGGCGAAATTGATGGTAAAGGTGTTGTTGATGACGAAATTGGTCGCGTCATATTGCGGAACACTATCGGGCGGAATGGTATAGTTGTAATAGCCGTTTGGGTCCGGCGGCGCAAAGGAAGAGGCGGCCAGCGCCGCGTGCGCCAGCAGCAAGCCCAGCCAGGCGCCCAGCCACATCCGCCGGGCCGGGCGGTTCAAACATTTTATTGGTTGCATGATGCGCATTGAAAGTTCAATAGATGGTGATGGAATAATTCCACTGCACGGTTCGCGGCGGCGTTAAAGAATCACTCATCTGGACAACGAAATCGTAAGTGCCGGGAACGTTGTTGGTCGGCTCGCCGGAAATCGTGCCATCCGGCGACAACGTCAAGCCCGTCGGCAGCGGCGTCGAACTCAACACCGACCAGGTAAACGGCGGGGTGAACGCACCTCCACCGGTAGTGGTGAAGGTCGTAGCCGGGTAAGGGACGTTGTTGGTGCCGTCCGGCAAACTCGTGGGCGAAATTTGGATCAAAATCTCATTCTCAAAATTTTGGATGCTCGTGCCGTCGGGATAAATAACGGGAGGATTGGTCGAAGCATCAAACGATGCCCAAGTCAGCAGTCCGAGAGCAGGAAAACCCGGAGTCTGGGTAAGCTCGTCGAGGATAAAGCCGTTGGTGGCAAATAATTCCTCCGGGCCATTCAAATAGATGGGACCCACTTTGTTAAGGGTAATCGTGGTCGGCGGGTTGATAGTTCCCGGACCGGCCAATCCGGGCAAGATATTGCCCTGATCAAAATTGATGTTACGTGTCCCATAAGCGGCGTCACCCATATCACTCGCCGAGAAAAGAATGTCAGGCGCCGTCACCACCCGCTGAAAATGCTGAACAGCAATCTGGCCGTTGGTCTCATCCACATAGGTCATGGTGTAATCATTGGTGACGGGCTGAAAATACTGGCCGATGAGGGAATCATAGTCCGCCTTCACAAACTGGACATGCTCGATGCCTTCATACAAGCCGGCAGTGCTGGGGTTTTCCCCGCAAATCACCGGGTACGCCAAATACTCGCGGTTGGTAAAAGTGGTGATGAGGTTTACGGTAGAGACGAAGCCGGCGGAGTTGGTGCCCGTCGCGGAGTTGGTGGCCGACGCGATGACATTGGTGGTCATGGTCACCCCGCTGACGATTCCCGAACCGGGGACGATATCCAATCCGCAATCGCCGGGCGGAATGATGAAATAGTCGCCCGACGCCTCATTGGTCAGAGTCATTGATTGGGAAACGGTGTTGGTAACCAGCGGACTGCCCACCGGGGCGCCAGTTTGAGTTCCTATGGAAATCGTCACCAAATGAGCGTGAGTATTTTTGGAAAACGTGTTCGTAATAACGTTGCCAAAACCATAGGTATAAACCGGCTGGTAGGAACAGTTGTAACCGTTGGTTACAGCAACGTATTCCGGGGGTGAGCCGGCGGGCGCGCCATATAAGTTTTGGAGAACGAAGACAATGTTCGGCGTGCAGACCTCGGTGAAATTGGTCGTGACGCCCGTGATGATGAGGTTCGGAAACAAAGCGGCCAAGGCGGCCGGATTATTCGTCAACGCGCTGGCGGACAGCGCACTGAGATCCAGATTGGAAAGCACAAACTCTCCGCCGAGGTTGGTGGTCAGGATGTCGCTGCCCGGCGTCGGCGATTCATAGTTGATGTTGTTGGTCTGAAACAAATATCTCAATCCCATCACGTCGTCCCGCGTCAAGCCGCTGTAAAAATAGCCGCTGTCCAAAACAAGCGAGGCGACTGATGTATAAATATTGGCGTAGGGATCCACATTAAGCGGTATGGTTCCGGCCGTAGGCACTCCGGCGCAAAATTCAAAAATTTCATAAGTGTATAACGTGCCGTTAACGTAAGGCGAATATTCAATGCCTTCGGACGGCAACGTCGTCGTGTCAAAATTTCTCATGGTCACCACATACTCCGTGGTAAGCGGGCAACCCGGCGGGGCAATACGTTCACGCAACGTCCAAGTGTAACGCTCCGGTTCATCCAATCCCATCTGTTCCATCAGCAAGCCCAACACCGAGGATTTCAAGTCCGTTAACTCCAACGCCTGCGCCGTGAGATTGTAGTCCTGCGAGTCCTGTGGAAATTCTGAAAGCGACGGGCTATAAGCGTCCACATTGCTCAAGTTGTTCATGATGGTGAAGGCGCCGTCCACCGCCGCCATGCCGTTCGTGCCGAAATAATCAAGAAAATTCGCATCGTAACCGTAATACATCACCGGGGTGTTGCGGCGATATTCTTCGCCGATATTTTTCGGCGCCATGATGTCACCGCCCACACCATAGTCAATCACCGGAGTCTGCCATGCATCGCCGGCGTTGCCAATCGGTCCGCCGTTTGAAAACCCCCACGCGGTCCGCAGGCCAAACGCCAGCAAGGCCAGCCACCAAAATCTTTTGATTGCTTTCAACATGCTCATCTTATTTAATACAGGCACATCACCTGGTAATAGCCCGCGGAAGCGCCCCCGACAAAAATTGAATCACTGGTGCCCGCCGCAAACCGCGGCGAACCCAGATCGGTCCAGCCCCCCATCAGGTTTGTCTTCACCTGCACCTGATACGTCAGCCCCGGCGTCGTCGGCCAGCTCAAGAACATTCCCTGCGGCGTCGGACTGAGTTGCACGTGCAAGGCGGTGGCCGGATTGGTCGGATTCGAGCCGGTCCAAAAATCCTCCAGATTGCTCAACCCGGAACCGTCGCTGTCCGCCGTCGCCGCGGGCCACAAGTTGGTGTTGCCGCCGAAATAATTCGTCATCCACTCATCCGGAATGCCGCCCCAGTTGTTGCCGCTCCAAGTGGTGCCGGTGGCGGGCGGCGAAAGCAGCGGGCGCTGGCCGGAGGTGGTCACATAATCCAATTGGAAGGTGTGCGTGGTGCCCGCCGTCAGGCCGTTGCTCGCCGTCATGGTCCACTGATAGTTTTGTCCATTAACAACCTGATTGCTCGCGACCAGCGCCATCGGCGTTTCCGCGCCGTCCACATACACTTCATAATTGGAAATGGAAAGGCCCAACAGCGTCGGCCATAAAACCGTCAACTGCGGCTGATACACCCCATTGCTCAACGTGAACGGCGCCCAGACAAAGGGCGCGGCCATCGGCTGCAAAACCGACGCGACGTTGGCATAACGTTGCGCGTATAAATCAAAATTATAAACCGCGGAATTGAAGCCAGTCCATACGGCCAAAAACTGACTCGCACCATCCGAGGCGACCGCCGGCTGCATTTGCTGGCCGGCCGTCGTGGTGTTCACGAGAAATTCGGAGCCCACGAGCGAACCACCTGCATGCACGAATTGTCCGAACACGCCCTCGCGCGAACCATCCTGCCCCAGACTGGTCCAAACGATCAAATAATCCCCGGCGATGGCGCTGATGCGGGGCACATATTGGTCGCCGTAAGTATAAGAATTGACCAGCACGACGGCGCCACCCACCCCCGTGCTCGTAAATGACCGGGCATAAATGTCCAGACTGTTGGTCGGATCGGCCATGTCAAATGCGTCCCAAGTGATCATGAAACTGCCGTCCGCCGCCGCCGCGACATCCGGGTTGGCGCACGGATTGGAATCCGTGTTCACCAGAAATTCATTTCCTTGAGCCACACCGTTGCTGCTGTAAAGCCGCGCATAAATATCCACGCTGGGGGTCACGATGGTGCTGGCGGTATAGTAAGTTGAACTGTTATTTCCCAAGGCCGGCGCCACCGTCCGTTCCTGCTCGGAGACCCAGGCTGCCACAAATCCGCCGCTCTTGAGCGGCGCGATGGCCGGCGTGCGCTGGTTGTAGGAAGTAAATTGATTGATCAAAAAATTCGTGCCGATTTTGTGGCCGGTCGGTGAAAAAATCTGGCCATAGACATCCTGCATGCTGTTGGAACCAGCCTGATCAAAACTGCCAAACACAACGACGACATTGCTGTCGTTGAGCGTGGCAATGGCGGGGTTGATTTGAAAACCAATTCGATTGGTGAACGTGCTGACCACAATGTCGGTGGTCGTCAAAAAGGTGTTGCTCGAATTCAGAAACCGCGCATAAATGTGCTGATAACCTTCCACGCCCCCCTGCCACACGAAAGCCGCGCCGCCACTTTTCAGCAACGCCACACGTGGGTATTCCTGGTCGTTCGTGCCTTGAACATTCACGCGGAAGGGACTGCCCGAACCGGAAAGCGTGCCGTCCAATTTCATCGCACTCACGCCCCAGCCGCTGCCATCGGTCACGTTGTCCTGCCAGACCACAAAGCCGCCGTTCGTCGTCAGCGCCGCATCGGGAAAAGCCTGGTCGCCGGGTAATGAACCGACAATCGAATATTCAGTTCCGTTGGCAGAATAATAATTCGTCTGGGCAAAAACAGCAGCAGGCAGCATGAGGAACAACCCCCGGCAAAAGCAAATGGCGGCCCTGCGGGCAAACGACAACATAAACGATTTTTCAAATTTTAACCGCAGCCGTCCGTTTTGTCCAAAAATTACTTTGCCAGAACGCGCCGGACGCCGCTGAAAAAACAGCCGCGCCGCGTCCGGCGCATGCGGGACGGACATATTTTTAATCCACCATTTCAAGTTCATCGCTTTTTAAATCAAGACCGCCTGCCGCGCCGGCGCCGGCCCGGCGAGCGCCGCAAGCATTCCTTTGAAACCCCAGTGCGCGAACAATTCGCGCAGCCGGCCAGCGTCCGCGGGTTTTCCCGCCAGTTCCGCCGGCGAAAAATCGCACGGCAAATCGTCCCGCAGCCGGACCAGCTCGCGGTTGCGCCGAACCGCGTTTTCCGACTCGCGCAACGCGGCGCGCAGTTTCTCCGGCTTCACTTCGTCCAGCCGCTCATACAATTTTGCGACCGAACCGAACCGGTTCAGCAAATCCGCCGCCGTCTTTGGCCCAACGCCGGGCGCGCCTGGAATATTGTCCACGTTGTCGCCCATCAAACTCAACCAATCCACAATCTGCGACGGCCCGACACCGGTTTTGTTCCGAACCTGTTCGTCCGTCCAAATCGTCCCGTCCCGCGACGCGGGGTCGTTTGGATTCAACAAACCGACCCGCGCCGACACCAACTGCATAAAATCCTTGTCCGAGCTGGCGATGACCACATTCATGCCCACGTCCGCCGCGCGCCGCGCAAGACACGCGATGTAATCATCCGCTTCGACGCCTTCGCGCCGGAACGAAGTGACGCCTGCCGCTTCCAAGTAATTGACGATTTCATCCAATTGCGTCTTCAAATCATCCGGCATTTCCGGCCGTTGCGCCTTGTATCCGGGCAGCGCCGCCAGCCGCCCGGCACTCAATCCGCCGTCCCAAACCACAATCAAATGCGTCGGTTTAATGGCGGCGCGCATTCCGGCCAGCATTTTGACGAAGCCGTAAATGGCGTTCGTCGGCCGTCCAACTGGCGAGCGCAACTGCCGGATCGCGTAAAACGCGCGATATGCCGTTGCGTGACCGTCAATAATCAACAATCGATCCACAATTTTTTCCGGGTGTTAAAGTCAGCCAACCGTCTCTCCGGTCCGAACTCCGCGTCGCAAAGCCGGCAGCCAACAGCATTTCGTTAATTCGTCACCGCATTCGTCATCGAAGAGACCGGTCCAGGATAAAACGTCTGGCCGGGAACCGCCGGTTGCTGTGGAATGGCGGTTTGTGCAAAGGGCATCTCATCAGTCGAATGCACGCGGTTGCCAGCCGGATCAATGATGGTGGCGGTCACAAAAATCATCAGGTTGTTCTTGGTGGTGGATTTGGACTGGCTCTGGAACAGGCGGCCAAAGAACGGCAAATCTCCGAGAAACGGCAATTTGTTTTCCGTAGTTTGCACGGTCGAGTTGATTCCCCCGCCGAGGACCACGGTCTGGCCATCCCAGACATTCACCGTGGTGATGACCTGCCGTTGAGTGATTTCAGGAAGAACGGCAGGCAGAATCACGACGTTGGCCACGGTTGTGCCGGGAAGCGTCGGCGGCGTTTGATAGCCGGAAAATTCGGTCAAGGTGGGAACCAGTGTCAGGTTGATAGTGTAACCGTCCGCCAGCACCACCGGAAGGACATCCAAAACAGGGCCTTGCTCCAGCGTCTCGGTTTCCGGTTCAATGGCGGAAGGCGCGGGAGTCGTGGTAACCACCTGGGCTTGCAGGGAAATGAAGCTGCCCGCCAGAAAAGTTGCCGCGATAAAGGCCAAGGCTTTCGCCAGACGGCTTGAATTTAATATTGTTTTCATGTCTCAAATGTCTCAATTCAGAGTTTGGCAATTACGGAGTCGTGGTTGGTGTCGTGGAGATGCCGGCGGGAGTGCCCTGGTCATAGTCAATGTAACTGATGTAAGTCAGTTGCGTGGTGGCGCGCATCTCGGTCTGGCGGCCACTGATGACGGTCACCTCCGGCTCGGCCAAATCTTCATAACCAGATCTTTGTTCCAAGGCATGAAGCACGACGCGGAAATTGGGATCGGTGAGGATGCCCGTGACGGTGGCAACGGTGGAATTTGCAGTCAAGCCACTGCTGAACAGTTGTTGATCCGTTGCCGCCCCGGCAATTTCGCTGGCAGTGGTGTTGCCCGGAAATATGCCCAGAGGATTGGCCGCCGATACGGGCACATTTTGAGACGCCTCGCTGCCACCGCTGACGGTGACCGTGCTTCCAAACTGCCCCAGATACCAATCGAAGCCCATCTGATCATTGTTATCCTGCTCCACTTCAATGAAGCGGGCCTTGATGTGAACTTGAGGCGGGATCTGATTCAAGGCTTCAATGGCGCTCTCGATGGTGTCCAAATCCGGCTCCGAAGCGTGCACAAAGAGCAATCCCAACCGGTCGTTGAAGAAAAGGCTGTCGCCGGGCTGCGTCAAATCCACTCCCAATGCTTTGAAGAAAGTAATCGCGGCAGCACTGGGAGTCTGCATGGGGCCCGGCTTCGTCACATATTCGAATGAGCCGGCAGTCACGCCAATGGTGCCTTGTCCACCATTATTATTATTGTTGTTATTGCCGTTGTTATTGCCGTTGTTATTGCCATTATTATTATTGTTGTTGTTGTTATTATTGTTGTTATTACCGTTGTTGTTGCCATTGTTGCCGCTGTTGCCGTTATTATTGGAGGCGGTGTTAAGGTTGTTCAGACTGCCCGCCGTCACGCCAGCCAAGCCTTGATAAAAGGTATTGGGATCAACCCGGAAAGTGCGGGAGTAAAGCGGCGGGGACTCCGATCCCTTGGAAGAGAAAACAATGCCATAGTCCACAATGGTGTATTTGATGGGGTGGTCGGCCACCATCACAATCGCGTCGAGCAAATCCACCAACCGCACGTCGTTCAGCGTGAGTGTGACGTTGATGTTGTCGGGATCCACCGAGGTTCCGCCGCCACCGCCACCCCCGGCGGGCGCCGCCACCGGCAATCCCGTGGTTTGATCAATGGCGCCCGCGCCACCCCCGGATGGCGCTCCACCGCCGGATGTGGATTCGTTTGGATTCCACAAAAAGTTGATTCCTACTTTGTCCGGGTCGCGCAATTGGGATTCTTTCGCCAAATAGCTCATGACTTGAGACAAGGGCACACCGTTCTGCCATGAGACAGAATCCAAGTGAATACTTTCCAGTTTGCTAAGAATGGCCTGTCTTCCGGGGCTGGTAAAAATCAAGTTGGTCCGGGCATAGGGATTGGGAATGGGTAAATTATCGGGATTTTCCGGAGCCACCCACTGCTTCTCGACCTGCTGCATCGCCTGCTGGGTTTGGTTCACGTGTTGTTGCTCTTCGCGCGCGTAGCTGGCCTGTGTGACCAGGTTCAGGTAGTAATTTGCGCCCACATTGTCCGGGTCGAGCGTCAAAGCCTGTTGCAATTTGTCCTTGGCCTCTTCCAACTTGCCCATTTCGTAAAGCAGTTTTCCATCCCGCACCAGCGTATCGGCCTGCGTCTTTTGGGCGGTGATAGCCGGGACTTCTTGAAGAGTGGCAGTGCCGGGCACCTTTCCCTGCAAAGCGGCAATCATCTGCTGATTTCGTTTTTCAAAGGCAAGGGCCTCGGCATTTTGCGGGTCCACTCTCAAAACGTCTTTGACCTCCGTGTCGGCTTGAAGCAAATCGCCGCGGTCTTGGGCTTGACGGGCCAATTCGAGCCGCGTGGACGCGAGACCGGCTTTGGTTTGGGCGGTTTCGGCGTCAATGCCGGAGCCGATCTGCTGCACCAGCGCCCACGCTTCGTCATAAAGTTTGGCGGCGCCGGCCAAATCCCCGCGTGCGGCGGCGCCTTTTGCTTCCTCGAGATCTTGGCGCAGAACAATGGTGTTAGCTTGGTTGATGATGGCGCGGTTGATGGCCATGGTCGTGGCGCTGGTTTGCGCGGGCAACCGGGCCACGAAGGCCAGCAGGAAAATAAATCCGATTGTGAAGGATGCTGCTTTTCTCATGATCTGTTTCAATTTTGTCGTGAATCAACAATGGCCATCAAGGCGTTCAAGGCGTATATCGCAAAGTCGTTTTTTTCTGGTTTGATTGCGCAGATAATATCACCTCGTTTTGGTCTATGGCAACAATTAAGTAATTTTCGCCGCCAAACGAAATCATCGAACCGACCCGCTCGTCTTGAAACGATTTGTTTTCGAGAGGATACTTCAAGTCCGCCTCGTAGCCGTCCACGCGTTTGAACGGCTTGTTCTGCGACACCGACACCGTCTCGCCGGAATCGGTCAACTTCAACGACAAGGCATCGGGATTGTTCGGGTCGCCCGTGATGTCAACGAGTTTAAATTCATTGTTCCTCTCGCCCTTCGTGGCGAAATACTGCCGCTTGTAACGCAACTGGGGATACGGCGATCCTTGATGCTCCACGCCAATGATGTAAAGCGCCCCCAATTCATTGGTTTCCACCTCATCCAGTGTCACCAACAGATAAAGCGGCGTGATTTTTGTCACCACCGCCGCGTGAGGTCCCACTTCACGCCCGGTCACGATTTTAATCAGATTACCGGAATAGTCTCTTTTCCACTCGACCGGATTAAACAGTTTGTTCGTCGTCGAAAAATCCAACTGATAGGGCGAACTCAACCGTTCCAACACCTGGTCCTGTCCCGACATTTCCAATGGCGGCAGCGGCCTGGGGGTTCTGCCAAAAGAGACCGCGGATGAAACCCGGTTCTCCAGAATCAGCAACGGCAAAAACGCCAGCGCGCCGACCAGCCCCAGCAGCACGACGCTCAATAAAATCTTTTCGTAATGTTTTTTTATGAAATCCATGAATTCAGCTTCCCCCCGACAATTTCACAATCTCGACCTCCAGCGTGACCCGCAACAGTTGTTCATCCAACACGGTTTGCAACCCGCCCCGGCCGAGCGGCGCGGGCGGCGCGGGTGTTTGCGCCGTCGTTTCGGCGGGCTGGACATTGATGCCTTTGACGATGAACCCGTGCGGCGACGAGGCAAAAGCGGAAAGCACCTGCGCGATTTCCGAACTGAAACCGCAGAAGGTCACCTGGTAGGGTGTCAGCACCGCCAAATTGTTGGTCTCCGGCTGATCGTCAAGATAATCCGATTGCGGGCCGTTCGCATCATCGTCCGTCGCGCGAACGCGCTGTAGGCTGAGCAGCGAGTTGACGTGCGCCGCAAAGAAGATTTGGGAAAGGATTTGGACTTCGCCCAGTTGTTCCGACAACGTCCGGGGGCTGGAAAACTGCAGGCTGGTCCGTTCGGCCGTGAACGAAAAACTGAAATCCGGCGGCAGCGCCACGCTCGCATCGGCGGCTTCACGCTGCAAATCGTAAATCGTCTGGCGCAGCGCGTTGGCAAAAGCCTGGCTGCTCACCATCGGTTGGTCGGGAACCGGCGCAATCGGCTGAAAATATTTCCCGGCGTTTGTCCGCATCCATTGATCGAGCTGTTGCGCCTGCTTCCTGGCAATGGCGATGTTGTTCACCTGATCGTTGCCCGGAGAAATTGGCTGCCGATTTAAACCGGCCAACGCCGTGTAAATTCCGTCCAGCGTGTTAATCGCCATCGCGTTGCGATGCCAGCCGTTGAAACAGTAAAAGACTCCCGCCGCCAGCATCGCCAACGCAATGACGCCACCGATGACAAACAATAAATTTTGTTTGATCCAAGCCATGTTACAATTGGAGGGGATTTTGCAGCACCACTGTCAAACCAAACGTGAACGTGTCGTTGGCTTCCACCGGCGAAATCTGGCCGGAAAGCTGCGTTGCCTTCGGATCAAAAATCGGGCATTTTTTTATTTCGTCCCAGACTGCAAAGGCGATTTCACTGTTCGCCGACGGATCCACATTCGACAAATTCACCGCGCGACAGGTCAAGGTAATGGTGTTGATTGATCCGGACGTGCCGGGCACCCCGGGTGCCGGGGGCGGTTCCGGGCTGGGAACAGCATTGTCGGGACCGCCGGGCGCGGCCGGATTTCCCAATGTTGTCATCTGTTCAATCCAAACACCCGCCTCCACGTTCGGCTTTTGTTTGGATAAATTTTCCTTGATGTTATTTTCCGCATTGATGAGCGCCAGCCGCAATTGCGACAGCACATCGCCCCAATAATACCGGTCTTCCATCCACGCCGTGATTTGATTCACATTATTTTGATTGGCCGCGAGTTGAGCCATTGCCTGCTGGAGTTCCTGACTTTTCTGCTGCTCCTCCTCCAGTTGCGGCTGCAGATTGGCGATTTCTTTTTCCTTGGTTTCGGCCAGTTCCTGAAACAAAAAGCCGACGGCAAACGCCACCAAGACCAGACTGAAAAGCGTCGCGAGGAAATACGGCTTCTTCTGGTTAAACGCCTGCCAGCGCAGCGTGCTTTCCGGCATCAGATTCAATTCCACCGGACAATTCGCCAAATTTCGCAGGCCCAGTCCCACGACTTCACCGAGCGAGTGCGCCACGCGCGCAAGTTCCTCGAGATTCACCGCCGGATTGATCTGCACGTTGCGGAACGGGTTGAAGTATTCGACCGGCACATTCAACTTTTCCGCGAAAAATTGCGCCGTGTAGGGCATGATGGACGCGCCACCCGACAGAAACAAGCGTTGCGGCGCCGACCCGCCCTGCTGCCCGCGATAAAACTGGATCGTCTGGTTGACCTGAATATGCAGCTTGGTCATGAACTGCCGCGCGATTTTTGAAATGGCCGCCTGGTTCGGATTTTCCGGTTCTTCATACGCGCCGCCCAGGCTCACGAAGCCTTCCGCAATTTTTATTCTTTCCGCGTCGGCGAATTTCAATCTCATCTCGTGCGAAAAATCCTGCGTGATCGCGTTCGCACCCAGATTGATGCTGCGGGAAAAAACTTTTCCCTTTTCGAAGAACAGCAGATTGCTCGTCTTGGCGCCGATGTCCAAAAGCATCGTGCAGTCCTCGAGGTCGCCATAATTAAATCGGAAGGCGTTGCACAGCGCCGCCGGCGAAGCGTCGCACAACTGTAGTTTCAGCTTGGCCTGCGCCGCGACCCGGAAAAGTCCCTCGACAATGTCCGATTTGATGGCGACCAGCAACACTTCCAGTTCGCCGCCGGGCGTCGAACCCAGAATCTGGTAATCCCACACGACTTCCGCCAGCGGAAACGGGACGTTCTGCTGCGCCTCATATTGGATGATTTGCGTGACCTTGTGCGCATCCACCGGCGGCAGCTTGACGAACTTGGAAAAGACGTGGAAACCCGGCGCGCAGACGTTGACGTTCCGCGCTTTGATGTTTTTTTCCGCCAGCGCTTCCTGCAGCGCTTTGAGAATGGCGGCTTCGCGGGTGGATTCCTGGGCGCCCTCCGCGCCGAGCGGCTTGATGATAAAATCTTTCAGGGACAAACCACCCGCGTCGTTCGTCTCAAACTCGGCGAGTTTGAGGCTGCCCGCCCCAAAATCAACCGCTAGAAATGATTTCAAATTCAGCATCGCTGTTGCATCTTCTGCCGCCGCAAGTCAAGCTGGCCAGGAAATTTTCAGTTTGTGTTCAAGGCAGCGCGGAGTGATTACGGCAAATTTCTCAAACGGTCAAACAGAATCTGAAAAAAACCAAAAAACTTTCGCCCGGCTAAAAAACATTGCGTTGCGCCGCCAACTTTGGCTTCATCCTGTCGTGCCGCAACAGCCGCCAGCCACTGCGTCAGCCGCCAGCCGCCGCCTGCAAATTTTTTATTCAGGCCGCGTGCAGGGCGTCGGTTTCCGCTACACCGCCAAAACCGTCGCCGCCGGCTTTGAAGTCACCGGCACCATCCGCAATCTGCCCGACGGCCGCGTCGAACTCGTCGCCGAAGGCACTCGTGAAGAACTGGAAGCGTTCCGCGCGGCCATCCGCAACGCGGGACTTGACAGTTTCATCCGCGACGAAAACATAAGCTGGAGCGACGCGCAAAATCAATTTCGCGGATTTGAAATCATCCGCTGACCGCCATGAAATACGCCATCATTGCTGACATTCACGCAAATCTGGAAGCGTTTCAAGTCGTCTTGGACGACATCAAATCCCAACACGCCGACCACATTGTCTGCCTCGGCGACGTCGTCGGCTACAACGCCAATCCCAAGGAATGTCTGAAAATTGTCCGTGACCTCAACATCCCGTGCATCAAAGGCAACCACGATGAATATTGCTCCACCGACGGCGCGCTCGAAGGTTTCAATCCCCACGCCGCCGATGCCGTCCACTGGACGCGCGAGCAATTGACCGCTGAAGAACGGCGGTGGCTGCGCGACCTAAAATACACGCGCATGGTCGCCAACTTCACCATCGTCCACGCCACGCTCGACGCGCCGCAACGCTGGGGCTATGTCTTCGACAAGCTCGCCGCCGCCGCCAGCTTCCCGTATCAAAACACGCAAGTCTGCTTCTTCGGCCACACGCATGTGCCCGTCGCCTTCATGCGTGACACCGCCGTGCGCGGCGGCACTTATTCCAAATTTAAAATCGATCCGGCCAAAAAATATTTCGTCAACGTCGGCGCCGTCGGCCAGCCGCGTGACAACAACCCCAAGGCCGGTTATGTCATTTACGACATGGACGCCGGAACCATTGAATTGCGCCGTCTCGATTACGACATCGCCGGTGCGCAGAAAAAAATCCGAGAAGCCGGCCTGCCCGACCGGCTCGCGGAACGGCTGGAGTTCGGAAGGTGATTTTCCTGCCGCGGGCAAATACAGATTTTCACAGATAATTTTTGATCTGCGAAATAATTGTAATATTCATTTGTGTTTATCCGTGTCCATCCGTGGCTGAAAAATTGAAAATTCTCATTCTCAAACCAAGCTCGCTCGGCGACGTGATTCAGGCGCTGCCCGTGTTGCGCCTGCTGAAACTGCATTTTTGCCACGCCAAAATTTTCTGGTGGATCGATTCCTCGCTCGCCCCGCTGCTCGAAGGCGATCCCGATCTGGCTGGCGTGGTCCGCTTCGAACGCCGGCGCTGGGCGCATCCGCAAAACTGGCCGGAAATGCTCCGCAGCATCCGCTGGCTGCGCGCGCAAAATTTTGACCTTGTGATTGACTTGCAAAGCCTCGCCCGCAGCGGTGCGTTCGCCTGGCTCGCCGGCGGAAAATTTTTAATCGGCTTGGACGAAGTCCGTGAAGGCGCGCGCGGTTTTTACGATCTCGCCGTCCGGCGAAAATCATTTCACACGCACGCGGTGGACTGGTATTTGTCCGTGCTGCCGCCGCTCGGCGTTCCCATCCACAAAAATTTCCAATGGCTGCCGGAACGTCCGCAAATCGCCGCCGGCATCAACTCAAAATTCAAAATTCAAAATTCAAAATTGATTTTGCTTCAACCCGGCGCGCGCTGGAACAACAAACGCTGGCCGGTCGAAAGTTTTGCCGGACTGGTCCGGTTGCTCGCGGAAAAATTTTCCGAAACGCATTTTGCCATTCTCGGCGACGCCGGCGACAAACCGCTCGGCGCAATCATTTCGCGCGCCGCACCGGAGCGCTGCCTGAATTTGTGCGGCGAAACTTCGTTGCCGGAAATGATTGAATGGATCCGCGTTTGCGATTTAATGATCACCAACGACACCGGCCCGATGCACGCCGCCGCCGCGCTCGGCAAGCCGCTCGTCGCGCCGTTCGGCCCGACCGAGCCGCGCCGCACTGGTCCTTACGGCCAGCTTGAAAATGTTTTGCGGATTGAACTCCCCTGCTCGCCTTGCATGAAATCATTCTGCCACTGGAAAAATCCGAATGAATGTCTGACCGCGATTTCTCCCACGATGGTTTTCGAGCGCGCGGAAAAACTGCTTTGTCCGCGTGGCTGATTGGTTTAATCATTGGCGGATGAAATCCCGCAAATTTATTTTTTGTGCCGCCGTAATTCTTTCCATGGCAGTCACACTGCCGGCTTTTTCCGAGCCTTCGGAAATGGTTTCGACCGAACAACTCGCGACCAACGTGACGCAATTTTTGCAAAAGGAAATAGCCGCGAACGTCGTTGCCGTCACAAATCTCAATCCGCCGCAGAAAATTGTTCTCGGCGTGCCGACGGCGGGCGATTTCACCTGGGGTTCGTTCATGCGCGCGTTGTCCGCCGTTTCCATGCTCACCGGCGAGACGAACGTCGCCGGGCGCGACGTGCCGCAATTTCTCGGCCAGCTCGGCCTCATCGAATCGCGGCAGGGCGGAAAAACTTTTTCACAACTCGGCGCGGCACTGACGTTGAAGCAATTCGGCATGAACCTGGAAACGAACGCACTCTGGCAAAGCCTTTCGCCCTCGGAGCAAAATGAATGGCGTGCGTTGCTGAACCCGGCGCGCTTTTACGATTTCAAAACGCATCACGTCATTGATTTGCCGGAAAATTACATGGGCGTCGCGTCGCGCATCATCACGATGGACGTGCAATTCGGCCTTGTGACGAATCTCGACGTGGCCGACGACATCTTGCAGCACGCCGCCGGACAATTTTTGCGCGGCGCGCATTACACGGATGACAACGTGCCGGTGGGCCGCTACGACCGTTACTCGCAGGAATACGCGCGCTTCGTTTATCTGGCGGCGGGAAACATCGAGCGCACGGATATTCAAGCCGCCGACGCGCCCGCGCTGAAATCTGTGATGAAAACGTGGTGGGCGCTCGTCTCGCCGGACGGTTACAGCTATCCGTGGGGCCGCACCATCGGCGACATGAGCTACATTGACACGCTGGACATCATCGGTTTTCTCGCCGAGCACCCGGAATTTCGGCCCGCGCCGCTGGCGGATTTGGCGAGCGTTTATTTTGCCGCGTGGAATTCGTTGCAGCGCGATTACGAACCGGACCGGCATTTGCTGAACATGTTCGGTTTCGGCCGCGGCAATTATACTTACATGACACCCGACCGTCAGTGGCAGCAGACGACCGGCTTCGAGGCAAAAGCGGCGGACTCGCTCCGGCTGCTCGTCGCCGCGTTGCGCGCCGAGGGCATTTCGGAATTCCCGGCACAACCGAATTTGCCGCCGGTCGCGCGTTTCGATTTCTTTCGAACCAGTTCATCACCTCAAAGCGCAGTGGAAGACGGTCGCGCAGCCGGCGTCTGGCTCGTTCGTCAGGGACTAATGCGATTTGCGCTGCCATTTACCACCGGCATTCGTCCGGGCATTTCGGATTATCTGCCAGCACCGCATGGCCTGCCGGGATTCGCCGCGCCGGTCGAGCAACTGGCGCCGGTGCTGACGCCATATCTGGAATTGACGAACGGACAATTGCTCGTCGCCGGCGACGGCGCGGACGAAATCATTCCGGCGAAAAATGGACTCGGCGTGACGGCCATCTGGCATCGCTTCGCGGAAATCAACGTGGCCGCCGGAAACACGACGAACGCGGATTTTCCGTGGGGCGAGCCGGAGAAATTCGCCGAGCCGGGCTTGACGAACGAGATCGTTTGGAAACTCGACGGTAAGACTTTGATTCGCACCGAAAAAATTTCCGCAGCAAAACCGATCACGATCCAAAAATTCTCCGTGATTTTTCCGAGCACGGCCAATTCCGTTTCGACGCGACTTGAGCGCGGTCAGCGCATTGACACCTTTACCAGCGCTGACGCGACGCTGGAAGTTTCCGCCAAAAACAACGGCGTGCCGTTCACAGAAAATCTACAGGCGACCGGCAATTCTGTGATGGGCAAGGGCGCCCGCGAACCAATCCCGCTGATTTTGCAAATCGAGGCGGACAATTTGCAATTGAAGCCGGGCAAGCCGTTTGAGTGGACGCTTCGGCTGCGCGAACTGCCCCAGTAGCCACTTGACTTGCGCCAAGAGCGCCTCAATGCTTGCGCCATGAAAATCACGGCCATTCTTTCCGCCGCATCATTTTGTCTCGCATTCATATTGGTTGAATGCCGGACCGCAAACGCACAACTCCCCAACGGCGTCAATCCCGGCGGCCCGATGATTCCCGCGCAGCCGCCAGCGGAAACACCCAGGAAAACCGTCGAGCTTTTCAACGGCACAAATTTCGATGGCTTCAAGTTTTGCATGAGGAACAACGCTGACCCGGTAAAAACCTGGAGCGTCACCAACGGTATGATTCATTGCAACGGCTCGGCGATTGGTTATCTGCGAACGGAGCAAGCTTACAGCAATTGCGTCGTCACCGTCGTGTGGCGATTTCTGTATGTCACGCCAAAGAAAAATAATACCGGCGTGCTCGTGGACATGCAATTGCCGGACAAAGTCTGGCCCGTGTGCATCCAGAATCAGGGCAAGTCGGGTCGGCAAGGTGATTTTTTCGTGATGTCCGGCGCGGAATGCAAGGAACATCTCGCGCTCGGCAAGGATGCCAACACGCCGGTTCCCCTGAAAGGCGAACCAAATGAAAACCCGATCGGCGAATGGAACACCAACGTCACGGTCTGCTTGGGCAATGATGTCCAAGCCATCATCAACGGCAAATTGTTGAACGAAATTACCGAATGCACCATTTCCTCGGGCTTCGTCGGCATCCAAAGCGAAGGCGCGGATTTTGAAATCCGGGAAATGTATTTGGAGCCCTTGTCCGCCATAATTGGCGGCCCAACGATAACTAATTCCGACGGCACTGTTATAATCGACAATTAAGAAAGGCACGCCGTTTAATTAACAAATTCACGTTATTGTAAATTTTTCTTCGCCCACGCCTTCGCCTGACGCGGCGTTTTCAATTCCTCCGCCAGTTGCATTTCGCGGATTTCGTTCAGCAATTTCCCCATCGCCGGACCGGGTTTCATGCCCAGCTTGATTAAATCGTCGCCGGTGAGCAGCGGCGGACGAATCATCGGTTTCCTTTTCAATTCCGCCGCCTGCTCAATCAAAAAATCATAATGCTCCAAGCTTCCATGCGAGCCGAGGCAATCCAGCCGGTGCAATTGCAGTTCCAGCGGAAATGTCTCGCGCAACAGCAACCGGCGCAACGTCGCCTTGCGCATTTGTTTCACGTCCTTGAATTGCATGTGGTTTTTCACGCACGCGACAACTTCGTCAATCTGCTTTTTGGGAAAGCGCAGCCGGTTCAAAATCGTCCGTGCCATTTCCGCGCCAATTTTTTCGTGTCCGTAAAAATGTATCGCGCCCGTCTGCAAATCCTTTTCCGCCGTCACCGGCTTGGCAATGTCGTGAAGCAAAACCGTCCACGACAAACGCTCGTTTGAATCCGGCGGCAATTTTTCCAGCATCAGTTTGATGTGCTCAAAAACCGTGCCTTCGGGATGATAATCCGGCGATTGCTCGCAGGTAATCGTCGCCGCCAGTTCCGGCAAAATCTGTTCCAGCAACCCGCTGTCGCGCAGCAAAACCAATCCGCGTGCGGCGTGCAAAGGCGAAAATAATTTTAGAAGCTCGTCCCGAATCCGTTCGGCGCTGATGAGCTTGATTCTGGGCGCGAGTGATTTGATTGCCGCAAAAGTCTGCGGCTCGATTTCAAAATTCAGTTGCGTGGCAAACCGAACCGCGCGCAGCAGCCGCAAATGATCTTCGCCAAAGCGTTCCTCCGGCTTGCCAATCGTCCGAATGATTTTTGCACGCAAATCCTTTTCGCCGCCGACCCAATCGTGGATTTTTTTTGTGAGCGGATCGTAAAACAATCCGTTGACGGTGAAATCGCGGCGTAGCGCGTCGGCCTCGGCGTTGGCAAAGACAATTTTCTCCGGCCGCCGGCCATCCCGGTAATCCGCCTCGGCGCGAAAGGTTGCGACCTGAAATGGCAATTTGTTTTCGACGACGATCATCACGCCGAATTTTCGCCCGACGGCGATGGTGCGTTTGAAAAGTTTTTCGACCTGTTCCGGCTTCGCGTCCGTGGCGATGTCGTAATCTTGCGGTTCACGCCCGAGCAGAAAATCGCGCACGCAGCCGCCGACCCAAAACGCGGCAAAGCCCGCGTTTTGCAGGCGCTCGACGATTTTCTTTGCAACAGCTTTGGGCAAATCGAACGTCATTTACGATTTACGATATACGATTTACGCGCCAGTTCGCCAGCAGTCTCATCAATCGCAAATTCACTCGTTTCCCCAAATCAATTTCAGGTGCGCGATGCCGACTTTGACGGCTTCGACGGGCAGTTTGCTGCTCAATTCGAAAACCTTGATGTGCTCCGGCTTCACGAACGGCTTGAGCGCGGCGAAATCAATTGTGCCGGTTCCGGGCGCGGCGTGGTCGCCCGCTGGAAAAATCACGTCGTGGATGTGAAATCCCGCGAGCCGCGACGCAAGTGATTCGAGCTGGAGCGCGTGATGGATGAAGCCGAGGTTGTCCTTGATTTGCGCGTGGCCGCAATCGTGCCAGTAACAAACGTTCGGGCTGGTGAACTCGCGGAAGAGAAACTGGAAGTCGCCGTCGGGCGGAATTTCCTCAAGCGCCTGCCGGTTTTCGCAGCCAAGCTTGAGGCCGAGCTTTTCGGCTTCGGGCAGAATTTTCTTCAGCGTGTCGTAAACGCGCTCGATGGGTTTTCCCTTTTTGGCCTCGATGGCCGCCGCCGCCTCGACACGGAGCTTGTGAAACTTCGGTGAATTTTTCCCGCCGCGTTCGAGCATTTCGCACAGCCGTCCGGTGTAATCCTTCAACTCCATGCTGCCGAGGTGCAGTACGACGAGCGGCGCCTTGACGCGCGCGGCAAATTCAAACGTCTTGAGCGTGTGCTTGATGGCCAGCTCGCGCTGGCGTGGGCGCTCGTCGGAGAATTCATAAAGGTTCGGCGCAGCGTGCGTGACGCCCATCGGCAGCGGACAAAAATTGTGCAGACTGGAAATTTTGATTTCGCCCGTGTCCACCGCTTCGAGGATGCCCGGCATGAGGCTGACGCGGATGCCGTGGCTCAACTCGGCGTATTCAAAGCCGAGGTCGCGGATTTCGCGCAGCATGGCGCGCCCGTCCGTGTGGCGGTGGGAATTCCAGCAGGTGGAAAAGGAATACATGAGTGTCAGTGCTTAATCTTAATCGTCATCTTAATCTTGATCCGCGTTATGATTACGATTACTGGCGGAATTAAGATTAGGACAAAATAAAAACCGGACGCGATGAAAAATTATCACGCCCGGCCTGGATGCGATTCAAAATCACAAATCCGCGTAGCGCGCGGACAACATCGCGGAGAAGCGCGCGATTTTCTGCTTGCGGCGGCGCTTCTCGCTCGGCTTTTCAAACGTGCGATGGCTGCGCACGATTTTGAGCGTGCCTTCGCGGTCCACTTTTTTCTTCAGCCGGCGCAACGCGCGATCCACGGGTTCGCCTTTTTTTAATTTAATTTCCGTCAAAAAAATTCACTTCCTTCCCGACGCGGGACAAAGCCCGCAAGTTAAATGAACGCGCAGTCTGGCTTTTCCCCGCCGATTGTCAATGTTCAAATCTCGGCCTTTATCTTGGTCTTAATCTTAATTTTGCTCTTAATCCTAATCAGCCAAGCGAGATTATGATTACGAGCCCAAAACGGCGCGACCCCTTGCTTTTGCCCGCCGCAAAGTTATTCTCCCGTCGTGAACAAACGGACTGCCAAACCCGCCGACCCCGGATTACGAAAGCGCATCGCCGAGTTGATTCAACTCAAGGGCGGCGGCCACAACGAAAACGAAGTCGCCGACATCATCGAAAACGCCCTGAAACTCCTGACCGACGTGCGCGACACCGGCGACGTGCGCGTCATCCAGACCGCGTTGCGCGAATTGCGCTACGCCTTCCGCCTCTTCGCGCCTTACGCCGGCAAGCGCAAAGTCTCCATCTTCGGCTCCGCGCGCACGCAGCTCGACAGCGCGGAATACAGGCTGGCCTTGGACTTCAGCCACAAAATCGTGAAGGCCGGTTTCATGGTCATCACCGGCGCCGGCCCCGGCATCATGCAGGCCGGACACGAAGGCGCCGGGCCGGCGAACAGTTTCGGCGTAAACATCCGCCTGCCGTGGGAGCAGGCCGCCAATCCCGTCATCGCCGAGGACAAAAAGCTCGTCACCTTCAAATACTTTTTCACGCGCAAACTCATTTTCATCCGGCACTCGGACGCCATCGCGCTTTTTCCCGGCGGCTTCGGCACGTTCGACGAAGGCTTCGAGGCGCTCACGCTCATGCAAACCGGCAAGAGCCAGCTCATGCCGCTCGTGCTGGTGGACAAGCCCGGCGGCACTTTCTGGAAAACCTGGGACCGGAACATCCGCGACCATCTGCTGCGCGACAAATTGATTTCGCCCGAAGACCTGAACCTTTACCAGATCACCGACAGCACCGACAAAGCGGTGAACATCATCACCCGCTTCTACCGGAATTTCCATTCCACGCGCTTCGTGAAGGAATTGCTCGTCGTGCGTTTGAAAACCGCGCCGGACGAATCCGCCCTGGCCGCGATGAACAAAGAATTTTCCGACATCATCGCCGCTGGAAAAATCAAAACCATCAAACCGACGCCCGAAGAAATCGCGGACAACGACCATTTGCAACTCGCGCGCATCGCCTTCAATTTCAACCGCCGCGATTACGGGCGTTTGCGGCAATTGATTGACACGCTAAACAGCGTGTGAAAGGCAGGGATGGCGCAACGCGACGAATGGAAAGATTTTTCCCATATTAAGCAAAATCAAAATGGCCAGTTGACGCCAACGGAAAAACAGAGCTGTCCTTCCAAATTCAATCTGCTTTCACGGCCTCCGCCGCTGAAGTTGGCATCTCCCATCGGCATATATTGCGCGCTGATATAAATGTCCGCAGTTCTCCCATTAACGTCTTCAACATGATACATGAACGTCCCGTTCACATAACCGCCAAAGGTCAGGTCGGTCGTTCCGAAACTGCCGATGTTGTGTGTGCTGACACTGCCGGACGTGATGATTTCATTGTATTTGAAATCGCCTGACACAATGCCAATGGCCGGGCCGGCGCCCAGAGACATGCCGGCATGACTCCCCAAGTCCCAATAAAAGGAAGGCCCCAGCCGCAGGGTATAAAGCATCACGTCCAATGTGCGCGTGCCGGTAATGGTTCCGGCTGAAAGGATCTGGCTGGACACGGACGAAGGTGTGCTGGGAATAACCGGCTCGCCTTGACCTCCAGATCCGCCTTGATATGGCGCACCGGGCACGGTGATGCCGCCGGTATCAAAAGTATAAGTTGTTTGGTTGACCGTTGCCGACATCGGATGGTTGTCAGTGATGCTGATGGGCAGCAAACCAAAACCCAATTCCCAGCCGACGCGGGCGTGTTTCCAATACCAGAGATTGTCGCCATAGGCCATTTCGAATCCGGGAAATGGCCCGCCCTTGTCGTTTGCATTGCCGGATGTGGAATATGACGTCAAACTGTGCATGGACAGGGTTTGCGCCGCCGCATCGTATTGTGAAGCGTTGTCGTATCCCCAATAACCAGTGTAGCCGCCGGCATTCCCGGTTTGATCCGCACGGACATAACCATCGTCATAAATTCCGTCGGCGGTGTTGTTGCCGGAAATGTTGAATACGCCGTTCTCGTTGAAGCTGGCGTTGATATTCATTCCAACCAACAGGCCGATGCGGAAATGGCGCGTCCAGTCGTCCGTGTCCGGGGGAATTCTAATAAATGCGCTGGAGTCAGGATTGCCCTCGAATGTTTCCGCAGACGGCGTGGGCAAAGACCCTAGAGATGATTGGGCCGAAACGCACATCGTGAATCCTGTAAACGCACAAATCAGGCATCCCGCGTGAAAGCGGGCATTTCTCATAAAGTGGAATGGTGATGTATGCATGAAATCATGGACTCAGAAACACGCGATAAAATCGCGCGCTGCTGTTGGTTGGTGCGCTCACCGTTGCGGGCGGGCCATAATCAATCCATTGCACTCGATTGGCGGGAGCTACAACGGCTGGCGGCGCAATCATGGCGTTTGAGAACGAAGCATTGTCGCTGTAGACCACCGTATAAATCCGGTTGGTGATCGCAGGCCATTCAATCAGCACATCGCCATTGGTTAATGTGACGATGCGCGAGATATTGAGGTTTGCCCCGGTGGGCGACACCGGCGGCGGAGTCCAATCGGGCAAGGGCACGGCAAACGCCTGCAACTGTCCGTTGGTAAAAGGAAAGAAACCGCGTGGACTGTATTGAAGCAACAAATTCACACTCTGCCCGACCGCCAGCGGAGCGCCGTAATAAACGAACGGGCTGCCGTTGTTTGTGCCGACGGCATTGAACAACTGGTTGGTCAGGCCGGTCACGACCACTCGCGCGGCGGGAACACCACTCGCGCCGATGTTCGACAACAAAATGGATTGTTCGGTCAGCCCGTTTTGCAGATTGATGGTCTGCGCGGAATTGGTAACCGCCACGAGCGCGCCGGGAAGATAATCAATGATAGTGATGTTGGTGCTGGCAAAATTATTGGCGGTGTTGGTGTCCAGCACACCCGCCGCACCCACGGATGCGGAAAATGTCAGGACGCCCGCATTCGTGGGCTGAACGGTGAATTGCAAATTCGTGTAGCCGCCGTCCGCCAGCATGCCCAAGTTGAAGATCAAATTGCTGCTGGCGACGGTGTAGGGTTGTTTCGCCGGGGAAACGCCTTTCAAAATCACGCCCGGCGGCAAAGTGTTCGTCAAAGTGACGTTGGAAGCGGCGTTCGGGCCGGAATTGGTGACGCTCACGCCGTAAGTCATCCAGTCATTGGTGATGACGGCCTGCACAGGACCGGTAATCGTCACGCCAAGATCGGCTTGTATCACCGCGTTGGTAACTTGAACCACCACGTTGGTGGAAGCCGTATTGGTCACCGTGATGGAGATGACAGTAATCGCGTTGGTGATGAATCCAGCCGCCGTCGGTTCGGCCGTCACGGTCAGTTGCGCGATTCCACCGGCACTGAACTGGCCGAGATCAAACAAAACTACGCTGCCATTGATCGCGTAAGAACCCTGAGTGGTGGAGGCGCTTGAAACTTCGACCGAAGCCGGCAGTGTGTTGGTCACCATCGCATCCGCCAAAGGAATTCCCGTAAAGTTGGTCACATTGATGGTGTAGGTCACCGAATTACTCACCAAAATGGAGCTTGCGGAACTGGAGGCTAACAGGCCAAAACCCTGCGCGTAGGCCCTTGCGCCGCCAATGACAAAAGCGGCCAAAAAAATCGCCAGCGCCCGGAAATTGATGGGAAACTTCATGTAAAATCAGACCCCGATTAAACGCCGCGATTCTGCAAAAGTTGTGAAGGTGTTGCAATTTCTGTTTTCCGCAATGGCGTTTATGGCGGCGGAATGCCCGCAGCTTTATTCATATTTGGTATTTGACCGTCTTCCAATATCTCGCGGTTGAAACTCGCTTTCGCCGCCAGATTAAACGATGGCCGGTCAACTGCTTTTGGCAATGAGGCGGCTAGGACCAATGATAAACGGTTTCGGCGTCGAGATATTTCCAGGCTTTTCCCTTTTTGACGCGCGGCGTGGTGCGTCCGAGATAGGAAAGGATGTGATGCGGGCTGGCTTTTTCCACGGTCAGGATAATCGGATTGATGAATTCGGCGACGAGAAAGCTGACGGCCTCCATTTTGATTTGCTCGACGGTCTGGTGGTCCCGCACAAATTCGGCGGTCTTCACGAGACGAAACTCATAGGTGCGTTTTCGATCCAGGGAAACGAAATGGAACTTGACGGCTTTGCCGCGCATGAGGTCGTCCCAATGGGCGAGCATGAAAGGATAGAGCGTGTCATCAATGACGGTGTTGGGTGGAAGGCTTTCGGCGGCGCCCGGCGGCGGCGTCAGGCCGGGGCCGTAGCTGATGATGAGTTGCTGGCGCGCGGGATTCTTCGGGTCGGGCGCAATCCGAATCGCGCCGGAAACCTGCGCCTGAAATTCCTGCATCTCGTAGGAAACGAGCCGGCCGGAATCATAAACAATTTTTTCCACGGCGGCGACGGAGCCGTTGGTGGCGATGAATTGTCGCTCGACGTGAACGATGTTGTTGGAGCGCGTGGCGGTGCGGCGGAAGGTATAGAGAACATTCTGCTCATCCGAGCCGATGGCGTAAAGCGTCGCGGTCAAAAGCTTGGGTTTGGCAAAATCAAACGGTTCGGACGATGGCGCGTTGGTCGTGTCGGCGGCAAGACCTGTTGGGGCGGCCAACAACCATGCCGCCAGCAGCGCGAGACAACACGCCATTGAAAGAAAATCGGCCTGAAACTTTTTCATCCGAAGGAATAATGCCGACGAACCCGGCTGCGGGCAACTCATGGTTTGTGTCCGAAATCCGGCTTGAACGCCTAACTCATAAATGCGGGGAATTTCCGCCATTCCGTGAGCATGGATTCTGTTTTGGAGCGCGAACCCGGCACGTTGTGCCGGGCTAATTTCCCATTGTGCCTTTGGGGCGATGCAATTTTAACGCGCCAGACCTGACGAAGGCTTGCGCGGAGTTTCGGCGGCGCATGGAAACATTCGACGGAAAATAAAAAGCCGGCGCGCTGAACCACGCCGGTTGCAACAAGCATTGAAAGATTTCAGCGGACGGACAACGCGACGTGGATCTGGTTGACGGCTTCATTGAGGTGCCTGACGACAGCTTTCTGGTCTTTGACTTCGGCTGCGCCCGCCACCCGTGCAATCAAGCCTTGGGCCTCGCGCAATTTGTCGTCGGACAAAGGCTGCGACGATTTGTCCTTGAGGTCGCCGGAGAGATCCAGGCCGAGCAGCTTGGCGGCAGCCTCGATCGCGTGCATCGCCTTTATGCGATGGCCTTTGTAATCATGGTCGCCGCTGGCCAGAATCTGGTAAGCGCGGTGCAGCATCCCGGCCTCGGCCGTGTCACCAAACGCCACGGTTTGAAATTGATTTTGGCCGGCAACGGAGCCGCCCAGGACTTCCGCCGTGGCTGGCGTGGCTGCGTGGAGATTTGCGCCATAAGCTAGAACCGATGCCAGCGCAATGAGCTTTGCGGATTTTGCGAAATGTTTTGTATTCATACGGTTGATACTGACGCAAATATAGCCCTTTAAGTTATATGACTAAAAGCATTTTTTCAACGCGCCGGACGTGGTGCAGGCGTGCGCAGAATTCCGGCAGAGACTGCCCGCTGCCTGATACTCCCCGCTCGCCGCCGTTGAAAGCGAACCTGCCTCCAGAAAAAGCGACTTCGCCGTGACCGAAGGCGGCTTCGCTTTGGCCAACTCCCAAAAGGAGGGTGTGCAATTGTATCTCAACGTCATCAACGTCAGGACGCCAAGGCACCAAGCCGCGAAACGGCCTCGGAAATTAGCCGGGGACAACGTCCCCGGTGAACGTGAAGAAAATAATACGTCCTAGAGGGACGATGGAAAATGACGGAACAATTCCGCCGTCCTTTCAGGACGGATGGTGGCCGTGCGCAAGCCCCGCGGCACGCTGTGCCGGGCTAATTTCCGGTTGTCCCTTCGGGACGAAGCGGCATCTGGATTTCGGCCACTGACTCCTGCGCCTGTCCGATACCAATGGCCAGCCGAAGTTGTGAATTTATCAGTGCGTTGGACGTGGTGAAGGGTGCGGAGAAGTTTCTCTGTCTCACAGGTCACACTTGGATAGTCAACGAACCGATTGCCAAAAATGTTTAACATAACGCCGACGTTGACAGCAACATCCCCCCACATGACAATGCAAAGATGAAAACGCATTGGGATTTGAATGAAATTATGGAAGAAAACGTGGTAGGAGGAGTTGCTGAAAAGGATGGCAAATTGTTCATCTTCATAAAAGCAGATCACGCCGGGCGTTATCACGATTTTTTAAGAGGGAAAAAAATTGATTGCACCCCACCTGACGCAATCCTCTCTAAATTGTTTGTAGTGGAATCAGATGGGAGAAAACAGTTTGCCGAAATACCATCCGTTTGTGTAATAATAGCGGATGGCACTGTTTCAGACTGGAACGCTTGGACAAATGAATGGCTTGATAAACCTTGACGTTGCAGAAAGGACATTTAACCTTCTTTCGATAATCTTGCATGGCCGGCAGAAAAATCGGCGGAAGCTTGCGACTTTTGGGACAGCTATGGGCACTTTCTGGATGTTTTGCAAGGAACGCCACAATTTGCCCCGCCTCCATTATTTTGAAAATGAGCGGTTGGCCGCAGCCCCAGCAATCTTTCGGTTCTTTCGGCATTACCAAACCTCGTCACAACATCGCTAGAAACTCCGCCTCGTCAATAATCTTCACGCTAAGCTCTTTCGCTTTGTCGAGCTTAGAACCGGCTTCTTCTCCGGCGAGGACGAAATCGGTTTTTTTGCTCACGCTGCCAGAGACTTTGCCGCCAGCGGCTTCAATCTTCGCCGTCGCCTCCTCGCGCGTCAACGTCGGCAACGTGCCGGTCAGGACAAAGGTCTTCCCGGCAAAAAGACCTTCCGGTCGGACATTATTAACTTTCTCGTTCTGTGGCTTGATGCCCAATTCGCGGATGCGGGCGAGAACTTTTTTGCCGGCGGGCGACGCGAAATAATCCAGCACGCTGGCCACCGCGACCGGGCCGACTTCCACCAGCCTGGCTTTCAAACCGCCGGCCTCCAGCCGCGATTCGATTTCGGCAATCTCCGCCTTCAATTCCGCATCACGCTTTTCGCGTTTCGCTCTATCGGCTTCGTCTTTGGGCGGATTTTTGCGCGAGCGCGGGCTGATTTCGGCGCGTTCGCCTTCCTTGGCGCCGAGATCGCGGATGTCGCGCAGGACTTGAGACTTTGCCAGCGCCTCCAGCGATTCGTGGGTGGCGGCGAGTTGCTTGGCCGTGGCTTCGCCCACGTCGGCAATCGCCAGCGCGTGAATCCAGCGGGAGAGCGGCGCGGTCTTGGCGCGCTGGAGAGCGTCGAGAATTTTCGTGGCGTTCTTTTCGCCGAACACGCGCGGCTCGTCATCCGTGCCGAGATTCAATTTGCCGAGTTGTTCCAGTTTCAAATCGAACAAATCAAGTGGTTCCTTGACGAGGCCGCGTTCAACGAGCTTTTCGGCCACGATGTCGCCGAGCGATTCGAGGTCGAGCGCCTTGCGCGCCGCGAAATACTGGACCCGCCGCGTGAGCTGCGCCGGGCAGCCCGCGATGTTCTGGCAGCGCCAGGCGACTTCTTCTTCGGTTTCGCGCGACCCGTTTTCGGAGGAAGATTTTAATTTCTCTTTCGCAATGGGGCCGCCGCACGCAGGGCATTTGCCGTGAACGTATTTGCACAAATCGAATTCCTTCGCGCCGGGCGGACGTTTGGTTTTCACCACTTCAAACACCTCCGGGATGACCATGCCGGCTTTGCGGATGACCACGGTGTCGCCGATGCGGATGTCTTTGCGGCGGATTTCGTCCTCGTTGTGGAGCGTCGCGCGCGAAATGGTCGAGCCTTGCACGAAGATTGGCTCCAGTTCCGCCACGGGCGTGAGCACGCCGGTGCGCCCGACCTGAACCGTGATGGCTTTCAAAACCGTTTCAGCGGGGGTGATCCACGGCACGGGTTTGTGAACGATGGCCCAGCCCGGCGCGCGGCTGCGTCCGGGAATTTTCGCCCAATCGTCTAGCGTGTTGACCTTGACCACAATGCCGTCAATTTCATAAGGCAATTGCCGGCGCAAATCCTTCTCCTCGTCGTAGTGCGCGACAATTTTCTCGCGATATATTTTCAAAACCTCCTCGATACCGTCGCAGACCCACCACAACTTTTGCGTGGGCAGACCGAAATCGGCGAGCTTCTCCAGCATTTCGGAATGGGTTTTGAACGAAATACCTTCGGCCGCGCCGGTTGCGTAAAACGCGGCGCGAATCGGGCGTTGCGCGACGAGTTTGGGATCGAGCTGCTTGAGCGTGCCGGCGGTGGCGTTGCGGGCGTTGGGAAAAGGTTTTTCGCCAGCGGCTTCGAGTCTCTTGTTGATGGCCTCGAATTCTTTGATCGGCATGTAAGCCTCGCCGCGAACTTCAAGCAACGCGGGCGGATTTTTGATTTTCAACTCCAGCGGGATGGCGCGGACAGTTTTGAGATTGATCGTAATGTCGTCGCCTTCGGTCCCGTCGCCACGCGTCACGCCGAGTGCGAGCTTGCCGTGGCGGTAGTGGACGCCGATGGACACGCCGTCCACTTTCGGCTCCAAAATGTATTCGACGCGATCACGGCCAAGATGTTTGCGAATCGTCGTGTCAAACGCGCGAAGTTCGGCGAGCGTGTTTTCATCCTGCGCGCGGTTGCGTTTCTCGCGGTTGGGCTCCTCGGCGCTGGTGGGATGTTCGGCGGCTTCCACCTTGTCGAGCGAGAGCATCGGCACGAGATGTTTTACACGGGCAAATTTTTCGCTGGGCGCGCCGCCGACGCGTTGCGTGGGCGATTCGGGCGTGACGAGATCGGAAAATTGCTTTTCCAATTCCTGCAATTCCTTGAAAAGCCGGTCGTATTCGCGGTCGGTGATGAGCTGCCGGCCTTCGACATAATAGGCGTGGTCGTGCCGACGGATTTCACCGGCAAGCTGCGCGTGGCGTTTTTTGGCTTCGGTGTGCGTCACGGAGAACATTTAACGCAAAGGCGCAAAGAAGCAAAGCCGCCAAGAAAGGAAAATTTTTGAGTCCTCGCGCCTTTGCGTCTTTGCGTTGAAAGGAAAAACTATTTTGACCGGGTGGCGACGGGGTTCTACGCTGAACTTGTGCACGCAAATTTAACCAACGTGTTCCGGCTGGCCGAAAAGCAGTGGCTCCGGCGCGCGCCGCTGCCGCGGTCCTACACGGATTTTTTGGGGCGAAAAATTTTCCTGTTCCTGCTCACGGCACAGGGGCTGGCGGCGTTCACGCTCATCACGCTCGGTGTCATTTTGCGGAAATCCGGCGCGGCAAAAAATGTCATCCGCCCGCGCATCCGGCAGGAAATCGCGCGCGCGGGCGTGGCGCTGCTGCCGATGTTTTTGTTCGTGGCGCTGGCGCTGGGACTTCTGGTCATCGGTCAGACCGTCTCGGCCTTGGCGAAAGTCGGCGCGACAAATTATCTCGGCGCGACGATGGTGATTGTCATTGTGCGCGAACTGGGCCCGCTGCTGGCGGCGATGCTGGTGCTGGCGCGCGTCGGTTCGGCGCACGTCATCGAACTCGGCACGGCGCGCGCGCTGGGCGAGGTCGAGGCGCTGGAGGCGCTGGGCATTGACCCGGTGCATTATCTCATCGTGCCGCGCGTCATCGGGATGGCGCTGGGTGTTTTTTCGCTGACGGTTTTTTTGATCATCGGCGCGCTGACGAGCGGCTATCTGTTTGCGTTTTTGCAGGGTGTGCCGCTGACGCCGGGCGACTATTTCAAGGAAATTGCCAGTGCGTTGAGCTGGCTGGATTTTGCGCTGCTGGCGCTGAAGACCATTGCGTTCGGATTTTTCATCGCCGTCGTGACGTGTTATCACGGACTGGCGCAGCCGCTGCGGTTGGGGGACGTTTCGCGCGTGGCGGTGCGCGCGGTCACGCAGGGCGTCATCGTGTGCGTGCTGATTGACGCGGTGTTCATCGTGTTTTATTTGCTGGCATGAACAAGAACCAAAATCTTCCGGCGATTGAAATGCGCGGCGTCACTGTCGGCGCGATGCGCGACGTGACGTTTGCGGTGGTCGAGAACGTGGACTGGTTGGCGGCGACGGGCGAATTCTGGGTCGTGGCGGGCCAGCAACAATCGGGCAAAAGCGATTTGCTGATGCTGGCCGCCGGCCTGATGCCGCCGCTGGCGGGCGATTACAGATTGTTCGGCAACGAGACGCGCCATTTCGGCGAGGCGGAACTGGCGGAGCGGCTGCGCGTCGGCTTTGTCTTTGAAGGCGGGCAATTGTTCAACCAGTTGACCATCGCGGAAAATGTCGCGTTGCCGCTGCGTTATCACGAAGACCTGACGCCGGGCGCGGCGGCGCAGAAAATGAAAGCGTTGCTGGATTTGATGGAGCTGACGCCGCTGGCCGACGTGACGCCGGCGAACGTCGCCGCGAACTGGCGTTCGCGCGCGGCGCTGGCGCGGGCGTTGGTTTTGAAACCGGAATTGCTGCTGCTCGACAATCCGCTGGCCGGCCTCGGCGCGCGTCACCGGCAATGGTGGTTGCGCTTTCTGGACCGGCTTTGGAGCGGGCACGAATTTTGCGACGGCAAGCCGGTGACAATTGTCGCCACGGCGGACGATTTGCGTCCCTGGGAAAATGCGCGGCGGAAATTCGCGTTGCTCCACGACAAAAAATTCATTCCGCTCGGTTCCTGGAACGAAGTGGTGTCGGCGAATGACATCGTGGTAAAAGAATTGCTGGCCGCGCCGCTGGAATTGGCCCCTTAATTTTAATCGCCGCCGCAGTCACAATCTGTTGCTGATTACGATCAAAATTAAGATTACGATTAAGAAAAAGATTTATGGCACTGCAAGATCTGACCCCGCAACTGCGCACGCGCTTGAGCCGCACCGAGAGCGCGGTGGGCTGGTTTGTGTTTCTGGCAACGGCGCTGCTGCTGTTCGGGTTTGGCTATTACATTTACAACACGGCGGAGCAAAAGGGCTGGTTCAAAATCAAGGCGCCGTTTCATACTTTTCTCCAAAGCTCGGCTGGTTTGAACGTGGGCGATCCGGTTTATATGATGGGCTTTCAAGTCGGGCAAATCACTTCAGTCAGCCCGATGCCGCCGCTCAACAAGCAAAACGTCGAGGTGAATTTTGAAATCGTTGACCCGTATTTTCGTTATCTCTGGACCGGCGGCTCGTATTTGAAGGTGAACTCGGCGGACTTTCTTGGCAAACGGCAGCTTGAAGTCACGCGTGGCACGAACGGCTACGCACTCGTCGTCACGCAGCCGGTCTCCGTGGAGACCATTGACGAACTGAAACAATTGGTGGCGGAAGAGCCCGGGCAGTGGCAGTTGGCGCAGGAGGTCTTCGGCGCGAAATCCAACCTGGTCTTTGGCGCTTACACCATGCTGGATGAATCCAACCTGGAGGTGCTCGAGGAAATGAATCTCCCTTCCAATTCCGTCTACGCCTACAACAACACCGTCAACCGCGACCGCATCGTGGCGTCGTGGGACGGACGGTATCATCATTACAAAATTTTCCGGCCCGGTGATGACACCGCCTGGATACACGCCGTCGAAACGCCGCCGCTTTCCGACCAGTTGCAGGCGATGGTTACGCAAGTGCAGACGGCGCTGCCGAACGTTCTCGCGCTCACGAACAAAATCGCCGCCGTGCTGGACAACACCGCCGATGCCACGTCAAATTTGAACGCCACGCTGGTCGCAACGCGGCCGACGCTCACGAATCTCACCGTCATCACCTCGGAACTGCGCGAGCCGGGCGGCCCGCTGCTCTGGGCGCTGGGCACCAACGGGAATTTGCAATTGCAAGGCTCCTTGACCAACGCGAACTCGCTGCTGGCCAGCACGGACACGAATTTGACCGCGCTGCTCGTCAATCTTTCCGGCATCACCAGCAATTTGAACGCGCAGGTGCAGGCCAATTCAAACATGCTGTCCGGCATTTCCAAAACCGTCGTGGACGCCGACGATTTCGTTCAGGGATTGAAACGGTTCTGGCTGTTCCGTTCCATGTTCAAGAAGGAAAATGCCGCGCCGAAAGAAACGAACTCGCCGCCCGTGCCTCTGCTTTCACCGGGGGCAAAGGCCATGCAAAGATAATCCGCCCTTCAAGCGGACTGGCCAAAAAGCCGGCGCAGGCGGTTGAGCAATGCCTCGGCGAAGCGTTCGTAAGGCGCGAGCGGGCGGCCGTAAATTTTTATTTCGTCCACCGTCGCCAGCGCCATGCAAAAATCCAGGTCGTGAAACGCGCGGTCGCGTTTGACGCGGCGCAGCCAGCGGGTAAGGTCGGTGACTTCCTCGATTCGACCGTCGAGGCCGGGATGAAAGGACAGGTTCCATTCGTCGTGGCGCAAATAGCCCTCGCCTTCGCCCTTCGCCTTGAACCACGGGTCGCACAACAAAATGCAGACGGATTTTCCCATGCACTCGCCGAGCCGGTAAAAAACAACGCGCGCGCCGGTTTCAAAAAAATGGTCAAACGCGATTTCCAGCGCGTCGTCGGGCGGCGGCGTGAATTTGGTCTGAAAGCCAAAAAGGAAGCCGCCCTGCTCGGCGCGCGAACGTTCGACGCAAAGATTTTCCTGAAAAATCCAGACAACCTCCGTCGCGAACCGCTGCTCGCGCAGGATTTTCTCCCAAGCCTCAAGCGCTTCGGTCAAAGTCGGGCGGCTGACGTTCGCGGGTTTGTCCATCGGCGGCTAACTGTGGCTGTTTTTGAACCAATCCGCAAATAATTTGATGCCCTGCTCGAACGGTGTCTGCGGCTGGTAGCCGAGCTTCGCGCGCGCCTTGGAAATGTCCGCGAACGTGATGGGCACGTCGCCCGGCTGCAAGGGCTGCCGGTCAATGACGGCCTTTTTGCCGAGCGCGCCTTCGAGCAATTCAATCATCCGCGCCAGCGAAACCGTCTGCGACTCGCCGAGGTTGAAAATCTCAAAGCCAAATTCCTTTTTCGTCGCGGCCATCACGCCGTCAACCGTGTCCGCAACAAACGTGTAATCGCGCGCCGCGCTGCCGTCGCCGAAAACGGGAATCGGTTTGCCGGCGGAAATCAATTTCGCGAATTTGTAAATCGCCAGATCGGGCCGCTGGCGCGGGCCATAGACGGTAAAAAAGCGCAGCATCGTCATGTCCATTTTGTATATGTGGTGATAAACGTGGCCGAGCGATTCGCCGGCGAGCTTGCTGGCGGCGTAGGGCGAAATGGCGGAAACCACCGGATCGCTCTCTGAAAACGGCACCTTGGAATTCGTTCCATAAACCGACGACGACGATGCGAGGATGATTTTTCTCACGCCGGATTTTCGGGCGGCTTCGAGGACGTTGGCCGTGCCTTCGACATTAACGCGCAGATAAAGCGCCGGCTCGGCTAGGCTCGGCCGCACGCCCGCGCGCGCCGCGAGGTGGATGACCTGATCGAACTTGACCGAGGAAAAAATTTCGTCGAGCGCGGGGGCGTTGGTAATGTCGCCGTGAACAAATTCAAACGGCTTGGCGAGCAACTGGATTTCTTTCAGGTTACGTTGCTTGAATTGCGGGTCGTAAAAAGAATTGAGGTCGTCGAAAGCCCAGACGTGGTGGCCGTCGCGCAGGAGCCGTTCGCAAACGTGCGAGCCGATGAAGCCCGCGCCGCCGGTGACGAGAAAATTCATGGCGAAACGCTAACAATCAGCGGGCGAAGTGTCGAGCGTCAGGCTTTGGCTTTTTGGCCGTAGTCGCCTTCAGCCAGGCCGCGAAAAGACAAATCCTCGTCCAGTTCCGGCCAGTGCAGGCCGAACGGCGATATCTCGATGCGATTCAATTGCGAATGTGTGCCGCGCGCGAGCCGTGGATTTGCCGCGACGGGAAAACGGATTTCCGCGCCGCTTTCCATGCGGACGACTATTTGTCCGCTCACATGAGCGGCGGCGACGGCGGTGTCAGTCAAGATGTTCATGCCACTTCTTAATTATCAGCTTTTTATTTTCTTCCGCAAGTTTTTCGGCTTTGGACAATTCGCGCAGCTTCAAGCCTTGAGACTCACGCAGCTCCACTTCCCCTTCCACCTCGAACACCGCTTCGCCGCCGCCGTAGCGGACGTGGACATGGATCGGGCGATGCTCGTTGCTGTAAAAGAAAAACTTGAATCCGTCTTTTTCAAAAATGGTCGGCATGATTGATTATTTTGAAGGTTCAAATCCGCAGACGTGCGAGCCGATGAAGCCCGCGCCACCGGTGACGAGAAAATTCATGGCGAAACGCTAACAATCAGCGGGCGAAGTGTCGAGCGTCAGGCTTGGTTCAATTTATTCCTGTCCGCCGTGTTGGCGCAGCAATTCTGCAATGGCTTGGCTGTTGGTGCCATGCATCGTCGCCAAGCGCAAAGGCGTGAAGCCTTCGACGTTCGTAACATTGACCTCGGCTCCGTGTGCCAGCAGCAATTCCGCCACGTCTGTGTTGCCATATTCCGCCGCTTTGAACAAAGGGGTATCGCGGTTGCCGTCCCTGGCATTGACATTGGCTCCGTGTGCCAGAAGCAATTCCGCCACATCTGTGTAACCCAATTGCGCCGCCCAGTGCAAAGGCGTGTAGCCGTAGATGCCCGTGGCGTTCACATCAGCTTTGTCGGTCAGCAGCAATGCCACTATGTCCTTGTGTCCCTCACCCGCCGCCCAGTGCAAAGGTGTGTCGCCGTATTGGTTTTTGCTGTTCACCAAATCAGGATTGTATTTGAGCAGCACCTTGACCTTTTCCAAGTCGCCATTTTTGGCCGCGTTATCAATCTCGCCGATTTCCGCCCTGGTTACGGGATAATGTTTCCTGCCGCAGGAAGTCAAGCCGCACAAAGCCAGTGCCGACAGCACGACGGCGGCAAGACGGAAAATTAGCGGGCGAGATACTCGACTGAAGTAAGAATTCATTTTCACGGCTGAACTGGTTGCTACGCCGATTGACGAAAAGCGTCAACTTGAAAGTTGCCGCGTCCAGCGCCGCAGCGCGAAAGAAAATTGCAGTTGGAAAAACATTCAACCACTTTCGCCAGCTCCGCCCCTCGCCCCTGCCCAATCGCGTTTCACGGATTTGCCGGCTGGCTTTCGGGCGTAAAGGCGATGCCCCGGTAGGCCATCTTCGTGCTGCCGGCCTGCGCCAGCGTCGTGACGGCGGCCATCGCGTTCGTGTCCACAATTTTCACCACGCGGTTAGATTCACGCATCCGTTGTAACCTTCCGTGGTGGTCGCGTAAACAATCGGCGCCGGCCCGCTGAAATCCGCCGTCACATCAAAACAGCCCGTTTCGCGATTCTCGGACGCGGGAATGTTCTGCGGAATGGCAAAGTTATACGCGAATTTCCACGCGCCATTCACCTTCACATATTTCTGGATGCCGGCGACGGCGTCCGCCATGTAGGCGATCGTTCCCTCCGGGTTCATGTCGAACCCGGCAATTTTTGTGTAAGGCTCCTGCGCCGCAACCACCAGCTTTAACGTCGAACCCGCCGCGCGCGGCAGCGGCGCGGGATTCCCATCCGCATCCGCAAATGAAAAAATTCCCGCCGGCACGCCGCTGACGTAACCGTCCGGCCCGTTAAGCGTGGTGTAAAGAACGTTGCCGATGATTTTCACCGCGCGCGAATTCGGAATGGCCGTGAACGCCACCGGCTCCGTCAAATCCGCCGGGTTGTAATAAACCGTCCCCGATGCGTTGCCACAGCCCCAGAAATTATTCGTGCCGTCCGTCACAATCCCGCGTGGGTTCATCTTTTCATCGCCTTGCTTGCCGTAAATCGCCGTCTGAATTTTCCCGTCCGCGTCCACCGTGCAGAAGCCACGCTCAATGTTCAGCAACGACGGCGTGCCGCTGTCCTGCAGCAGATTCACCTCGCCGTAGCCGGCAAAGACAAGCAACCGTCCGTCCGCCGACCGTGACAACATGCCTTCCGTCGCCGCATGGCCGTTGAAAAAAATCGTGTTTGTCCCGGTCGTGGGAATTTTGACGGTCAACAACGGCGCGGCGTTGAAACCATCCGTGGCGAACTCGTCAATGAAGACCGGCGATTGTTTCAGCTTCAAATCCAGCACGCCGTCACCCGCGCGCAACACCGCCAGATGCTTGGGCAGGAACTGCGCCGGCTCCGCGCCGGCGATCAGTCCGGCCAGCGCAACGGCCGCCGCCGTCAGGATTATTTTTTTCATCTGGTGTTACTCGCTTGCGGTTTTCCGGTCTCGTCTGGCAGTTGGTTGCAACACAAGGCTGGCTGCAAATTGAGACCGAACGACGTTACAAATGTATGGTCAAAAGGTGACGATGCGGTGACGATTCCTAAAAGGAAGCTGGCCGCCGGCAGATGGAAGCGGGCAAAACTTCCCCAATCCCAAACTTCTATCTTTGATTTCGTGGACTGTCAGGCCGGTCGTCTGATCCCAATTCTTCCGAGCCGGGAATTACGGTTGATGGCAAAACCATGAAAATCGCTTCGCGCAAATCTTCCAGCATAAACGGCTTGCTGACCAGCAAGTCCACGCCCCTCAGCGGATTGCCGGAAGCCTGCAACACATCGGTATGGGCCGTGACCATCAAAACGGGCACATGCGGCCGGAGTTGTTTGACGGCCAGCGCCAGCTTGTCCCCTTTCATTTCCGGCATGGCATAATCTGTGATGACCAAGTCGAAGTCCCCCCGCTCAAACAACGCCAACGCCTCCTGGGCGCTGCCGGCCGTCTGGACAATGTGCCCGTCAAATTCCAGCATCATCCTGATGGCGTCACTCACTGCGGGTTCATCGTCCACCACCAAAATTCTCCGGCCAAAATTGGCGCTTGTTGGTTTCTCCTGCACAGCCCATACGCTACTCTGGTTTTTATCAAATGCCAGATTAAATTATCAACAAAATTGCTTCCGCTGCGCTCCGCGCGGCGCGTTCCCGCGATCATGGGTTGACACCGGTTGCCAACGTGTTATAGGAAACCGCAGCAGAAGTAGGCAGGAGTATTAACCCGATATGAAAATGCCAATCCGCGGTCTGTTCACCGTCATGGTCGCCGGCTTTGCCTGCATCCTGCCCGCCAGCCATGCCCACGCCGACACCATCTATGTGGGGTGCGCGCTCGACGGCATCATCCGGCAATATGCCACCAACGGTGTCGGTTTGATTTTTGCGAGGGCTTCCTTGGGCAACCCCGCAAGGCGAGGCCTTTGATCAGGCGGGCAACCTCTATGTGGCCAACTATTACGATGGCACCATAATGAAGTTCGATACCAACGGCAACGGCTCCGTCTTTGCCACCAACCTCGACGCTCCGGAATCCATCGTCATCCAGCGCAACTCCTCCAGCATTTTCATCCCCACGCTGGCCATCAGCCGGAGCGGTGCCAACGCTGTTTAGCTGGTCCGCGGCGGCGGCCAATTACAATCTGTATTCCACCACCAACCTTGCCAACCCCGTCTGGCTTTCCGTGTCCGGCACCCTCTTCACCAACGGCGGCAATCTCGTGCTGACCAACGGCATCAGCGGCCCCGTCCGTTTCTTCCGCCTCTCCAACCCGTGACCCCCGACACTCGCGCCGCCTTCAATCCTTCAATCCTCATCCCCATTCGTAGTTCGCCATTCTCTACCGGTGCCAGTAGCGAGGCCCCGGCCCGACATAAAACTGGAACGCCGGCCCGTAATAATACGGATACGGCGGCGGATAATAGTCCGGCGGATAATAATAATTCACCCGCGGCGGTTCGGCGGGCACCTTCACCGGTTCATACTGGTTCATGTCGAAATAAATGTGCTGCGGGATGGTGTCGCGCCGCGTCCCATCGCGCCCCGTCCAGAACACCTTGATTTGCTGGAACTGGTTCGTCGCCACCGGATACGCCCGGATGATGTAATAATACGACCCGAAATCATGGAACGTCCCGTTCGGATTCCCGTAGATTTTCAGATGCAACGGCGTCTCGCCCACCAAATCCCCGTTCACCTCAATCTTCGCGCCTGGCGCCGAGGCATCCACCAACACGTTATATTCCATCGTGCCATCCGGCCCGCGCACCGCCCCCGGCGGGAACGTTTCGCAACCCGCCGCCAGCAACATCATCGCTGCGCCTGCCGCCAGAATCCAATACGTCTTCATAAGCCTCAAACCTCTCCTTTCCTTAAAACATCCTCCTCGGCCGCCAAATTTCAAATCCCAATTCAAAAACCGCCCTGCGTCGGTGGACCGAGCTTTCCTGCCAGCCACCAGCTCCATTACGGATTAGACCGCGCAGACCTGAAAAACGCTTGAAAAAAATTCCCCCTCGGGATGTCCAAATTGAGGAGAGCCAAACGTCATAATAATGGAGGCCGTGGCCTTGCCCCGGCAGGAACAACATGAACAACAAAATTTAAGCCTATGGAAACAACCTATCTTTCGCCCATTGAAAAGCCCGCCGGGCTGATGATGAAGCTCGCGTATTATTTTACGCGCAAACAATTCGGCAAGGTGCTCACGCCGCTCAAGGTCCACAGCGCGCGACTGCCCCTGGCCTTCGGCCTGTTCTACACCAGGGTCGGCAAGCTCGACCAAAAGCTGACGCTCCCGCCGGAGACGGTCATGCTCATCCGCGAACAGGTGGCGCGCCTCAACGTCTGCCTCTTTTGCATTGATATCGGCCGGGCGTTCACCATCAAGGCCTCGATGAACCAGGCCAAGTTCGATGCGCTGGAGGAATACCGCACCAGCGCCCTGTTCACCGATGCCGAACGCGCCGCGTTGGACTATGCGACCGAACTGACCAGGGAAAAGAAAGTCAGCCCGGAAACATTTGCGCGCCTCGCGGAGAATTTTTCCGAACGCGAAATCTGCGAAATCGTCTGGCTCGTGGCCAGCGAACATCTTTACAACCTCACCAACATCGGCCTGAACATCCATTCGGACATGCTCTGTGACATCACCCGGAAAAGGAAGTGACTCCGTGCCGGGAATATGCGATGCAGGGCGGACCAACTGAAACAAACCATGAAAGGAGAGAAACGATGAATGCACACAAAACTGGAAGGCTGGCCAGGCTGAAAGCGCCGGGCGGCCTGGAAAATCTCAAATTGGTCGAGGAAGATCATCCCCAACCCGGGCCGGGTGAATTGCTCGTGAGAATCCGGGCCAGTTCGTTGAATTTCCATGACGACATGGTGGTGCTGGGAAAAATTCCGTCCTCCGACGGCCGCATTCCCATGTCCGATGGCGCCGGAGAAGTGATTGCGGTCGGGGACGGTGTTGATGAGTTCAAGGCCGGAGACAACGTCGTCAGCACGTTTTTTCCCTATTGGCTGGCAGGCGAAATGACGTCGGCCACCCGGCGGGATGTGCCTGGAGACAGCGTTGACGGCTATGCCCGCGAATTTGCGTGCATGCCGGCGCACGCCTTCACGAAAGCCCCGACAGGTTACACGCATGTCGAGGCGGCGACGCTCACCTGCGCCGGAGTCACCGCTTGGAGAGGCCTGGTGGTGTGCGGCCAAGTGAAACCCGGTGACACCGTGCTGGTCCTTGGCACCGGCGGCGTATCGCTGTTCGCGTTGCAATTCGCGAAAGCCGCCGGCGCGCGCGTCATCGCCACGTCGTCCTCCGATGAGAAGCTGGAAAAACTCAAACGTCTCGGGGCCGACGCCGTCATCAATTACAAGGCCGTGCCGGAGTGGGGGCAGAAGGCAAAGGATTTGACGGACGGACGCGGTGTGGATCATGTGATTGAGGTCGGCGGACCCGGCACCCTGACGCAGTCCATAAAGGCCTGCCGGACGGGCGGGCACATCGCCCTCATCGGCGTCTTGACCGGTTTTGCGGGCGAGGTGGCGCTCCCGGAAATTTTTGTCAGACAGCTTCGCATCAGCGGCATCTTCGTTGGCAGCCGGGCCGATCAACAGGACATGATTCGGGCGATAACGGCCAATCGTTTGAAGCCCGTTGTTGACCGCAGCTTTCCGTTGACGGAAATCGTCGGTGCCTTCAAGCATTTTGAATCCCAAAAACACTTCGGCAAGGTCTGCCTCGAACTTTAGGCTCTCCCCGGTCGGCAGGGCTGAAACCGCGTTGCCGGAGTCGTGTCCCTGATTTTCCTGCGGCCAGGCTGACACGGCTCCATCGCGCGGACGCCGTTGCTTTTTCCTCAAGGAAAGAAAACTTGATGGCGCAGTCAAAGATGGCACATTGCTGGCAACATCGCATGAAAACCTTATCGCTGCTGTTCCTCACCTTGGGCCTGGCCCTGCCGGCTCTTGCCCAAACCAACAAAACCCTCGTGAACCTGGATACGAACGGCCTGGCCGTGCAAGGCTACGACCCCGTCGCCTTCTTCACGGATAACAAGCCGGTCAAGGGCAGCGCGGATTTCCAGAGCACATATCAAGGCGCCACCTATCAATTTGCTTCCGCCGAACACAAGGCGCTGTTCGACGCGAATCCCGCAAAATACGAGCCGGCCTTCGGCGGCTACTGCGCCTACGGTGTCTCCCGGGGAAAACTCGGCTCCGTCAACGTGAACGATTTTCTCATTGTTGACGGCCGGCTGCTGTTGCAACACAACGACGGCGCGCGCGACGGTTTCAACAAGGACCAGACCGGCAATCTGGCCAAGGCCGACACCAACTGGACCAATCTCGTCGAGAAAAGCGGAAAATAAAAAGCCTTCCCCGGCCACAGATGGGCACAAATGAAACGCAGATATAAAATCTGTGAAAATCCGCGTTCACCCGCCGTGCTCGCACCCGCCGCTGCGGTGAACCCTTGAAATTGATTTCAGCTTTCAGTTTTCAGCGTTTCAGCTTTTTCTTTAATCCTTGATCTGGATCGCCTTTCTGATCAATTGATCTGGGCGTGCCGCGCAAAGCCAAACCGCTCTACAGAACCAAGCCACCCAAGGCGCGTCGAGAGACGAAGGTCCAGAGACGAGAGCCAAAATCCGGGGACCATGCCACCTCGACCCTCGGCCCTCGGCCCTCGACCGCAGTTTTCCCCCACGCCCATCCCCTGCCCGCTTCCCATTTTGAATTGCGCGAAGACGGCTCCATTGCAAGCGAGTCGAAAGTCGAGAGACGAGAGACGAGCGCTGTTGGTGACCGTCCGCAAGGACCCTCGACCCTCGACTCTCGACCCTCGACGCCGGCCCTGGTCTTTTCCCGGCCCGGCCTCTGGCTCTACCACGGCAACTGCCTCGAACTGCTCGACGCCATTGCCGCCAAATATCCCGACGGCCGCTTCGACGCCATCTTTGCCGACCCGCCCTATTTCCTCTCCAACGGCGGCATCACCTGCCACGCCGGCAAAATGGTCAAGGTGGACAAGGGCGACTGGGACGTCTCCCGCGGCCCGGAGCTGACCGAGATTGCAGCCTTGATTTCCGAGCCGGTTTGCTTGGAGAAATAGGCTTTTCGCTCAAAGCGATGATGTCCTGCATGACGCCGTGCGCCACTTGCACAAAATCGCCTTTTCGCTTCGCTTTCGGTTTGTTCATTGTCCAGATTGAAAAATAATTTTGGGATTGTCTAGTTGACAAACATAAATAGTCGCAACTGATTGATTGCAAGGATTTAGTATTTTTTCAACAGGATTTCCCGCCAAGTCTAACCGCTCTGCCCTTCCGTTTTGGCAGTTTGACAT